>Ga0208629_100980_pt1 | contig 12273 bp, 8 predicted proteins | sample LakWasMet19_HOW5_2_FD_183865 | JGI IMG/M metagenome (GOLD analysis project Ga0208629, IMG submission 183865) | Freshwater sediment methanotrophic microbial communities from Lake Washington under simulated oxygen tension - Sediment Metagenome... | ecosystem: Environmental > Aquatic > Freshwater >...
CTTGGCCTGTTCGGGGCTGCTGCCGTTCATAACGAACAATTCGGGGTGGCGGACGATCTTCTCGGGCAAGTCGTTTAGCACATTGATGGCGATGATCAGACGCATGTCGCGGGAGGGCGTGGAGTAGTCCTCCCAAGGGCCGATGGTCTGAAAAATCGCCGCACCGCCAGGCATGGGGATGACGCTATCGGGGTTTTTGCGGAAATACGCCTCGCCGTTGTCCACTGAGTTCACGCGAGTCTCGATTTGCTCCACCAAGGCGGCCAGCGTGGCTTCGTAAGCTTGCTTGGGATCAAGGCCACTGGGGTTGACGAGTTTGCTCAGCCTGGCGTAGAAATCGTCGGGAGAGAGCTGATCTTGCTCCAGCGAAAAGGATGCGAAGCTGGGGCTATCGACCAATTCATCATTGGCGAGCGCTCGGAAATCGCCCGAGGCGGTGCGGGCCAGCGGGCGGAAAGCCTTGAATCCGGGGCCGGCGCTGGCGACGTTGGCGAACAGGAAGGTGCCTTCCCAGAACTGCTTGCGGGCGACCGAATTGTCCGGCTGGGCATCGACGGCCAGCAAGATGCCGGGACGCTCCGTCGTCTGCGGCACCCATTCAACCAGCACCAGTACATGGCCGTAGGGATCGGCATAGACCGTTCCCGGCCAGAGAGTCTCCCGGCTGAGAGGGATGGGATACAAATCGGTGGACTCGTCCTCAAGTCCGGTTCGCGCCGACCCCGAATGGACGGTATCCGCCAACTGCCTGTTGACCTCTTTGAAGTCGGCCTGCGAGCTGATGCCGTGGGTGAATTTGGTGTTGACGGTGGCCGCGTCACAATGCGGCGGCGCATTGGCCGAGCCTCGTCCGCAAGCGCGGAAGGCGATTGGCAGGCCGACCTTCCAGGCGAAATAAGCCCGCAAGGTATAGGGCAGGTCGGCGCAATCGGGGGTTAGCGGCAGGCTTTTGTCTTCGTTGAGGGCGAGATAGTTGTGCAGGAAGTTGCGCTCGGTGTTGCGCAATACCGGTTCAAGGGAAGGGGCGCTGAGGCTTTCATCGGGCGACGCACCAAACAGCTCTTCGATCCAGGCGGAATAAAAGGCTTCGGTGGCAAGTCCCCAGGCTTTGGGCCTTTTCTGTGTGCCTGACTCGCCGATGGTGAGCGGGTGGCAGGCGGTCAGCTCACCATCCCGGCTCGCCGCCACTCGATAATCCCCCTCGTTGAGTCCGTCCAAAGCGGCAACCAGGCTCCACGGCGGGCCGCCTCGGCGGCGGGATTGCAGGGGAGTGCGCCGGCCTTGGCTGTTGATCAGGGTTAGTTCCGACACGGGGCCGTCCGTGGATACCGCCATGATCTTGACCTGCCCGGCTTTGGGGGTGAGGGGTGAGATCCAGATATGCGTCCCGCCGGCTTCTTCGCAGGAATGATTATCGGCCACTGCCGCCGAAATACTGGCCCATGCCAGCAGGCAAGCAAGAAAATAACCTGCAGGTTGGGTTGGCAAACCCGGCAAGCAGCCTCGATTCCACTTTGCTGCATAGAGGCTGCTTGCTAATCGGTATGAACGAATATTGCTAAACTTCAGGGCGATTAATATTTTTTCCATAATTGATTTTGAAAAGCTTAGTGTTGTCATTCATGTACTCTTTATGAGGGCTTGTTCCCGGCAGCAGGCTGAGCTGAGGGGCGTAGGTTGGACTGAATGCAATGAAGCCCAACAATTCACCGCTCGCCACAGGTAAAATCTTCAAAGCAAGATCGTTTGTCCGATGCTCCGGCAACACGTCTGTTTGCGGATACCGATGTAATGTTGAAAAAGGCCGTTTGACATAGCCATGCTTCACGGAATTATAGTGAATACGATCAACATGTCTTTCAAAATCGCATACGTCCCGGATGTGATGGTCCCAATAGCGCCGCTGCCGAATGACGATACTGAATTATGCTTTGTCGAATAATCAGTGAGACCATAACCTCATATTCCGCACCTAAGTAAGTTCTTAATTTATGCCGTTTATTAACCTCGCGTTGAGTTGTTTTAACTCAGAACTTTTAAGGATTAAGTGTTGTTATGCGATAATGGGACAATAAAACTAATAAATGCCTTATGGCTAATAAATAAGGAAACACCATGTTCTCATTGCAAACCATCTTCGGTAAAGGCGATAAATTCTACGGCTTGCTTGAAGCCAGTGCCGAGTCGGCGCGTTCGTCCGCTAAAGCATTAATCGAGCTTCTAAGTACGCCCGCTACGCAACAATCGCTGGAAAAGTTTAAACAGGCGCGTCGTCGGGAAAAGAATTTATTCGCGCAAATCAGCGAGGAATTGGTCAATACTTTTGTTACTGTGCTCGATCGCGAAGATATTGAAGCCCTTAACAACGCCCTTTACAAAATTCCTAAGGTCGTGGAAAAGTTTGCGGAGCGCTATACGCTAGCCGTAGGTCGTATTGGCGATGTGGATTTCACCAGCCGCGCTGCGATGCTGGAACAAGCCTGCGAAGTCCTGGAGCAAATGGTCGGACAGTTGCGTAAAGGAATGGATTTGGACGAGGTCAAAAAATTAAACGATCAGTTGCAAACCATTGAAGCCGAAGCCGATCGTCAAATACTTGAGTTGTATCGGGATGCCTATGCCAATGAAACCGATCCGATCCGTTACCTGGTAAAAATGGATTTGTTTGAAATCCTTGAAAAAGCGATTGACCGCTGCCGCGATGCCGGTAATGTTATCTACCATATCGTCTTAAAAAATTCATAAAAGGGTTATCATGCTGACTTTGCTCTTGCTTGTCATTCTGGTAGCGCTGGTATTCGAGTTTATCAACGGATTCCACGACACCGCGAACTCCATTGCCACGGTTGTCGCCACCAAAGTATTAACGCCAACTCAAGCGGTAATACTCGCCGCAGTCACCAATCTGGTCGGTGCGTTATCCGGTACCGCCGTGGCTAAAACCATTTCGTCGGGGTTAGTGGATACCGGCATGGTGAATATCACCTCCGAAATCCTGATCTGTGCGCTGATCGGCGCGATTATCTGGAATCTGATTACCTGGGCATTGGGGTTGCCGTCCTCTTCCAGTCATGCCTTGATCGGCGGCTTATGCGGCGCAGCGCTGGCCGCCGGAAACAATAATCCCGATGTGTTGATATGGTCGCAAACCGCGGTAGTCTGGACGGAAAATAAAGGCTTGCTGTGGAAGGTAGTGATTCCCATGGTCAGTTCGCCGGTCGTCGGTTTTACCTTGGGTATCGTTATCATGGGCAGCTTGATGGCTATCATTAGCGGCATGAATTCGGCCGGAGGTGTCATGGAGCGGATGGCGCGCCCAAAATGGGTTAATGCGGTGTTCGGCAAGGCCCAGCTTTTGTCGGCCGGTTATATGGGCTTTGCGCATGGCAGCAACGATGCGCAAAAAACCATGGGCATCATCGCTTTAGCCATTTTTACCGCTAACAGTGCAGGTACGCTCGATCAGTTGCCGTATTGGGCTGAATTTTTACGGCCGGATGGCGGAGAAAAAGACATCGACACCTGGATCGCCTGCACTTGTGCGTTGATCATGGCGCTCGGCACTGCGGTGGGCGGGTGGCGCATTATCAGGACTCTCGGCCACAAAATGGTCAAGCTGCATCCGATACACGGTTTTGCGGCGGAAACCAGCTCAGCGACCATTCTGTTGACCGCCGCCCACTTCGGCATGCCGGTTTCCACCACGCATAGCATTTCAACAGCGATTATGGGCGTAGGCTTTGCCAAGAATCCTCACGCGCTTAAACTTTCCGTCATCGAACGGATTGTCTGGGCATGGGTTTTGACGATTCCTGCGGCCGGAGGGGTAGCCTGGGGCTTGGTTAATTTATTGTTTTTATTGCATTAAAGGAAGAAATAATGGGGTTTTTCCCCGTTTTTCGTGTATAAAATTGTTTTCGTCCGTAAGTCTGTGTTCCGGCTACCGTGTATTTCAAATAACTTTTTCTTGAATTTGCTGCAAATTCTGGGAGTTTTCGATGGCGACAACTAAAATCTTATCAACGTGCTTCCCTTATCATCACACCAAGAAAAGCCTGACTGGATTGACCGGGCTTTTAAGTCTATTGTTCTTGCTGGGCGGCTGTCAGGCCGTATTAACCCCGGAACAGGTTACGACGGCATTTTGGGAAGCAATGGCAGAAGGCAATCTTGATTCTGCCAGAAAATACGCTACCCAAGAGACTCAGTATCTGGTGACTAAACAGCAAAATCTGCAAGATGCGACAGTAAAGACCGGGACGATTTTTATCGACGGTTCCAATGCAACGGTAGCAACGGTCATGACCTTAAAAAAGCCTGAGAGCAACAAGGATTTGTCTTTTGATACTGTTTTATTAAAAGAAAACGAGTTATGGAAAGTCGATTATCAGCGAACGCTCAATAATCTTTCAAATCTGCCTTTCGGGGATATTTTTAAAAGCTTGCAAGCGATAGGCGAAACCATTAACAAGGAACTGGAACAGCAAGTTCCTTTGTTTGAAAAACAAATCAAATCCTTTAGTGAGGAATTGATACGGCAATTGGACGAATTTCGCCGTCAGCTGGAAAAAGTGGCTCCGCCTGAAAAACAGAAGCCGCATGCTAATACTATATAACCGTTTATCTGCGGGCTCTCAGGCGAGTGTTATATCGCGAGCGCGACCTATTATAAAAAGAATCAATGGGGATTGCCCCATTGATTCCGCTAGCCGGCATCTTCATCCATTCGTATTTTCCCCGAAAAAACAAAATACTGATAGCCGTTATAAACGAGCATTACCGGCACTAAAAAACCGATGCCGGTGAGCATGAATATCAAGGTCTTACTGGAAGATGCCGCTTCAATGAGTGTTATCGAGGATGGAATCATATAAGGATAATAGCCTATGGTCATCCCCATCAGCGAGGCAAAGAAAATAAAGACGCTCCAGAAAAACGGGCTTTTTTCAAACCCTCGCAGCAATGCCCGTAGTAACATTAAAAAAGCAAAGCCGATCATGCCGAGAAAAAAATTCAAGGAGAATCGTGATGGATAAGCATCCCAGCGCGCAGCAACATAGGGGTTGAGCTGTAACGTCCAGGTAATAACCGCTATACCAATCGATATTCCCAAAATGGCGTTAACATAAGCGTGGCGGATACTGATTTTCTGCAACTCGCCTTCCGTTTTGACTATTAAATAAGTCGCCCCCAGCAACCCATAGCCCACGACTACGCCGACAGCGACTAACAGGGAAAAGGGCGTGAGCCAAGCCCAGTCGCCATTCAATCCGGCACCGGTCACATTCAGTCCGCTGATTAAGCCGCCAAACGCAAGTCCCTGAGCGATGGCAGCCAACAGACTACCTCCTCCAAACGCGATATTCCAAAGCGCTTTATTGTGCGCATGGCTGCGAAATTCAAAGGCAACGCCGCGGAAGATAAGCGCAAATATCATCAGCATAACCGGAATATAAAGCGCATGCAGCACGATGGCATAAATCAGCGGAAATGCGCCAAAGAGCGCGCCGATCAGCAGCACCAGCCAGGTCTCGTTGGCATCCCATATCGAACCCAAACTGGCCATCATAATTGTGCGCTGTTTTTCATCACGGTTTAGCAGGAACAGGATTCCCACCCCCAAATCAAAGCCATCCACAACGATATATAAAAAGAAGATTAGCCAAATTATAAAAAACCAGATGTTGGCCAGAAAAACATGAAGCTCATTAAACATGAGGTTCACCTCCTTTATGCTCTTCTCCGCCAATAATTTTAGTTAATGGCGCGTCGGCCATATCAGGTCCCTTCCGGATAATTCTGCTTGCAAAAACCACAAACATCATAAAGAGCATTACATAAACAATAATGAAACTAACAAGACTGGTGAGCACTGCGGAAGCGGGCAAGGCAGATGCAACATCACGGGTGCGCAACAGGCCATAGATCATCCAAGGCTGGCGGCCAACCTCCCTGACTATCCAGCCGCATTCAGTGGCCAGATAGCCAAGCGGTAGAGAAGCTATCCATGCATAGAGCAGCATCCGGTTTTTAACAATACGCTCGGATGTTAATTGACCTTTAAGCCACCACACCAACGTCCATATTATCAGCGCAAACAAACCAAAACCGATTGCCGCCATGATACGGAAACAATAAAAAATCAGCGGCATTACTGGAGGCTGATCAGCCGGAGGAAATGATTTTAAGCCAATGACTTGTCCATCCGAACTCCCGGTAGCCAGAACACTCAATACCTTCGGGACGGAAATAGACCAGTCATTTTTTTGGGCTGACTTATTGGGCCACGCCACAATGTTCCAGTTCGCTCCCGATCCCGCTTGATTGGTTTCCCAGTGCGCTTCAATGGCGGCCCCTTTCGCCGGTTGATGTCTAAACACTTGATGACCGTTGCCATGGCCCAGAAATATTTGCACAGGCGCGGCAAACGCCGCAATGATTGCAACCAGCTTAAAAGACTTTAAAAAGAAATCCGTATGTCTTCCTTTTAGCAAGTACCAGGCAGACAAGCCGCCCATCACAAAGAGACTTGTTTCCAGGCAGGCAACCCACATATGAGACACGGCCCAGAAAGTGTCCGGGTTAAAAATTGCTTGGGAATAGCTGTCGACCACAAACCTGTCTTTCTCCATGTGACCTCCTGCCGGTGCCTGCATCCATGCATTGGCAACCAGAATCCAGAACACGGAAAGCGATGCCCCCAAGGCCACCATACTGGTAGCGAATAGATGGATAATGGGGGGTACGCGCATCCAACCAAAAAGCATGATCCCCAGAAAACCGGCTTCCAGCATGAAAGCCATGGCGCCCTCGAAGCCCAGAATATTCCCGAAAAACTCGCCCGTGATCATCGAAAAGCGTGACCAGTTAGTGCCGAACTCAAATTCCAGAGGAATACCGGTGACCACGCCGACCGAGAAATTAAGCAAAAACAGTTTCGACCAAAAATGCGCATGCCGATAGTAATCAGCATCCCCGGTTTTTAACCATAGCACTTCAAACACAACCAGAACCAAGGACATGCCGACTGACGTGAGTGGCCACAAAATGTGAAACATCGCCGTTACAGAAAATTGTAAACGCGATAAAAATATCGGATCCTGAAGAATTTCCATAGGCATCCTTTTTTGACTGACCAGATCAAACGACTCAGAAAGAGAAATCTCAACGTCGTTGATCAAAATGGCTAGGCTAATCCTTTTGCAAGAAATATAAATACGTAAAATTGCATAGTTACACTACTTAATGACATCAAATTAGGTGGCCCGCATCGCCAGTACGGACTTACTGGCGGTGCGTATTGATCCGAGGTCACGCAACGCAGTGAAGAGGTGTTAAGTTACGATATTGCGTTAAATTAACGATATTTAGTGATTTTGTGCTTACGTAGCATTAGGTTCCCTATTATTTAATTTATTAAGTTAATGATTTAATTATATTTAATCGGCTTTGATTAACTCCGGCACAGCACTTGCAGTTAAACGGGTAACATCCTGTTATTGCGAGTCCAAGGAGACTCCAAAGCCATGACCTCAACCGATAAAAATGCCCGAGCCGCCTGGGCGACATTAACCCACGACAGCCTTAGTACCCAGGTCGGCAAGCGCACGCTGTCCGGGGTACAGTTTTTCTTCCTTAACTTCGGCTTGCTGATGGGCAACATTCTGGTGTTGTTCAATACCGGCGCATTTGCTTCGGTCAGCCTGCATGCTACCGGTGATCTGGGGGTAAGCCCCAGTCACGCCGGTTGGATGCAGACCTACTATTTCATCTGTCTGGCCTTGGCGCTGCCGATCAGTTCCTGGTTGGCGGCGGCGGTCGGCGAAGTCCGGCTGTATTTGACCGCCATGATTGCCATGACCTTGGCTTCGCTGCTGTGCGCCGTTACCGGCGATCTGTTCTGGTTTTTGTTAGGCAGGGCGTTGCAAGGCTTTTTCGGCGGCTTGACTATCCCGTTGTCGCAAACCCTGCTGATGCGCGAATACCCCGAATCGTCCAAATCCTTCGCGGTATCGTTGTGGAGTATAGCCGCGTTGAGTCCGTTCACGTTGGGTCCGGCTGCCGGCGGCTGGATTGCCGATCACTTGGGCTGGCGATGGCTGTTCTATCTGAATGTGCCGCTGCCGTTGCTGGCGGCGGCACTGGTTTGGGCTTTGCTGTTCGATAGGCAATCTCCGCAACGGAAAATGCCGTTCGATGGCGTGGGTTTCCTGTTGTTGGGCGCCGCACTGGTTTGTTTGCAGACCGTGCTGAACCAGGGCCAGGATGCGGATTGGTATAACTCAGGCTGGTTGATCGGCGTGACGCTGGCCGGATTGCTGATACTGGCTTACTTCGTTGTTTGGGAGTTGGCGGAACGCTCGCCGTTGCTCGACTTGCGACTGTTCGCCCGGCGTAATTTTGCAATCGGCAGCATCATGCTCAGCCTGAGCTTTATGTTGATGTACGGCTTGTTGTCGGTGCTGCTGGTGCGCTTGCAGGTGGTGGTCGGTTATACCTCGTTTCTGGCCGGCAGCGTGTTATTGCCGTTGGTGTTTTTGGCTAAGCCGATGGCCAGTGTGATGCACCGGATTGTGCATCGTTTCGATGCCCGCCTGCTGGTCAGTGCAAACATGTTGCTGTTTTCGGTGTACTGCGGCTGGATCAGTCGTTACGATTTTTTCGGGCGCGGCGGTTGGTTTAGCCAGCCGTTGTGGGCGCAAGTGTTGGAAGGCTTTTGTCTGGGCGGCTTGTTCGTGCCGCTGACGACGCTGTTTCTTTTTGGCTTGACACCGAGACGGCAAACCCAGGCGGTGGAACTGGGCGGGATGCTGCGGGTACTGGGCGGCAGCGTCGCCTCGCCGTTATTAGGCATATTTTGGGAGCGACGCGCCGCCTTCCACCAAAGCCGGTTGATTGAAAGTTTTTCATTGCACGACGGCGGGTCCATAGAAACTATCTCCCGCTTGCACGCCGCCGGTCTGCACGATCAGTTGGCTACCGCCAAGCTGGCGGCAGTGGCAGGTCAGCATGCTGCGATTCTGGGTCTGGACGATACCTTCCGGCTGGCGGCTTGGCTGTTTATGGGCTTGGCTGCAGTGGTCTGGCTTGCTCATCCGGTCGGTCCGAAACCAGCGGCGCTGCCTAAAGACGACAGGCGACAGGCGGCTTTGGAAGATTTGATGGAGGAACCGTAGTCATGATCCGGTTTAACAAAATAACCCTGTTGGCGGCTGGTTTGTTGCTGTTGAACGGCTGCGCATTGTTTCCTGAAGATGGAAGCAGAGCCAAACTGCTGGACATGCCCAGCTTGAATCAAACATTGAAAGGCGATACCCAAGCCGAAAAAATCGTCAGGGAATGGCCGAGAGCGCAGTGGTGGCGGGATTTTCACAACGCCGAACTGAACCGGCTGATCGAAACCGCGCTCAAAGACAGCCCAAGCCTGCACGCCGCGGCGGCGCGCTTGACCCAGGCGGAAGCGGTAGCCGATTTTCAGGCGGCTGAGATGCTGCCGAGCATCAGCGCCAGCGTCGAATTCCATCAGCGCCGCTTTTCGGAGACCGATTTTTACGGTCCTAACGGCGGCAAGACGTTCACCGGCGCGTACATCGATCCTGCGGTATTTCGCTATCACCTCGATCTGTGGGGCAAGGATAAAGCGGCTCTGGAATCGGCGTTGGGCAAAGAGAAGGCACAGGCTTCGGAACTGGCGATGGCGCGGCTGATGTTGAGCACCGCCATTGCGCGCAGCTATATCCGGCTGTGCTCGTCCGAAGAAGACATCGAATTGGCCCATGGACTGACTGAGCAAGCCGAGGAAAAAATGCAACTGGCCGAGCTGCGCTGGCAGCGCGGATTGACCAGTCAGGATTTGGTTTATGCGGGCAAACAGCAGTTGGAAGCGGCGCGGCAGCGCGAAACCAGGTTGCGCAACCAGGTGCAGGTATTGCGCAACCGGTTGGCGGCGCTGGTCGGGCAGGGGCCGGATTGGGGAAAAACCATTCATGTGGCCGAAAACAAGGTCGCCGGACACTTGCCGCAGCCGGAAGCGATAGCGCTCGGATTGCTCGCGCATCGTCCCGATGTGGCGGCGGCGATGTGGCGCGTGGAGGCGGCCGCCCAGTTGACCAAAGTGGCGAAAACCAATTTTTACCCCGACGTCAATCTGGTCGGTTTTGCCGGTTTGCGCAGCCTTAATCTGAAGGATTTGTTCCTGTCCAACGGCGCCAGCGTGGCTTATGGAATGGGGCCGACGATTACCCTGCCGATTTTTGAAGGCGGACGGCTGGAAGCGGAATTGAAGAATCAGCAGGCCGCATACGATGCCGCCGCCGAAAGCTACAACGAGACGCTGCTGGCCGCGGTGCAGCAGGTTGCCGACAGTCTGGCCGAATGGCGGCAAACGCTGGAACACGATGCCGCCCAGGAACGTGCGCTGGAAGCCGCCGAAGCTGAAGCAACGCTGGCCGGAAAACGTTATCAGGCCGGTCTCAGTACCCGAGACGGCATTATCGAGGCCGACGCGGCGCTGATTCGGCAGCGGTTGACCGCCAGCGAGATGCACAACGCTCATCTGCTGGCTGCAATCGGATTGATCGAAGCGCTGGGCGGCGGCTACGAAAACACCAACATGATTCATGTCAGCAAGGTGAGCAACCATGACTAATATTCCAACCAAACCGCAGCGCTACTTCGGCTTTCATCAGCGTCAACAGCAGCGGAGAGGCTCGTTCCCACGCGCTGCGTGGGAATGCAGTCAAGGCGCGCTGCGCCGCGAGTCGTGGTCAATGCGCCGAAATGTGGGGCATCTCAACGTAGGACGCAGCGCGTCCCATATCTCGTTCCCACGCAGCGCGTGGGAACGAGAGCTATCTAAGATGCTTGATAAGGCAGATGTAGGCCGGAATAAGGCCATCCCAGCGCGTAGCGCGAGGTGGCGTTTCCGGCGAGTTCGGGAGGTGTTTGCCGGAAACGCCAGTTCCCGCTGTCGCTCGGACCGACTTATTCCGGCCTGCTTCGAGATGTGGTTAATGCACCGAAATGCGGGGCATCTCAACGTAGGACGCAGCGCGCCCCATATCGCATTCCCACGCAGCGCGTGGGAACGAGAGTTATCTAAGATGCTCCATAAGGCAGAAAACCATGACTAATACCCAAACCAAACCCCAGCGCCACTTCGGTTTTCATCAACGTCGGCAGTACCGTGGTTATCGGCTGTTGCTGGTGACCGTGGCGGCATTGCTGGTTGGACTGATTTACCTGATTTACTGGTGGAATTTTGCCAGCCGGTTCGTGGCCACCAACGATGCCTATATTACCGGCAACTTGGCCCCACTCAAGGCGCAAACCAGCGGCACGGTGGTGGATGTGCGGGTTGATAACACGCAGCATGTGCAGCAGGGCGATGTGCTGGTGCGTCTCGACGGCTTGCAGGCACAAGTGGCGCTGGAACGGGCCGAAGCCAATCTGGCGGATAGCGTGCGGCAGATCGAAACGGCTTTCAGTCAGGCCGACATGCTGCGCCAGAAACTGGCCTCGAAAGAAGCAATCTTGAATCGCAGCCAGAAAGACCTGGCCCGCTATCGCAGCGTGGCGGGTGACGGGGCGGTATCGGCGCAGCAGATTGAGAACAGCGAGTTTCAGGTCCGCGAGCTGGAAGCCGATGTTCGGCAGATTCGCGCCGAATTGGGCGGAGCCGAGGCTTTGATTCAGAACACCAGCCCGGCTGATAACCCGAAGGTGTTGCAGGCGGTCGCCGCGCTGAAACAGGCTTATCTGGACAATGCCCGGCAGCAGATTGTCGCGCCGGTGTCGGGTTTCGTCGCCAAACGCACCATCCAGCCGGGTGAGCAGGTTCGCCCTGAAACGCCGCTGTTGGCTATCGTGCCGCTGGATTATTTATGGGTGGAGGCCAATTTTTTGGAAAACGAGTTGGCCGATGTACAGCCCGGTCAGCCGGTGGAAATCACGGTCGATCTGTACGGTTCCGATGTGGTTTACCATGGCGAAGTACAGGGCTTGGGCGCCGGTACCGGTAGCGTGTTTGGCCTGTTGCCGCCGGATAACGCGACCGGCAACTACATCCATATCGTCGAGCGGGTGCCGGTCAGAGTTGGGTTGCGCGCAGAGGAACTAAAGGCCAACCCGCTGCGCCCGGGGCTGTCGGCGGTGGTGCGGATCGATACCGTCCACCCCGGCCGCTCGGTGCTGGAGCCTTTAACCACGACGCCCGCTACAGCCTATAAGACCGAAGTTTACGATCATCAGTTGGATGGTGCCGATGTGTTGATT
>Ga0208629_100981_pt1 | contig 12266 bp, 3 predicted proteins | sample LakWasMet19_HOW5_2_FD_183865 | JGI IMG/M metagenome (GOLD analysis project Ga0208629, IMG submission 183865) | Freshwater sediment methanotrophic microbial communities from Lake Washington under simulated oxygen tension - Sediment Metagenome... | ecosystem: Environmental > Aquatic > Freshwater >...
CGCTCCCACTGCCACTGCGCATGTTCGCAGCGGCAGCACCCGTCTCAGCACCAGACGGCACAACAGCGCGTGCCCCCATAGCTGCGGCCGAAGCGCTGCCGCTACCGTCGCTGCCCCACGCGTCGGTGGGCGGGGCTGTTGTTGGGGCGTACATGGTCGCGAAGGCGGCTCGCACCGCAGGGGCATTCCGCTCCAGCAGCCGCCCCAGCACAGTGTGCGTCAGCTTGTTCACCGTCACGTTCCAGTGCGTGTCGCCGCCGCGGTGCAGGGCGCGCAGGAGGCGGCGCAGCGTGTCCTGCTGCAGGGCAGACAGCGGCGCGGTGACCACCCCTCTGCCCGCTGCAGCGGCAGTTGCAGGGGCAGGCGAGACTCCCGTTGCGGTGTCGACGGGTGCCGCAGCGCCCGGCTCTTCACGGCCACTTGATGCAGGAGAGGCGATTACGCCGATGCCTGCGGCGGGCACTGCTGCGTCGAGGTCGGTGGGGCCGGGCGGCAGCAGCGCCTCAACGAATGCGTCCTGCTTGAACAGGCCCAGTCCCACCTGCGCCACGCGGCTGTTGTCGCTCTCCACGGCCTCGCACAGCATGGGCAGCACGAGGGGCAGAAACTGTGACACAGCGCTGCAGCCAGCCGCAAACCCGGTGCCCAGACCTTCCCCCGATCCTGCGCTTGCAGCAGCTGCTACAGTCGGCGCAGCACGCAAGCTCCCCGCCACCCCTGCCGCGGCATCGCTCCCGCTCCCGCTGCCGCGCGCAGCGTCCGCGTCGCGGCTGCGTTGCACGAACTGCAGCAGCTGGTCCACCTCGTGCAGCAGCAGCACGGCCTTGGTGCTGTTGCCGCGCTTCGTCTCGTCCCACGCCTCCGCGACAGACGCGAGTACTCGCCGCACCACGCCCGCTGGCCCCCCTGCGAGGTGCGTGCTCAGCGCCGGTGCGCACAGCGTGAAGAGGCACTGGACCAGGTGCTCGTGGAAGACGGACAGAAGGGACGCGAGCTCGTTGACGGTGCCGGGCGTCTGGTGCAGCGGCAGCAGGGCGGCCAGCCACCCCTCCAGCACCTCCCGCAAGGCCGCCGCAGCCGCGGCTGGACTAGCCGCGGGCTGTTGACTGCTGCTGCTGCTGCTGGTGCCCCCGCTGTCGCCAGTGGCCGCGCAAGCACTGCTGCTGCCCCCTGTGCCGCGCCCCTCCTGTGCCGTCGCTGCGCTCGCAGCCAGCCCCCGCAGCAGGGCCTGTGCCACCTCCAGGGCGCAGCGCACCGCAGCCGCATGCCCCTTGACCGGCTCCGCAGCGAAGCGCGTGCATACCTCGTGGAGGCACGCTGCGACGGCGGGCTGCGCGGACGGGAAGTGGGCGAAGAGCCAGGCGGCGAGGGCTCGCAGCAGCTGCAGCTCATCGAGCAGATGGGGCGTCTTGGCAGCAGCACCGCGGGGGGCGCCGGGCGCCGCAGGTTTGGCCCCCCGCTTTGGCTGCGCGGCGCCTGCTGAGCTGGGGAGCGGCGCCGAAGAGGAGGGCGCGGGTGGCTCCGATGGCACTTCCGCGGACGGCGGCGGGGGCTTGTGGAGATCGCTCAGGGAGCCACGGGAGGGCTGGTGGGCGTCGGGTGTCACAGTGGTGCCAGTGACGCCGCCCATGGCGTCGGCGGCCCTCTCCCGGGCGACATGGCCGGCCTCGCTGGCAGCAAGCATTCGGTCTGCGAGCTGGGCTGCTAACGCTTCGGCCGCGGCGCAGCACTCGGCATCCCGCTGGAGCACCGCCTGAAGGTCAGGCACGCTCAGGAACGCTAAACACACCAAGTACACATCTCGCGTCTCAGCTGAAATCGGAGCCTCTGCGGGCCGCTGCTTGAACACACCCTCGAGAACGCGAAGCACGGATGCATACACGGGCGGCTGGAGGTCAAGGTCGCGGACCGCATTCGAACCCGCGAGATGCAGCAGAGCTTTCAGTGCCAGCCGGCCATCGTCGCAGGAGCTCGCAGGGGCGCCGTTGCACCATCTGTCCAGGCTGTACACCCAGTCAGCCACGTGGCCGTCTGCGGCATCCACGGACATCGCCGCTCGTTGTTACTCTGCGGACACTGCCGCGAACGTCAAGCTTCGCAGCCCGCGGTCGCACTCTCGGGGCCGTACACTATCGATCCTCCAAAGAAGCGTGGCATTACCAAACATAGACGGGCTCGTGCCTATGCCTCTCACCATTCTCATCAGCTGAGAATCGCCGACTCCAAAAACCATTCGAAAACACGTTCCCTGCGTGGAGGGATCTGAAGTCTGACCCGGAAACTGGGCACTTGTAACGGCATCCAAACCACGCCAAGGCGAGCAGCGCACCACTCACCTACTGACGCTATGGTTTCCCGCCGTTGTTAGCTTTCTGGCGGCGTGCACATGTTGGCCGCTTGCACGGGGCACCTCAAACCGCACCGAGGTCCAAGTCGACGCCCTTGCCTTCGGAGAGCACTTCCGCGGCATCTGACCCCATCTCGGGCATGCCGCTCTGACAATAACATACGTGTTCCTCAAGCGTCTACCTACCGCGGGACCGTGACGCTACACCCCGCGATTAAGCGGCGTGCATGCAACTCGGGGTGGAACTCGAGTTAGCGTTAGCGTTGCTGCGGTTCTGGAGTGCTCTCCGGGTGGCCGAGCCCGGATAACGGCGAGAATGGCCCAAGAACTGGCCCAATTACTTGTGTACACTGTCGGGGAAGCCCCTGCTTCTGGTTCGAGGCTGCTTGAAGACGCACCCTCCGGTGGCTCCTCGCGGATTGCTTCTCGAAGGCCCAGCGCGGAGGCCATCTTGGCCGCCCACGCCCTTGGTGGCGCCGCTTTGGATGCCACCCTGTCTGACGATGATGATGGCGGGGCAGCTCCGCCACAAGCGCTCGCTGCGCCCGCGAACGCCCGCGGGCGAGTCGGCAGGGCGAGGGGCGGCGGCGCGGGGCCGGGCGGCGAGAGCGCGGCGGCGGGCTCGAGCAACGACCTGGCCGTGAAGAACAAGCACGGCCTGCGCGGCGTGCGGTTCGACAAGAACAAGTCCACGCGCCCGTGGGAGGTCAAGATCTCCATCGCGTGCAAGGACAAGAGCCTCGGCTACTTCCAGACGAAGGAGGAGGCGGGGCTGCAGTACGACCTCGCCACCCTCCGGTACCGCGGGTGCGTTGCGCGGGCAGCTTGCAGCGGCCGCCTGCTGGCAGCGCGCGGGTGGGGCTGGGGTGCAGGCGCGGCTGTTGGGCGGCAGGGCGGCTGAGGTCTGTAGTCCTATCCGTCGACCTCCTGCGCCTCACTGTAAGCCCCATTCCATAAGTGAAGGCTCTCCTGTCGGCTGCTTTTCCTTATCGCATTCACCTTGATCCCCCTCCCAACACGTCTCCGCTCAACTTGCTCTTCCTCTCTCTGACCCCTCTGTCTGTCTCTCCCTGCTTTCCACCCTCCTGCAACAGGTTTTCAAACGCCATCGTCGCGCGCCTGAACTTCCCCACCCACCCCGACGTGCTGGCGGCCATCGCGGCGTCGCAGGCCGCAGGGGGCCCCACGGGGTCGCTGGAGGAGCTGGGGCTGCCTGCGGGCGTCTACTCGGCCCGCTCCTCCGCCTCGGCTGCCATCGCCGCTGCCGTCAACGCGGCGGCCGAGGTCCGCGATGCGGCGCCTGCAAGCGCGGGGCGCAGGGGGCGGGGGCGCGGGAGAGGGGGCGCCTATGCTGGCGGGCGCGGTGGGGGCGCGGGGGGTCGCGGCGGCGCCGGATTCGCCCCCACCGACCTCGGTGCAGCGGCATCTGAGCCCCCCTACGACGCTTCCCACGCTCCTGGCTCCTCCCTCAGGGATGGCCCTGCGGCAGGCGTGGGGGCGGGGGTAGGAGGCCGCAGGCCTGTCAAGCGGCGCAGCCGGTACGAGGACGACGAGGACTACAGCGACAGGGACCGCGCGCCCTCTGGCGGCGGAGGGGGCGCGAGTCGGGGCCGCGGCGGGGCTGGCGGCGGCAGGGGTGCCGCGCACGAGGGTGCGGGAGGAGCGGCAGGCGCCGCGGCAGGCGGGGAGGGCGTGCCAGCGAGCGGCTACCGCGCCTACTTCGCACCCAGCTACGCTGCCGCCGTCGCAGCCGTGGCAGCGGGGGGCGCTGCCGCTGGCAGCCAAGGGCTCCCCGGCAGCAGCAGCAGCAGCGGCGGTCACCCTCGGCAGCAGCGCCGCGGCAGCCGCGGGGCGCGACGCGTCATGCATGACGACTACATCGATGGGGACGAGGAGGAGGAGGACGAGGGCGATGCTGGTGAGGGGGAGGGGCAGGCACATCGTCACGCCGGATACGGCGGCCGCAGTGCGCGCGGAGGGGGGCACAGCGGGGGCTGGGGCGATGAGGGCGCAGGCCTGTACGCCGACGATGACGAGGAGGACGAGGCAGAGGAGGAGGAGGAGGAGTACGCTCCTGGGCGCGGCAGCAGGCGGCGCGGCGGCAGCGCTTCGGGGGCTACTCAGCGGCCTGGCGCCGGTGCAGCGGCCGGTGGCTCGCGTGCGTCAGGCTTCCACACCGGTGTAGACGCTCTGGTCGATGACGACGGCAGGGGCGGTCACGGTACGGGCAGGCACGTGGGCGCGGCGCAGTGGCTGCCGCGCGATTCGCTCGGGCCTCTCCTCGCCGCATCGGACGCCTTCCCGGGCGGCGGCGGCAGCGGCGGCGTGGGCCGTAAGCGCACGGCAGCGGAGGCTGGCCTCCCGTACGGCGGCGCCCTCTCCGGCCTCGTTGCTGCGCCGCATCAGCGTGGCGAGACAGACAGAGATAGAGCGAGCGACGCTGCCGCGCTGCTGCTGCACTCGGCGGCCGCCGGCGCCACCGGGGCCGCGGCGGCAGGGCTGCGCCAGGGTGGCGGTGGCAGCGGCAGCGCCCGCGGGTGGATGCCGGGCGCAGGCGCCTCACACGCGGTGGGCGGCGCTGCGTCGGGCGGCACGGGCTCCGCCTCGTCAGGGCTGCTGGTCGCAGGCGGCGGCCGCGGCCCCATGTCTGTGACCTCCCCGGGAGGCTCCGCCTCCGCCTCTGCGAGCAGCGCCGGCAGCTCTGCGGCGCGCGCCGCCACGGCGGACGACAGCGTCGAGGCGGAGTGGAGCGCTGAACTGAAGGAGGCTGCCCTGGCCTACCAGCGCGCGCAGGAGCAAGCCATCCTCGCACAGCGCCAGGCCGCCGCTGCAGCCTCCGCCGCCTCTGCAGGCGCGGGCGCAGCGGGCGCGTCCGCGGCCGGGGCAGGGTCTGCTGCCTCCAGCGCTGGCGGCGTGCACGGTGGTGCCTCCGTCGCAGGTGCTAGCCGGGCCGGGGCAGCAGCGGGCGGCACCGCAGCCGGGAGCGCCTCCAGCGCGCCTCCAGGCGGTGGCGGCGCAGTAACGGCTGCTGGTCTTGTGTCCGGAGGGTCGGGGCTGCCGGGCGGCACCGGTACTGGCACTGGCACTGGTGGCGACGGCTTGACGGTCAACGCCGCAGGCCTCAACGCTGCCTCCGCGGGCCTTCTGTCCCTCTCCTCCGGGAGCACCCCCTCAGGTGTCGCCGCGCTGCTGCACCCGCGTCACGGGTCGCTGGGCGGTGACAGCGGCGGCGACGGCAGCGGCGGCGGCGCCTTTTCCGTGCACGATTCAGGTGTGGGCAGCGGCGGGGAGGGCAGCGCAGCTAGCGCAGAGCAGCTGTCCCACCGGGGCGGCGGCGGCGTGTCTGGGCGGCGTCGAGACCGGCACACGGGCAGCCATTTCACGACTGCGCACGGGGGGCCCGCCTCCCCCCGGCAGCGCTCTGAGTCGCAGTCATCCTCGCGCGGCCGCACCGTCGGCGGCAGCGAAACGGGCACTGCGGCCAGCCTCAGGGGCGGCGCGGAGGGCCTGGAGAGCGGCCGCCTGAGCGCTGGCAGTGGGGGCGGCGGCGGCGGTATGGACGTGTCTGCTGACAGTGAGGGCCAGGGCATGCGACTGGAGGGCCACACGCACACGCACCGAAGCGCGGCGCAGCAGCAGCAGCTGGCTGATGGTCTGGCCGGCACCGCAGGCAGCGGACGCGCGGGTGGCGGCGGAGAGAGCCGCAGGGCCGCGCAGCGTGCCGCGTTTGGCGGGCTTGGCCTTCTGCACGGTGCAGGGAGCGGCGGCGGCGGCAGCAGCAGCCTGCACAAGGCGGCCGTCACCAACGCTGCCACGGCAGCCATGTCCGCAAGCACTTCAATGAGTGGCACCGCTGCGACTGCCGCCGGCGGCGCAGCCAGCCCTGCGTTCGGCGTTGCGGGAGGCGGCCCGGGCGCTGCTGGTGCTGGCGCGGGCGGCACGATGTCGGTGGCTGCAGCGATGGCGGCGAGTCGCGGCCCCGCGGGAGCCGAGCAGCACGGCGTGAGCGGCGGCGTGGGCATGCAAACGCGGCTGCAGCACCCGCCGCACCAGCTGCAGCAGCTTCAGCAGCCATACATGGACGCAGACGCACGGCCCTTCGCGTTCAGGCCCTCCGTGTCCCCTGCCCCGGGCGATGGCGCCGCAGCGGCCGCCTCCACCGGAGCTGGTGGAGGTGCTGTCGGCGGCGCCTCTGCTGCCCCCGGTGGCGCGGGTGCGGGGCCGCAGACGAGCGACGCGCAGCTAGCCGAGCTGCACCGCCTGCGGGCCGAGCTGCAGCAGTACCAGCAGTTCCACCAGTTCCAGGAGTACCAGCGGTACCAGCAGATGCAAATGCAGCAGATGCAGCTGCTGCAGCTGCAGCAGCACGAGCTGCGCCACCAGCAGGCCGTCGCCGCCGCAGCAGCGGCTGAAGCGACAGCGACCCGCCGCAGCCCCCGGGCGGCTCGGGCGGGCTCCCCCGCGAGCGCCGCTGCCAAGGCGCCTGCCGCCTCCAGTGCCGCCGCTGCAGTGTCTCCGACGCCTCCCATGGCGGGCCCGCCCCTCCACCACATGATCCCGCTGCTGTCCAGCAGCTCCAGCGGCGGGATGCTGATGACGGGTCCAAGCGCCGCCATGGCGGGGGGCCCTCACGGCGCGCCGCTGGCCGCGTACGGCCTCGCAGGCCTGGCGGGCGGTTTCGGCCCCAGCGCCAGCCCGCACCTGCTCCATCAGATGCAGATGCCGTACGCGGGTGGGGCGGCAGGGGGCGGGCACCCGGGTGCCGGCGGAGGCTGGATGTTCGTGCCTCCGCACATGCAGGGCGGCTCTGCCGGCGTGTCAGCGGGGATGGCTGGCAGCGGCGGGGCGATGCTACCGGGCTATGGTGTGTTCCCTGGTATGACGGGGGCACTTCCTGCGCCTCTGGCGGCGGCGCAACCCCTTCCCCACCAGATGGTCGCACCCGCAGCGACGTCGCAGCAGCAGCCCGCTGCAGTAGCGGGCGGTGGCGGCGCACACCCGCAGCAGGCCCTGTCCGGGAGTCCGCGCTCTGCTGTCGCGCTGGACTCGGCGGCGCGGCCGGCGGCCGCGCAGGGCCCTGGCAACGGGCTGCCGCACCTGCTGATAGAGTCACACTCCATGAGCCAGAGCGCCCCGCTGCAGGTGCAGAGCGTGACGCGCCTCGGGGACGCGCGCGGGGCTGCCCTCGGTGGGGGTGCAGACAAGGGCGCTCCTCGACTGGGAGGCGCCCCTGAACACTTCAGCCACGGCCGCGCCCACGGCACTGCCGCAGAGGCCATGGGCAGCCACGCTGTCTCGACGTCTGCGGCCGCTGGCGCTGCTGGCGAGGGGAGCGGCGCCAAGCCTGCGATGATGCACGCGCCCTCCCCCATGCCCTACGGCCTGTCGCAGCAGGGCCCAGGCGGCCTCCACGCCCTGCAGCACGCGCACAGCGGCCTCGGCAGCGTGCCGCGCCAGGCGCTGCACTTCCAGCCCGGCATGCACGCGCAGTCGCCCTTCCCGTTCTTTGCGGGCGCAAGCACGGGCCACAACGGCACCGGCTTCGCCTTCCCTGAGCCCACGCCCACCGGCCCCGCCGACACGGGGTTTGCCCCCAGCCGGCACCCTCGCCCCGCCGGTGGAGCTGCGGCCACCGCAACAGCGGGGCCGGCAGACGCAGGCCTGCGCACCGCTGAGCGGGAGCGCTCTGTGGCTGCGGAGCACGCGCTGATCAAGTCGGGCACTGGCAGCACGGACGGCGGCGTGATGAACTCGCCGGACGTCGCGGGTGACGGCGGGGACGCCTCGGCGGCCAGCAGCTGAGTTGCGTGTCCCCTCGTCCCGGCTGATATTGCGGCGTCAGCCGTGTCTCCCCGAGCGTTTGCGCCCTGTCCCTCCGACATTGTTGGAGCTGGACGACAGGCTGCAGACTCCGCGAGTTCCGCTCCACGACAGCGCGTGGAGCGGCAGCGGCGATGCGCACCGCAACACATCGGGCAACACGCCTCACCCTGCACGTGAACTGACCACGGTACCGCCTCCGGCGCTAGGGAAGGCGCGAATCGGCGCGATGTTGACGCCGCAACCGTGCCTGCGCTCTCCGCGCGGCATGAGACGGCACCGCATGCGCACGCGATGAGGCCAAACCCATCGCGCAATCCGTGTACACTGTCTGCATGCGCCGCGGCGCCTCACGCAGCCCTACTGCGTAGCGAATTGCGTAGACATCTGCGTAGAAGCCCGTCACACGCGCCCGACGAGCGGTCTGCCCACGCCGGTGCCTTCATGTCTGCACACCCTCCGCCATTCCCATTACCCTGTGCCGGTCGAAGAAGCAATTCCGACGCTAGCTGTGCAACACACAACAACCCCACGCTCCGGCTCGAATCATGTCGGCCGGGCGGCAGACACAGCGAAAAGCCACACAGCCCCCCCTTGGCGCGCCTACGCGGCACTTGAAGCCACATCAACGCCACCCGGTTTCAATCGATATCATGACGAGCACAGTGGAGTCAGTTGGTTTCACAGCGAATCGATACCGACTATGCGACATTCGGAAACTTGGCAGTGCACACGTGTGTGCTGGGTTTGCTCGCAGCAACTGCATACGCACAGCGGGCAAAGCGTACGCGTAGAGGGCGCCGGCAACCGCCTAGGCGTGCAGCTGCGGAGATCGGCATCCTTAATCCACAAGATCGGACATCTTTGGCCGGTGCGAGATTTCATTTTGTTCAAACGTCAACGTCAGAGCTCGAGCGGAGCCTAGGCCTCACGAGGCGTCGGACTTGCAATTTGGACTCGACGACCAACGTCGATGGTATTGCCTTCGTGCCACGTCAAACTGTGGCCGATATCGATAGCACGGAGGCAGAGCTCGAGGGGTTCCAGGCAACAACACGACCGGAGAAGATTCAAAGGTAATAGGCGACACGCACAACGACATGCAGATGCAGCGCGCCAAGGCGGTGACGCCTGATAGTCTACTGCTGATCTGCCGTGCAGTCACCTGCGCTCAGCAGAAGCGTGCAGACAGCCCGGCAGACTGCGGGAGGCAGCCAGCCACTGGGGCAGGGAGGTAGCGCTGGGGCAGGGAGGGCACGCGAAACCACGGCGCTACGCAAGGGTGATAGTCAGCACCTCCCCTTCGTCCGCGTCGCCAGCTGCGGCGGCAACAGTATTAGCGCTGGCGGCAGAGCCTGCATCAACACTCGCGCCTGCAGCGCCAGTCGGTGTCGATGCCTCTGCGCCGGCCGCAAGAGGAGCGGACAAGCCCACCACCCGAACGCCGGCGGCCGCGGCCGCGGCGTCGGCAGCCGCAACCGCAGCTGCGCCGTACTTGGCGATGGCGGCCGCCCGCCGCTGCGCGCCGCGCTCGTCCAGCGCCGCCTTGTCCATCTCGATCTTGAGGGCGCTGTACTCCCACGGCGCCGCCTTGGAGGGGCGCGATGCCTCCACCGTCACGACGCCGCGCACGTCCCCGCCGCCCGAGAAGAACACGTACCCCGATCCCGTCGTCTTCTCGATGGCGAGCTGCAGCGCGCGGGCAGGCGAGGAGAGGCGGCGAGCCGAGGCGTGGAAGTGAGAAGGGTGCATTCGGCATTGATCCCACAGCCGCCGCCATCCCATCTCTGCGCGGGAGGTACCCCGAGCGCCGCACGCACCTGATACTTCCCGGCGGCATAAATCGGCCCCAGATGCTGCTTTACGAGCGGGTTCCGGTTCACGTGCAGCTCCAGAGCGCGGACAAAGTCTTCAATCTGCGCGGCGTCTCAGCAGGTGCGGGGAACTCGCGAGGAGCGTGTCAAAGCGGCAGCGTCACAATCACCCGCGGAAGTACTGCGCAGCGCGCATCAGCTCGTGTGAATGTACCTTTTCAGCTCGGTTGGCGCTGCGGAAGGCCAGAAACAAGATCGTCGGAATCACCACTGCCGCTCCAATCTGCACGCCACCGCGCATGTGCACAGCAGCTGTTGATAACGGGTGCCTCTGGGCTGGCGAGGACAACAGCACGCTAGCTCAAGTGCTGAACTAACGGTAACAGCCACCACTCCAGGGTTGAACAGCAACTCGGCACTCGCGGGAGTGCGGCTAACGATGGGCAGTGTGAGCGCTTTCGGCCGCGCGTGGGCATGCTCTTCGTCCCCTGCACATCTCGCCGAGCGTCCACTCAGCCCATATGCGGCGCAGCCTGCGGCCGCAGCTGACAGGGCTGCGCGCGACTGCGCGCTCAAGGGGACCCATCGATTTGCCCGCATGATTGCAGCTGATGTGCCTCAACAGAACACAATGCAACTGCGACGCCAGGATACAGCCCAGACCGCGCAAATGCGCACGTATCGTCTTAAATGCAGCAAGCGCCATCAGCGTACGCCCTGCTTGGTGCACTTTCGACCAGAAGAGTAGAGCGGTTATTTAAGACGGGTGAACTAAAATAATGGGATCTCTGTTGAGGGGCCGGCTTGACCGTTCTGGTCCGCGTGTATCCAGTTCAAGCTGCCGAGTTGATGGAATTAGGTTTGAAAAACATGCTCCTTGTTGTCGGTCTGCGTGCCCATGATCACTCCGCCTGCCAATCGCTCATGAGGAGCAGGTCGCCCGAGAGCGTGCCGACCAGGGCCGTGGTGTAGCAGTGCGGGTGCGGGCGCAGGATCGCAGGGCCGTCGCCCGGCCCGAGGCCGCCCACTTTCGCAAATACGCCTCCGGTCGGCCAGCTGCCCCACGAGGACGGCGACAGATGCGGCGACTCCCCGCCTGCGACTGACGTGCCGTCGCTGCTCCCCGCTGCGGCGCCCGCAGGCCGCTGCGCGGCGCTGCCTCCACCGCCAGCATAGTGCACGCGCCCGTGCGGCAGCAGCTCGCAGTGCAGCCGGTGCGCGGGCGGCAGGGTCGGCCCATCCATCACCAGATCGCCCTCCGAGCCCCGAAAGTACACGCGCTCGCGCTGCGGCAGGCTGGGGCAGGTGCGCGGCGTGAGCTTGAGCGGGGAGCACAGCGCAGCCTGCCCGTCCGGGAGGGGCACGTACGCCGCCCCGTGCGCTCGCGCTGTGGGCACGTATGCGTCCCGCCGCACGTCCGCAGCGCTGGCACAGAGGACCGTGCCGGAGGACAGACAGAACAGGGCGGACGTGCCGTCGTCGAGCACGAGGCTGAGCCAGTCGGGGCACGTCGGGTGCGGCAGCACGGACTGCGCGGTCCGCTCCAGGGCGGGCGCTGCCGCCGCCGCGGGAACCGCGATCCCCGCGCCGCTCGCAGCGGCAGACGCGGACAGGCCGGCGGCGCCCGCCGCAGCGTAGCGGGGCGCCAGGTGTGCCGGCCGCAGCGGCGAGGCGTGCAGGCTGCTCATGGCGTCCCACGCCAGCACCGCGGCGGGCGTCGAGATGGCGCCGAAGGCTGCCGTCTGCATGCGGCGCAGGTCCCACCCCACAACGCCCCCGCCCCGTGTGACGGCAACCAGCACGCTGCTGCCGTCGTCCGCCTGCAGCAGCGAGCGCACGCCGAGGCGGTCCCGAGGCCAGTGGCGGCGCATCGGCGGGCCGGCCGCCGCGGCGGGACTGCCCCCGTGTGCGACGCGAGTGCTCGGCCCCAGCCCTGACGGCGCAGCGCGTGCTGGGGCCTCCGCTTTCGGCGGGGCTGGCACGGATGCTGAGGACGCGGCTGGCGCGCGCGCCATCGCGGTCTGAGCCCTGGCGTGCTGCATACCTGGTGCTAGAGTGGCTGGTGCAAAAGCTGGCCGCGCCGGCGCCGCCGCCTGCGTAGCCTGGCCGAATCGTGCCATCATCGCAGCGAGGCCGCCGCTCATTCCTGCCGGCAGGGCGGGCAGGCTTGTATGCGCAGGTACGGGCGCGGGGGCAGGCTTCGCAGGCAGGGTAGAGTGGGTGAGCTTTGCTGTGGTGGCAGGTGCGGCAACAGCGGCTGCGCTGTCACTTTGGACGGCTTTTGC
>Ga0208629_100982_pt1 | contig 12262 bp, 3 predicted proteins | sample LakWasMet19_HOW5_2_FD_183865 | JGI IMG/M metagenome (GOLD analysis project Ga0208629, IMG submission 183865) | Freshwater sediment methanotrophic microbial communities from Lake Washington under simulated oxygen tension - Sediment Metagenome... | ecosystem: Environmental > Aquatic > Freshwater >...
GGGACCGGTGCCGCCCTCAGCTGCTGCCTTGTCCACACTCACTGGCTGCGTCCCAGTCTGCTCTGCAGAAGCACGTATAAGCGGCGGGGTCGGCCCTACAGCGCCATCAGCAGAGTTTGTAGCGGCGCCAGCGGTGGGCGAAGGGGGCGCACCAACGGGGCTGGCAGCTGGCGCGGCAGCGTCAGCCGCTAGCTGCGCGCCGAGAAGCGCAGCCGCTTCCTCCAGCGTGCCCGCAAGGGTGCCGTCTGCAAGCAGTGAGACAACGGTCTTGGCAACCACCGCCTGCAGTGCCTCGAGCTTCCCGCTCGACTGGCGGGACACGCCAGCCACAGCGGTCGCATGTAGCACGGTGGCGCCACCCTTCGCGTCCTGCCGCACTGCAGTGCTCTTCTTGCCGCCGCCGACGGCCGTCGTCCGGGCGACCGTTCCCGACTGCGGGGCGGCTACAGTGCCGCGCGTGACCTTGGCAGCCGACCCTACTGACATTTGCGATGTCTGTGCGACAGCCCCGCCTGAGGCAGCCTCCCAGCACTCCTCGCCTTCAAGCACGTCGCACTCCGCCACGCCGTCGACGTTGCCCCCGAGCGGAGCCGCTGCCGTCGCATCCTTGCTCGGAGTGACGGAGGGCCGCTGGGAGAGTCGCGGCGAGCGGGCAGTCGCAGAAGCCGCATCGAAGCTGCCTGCAGCTTCGGCCACCAGTGCGGCGCCCGCAGCTTGCAGGGTCGCCGCCACGAGCGCGTTGAATGCGGCGGGATCAAGCTGCGAGAGCACGGACGGCAGGTGTGCATCCCGCTCTGCAGCGGCAGCCGGGTCGTCGCCTGCCAGCTCAGCAAGGCGCGCAGGCCTGGCAGAGAGCGGCGGAGGAAACGCTGCCGACTTCATGCCGGCTGCCACGGTGGCGGCAAGCTTGTCCACAGCGGCGTGCTGCACACGACCAGCGGACGAGGCACTGGGCTGCGGCTCAGGGCTTGTTGATGAAGGCAGCGCGTCAGGCGCGACGATGAGCTCCGGTTCCTTCACGAGAGACATCTGCAGCAGCGTGAGCAGGCCGCCGGCGGCGCGCCCGCTGACAACCCCGTGAGTCGAGGAGTCGACGGTACCCGCTGCATCGTCATCGGCAGGCGTGGGGCCTCCCTCGCTGCCCCGTCTGCTGGGGGAAGACGCCTGCATGGCCTCGCACGCAGCGACCACCCGCTCGGCGGCGAGCACGCGCTGGAGGCTCACCTCGTGTCCGCGCATCATCTTGCGCGTAGCCCTCCGCACGCGCCAGCAATACCAGGCCAACACCCCGCCCGCCACCGAAAGCACAACCGCCAACAGCGCGAGCGCGACAACAAGCGCCGTCGAGACTCCTGCGGACGGCGCTGGAGCAGCGTCGGGTCCAACGGACTTCCCGCTCACGGGAAGAACTTCCGCAAAGAGCGTCGGCTCCATCCACGCGAGTGACAACTGCACCGCTTGCAGCGCAAACTGGTCCTGCCCTGTCCCCGCCAGCAAGCGGGCCGTTGCATTTGAAGCAGCGCCCGAGCCGGCCAGCACGGCACACAGCTTGCGCTTAGCAGGCGAGCGGTTGCAGCGCTCAGCGCTCGCAGGTGCTGCGAGGACTTCGCCCCAGAAGGTCCGCAGCTCATCGAGGACCGACAGAGGAACGGCGGCTTCTGCGGCGCCGAGGGCACGACCAGTCATGTCTGGACGGGCAGAAAAGCACCCCGGAAGGCTCGCGGTCGAGGCGTTCAGATCTGTCACAAAGGTGAAGCGCATTGCAGCGGCGGAGGCGCCCGCACCCGACGAGCCGTTGCTGGCGGTCCCATTCGCAAACAAGAGGGTAGCGTGGGCGAGGCTGGTGTTGCACGCTGCATTGAATGTTGGTGTGGACGCTGGAACGCTGCCGAGCTCGGGTGGCAACGCAGCGCTCGCGTTGCAGGCGTCGCGCCACGCGCGCGGCTGGTACGAGCTTGCCGTGGAACCCGACGCGGGGTCGCCGCCGACGCCCAGCACGGTGATTGAGCTCGCTGGAATCACCGCGGACAGCTCCTCCTGCAGCACCTGGCGCAAAGCGCACGCTGTTGCTGCAACGGAGAGCTGGCTGAGCGCGGGCGCATCCAACGCCTGCGGCGCAAGCGTGATGGACGTGACCAGTGAGAGCGCCGCAGCGCAGGCGGGAGCGACGATGGCGGATGGCGGCGACGACGACAGTACGGCCCGCGTCGCCAGCTCCGGGTCGCACGGACCCGTTGACGTCGCGCTAGGACTCGGCGTGCGCGCAGGTGTCCCGCTGCCAGATGCTGAAACCGATGCCGTGGGCGTCGGCGACGGCGTTCCTGTCAGCGACGATGTCGAAGTGCAAGTCTGCGATGGCGTCTCGGAGCCCGTGGCGCTGGCGCTCGCCGTAACAGACGCTGTCGCGCTCACAGGGCTGGCGGTCAGCGATGGCGACGTGCTGACGGTGGCGCTCGCGGAAGCCGTGGGCGTGGGCGACGGAACAAAGTCCGGCAACGAGGAAATGTCGACGGCCGTGAAAGTGGCAGGGTTTGATCCCAGCGCAAGCAGGGCGCGCTGCTCTGTCGCGTCTTGCAGCGCGATGCTGACGATCACAAGGCCACCACTGACGAAAGATACATTCCCCAGCACGATCGGCTCAGAGCCTGCAATATACAGCTTCGCAAGCCAGGGGCAGCGGGAGCTGGCCACGCCGCAGTAGAGGTATTGCGGGCGGCGCCCCACCGTGCACGTCGGCGTAAAAGCCGCAGTGGTGATGTTCAGGTCACTGCCGCCTGTCCGTGCGCCGTTGGACGCAAGAGTTTCGTTGCATCGGTTTGCGAACCGGGTAACTGCAATGATGCTAAGATTCCCCAAGTCCAGCGTCAGCAGGCTCAGCGACTCGGTGCGGACGAACACACGATCGGGGGTCGCCGGAGACGCAAACGCTCCCCGCGGCATTTCAGAGTAGCCAAGCCGCCCAGGTGGTTGCAGTACGCTCTGGGTGAGCATCTGCTGAGACTGTGGGTCGTACACAGCCATTTCTAGGGTATCAAAAACGATGATGAAGAGGAGTCCGCTTGCAACCAACATACCGCCGCTCTGGGGCCCAAATGCGAGCGCCATCGGCATCTGCGACAGCGCAAAATCAGTCGCTGTGATGGATCCCCATAATAGGAAGCCGAGCTGGTTTTGTGCACCCGTGACCACGTACACGGTGTGGCTCGCAGCATGGATAGCGATATCCTGCACGCATCCCACACCGGCGTTCGTCAGATCCACCGTCCCAGCGATGCTCAGGGATGGTAGGTGGACGCGTATCACAATGGGATAGAACGACAGCGGTGAATCGCCCATCACCGCGTATCCGGCGCTGAAATCAAATGCGGCGCTCATGATGACGGATGCTGTAAAACCGTCCAGCATCAGGTTGCGCACGCGCACCGGCTCTGGGGCGCTGAAGTCCAGCTGAACGACAGTGCTTGGCAGCGACCCCAGAATATAGTAGGCCTGCTGGGTAGCAGGGTCCAAGCCCCCGGACGTCGGAAATAGCTCGGCCGTGAGTACTGCGCTCCAATTCGCTTGGTTGTTGATGAGGTCCACGGCGACCAGGCCACCAGCGTTGAGGTAGGACGTCGAGTGCACGTAGTACACCTTTCGCGGTTCAGCGGGGCTGCGGGCAGTCGCGAACACGTTCTGCTGCAGGTCTGGGTCGAAACCGATCCGGCCGCGCCCGCTCTGCGTCACAGCGCCGGTGGAAGGGTTCACAGGGAAGGAGCTGACGGCCGCCAGGGAGTAGGAGCCCAGGAAAGCGGTACTTCCTTGCAGAAAGAGCGACGTCCCGGCGTTGTCGTTCGTCGCAGCAGACACAGAGCTCACAGGCGTCATAGCGAACGCGCTCAGCGTCATCATCACGATGCGGGCTGGGGCGGTATTCACAGCCGCGTACGCATACAGCGCATTGGCGGACACAGCGACAGCTTGCACGTCGTTGTACCCAAACGGCAGCGACACGTTGTCACGCCGGGTAAGCCCACCGGCAGTGACATCCACTCGAAGGAAGCCAGCGGGCGACCCCCTCATCCCGAACAGCGCCACCGCCTTGGTGCCCTCCACGTACGGCGCAACGCACAGCGGGGAAACATCAGCGAGATTCAACGTGAGGCTAGAATTGATGGATAGCGTTGACGCATCGATCGAAAGAACCATGGTTGGGACGCGATAATCGATGTCGCGTACTGCAGCGTAAAAGCGGCTGCTAAACTGCGGCATCGTCCACGTGAGCGCGATGGTAGGGATCACGCCAGCCAACGTGAACGGCGGCAAGGTCACCTCCTGTCGGCTCAGGAGTTGAAACGACGGGATATCAACCACCAGCAACCTGGACACAGAAAGAGGCTTATTATCGGTGACAGCGACGAACCTGTCGCTGACACAGACCACGAGGCGCTGTGATTGAGGGAGGACAACCATGCTGTCCACTCCGGTCTCGTCCAGCGCCAGTTGGGCGATATCAAATCGATGTGCGTTGCTGTCTCCAACATACACACGAATGAGGCGCCCGGTGGCGAAGCTACCCACGAAGACGTGACCCCAAGGGTCAGCAACTGACGCGACGAGCCAATCGGTGCCGTCAGATAGCACGAGAGATCGCACTCGCCCGAGCCCGCTGAGCGCAAGCAGCCAGGCGCAGGCATACAGCCACCACCGCTGACTGGGCAAGTAAAGACGCGGCATTTGCGCTAGCGGATATGTGCAGTCATTCTGGGCCAGCAGAGCAACCGCACTCGCTGCTTTGGATTGAGGGTGTGCGGAAGAGGCTGCGATGAGCTACTCTCGGTGGGAATGCACGGATCACATACACCCGTGATTACCTAGCATTATGTGCGCGCATGGTTCGTTAATAGCCCCCGCGGAGAGACAGCAGCCACCTCGTTTCACAGTGACTTTCGTTGCGACTCGTCTGTCTGCGGCTCGCTGGCGTGAGTTCGAGTTCGAGTCGTAGGTTGACGCAACACCTCCCTTCAACGTTCTGCACGTCAAGGACCTCACATGCACCTATGTCATTGGCGGGGACTTGCTCTCTCATTCTTTGTCAGTGTGGAAGCACAGCAGGCAGGCAGTGTCATTAGCGCTTTGACGCTTTGACGCCTGGTGCTGATCATCCCCACGCGTTGTGGCGGTTTGCTGCTCTCAGCATGGGCGAAGAGTTTACCGCCCCCGAGATCTATCAATTTCCGCCGTTCTTCACGTGAGAGAACGCGCAAGTAGCACCGAATCCGGACTCAACAACGCGACGAACTGTTCGAATCCGACGCAACAGATCGGATTCGTGGCCATCGTTGCCGTGACGATGCAGGCTTCAGCCGGTGGATGCAACACGGTCCAAGCAGCTGGAGCAGTGGCGCCAGCTCGTGATCGGCTGGCATCAACATAACAAGAAGTCCAGCCTAACAATCAAAGATTGGCCACTATGGGAGAACAAGAGCATCGGACGTGCGTTTGCGCGGATGCGTCGAAACACCTGCAGCCGGCCGTGCGATCACCGGACGTCGAGACCATTGATGGTGACAGCCACCGCTACTGCGCACTACAAATGCCCTCGGTTCGATGACGATGCAGGCAGATTACCGGATGATGGCGTGATGGCCGTGCTCGAGTTCATGGTGACCGCTGGTGAGTGCTGTGTGTTTATCTCTACCGATTGAAGCGCTTGCACCCCTCCTGCGCTTGCCAAAGACGATTTGGGATTGCGGCCGCATCCTCACACTGCAGGCAGCGCCGAGTGGGAGGACGCAGGCCACACACGTGCCACCATATTTTACCGCGCCCCCCTGGACTGGGGGCGCGCAATCCACTCCTGGGCGGTCGACCACGGCATGGCACTGTCGGGCTCCATCTACACGGTGTACGAGATCCGGACGTCCGGCGAGTGGGCGGGCAATGACTTTTGCGCCCTGGACCCCTCCGTGCTCGTGCGTGCGCTGGAGGCCCTGGAGCGCGAGGCGCTCGCGGAGCTGGTGCGCGAGGAGGGCGCCACCGCCGTGGACGAGGTGGGCGTCAAATTCAAGGAGCGCAGATGACGTCCCCCGACCGGTGGATCCCTGTGCTCGCGTCGACTTTTCCTTCAGCATTGCCGCAGCTGCCGGCGACAACACTCGGACGCGGTTCCCGTATGACGTTCACACTACATCACCGGAGGGCGATAACCCTTTGCAGACGCTCCCTATCATGCTGACGGAAGTGACGCATCGCATGCAGTCCAGCTGCGCATGTCATCCGCGAGGCAGGATGCGCTGTCTGAAACGCTGGGATGGCCGATGGACCATCGGCGATGGTGCCTGACGTCTGGCGCAGCAGACTGGATTCGCTCACTCGAGTCTACGCGGACCGCGGAGTGCCTCACGGGGACAACCGGTGCATCGCTCGGGGTTACAACGGACGCGTCGCGAAGCAACACTGATGGCCGAGCCGGCCTTGAGTACGTGCCATGCAGTGCGTGAGTGCTGCCGTCGTGGTTCTGAGTCGTTGCTGCAACTCGGCAACGGGGAGCTGAGCTGACTGAGCTTCGGAGCGCCGGCGTGGTATTTCGGGCCGCTATCGGCCCAACGCTGGCCTGTTTTGATATCAGCGAGGTTTTCTCCGAAAGCTAGAGTTGCTTCGAACGTGTCGTGTTCGCGCCCCACTCAGTGTACCATCGGGTCGACTTCATCGACTCGGAATCGTCGCTGAGGTTCGAAGCATGCCAAGTTGTGAGTAACTCACAGTGAGTTCTCCGTCCTCGAAGCCATCACAGCGCCGCGGCAGGGGGCTCACCACATCTAGATGTGGTGAGCTCAGATCTGCCAGGGCGGGTGCCGCAGCTGAGGAAACGGACTTGGTGTTTTCGATTGGGAAGCCGTCGATGCCAAATTCGATCAGCATTCACGATGAAATCAAACGCGGTTCAAGGAAATGTATAAGTTGATGTTGCACACTTCAAGACAACTTGCAGGTGTTCAAGTTGTGCCAAAATTGCTGCGGCAAGCACCCGACTGAGCCGACTCGGATCCCAGGAGCGACAACTTGCCGCGAATGTGCAGCTCGCTGGGGGGTTCATCCTTCCGCAGGCGTAATACCGACTGAATAAAGCCCAAATCGGGCCTCGGGCTCCAGGCCTACCTCAGCCGGAGGGATCACTCGCGCCGCTCGGCGGAGCTAGGGCCACTGGCGGGAGCTCGGCGTCGAAGACAGTGAGTTTCGGGCTCTACCCTCTGCGACACACAGCGAAAACTGCTGAACTGCCTGCTGACTCAGTGAGAGTTGGTTCTTTGCAGCGTATCCACAGCTTGTGGTCACGTTCATTGTGGCAGCGCTTCAGAAGCCTCCGCCTTCAGCTACCAAGGCATTGCACCACGCCGCGTGGTAGCCACGCGAACTGGCACTCGCGCAAGACGGAGGTCCAAGTAGTTCGCAAGAGCCCGTGCCATCGTCATCGCGCGAGATTTGTTGTCAAGGATTTGGCGCCGCGCTGAGCTGCGAGAGAGTATCGCTGTAAGAAAACCCGTGAATTCAGTCGCGCCTGCGTATCGTGGTGCTCGGCTCTTTCGTGGCCCAAGCGAGCGACGAAGACATTACAGCTGCCATAGCACTGGAGTATGGGACCCGCACATGGCGCGGCAGAGGGATGAACTCAGTCCGGCACGCAGAGCGGTCACCAAGCCTGAAAAGGCACGCAGACGAAGCTGACCGTTGGAAAGGTGGGCATCGCGCCATGGCAGGAGCTCCCCGCTAAGTGGGCCAGCGGCGCTGGCGGATGGAGGTACGAGCCACAACTTGCGTGTGAACACAGCCCGGTGAGGTCACCGATCCCTGAGAATAGCCGGAGACGGCACTGGATGGTGCAAAGCGCTGTCCTGGCAGCAACCGTCAGCCGCGGCAATTGTCGACGATGCTGAGGAAGACGGCTGCGAGGTTGCGGATGCTGAGATATCGACTGCGATGTGTTCGATGTGCGATCAGGGCGGGACTGTGGTGAGCTCGCTGGGGCGCGTCACGGTGCTTCCAGGCGCAGCGCGAGATCGACCACTCCAACTGGCGCCGGAGCCGCAGCAAACAAGAAATGAACCGCCGTAGGGGTAGAAGCACAACCACAGTCAGGCCTGCGCGCGTCAAACCTCCGAGCAAATTGGGCGCGATTGGCCTGCAGTGACTAGCCGTTGTCAACCAGGTCCCTGTGCCGGCAGCAGTGCGTCACCGCACGCCGCGCGACATGGGCACCTCGGAATGGCCCATTGCCGATTCTGGTCCGCGTCATACAGTGAAGTTGTCAGTTGGTGCGCTGAAAACTCGAAAGTTCTTGAACCCTCTGGCTGGCCACCCCTCCATTTTCGCAGCTTTTTTCGCTCTCGTTTTTCGCCGCACCCACATCTTCTGGTGTGCGCCTGCCCACTGGACTGTGCTGCTGCTGCGCACAACTTGAATAAAAGCATCTGCCTTCCCGCGTCTTTGTGATATTTTCTGCAAAAACAACCTCGAGCTTCTTGGTGGTTTCCTGAGAGCAGGTTCTCTCCGTCAACAACACCGGCCTCATGGCCCACTTCCCGCCGCCTCACCACGGCGGTGTGCCCATGCAGGGCATGCCGGCGGGCGGGCCGGCCCCGCCGCACATGGGCCACGGTGCGCACTCGCCCGCAGTCGGGAGCTTTGCTGCTCCCGGCCCAGCCCATTTTGGCGCCCCGCCCATGGGCATGATGGGCGCAGCGGGCCCCTTTTACCCAATGGCGCCGCCCGCCGGACCGGGTCACATGATGTACCCAACCCAGGGGGGCTACCCTATGGTGCCGCAGATGGCTTCTGCGCCTGCGATGGCTGCTGCCGTCGCTCAGCGCCTGCAGCAGGCGACTCAACAGCAGCCGCCGCTGCCGCCTGATGCCTACATGCCGCCCGCCCCCATCGTGACGTCGGCGCCCGTGGACACGGCTGTCGTGGCTGGCCTCAAGGCTGCCGCTCTGGCGCGCGCCGCTGAGGCGAGCCCGGCGGCCGGCACGCCCGCCAAGCCCAAGGAGGACGCCACCGTCACCGCCATGCAGGACGCCGTGCGCAAGAGGATGGAGGCCATGCTGAAGAAGGGCGGCGACGCGCCTGCCTCGCCGTCTGCGGCGTCTGCGCCCGCCCCCGCCCCTGCGGCAGCTGCCCCTGCGCCCGCCGCCGCCAAGCCCGCCCCCGTGGCCGCCTCGCTCGCCGCTGCGGTCGCCGCAGCGGTGGCCGAGAAGCCCGCGGCCGCGGGTGCCGGCGCGCCCGCGGCGCAGCAGCCCGCCTCGCCCGCGCCCTCCGCCGCGTCTGCAGCGGCGCCCAACCCGCTGGGCGGCGCCTTCGTGGAGCTGGACTCGATCCAGGAGCGCCGCGCCGTCAAGGCCGAGGACGCGGAGAAGGCGGCCAAGGAGACCAAGGTGCTCAAGGACGCGCGCGCGAAGGCGGTGGCGGTCGCGGGCGGCCGCGGCAAGACGACGTTCTCCATCGACGAGCTCGGGCAGATGCTGGAGCGCATCTCAGACCTGCTGCACGCCTCGCCCTCCTTCCGCCTGCCCGCCTTCAAGTACCACGAGCTGGTGGAGGCGCCGCCGGGCGTGCACGTGGGCGGCGGCGGCCACCGCGGCGGGGACCGTGGCGACCGCGGGGACCGCGAGGGGCGCGGCGGCAAGGGGTACGAGGGCGGCGGCGATGGCGATTGGAAGCGCAGCGAGCGCGCGGGCGGCGTGGACTCGCCCCGCTACGGCCGCGACGGCGGCGGGCGCGGCGGCGACCGCGAGTACGGCCGCGACCGGGACTACGGGCGAGACCGCCGCGGCGGCGGCGGGCGCTACGGCCGCGGCGGCGACCGCGACCGCTACGACGAGTATGACGCTGAGGAGGGCACGGTGGAGGACTACAACCGCCTGCAGCGCGCGGCGAACCCGTACCGGCGCGACGTGGCGCTCGACCCCCTGGGCCAGCTCGCCAAGGAGGCGACGGGCATCATGAACAAGATCTCGCGCGAGACGTTCGAGAAGCTCTCCGAGTCCATGCTCGGCCTCAACGTGACGTCGCAGGAGATGCTGGAGAAGATCATCGACGTCGTCTTCGACAAGGCGCTGGACGACCCCTTCTTCCAGGACCTGTACGCGGACCTGTGCAAGCGCCTGGGCGACCGCGCCGTCGTGTGGTCCGACCGGTACCTGCAGGTGGCGTACCTCAAGGAGAAGGACGGCGCGCCCGCGGGCGACGCGTGGTACATCGACCTCACGGGCGGCCTCAAGGAGTGGCAGGGCCCGTACGAGACGGAGGCGGAGGCGCGCACCGAGGGGCGGCACCTCACCAACTTCAAGCGCCTGCTGCTCAACCGGTGCCAGCAGGAGTTCATGGCGGAGAACAAGTACAAGCCGCTGGACGCGGAGGCGACGGCGGACAAGGCGGAGGCGGACGCGCTTCGCGAGGCGGGCACCCTGACGGCGCCCAAGGAGGCGGAGCTCGCGGCCCGCGCCGAGGTGCGCGCCAACAAGCGCGGCCTCATCAAGCGCCGCATGCTCTCCAACATCTCCTTCATCGGCCACCTGTACAAGATCGACGTGCTGACGGCCAAGATCATGCACTACTGCGTGGGCAAGTTGCTGGCGCAGGGCCAGGTCGAGAACACGGACGACGAGTCCATCGAGGCGCTGTGCAAGCTGCTGGAGCTCATCGGCGGCAAGCTGGAGCGCGAGGACGCGGGCTCGGAGGCGCCGCGCTTCGGCCTGTACGTGACGCTGCTGGAGCGCCTCGCGCGCGGCTCGCACCTCGCCAAGCGCGTGCAGTTCGGCGTGCAGGACGTGCTGGACATGCGGCGCGCGGGCTGGAAGCTCATGGGCTCCAAGGCCTCGCTGGAGCGCAAGGCGGAGACGCTGACGCGCGACCAGCTGCGCAAGAAGCTGGAGGAGGACGAGCGCGCGCGCGAGAGCGCCGCCGCGAGCGGCGGCCGCGGCGGGACCCCCTCCGGCATCCCCGGCGGCCGCGGCCTGATGTCCAGCCTGCGTGCGCCCTCGGGCGGCGCGCGGCCTGGCGGCATGCCTGCGCAGACGGGCCCCGTGAGCCGCGGGCCCGCGCGCTTCGGGCCCAAGTCCGGCGCTGCGGGTGCGGCTCCCGCCGCGGCTGCCGGCGGCCGCCCCTCCCCGCTGGGAGCTGCGCCCGCCACCACTGCTGACGGCTGGACGACCGTCGCGCCCGGGCGCGGCGTCAAGCCCGCCGCCGGCGAGGCGGGTGCCGCCGCGCCGGGTGCAGCCGGCGAGGGCGCTGAGGGGGCGGCGGCCGACGCTGCCGCCGCGGCCCCCGCAGGCGAGGTGCTGGAGGGCGACGCCCTCTTCCGCCGCCTGCGCGGCGTGCTGGAGGAGTTCGCTGCCCTCAAGAGCACCGCCGAGCTCGAGACGAGCATCAAGGAGGTGGCGGGCAGCCCCGCCTGGTCCGCCGTGCTGCTGCAGACCGCCCTCACCGCCTCCCTCGCCTCCAAGGGCGACTACCGCGAGGGCGTCGCCGCGGCGTTGGCGCACCTCGCCTCCGCGGGCCTGCTCGTCAAGCAGGAGGCGCTGGACGGCTTCAAGGCCTTCGCGCCCGCCTTCAACGACGCTGCTGCGGACGCACCGAAGCTCGCAGAGCTCATCGCGCCGGTGAGTGACCTCTGCGGTTGCTGTGGGTGCGGCGCTGTTGTCGCGTGCCGCGCTTCGTTCCGTGCTTCTCGTAATGTGTGTACTTGGTGCTGTGGCTCTGCGTGTACCCGATGTGTGTCTTTGAGATCGTGTTGTTTTCGCTGCACCTGATGATTGCGATAGATTTCTGACACCTCTTGTGCGAGCTGTGTCTCACAGCGCAGCAATGAACACAACCCTCGCTCACTTAGAATCTGATGCACACCTGCTTGCTGCTTGTGTTGGAGCCGGTTTGGCGCTGCCTGTGTGGCCTCTGACGATAAACAACTTACAGTACAATTCCTGATGCGGTTATCTGAGCGCCTTCGGGTGCACTGGTGAGGTACTGCTCTCTGACGGCCTCTGCCTGATTCTTCTCCGTTATCCGCCTTTTTCCTGCTGCTCAAGCTGCACCTGATGATTGCGATAGATTTCTGACACCTCTTGTGCGAGCTGTGTCTCACAGCGCAGCAATGAACACAACCCTCGCTCACTTAGAATCTGATGCACATGGCTTCTCTGCTCCTCTGCTGCTGCCTTTGCCTGGCTTGCTGGTGCACCTGATGATTGCGATAGATTTCTGACACCTCTTGTGCGAGCTGTGTCTC
>Ga0208629_100984_pt1 | contig 12250 bp, 4 predicted proteins | sample LakWasMet19_HOW5_2_FD_183865 | JGI IMG/M metagenome (GOLD analysis project Ga0208629, IMG submission 183865) | Freshwater sediment methanotrophic microbial communities from Lake Washington under simulated oxygen tension - Sediment Metagenome... | ecosystem: Environmental > Aquatic > Freshwater >...
GCTATTGGTTGGCTCCGAGGCCGCTGCCCCTGAGGATCTACTCTAAAGCTTAATCTTTTCCGACTGCCTGCGCGTTGCTGCGCGGGTGGGCCTGACGACCAATTTAACTGCAATCTGAGGCTTGGGTGCCCCGTTCTACTGTGTTTTGTTGTTCTGCACCCGTCTGCGTTTCGAACTTGAACGTGCCCGCGGTCGCGTTGTGGCCACCATTTCATCATTCTCCCCCCACCCCGCCGCTCCCTGCCTCCTCTCCATCTGCAGGAGGCGGGCGTGCTGGCGGTCGTCAAGGACCTGTTCCTGCCCTGGTACAACGCGCTGCGCTTCCTTACGCAGAACGCGGCGCGCCTGGTCGCAGAGGCGCCCACAGGCCCCGCCGCGGCCTCCCCGCTCGTGCGTGGGGCGGTGCAGGGCGGCCGCTTCGTGGTGTCCCCCGCCGTGGCGGACGCGAGCCACAACGCGATGGACCGCTGGATCGACGCGGCGGCGCACGCGCTGATCCGCTTCGTGACGGACGAGATGGCCGCTTACCGCCTGTACACGGTCGTCCCCCGCCTCGTGAAGTTTAACGCGCAGCTCACCAACTGGTACGTGCGCCTGAACCGGCGGCGTCTCAAGGGCGCAGAGGGCGACGAGGAGGCGGTCGTCTCCCTCAACGTGCTGCACGGCGTCCTACTCAACCTGGCGCGCCTGATGGCGCCCTTCACGCCCTTCCTGGCGGAGACGCAGTACCAGACGCTGCGGCAGTACTTCCCCGCCCCGGCCGTCGCCGCTGCGGGCGCCGGGTCTGCTGGCGCTGCTGCAGGCGCAACAGTCCCAACGGCGTGGTCTGCGACTGCCGACGGCGCGAGCGCCGACGTGGGACGCGCGGACAGCGTGCACTACACGCCCATCCCCACCTTTGAGCCGGCGCGCATCAACGAGGCGCTTGAAGCGCGCGTGGCCCGCATGCAGGCGGTGGTGGAGGCGGGGCGGCAGGCGCGCGATGCCAAGAAGATCTCGCTCAAGCAGCCCGTCGCTGAGGTGGTGGTGGTCGCCGCTGACCCCACCATCCGCGCCGACGTCGCCGCGCTGGCCGAGTACTGCAAGGAGGAGCTCAACTGCGAGAAGCTGACCACCACGGGCGACGAGGCGGCGTGGTGCACCTTCCTGTTGGAGCCCAACCAGGCGGTGCTGGGCAAGAAGATCGGCGCGCTGCTGCCCAAGGTGACCGCCGCCTGCCGCACGCTGCCGCAGGACGCGGTGCGCGGCTTCCTGGAGAGCGGCAGCCTCACGGTGGAGGGGTACACCCTCACGTCCGCGGAGGCGTCCGTGCGCCGGCAGGTGCTGCCCTCCCTCTCTGGGCGCTTTGAGGCGCAGGTGACCGCGGACGGCAAGTGCCTCGTCGCTGTGGACACCCACCTGGATGAGCGCCTGCTGTCTGTCGGCACGGCGCGCGAGATCTGCAACCGCGTGCAGCGCCTGCGCAAGAAGCTGACGCTGCTGCCCACGGACGACCTGGAGGTGTACTACGCGGTGCAGCAGCTGCCTCACGGGGACTTCGCCGCGTGGCAGGCCGCAGCGGCGGCCCGCGGCGGCGCGGAGGAGGGCGAGGGCGCTGCAGAGGCTGGCGCCGCCGCGCCCGGTGCCGACGCGGCAGCTGCAGGGGCGGGCGGCAAGGCGGGCGGGAAGGGCGTCGCGAAGGGCGGCAAGGCCGACGCCAAGGGCGCCAAGGGAGAGAACGGCGGCAAGGGGGCCGCTGCGGCGGCAGGCGGCAAGGCCGCGGCCCCCGCGGGCGGCAAGCCCACCGCTGCCGCCGCAGCTGCCGTCGCCGCGGCCAGCACGGAGGAAAGCACGGCGCCCGCCCGCGCCGCCGCTGCCGCAGCACTGCACACTGCTGTGGTGGCGAATCAGGCCCTGATCTCGAGCGCGCTGAACCTGCACCTGCTGCCTGACCTCCCCTCCGCGCGCCCCGCACACGCTGCCGTCGTGGGGACGGACGAGGACGTCATCGGCGGGGCGCGGCTGCGCGTGACGATCACGCGGCGCGCGCTGCGCTTCCCAGCAGACGCCGACGCGGCGCTGCAGGCTGCGGTGCGGGAGGGCGCGGCGTCTGCGGGCGTGGCGCTTGAAGACTCTGCTGTGCCGCCGCAGGTGGCGGCAGCGGCGTCTGCGGGCGGCGGCGCGCTCTTCATCGGCAGCGGCCGGCCCGCGAGCGAGGCGGTGACGGTGCCGACGCCCGGTCCCGCCAACCTGCCCCGCACCGCTGCGGTGGTCGCTGCAGGCGCCAAGGCTGCCTTGGTGGCACCCGACGCCTCCCGCCTGATTGCGCGCCTCAGCGCCCCGGGGGCCACCGGGGAGTGGGCGGGCCGCGTGGACGGCGTCCCGCTGCGCCTGCGCCTCGGCACGCACTTCTTCGGCAGCGTGGAGGCACAGCTGGCCGCAGCGAGCTCCAAGGCTCCCCTCCTTGCCGCCTGGCGCGCCGAGGGCGGGGAGGTGGCCGCCCGCCTCGCTGAGACGTACGCTGCCCTCGGGTGAGCGTGCGCCCTGCGTTGCACCGCTAGGCGGTGGCTGGGCCCTGTCTGTGCTGCCGCGAAGTGGTTGCAGACTCCGTTTGTGCGTGCCACGATCCGCTTTGAAGTTTCATAGGCTCACACCCTTCTCGCATGCGGTCACTGGTCATACGGCCTCAGCTAGTTCAGCAACACGAGTCATCGACGCGCCAGAGTGGTGTGAATCGTCGACGGTACGGGTCGACAGGCTGCCCGGTCAGGCTGGGTCAGCATGATCGGTTGCTCGGCAATGGTTCGCATATGCTTCCCAGAGCAGACGCAGTTTGCGAACAGCCACTCGGACAGTTTCGCCCCTCACTTTTCGCGGCTGCGGACTTTCAGCCGCGCGGCGAGCAAACATGAGGAGATGCATCCGCCATGTTGCGACACCAATCAAAATGCAACCGTGGCGTTTACCCGCTCGAGTTTTCTCACTCCGCTTATCCAAGCTTTGTACAAAGCCTCGCAAGGCCTCGTATGGAGCTTTATTGCTGCTCAGAAGCTCCAGCGTGCTTGTTTCCATGGCCTCGTGACGTGGTGGAGCAAATGTTTCTTGCGTGACCATCTCCCGACGGCGCCATGGCTGCGAGCTACAGCAGCCGCGACTCCACAGAATCGGCACTGCTGTCTTCTCTTGGGGCGGCGGCGTTTGATGAGAGTGCTGTTGCTCAGACGGTGATTGAGCAGGCGCAGGCCAAGGCACGGACCGGAGTGTCCACGCACGCCTCTCTTGAGTCAATTTTGCGGGTTCATCGCGCAACCGATGCAGCTGTAGACGCGCGACGGCAAAGGCAGTCGCGTGTCGGCGCTGATGCCGACCTTGATGAGCTGCGCATGCGGCAGCAGCTGCTGTCCCGCCTGGTCAAATTCAAGAAAGCGCAGGCGGCCGTTGTGGTCTCGCGGTCCAGCGCCGGCACCGGCGCAGCCCTGCAGGGCAAGAAATCTGTGTCTTTTGGCGGCGCAGCGTCCGCTCCTTTGACCGCTGGCTCTGTCGCCTCCGCTGGCTCGGTCGCCTCCGCTGGTACGGGAGGCGTGTCGCGGGATGCTGTGAACGACTTACTCTCGTCGCTCGGCCGCTCGGGTGGTGCCGCGGACGAATTTTTCGGCGCCTCGGCTGCTGAAGGCCCGAGCTTGTCATCGTCGTCGGCTGCTGCGGCTGGTGCCCGGGAGGAGGGCGAGGTCGAGCTCGAGGGTTTCGACGGCACCGGGTGTGTGCCGCCTCAGCACGGGTTTCCGGGCCCCGGGAAGCACCCTGTGGCATCCAGTGTGCCGCTGTCCGTCCCGCCGGTCAAACGCCGAAGTGCGGCTGCGGCTGTCGAAGACTCGCAGCTTTTCATTGGCGCTGGGCCCGTGCGGGCACAGAAGATGACGAGGCCGGCGTTTCGAGCGACGCCTGTCACCGAAGCGGAGGATTGGGTGCCCTCAGCCGCTGCCGCTGAGGGCGGTTCGAGCTCTGTGCTGGGCTCGAGCTCTGCATCGCCAGCTGGCAAGAGAAAGCGGTCGCGGCCAGCCACATCATCGTCAGCAGCCTCTGCCAGTGAGTCAGCGGAGGGCGCACCACCACTCACGGGAGCGCCCGACGAAGCGGCCGACGCCGGCGGCGCAGGCGTGCCGTGCCCCGTCTGTGGCAGGGCCATTCCTGGCACGGCGGGCGTCGCCTCCGGTGCGCAGAGCGAGTCGGACCCTGCGGTGCAGGCGGCTGTCGCCAAGCACGTTGACCGCTGCCTGCGCAGGGGCACGGCAGGCACGGCGCGGCGCCGCTTTCGGGCTGACGGAGGCGAGAGCAGCGGGACAGACGGTGATCGGGGAGCTGCAGCTGAGGGTGCCGTGCCTCGCGCCTCTGCTCGGCGTGGACGGCGGTCTTCGGCTGCAGCGGACGTAGGTTCGAGTGCTGCCTCTGATGCCGCGGGCTCACACGCGCTCGCTGCTTCGGCCGCTGACGGCGCCGCAGATGAGCTGTTTGACGAGGAGCCGTCTGACGTCGAGGATGAGGAAGACGACGATGATGCAGGCGGGCGCGGCCGCCCCAGTGTCAGCGCCGAGGAGCGTGCCGCAGAGGCGCTGCTGTATGGGGGCGACGTGGACGAGGATACGGGCAATGGCGAGGGTGTTGGCTCCTCGACCGAGGAGCCAGCGAGCGCCAGTGATACGGACCGCGCTGGCCGGAGGTCTGCAATAGCAGGCGGCGGCCGCCGCAAGCAGAGCAGTCGCAGGGGTACGGGTGCGGTCTCCCGTGCGATGGGCAAGGTGGCCCTCTCTCGCTCTGACAAGGCGTCGCTGACGGTCGAGGACGACTGGAACGACGACCTGTACCAGGCGCGCCTTGACGCCGTAGCGGAGGCAGAGGCCGCGGAGGAGGACGCGGACGCAGCCGCAGCAGATTCAGCGGGTGACTCCGCCAGTGGCGCGGAGGCTGCTGCCGCGGCTGCCAAGCGGCCGCCCGAGGCGGTCTTCCCCGGCGGCCTGCGCATCCCGCGCCGCATTTCTGCTTCCCTCTTCCCATACCAGCTCTCCGGCGTGCGGTGGATGTGGGAGCTGCACAAGCAGCGCGTCGGCGGCATCCTGGGAGATGAGATGGGCCTGGGCAAGACCGCTCAGGTCGCAGCGCTGCTCGGGTCTCTCAAGCACAACGGGTTGCTCCGTCCGTCCCTCGTCGTGTGCCCTGCGACGGTTATCTCGCATTGGGTGCGCGAGCTGACGACGTGGCACCCTGCGCTGCGCGTGCTGGTGCTGCATGAGAGCTCGCTGGCGCTGTCGTCAGGGCGGGCTACGCGGCGCCAAGTGGTGCACTCAGTGCTGCAGCGCGGCGACGTGCTGGTGACGACGTATGAGGGGCTGCGCCTGGGCGGGCCGCTAATGCAGGCGCCGCACTGGGGCTACGTCGTGCTGGATGAGGGGCACCGCGTGCGCAACCCGGACGCCGCCATCACGGCGGCAGCCAAGTCTGTCCACACCGTGCACCGCCTCATCCTCACTGGCGCGCCCATCCAAAACCGCCTGCGCGAGCTGTGGAGCCTCGTCGACTTTGTGTACCCCGGCCGCCTCGGTTCCCTGCCTATGTTCGAATCGCAGTTTGCGGCGCCGATTGCTGCGGGCGGCTGGTCGCACGCGAGCCAACTGCAGCTGCAGACGGCGGTGCAGTGCGCGGTGGTGCTGCGCGACCTAATCGCCCCGTATTTGCTGCGGCGGTTGAAGCGCGACGTTGCAGCGGCGCTGCCGCCCAAGACTGAGCAAGTGCTTTTCTGCCGCCTCACCTCCCCGCAGCGGGAGGCGTACCTGCGCTTCCTGACCTCCCGCGAAGTGGGTGACGTGCTAGAAGGCCGGCTGGCCGCGTTTCGGGCTGTAGGCATCCTGCGCAAGATTTGCAACCACCCCTCCCTGCTGGAGGCTGCAGACGTGGGCGGCGGGGAGGCTGCCCGATCCAGGGATGTGCTGGACTCGCGGGCCGCTTTTGAGGCTGCGCAGCGCGAGGAGGAGGAGGCCGCAGCTGGCGGTGGTGGCCCCCGCAGCGGCAGCCGCAGCGGCCAGCCTGCAGACGGCCAGCACTCCGCCCTGCGCGGCAGCGGCAAGATGCTGGTGACGGCAGAGGTGCTGCGCCTGTGGTACAGCCAGGGGCACCGCGTGCTGCTCTTCTGTCAGGGCCGCCAGATGCTGTCCCTCATCGAGTCGTGGGTGCGGCAGGCGACCCCGTACCGGTACCTGCGGATGGACGGAACGACCGCAGTGCGGGACCGGCAGGTGCTGGTGGACACCTTTAATGACGAGAGCAGCGGTGTCTTCCTCTTCCTGCTCACCACGCGGGTGGGAGGCGTCGGCATCAACCTGATCGGTGCAGACAGAGTGCTGATCTTCGACCCCGACTGGAACCCGAGGTGAGTGGCGCCGTGCGAGCCTGCCATGCGTGCGTGCTAGCAGGGCGGTGCTGTAAGTTTGATTCGCAATCACCATCATTCTGAGCTGCGTATGCTACGCTCATGGGTGGACTTTTGACAACTGTTACTGTGGCTTCACGCATCACTATGTGGACAAGGGAGCCCATTCATACCGCTACGTTCTTTTACTTCCACACTCCCCACCGCAGCACGGACATCCAGGCACGCGAGCGTGCGTGGCGGTTGGGACAGACGCGCCCCGTTACGATCTACCGCCTCATCACTGCGGGCACGATTGAGGAGAAGATGTACCACCGGCAGATCTTCAAGACGGTGCTGCAGCAGCGCGTGCTGGCCGACCCCGCCGCCAGCAAGCTGTTTAATCTGCGGGACATGCGCGAGCTCTTCACCCTCACGGACGGCGGGCGCACTGCGTCGGGCGTCGGGCAGGGGCGCTCTGGTGGCTCCGGCGGCGGCGGCTATGGCAGCTCTGGCGGTTTCGGCGACTGCGCGGGCAGGGGCAGCGCGGGCGGCTGGGGCGCGAGCGCGGGCAGCGAGTCTTCGTTGTCACTGTCCTCCTCCGCTGCGTCATCAGCGGCGCATGATTCTGCGGGCAGCGGCAGCGGCAGCAGCAGCGGTGGCCGTGTATACATCCCCAACAGAGCCGTATCCGCCACGCTGCCTGCACCTGAGGTTGCAGCCAGATCAGCGTTGCGCGGCGGAGGCGCAGAGGCTGCTCATGTCGCAGCTGGCAGCGACGCTGGCGCCGGCATAGCCGCCAGCGTTTCCGGGACCGGCACATCTGGGTTAGCCGCAGCTGGCACTGCAGGCGGCAGCAGTAGCGGTGATGCAGTCGACGCAGGCTACGGTCTTGCAGCAGCCACGACTCCTGCGGTCCCTGGTGCTGCAGTAGGCGGCAACGATGACGCGGCTGCAGCTGTCGATGCAGACCTTCTGGCAGGTCGGGAGGCTTACGTGGATCCCGAGGCAGATGGCGAGGGTAACGAGGAGGAGGACGGCAGCGACAGCCCTGCAGCCGCTGCGGATGGCAGTGGCGGCGGTGGTTCAGCGAGCGCTAGCGGCGGCCGCAAGCGAAGTGCCTCCGGCAAGCGCAGCGGCAGCAGCGCCGCCTCTGCTGCCCTGCCGCAGCCCGGCGAGGAGTGGAGCGTCGATGACCTCCTTGCAGGCAAGCACAAGCACGGCGCTGGCGGGCGCGGCAGCAGAGGCAAGGGCAGCGGCCGGGCTGGTGCAAGTGGCAGCAAATCTGCGGACGCGACAGTCGATGCCGCATTCGGTGGAGGCGCCGGCCGTGGCGGCGGCGGCAAGTCGCAGACCACGGTGCTGCAAGCGCTGTTCGGGCAGGTGCGCGGCGGTCTGGCGTCTGTCCTGTCCCATGACGCGATGGAGGCTGGGATGGGCATCCAGCAGGCGGAGGCGCCGGCCGGCACTGGCACTGCCGTTGGCAGCGGTGCCGAGGGCGTCGGTGGGTTGAGCAGCCGCAGCGGCGGGGCGGGCGGGCTCAGCAGCGAAGCCGCCTTTGCACAGCAGCACGCCCGCCGCGTGGCGACGCAGGCACTGAAAGCATTGCAGCCCACGATGGCACAGCGGCCCGGGGAGCGGCCGCCGGCCGCTGCAGCGTCGGCGGCTGCTGTCGGCACCAAACCTGCCAAGCTTGCGGCTTTTGGCGGCGCCTTGCAAGGCTCCGCGAGTGGGGCGGCGCTTGCTCCTCCAGCCATTCCACGCCGCGGGGCCGGGGCCGCTGGTCCGGCATCCGCTGGTGCCGCCGCTGACACTGCGGCCGCTACTGCAGCCCGTGTCGGCGGTTCCTCTGCCCGGTCAGCTCCTGCGCCTTCCGTGCAACCTCCTCCTGCCTCGGCAGCTGCTGCTTCCGCTGCCTCCACTGCTCGCTCTGGCGCTGTCGTCCCAGCACGCCGGCCTGGGGCTAGCCCACGCACTGTGGGTGCCCCTAGCCACGCCAGTGCGGTTGGCAGCGTCGCCGCTCGTGCCTCAACCGATCGGCTGCCACCTGCCGCTGCGGCTGGCGTGGCTTCGGCACAGGCGTCTGGCAGGCTTCGAGCTGCAGAAGGCACAAAACCTTCCGCCAGCGGCGGCGTCGCTGGGATTGCGGGCAGCGGCAGCGACGCGGACGTCATTGTCATCAGCAGCAGCGATTCAGACGACATGGAGGGCACGGGCGCCGGCACGGGGCTACGCGATGACAGGGCGGCTGCCGCTCCGTCTTCCACCTCGTCTGCCGCGGCTTTGAGCTCGCCGAGCGCGGTTGCGGCTGCCATCGACGATGCTAGTCGGAGACGAGCGGCGGCGGCAGATGCGGATCGGGAGGGCGAGGAGAGGGAGGGTAAGGCAGAGCGGAGGGCGCGCCGCAAGCGGGAGAAGGAGGAGAGGCGCGAGCGGAAGGAGCGCAAGCGCGACAGGAGCAAGCGGCAGGTGCTCTCCGAGGGGAGCGCCAGCGACTTGGAGCCTGCTTCCATCGCTGATGTCGGTGGCAGCGACGCTAGCGCCGATTTGCCGGCTGCCGCAGCGGCTGCCACAGCTATCGCTGCTGGCTCCATTCTGCCCGCCGACAGCCGAGCTGCGAGCGTGGGAGCGAAGCGTCGGCGCAATACCCGCGAGGGCGACGCCACCGGCGACAGCGTTGCACCCAGTGACAGAGAGAGGCGTCGAACTGCGAGCACGCGCCATGCGCTGCCCTTGCCGCAGCTTCCCTTCCTCCTGCGCTTCCGCGCGGCGGCAACCAGCGTGCCTCTTATGGCCTCGGGCGTGGGCTGCGGTGGGTTCATGGGTGCGGTGGGCCCTGGTTCCAACACCCTCGTCTACGATGCCGCCTCTGCAGCCTTCGCCTCGGCGCCTCAGGCGCTGCCTTCAGCCCCTGGCAGGGGCTCGATTGGCAGTGCCCGTGCTGCGGCGCTTTCGAGCGCTTTCGACATTAGCGCTGGTTACCAGGGGGCCGACGGAGCAGGCGATGCCATTCCTGACTCTCGCCGTAATCTCGAGGCGCCGCTGCAAGGCTTCTCACTGCAGCCGTTTCTGCACCCGCAGCCTGCAAGAGCGCAGGCGGGCACCAGCGCCAACCCTCCCGCTGCAGCTGCACGCAAGTCGGGCCCGGCCTGGTCCGCGCCGCAGCCCCTGCAGACTCGCGCAGCGGCCCGCGGCGTGCGTGCCGGGCTGCTGCGGCAGCACTCCTCCCTCTCCCTGCTGCCCCTCCGCATCCGGGACGGCACGCAGCAGGCGCATGCGGCAGCCTCTGCGCCGCCTGCAGCGGGGGCGGCAAGTCATTTCCTTACGAGCAGCAGCAGCGGCGGCGACGGTTTTGCGTCTGCTGGCACAGGCGGCGGGCCTCGGAGAGATCGGGTGATGGACTTCCTTGACTCGCTGCTGCTGCCGGCGCCGCAGCCGCAGCCTGCCGGGGAAGCGTCCGTGACAGCCGCTGCGGCTGCTGCGACTGACGCGCAGACGACATCGCAGCCCAGCAGCGGCACAGACAGCACGGCGGCGATTCAGCGGCTGCCAGACGCTCGGGCTGTGCCGCCGCCGCCTGAGCTGGCAGCCTTGCACTCGCTCCCTGCGTTTGGTCGGGGCGCCCGGGACGCCAGCAGCAGTGCCCCAGCGAGCAGCGGGCACGGGCCAGGCGATGGAAGCCTTGAGCGGCGCATGTCAGAGAGTGATGTTGTGTATGGCGCTGAGTTCACGGAGCCGCCCTCACTGTCAGTGGGCTTGTCGAGTGCCGAGCGGCGGCTGCGTGATGCGGTTGCCGTGGCAGCTGCGGAGCTGCGGGCCCTACAGGGCCGCGGCAGTCACGGGGGTGGAGATGTGTTTGTGACAGGGGTCGCTGCGAAGGGCGGTGCCGCTTCGGGCGCTGCTGCGACCCAGAGCGAGCGCACCGGCTCTGCTGCCGCGGTCCACGCAGCGCGCACGCGGGCGCTGCAGCGGCCCGGGCTGCTGGGGCTGCGGGCACTCATGCAGGGCACAGGGGCAGGCAGCACTGCCGCCGTCAACACTCTTTTGAACGTTCCCGCCGCTGCGACGGCCGCCGGTGGTGGGCAGGGCCGCGGCGGCGCGTGGCCAAGCCCTTACGCCGGCAGCGAGAACGCAAGCTCTTTTGCCGCCCGTGGCGGCGGCAGCAGCAGCAGCCGGGCAGGACTGGGGCCGTCGTCTTCGCACCCTCACCCTCACCCTCACGCCATCCTTGGCGCCCCCTCCAGCGCCTCCCTGCTCGCTGTCATGGCGGCGCGGCGTCACGCGGCGGCGGGAGCTGTGATGCTCGCAGGCCCGCGGAGCGGCAGCGCGAGCGGCAGCGGCAGCGGCAGCTCACGCTATGCTGCACAGGATCGCGGCAGCCCTGCTATCCCTGCTGGCGAACGCGCGCCGAGGCTGCAGGGCCGTCACGGCGTTGTTGCGACAGGTGTGCCTGCCAGTGCAGGCGTTGCTGGCGCCAGTTCGGGGGGTGCCGCTTCGGCCGGAGTTGGACGCGTGCGTGGCCAGGGCGCTGCGGCCAGGGAGCAGCTCTTGCCAGCGCCCGCGAGTGTGTTGCGGGCTGCGGCTGCGCTGCCCGACGAGGCAGGCCGCACATTCACAGCGGTCGCTGAGGGTGCTATCGCACGCAGCGCCGCCACCGAACGAGACTCGCTGAGCTAGCGCGTTGCCCGCAGCTGGCTCGAGGGAGCGAATTTGAAGGTGCCCATCACCCCGAGCCGTCACCGTTGCTGTTGTTGAGGTGTTGAGTGTTCGGACTGCCAGTCGCTCAGTGCCACTGGCAGTGACTCTGCGTCGGCAGTGTTTTCCCCTCAGGCTGTTTGATGCAGCGTCATGGCCCAGCGAATGCCGCAGTGCCACGTGGGCCAGTACTACTTAGTAATGGTACGGATGGTTGGTCCAACTTGGTTGCTGAATGGCGGCCTTTTCCACTTCAATGGACTGGCCTCGTCCTCCGATTGACGCTGCGGCTCCCGATAGGAGTCATGACCTCATACCTTGAATACCTCCGAGTCGTTTCGAAGTTTCTGCATACTGATGGCATCTGTGGATGTTCCGATGAACCTCGGCATTTCCATTTCCAATGCTTGTTTCTCGCTCTGCAGGCAGATGCGAACAGCAAACACACACACCTTTGATCTGCTGGATCCAGCTTCGGCTGGTTCAGCGGACTGCGCATCAGCGGTCGACTTCTTTTGACTCGCTAAATTCCGTTTTGACTGAAAAAACGTCCCGTGCGATTTACAAAAAGGTAGATGGGTTTTTGTTTAAAGATATCTTGTAGATGCGAACAGCAAATACAAGCTGTTGACCCAGTTGAGCAATGCTCGATAGGATCACACCCACAAAGGTTCCTGCGCATCTAGCGATTCTCTTCTTTTGTCTTTCGGAATTCTTTTTGTTTCTGAGGCTAAAATTCTGAGCTCAGCTGCTCAGCTGCAGCATCGCGTTCTGGACTCAAACGCGAACAACTTGTTGAACCCGAAGCCCGTGAACCCCGCTTGCGGCAGTCTTGCATCGATCCCGGCTTTTACCAATATCGAGTGGCGTGCAGTACCGTTGCGCCCACTGCTCCCAAGCCCTGGCCTGGCACTGCCAGGCTGGCAGTCGCTGTTTCGAAGCAAATTCGACGCCGCCAATGGCCGCCGCGCGGGCCGTGCCCTCCGAGGAGCCCCGTTTCGGCGGTGTGCTGCTGCGACCGCAGAAATTCGGCTTGACACCAGCGGAGGAGGCGCTCACTCTGCTCGTGTGGAACCCTTCATAAATTTCGAGCAAACCCCCACTGCTCAGTTTCGGCCTGGCTCTGCCGAGCACTCGGCGGCAACGGCTGCAATCAGGCACGCACTAAGCGTCGCA
>Ga0208629_100985_pt1 | contig 12250 bp, 10 predicted proteins | sample LakWasMet19_HOW5_2_FD_183865 | JGI IMG/M metagenome (GOLD analysis project Ga0208629, IMG submission 183865) | Freshwater sediment methanotrophic microbial communities from Lake Washington under simulated oxygen tension - Sediment Metagenome... | ecosystem: Environmental > Aquatic > Freshwater >...
CCCTAACCCTAACCCTAACCCTAACCCTAACCCTAACCCTAACCCTAACCCTAACCCTAACCCTAACCCTAACCCTAACCCTAACCCTAACCCTAACCCTCGAGGGTGCGGCCTCACCCCACCATCTCTGGCTCCAGTGCCGTCCACACCGCGGGAGAGAGGTGTGCTGCCAGGTGTGCTCGCAGCTCGACCGTTGATGCGTGCCGCACGCCGCCCACCTCCAGCACGTGCTCAGCGCCGCAGGCCTTCGCAGCGAGTGTCATGGCCAGCATCCACCAGTCGAACTCAGCGCTGGCGCGGCCGCGTGCTATGTTTCGGGGGTTGTAGGGAACTGTGGAAGACGTGCGCTGGCCCAGCTGTGCCAAGTGCCCAAGTCAATGAGGAAGGCTCTGAGCGCCCGTCCTCCGTGAGGCAGATGTTGGCGAGCTTCACATCCGCGTGGGCAAAGCCCCTGCCTCCTCCATTTGCGCCCAAAGTGCAGCTACTCCATCAGGATCCAGGTATGGCAGTGGCTCCAAGGAGGTGGTGAACTTGGGCATGATCATGAAATGCTTCCCGGCAGGCGTGTCCACGAGCTCGTAGCGGGTGACATGCGGAACAGGCGCGCCAGCGAAAGTATCATGGACGATGCGCGCACCTGCTGCCTCGTCCTCCCGCAGGCCCTTGAGCAGGTGCACCCGCTGTCCTCGGTAGCAGATGACCAGCTCGCTGCCCTCATCCAGCAGCCCAGTTGCGCTTGTAGCCGTCGAAGCGCAGCCCCGTCACCGTCGCTGTGGAAGGCCGTCGCTTGGCCAGCTCATCGGCCTCCCGAGCTACCACAGGATTGCGGTCCAAAAGTGCAACCGAGACCAGGTGACCGTACTTGAGGCGCGCACGCAGGGCAGCAGCCGCTTCAATGTGGGCGGCGGGGAGCCCGCTATTGACCAACAGCAACTCAAACGCGGACGACTCGTCCGCCGATGCGCCACCGCGTGCTGCCACAGCCACGGGCACAGCGGACACTGCGAGAGGACGAAGAGGGCGTGGAAGGTGAAGTGATCGTAAGGTGTAGGGGCAAAGAGAGCCGTGCATTGAAGGGCAACGGCGCAAAATGACGAGTCACAGCCAGCGCAACAACAAGTCACGTGAAGTGCCGATCGTGAGAAAGGCGAAACGACATCGACCGCCTGGCGATGCAAACACCAGCACGAGGGCGGATGCGCGGCGCAGCGCGGAGCCTGCCCTCGTCAACCCACCACGCCCTCCACACCAACTGGCCAGGCGGCGGAGAGCATGAATCAGCAGCAGCGACAGGGAGGCGTCGCGCACATCAGGCGAAGCCTGCGCATCACGGCGACCGTGTGCCAATACAGGCACGCAGCACCACGGCGGGACACAAGAGGATCAGCGCACCTGCTCCAGAGGGCAACGGCACCTTGAGGTTGCGGGCTGCCGCACCAGCTGTACTTGCGGGCTGCCGCACACCACGCCGCCGCAGCATCGGCAAGCTGCGGAATTCAAAGCGGCCGTGGTTCGGATTCGCTCTCCGCGGCTGCTCCTCCATCACTTGCGGTCTGCCCCGTGGAGCAGCTTGTCGATGGCCGCCAGCTCCTCGCGGCTTGCCTGCAGCTCTGCGGCGACGCGCTGCGCAGCCGCGGCGGCCTCCTGGGCCCTGGCCTCTGCAGCGGCCGCCTGCCACGCCGCAGCAGCATCGGCGCGCGCTGCGGCCGCATCCTTGATGGCAGCCTCCGCCCGGGTGCGCTGCTCCTCCTCGGCCGCTTCGGCTGCAGTGGCTCGGCCCGTCAGTCGTGCGAGCGTCGCTGACACCTTGGTGTGACGGCTGTCGCCTACGGACGCGTCGGCGTCTTTCGCACCCCCCGCCGCCCACGCTGCCGCCCGCGCTGCCCGCCGCATCCTTCCTCAACGGGGGCTGCCTCCCCGTCAGCGCCAGCCCCCGCCTTTTCAGCGCCCTCCAATCCGTCGGCTTCTGCGTGTGCGGCTCCCATATTGCCGGCCCTGCCGCCCCCGCGGCTCGTGCGGCGAGCAGAGCCGGAACGACGTTTGCCAGGGGGCGGCTGGGATTGGTGGCGGGAACTTCCAGCCCCGCGGCCCTCGCCCTCCTCGCCCTCGCCCTCAGTGTCCTCCTCGCCGCTGCTGTGCTCGCCCGCGGCGCCAAGCTCAGCCTGGCTGCGGGGGCGCACGCCAAGGAGGCTGCGCCCGGGAGGCGCGCCTGCTGCGGCACCAGCTGCCCCGCTGCGGAGAGCGCGACGCCTGCCCGGCCCTCCCTCGTCCGCCTCGTCGCCGTCACTTGTTGCGGGCGCCCCGTCGCTGAAACCCAGGCCCACAACCATGACATCACGCGCGGCGGGCACGGGAGGCACCACCAGGGCAACCGGCAGACGCACATCGGCATCGTCAACGCCACCCGCCGAGGCGGCGGCCACAGGATCCAGCTTCAATGCAGGCGCCGTCGCCGCTCTGACGGCCGCGGGAATCTTGCCGGGGAGCTTGTTGACGAAAAATGTGGCGCGAACCATTTGGGGCGGCAGCAGCAGTCGATCGCCCTCTGGCACGTTACGAATCCACTTCTGCACCGCCGCTGTGGCCTCCTCGCGCACTGCGGCTGCGGAGCCACCTGCTCCCGCACTGCGACTGCTGCTGCTGCTGCTGGTACCGGAACTGGAGCTGCTGCAGGCAGCACCGGCCGCGCCGGTCGCGGCAGCCCCCATGAGGCCCTTCAGCGGCCCGGCGAGGCGCACCTGAGAGCCGAGGAAGGAGGGGCGAACTTCCGCCGCCACGTACATGGAGAGGCCAGTCACCTTGCCGACGGCAGCGCGGCCCACCAGCACGGGGATTTCGCCGTGCGCCTCTGTCACCAGCACCATGGCGCGCTGCCACACCACGCTGGCAAGCTCAATGCCCGTGGCGGCAGCCACCTCGCTGTGGTTGGTGAAGGGGTTCAGGCAGCTCGCGTCCACGAGCAGGGCCTCAGGCTCCACGAACCGAGCGCGATCCCCACGCTTTGCTCCGGAGCCAGCTGCAGCGGCAGCGCCAAGCGCGCTCGACCCCACGCCTGCGCCTGCGGGCTGTGCGGGCGCGTGTGGCGCCTCCAGAGCGAAACCGGCAAAGTCCTCGGTGCGCTTGGCGTCGAAGCTGTGGAAGGCAAATCCCTCCGGCATCGGCGCCACATGGCGCTCTTGGATGAGGGAGGCGGTCACCTGGCCGGGCAGCAACGCCCAGCTCGACATCCAGTACTGCAGCGCCTCCAGCAGCACGGCGCGGTAGACGACGAGTGGGCCAGGGCCACCGGAGGGGTTGGCGACGGCCCCAGCGCCGGCGCCAGCGGCATCTGAGGGGGCGCGTGATGCAGCGCTGTCCCCGTGTTCAACGGCAGGCGGGTCCACCCACAGTGCCACCAGCGCCACGGGTGCTGGGATACCTGCTCCCGCAGGGGCCGCCGCAGCGGCAGCCGACCTTGACGATGCGCCCGCTTTAGCGCCTGCACCGGGGCCCGCCGCCGCCCGCGAAGGGAAGTGCGCCACCCCGAAGGCGACCACGTTGCGCACGCGATGCAGGTGGATGAAGGAGCGGTCCACGGACTCAGGGGGCACCGACAGCAGGTGCTCCCCGCAGGTGCTGCGCACCAGCGTCAGCAGCTGATCGCGCGTGTCGGTGAAGCAAGGACGCGGTTCCTCTCGGTTCTTCATGGTGTTGGCATCGTCGTAGGCCAGATGCCCAGCGGAGGTGGGCTGCTGGCAGCCAAGGGCTCCGCACACACGCACGTACGACGGCCTCGCGTAGCCAGCCACACGGTCCGCTGCAGCGGCCGTCCAGATGAGCGGCTTCGCTTGGTGTACAGTCGCCGAAGGGTGCACGCGGAGCACGCCAGCCGCGAGCCTGGAGGGTGGCACCATCGAGGTACCGGGCAGGGCGCCCTGCACGTGGGGGTCGCGTGTCTGCCGCAACACGCACTCCGCGGCGGGAATCGCTCCCAGCGCCAACGTACCAGCTGCGTAGGCGTAGACGGTGCCGAACCAGTCGCGCTCATGCGAGATTACCAGCGCGTCCCGCAGAGGCTATTGCAAGATCGCCGCTGCCCACGTGCATCTGACCAACGGAGTCCAGCCCGTGCGACGGGTCAATGTGGCAGACGCGCTTGCGCATGTAGCCCGAAAACGCGGCGGCGCCGATCACCCGGCCGCTGCGCACGAGAATGCCCTGGATGGCAGCCAGGGAATCCTCGTCCAGATGGCTGGCGCCAGCGGGATCCCGGTACAGCGGCAAGAGGGACGACTCCAAAGCGGCAGCAGCGGCACCGGCCGCGGACGAGGCTCTAGAGCTTGACGATGCAGCGGACGGGGCTTCGGCGCCAACGCGGATCGCCAAAACACCAACGCCGTTCTGCAGAGCAATGCGCAGAGCAGCACAAGAAATACAGCAGTGGACGGAAAGCAAACGCAGAACACGGGCGCATGGTGGCACACGGCGCCCGGCACCTGCACGACAACGGTCATGCCACTGTGGTCAACTTGAATTTGACGTTGGCCATCGCACAAAAAACTGACGCTGCTGCCCTACCCGCAGTGCGTACCCTCTCAAGCCCGGTGATTCGAAGAAACGCTCCATGCGTTTCGCCGACTGTGGCCGATGCTGCGTTCGCCATATCGCACGTTTGCTGCAACCTGATGGCCGTGGTCGGTTGAGGATGGACTGCGGCCGACCCGAGTGACTCAGGCCGGCCTCCTGGGGAGAAAATCCGGGCCAGAGTTGGCCCCCTCTCAAACTGCAACAGCGACACCCACAAGGGTACTCGCGCCGGCTGGGACGGAGCACGTGCGCTGTGTACAGTTGCACGGTCGTGCAAATGCTGCGTCGGCGGAAGTTCGACGCTGAAGTTCCCGAAAGTCAATGGCGGGTTAAGCTTTCTGGCTTTTTTCAGCGTCTAGCTTGAGTCCCAAAGACGGATTCAGAGCGCAAGATGTCTCTCGAAAAGCGGGCTCTTTCTGCGCTGTTGGTTGTGTGCCATCACACCCTGCCCAGTTGCGCAGCCGCTTCGTGAACGATCAGCCGCAGTTGGCCGGGATTGGCCACCTGGCGTGCTTTTCCATTCGGTTAACGTAAGCCTATACGTGGCCCCTACCGCCTTGTTGAACAGCTCGACAGTGCTGGAATGGCGTCTTCCGGCGGTTCGGCCAGCACGGGCCCGACACGTGAACGTTTGCCGCCACTGACCCCTCCCGTGAGCGACGACGCTCGCCGTTTGCTTACTCGGTTGTCTCAGGGGGAAAAGTCGTGTGCGGACGCAATGGCGGCCCTCTGTCACGACCGCGCTGCGGAAGTTGCCGCAATGCCGGTGCCGCTGGCTGCAGCGCTCGTGAGAGGCGCTGTCGAAGCTGCGGCGCGTTCGCTGTGCACCGGCGATGCTTCAATGGGGGCTGATGCACTGTCAACGTTGCGACATCTGCTCGCGTGCCCTTCGTTGTGTGACGTGGCCATCAAGGCATCGCGGCTCAAGTCATTGGCGATCTGTGCGATCCAGGCTGCGATGAGGTGCGACGAAACGCGTGCGGACGCCGCGTCGGCGGCCCTGCTTCAGGTGCTGCATGAAGCGGGAGTGGGCATCACCGCGCCGGGGCTGCTCGAAGAGAGCACCACACCGCTGATTATGGCACTGCACCGCTACTCCTTCGTTGGGGCCGCACAGGTGCTGCTGGATGCTGGCGCGGACGTTAACGGGCTTTCAAGGGATGGAGAAACATGGCCTCTGCTCGCGACTGCAGTTGGGCACCGCAACATTGGCACGGCATGGCTGTTGGAGCACGGGGCATCACTCACCGTGACCAACTTGCGTCGTCGCACCCTCGCTCACCTGCTTGGAGCTGTGCGCGCTGTCGATACAGACGAGATACCAGCGTCGACAGCGAAGTTTTTTTCGGAATTCATGGGTTTCATCATCGCGGAGGAACCGAGCCTGCTGGAGGCGCGCGATGACGAGTGTTGCACGCCGCTGGTGACGGCAGCCACTGGTGGCTCAGAGACCTGCGTCGCGGCGCTGCTGGCGTGCGGAGCGGACGTCGCCGCTGCTGATCCGGATGGCTGGACAGCCTTGTGTTCAGCCTGCGCCGTCGGCTCACTACCCGTTGTGCGTCTGCTCGTCGCAGCGGGCGCGGCCAGTGTAGCACCGGGGTCGCCGCAGGCTCGCCGCGTCGCGCTGGCGGCAGCGACAGGGGCCTTCAAGTCCGGGCGCGGCTGCGGCGACTGTCGTGGTCGGTGTAGAGGCAGCCGCGGCGGCAACTGCGCCGACGGTCTGGAAATCTTGCGCACCGTGCTGGCTGCTGGTGTTCGCGAGGCCGTTGCTCACGATTGGCAGTCAATGGGGAGCAGGGTTGCCATGTGGCTGCGCGCTGCGGACTCTACCAAACGCATCAGCGCGGAGCACGCTTTGGCGATCCTGCAGGCTCTGCATGCGGGCGGTGTGGACGTGTTGGCCCGAGGACCGGCGGATGGCCAGCATATCCTGCATGCGGCGGCTGCAGCGAACGCGGCAGCGGTGGTGCGCTGGCTGGTCGTCGTCCCTGGCGCGGCGTTAGAGCAGAGGGAGGACAGTGAGGGGCACACGCCTCTTTTCGCGGCCTGCAACAACAATGCCTGGGCTGCCGCACACGCGCTGTTGGACTGCGGCGCCCGCGTTGACGTGCAATGCATCGACTGGGCGGGGTGGTGGCCGGTGTCGCGCGCTGCGGCAGCCCCTGACCCCGAATGCAGCGTGCTGCGGCGGATACTGGCGGCCGACCCCGAAAGCCTGCTGCGGCGCTCGCCGACTGGTGCGTCGGCACTGCACGTTGCTGCCTCGAACACCACTGCCGCGATGAAGGTTTTGCTCGGCAGTGGGCTGCCGCACCTTGCAGAGGCGGTTGATGCGTTGGCTGTGCTCCGTCGGTCCCGCGACGACCCTGACACGCGGACAGTCACGCCACTGCACTGCGCCTGCGATCACAACAACTGGGCCGCTGCGCTGGCACTGCTGGCCGCTGGCGCCCGCGTGGACGTTGCGGGCTGCATCGATGGCAAGCTTCAGACGATCGCAGAGTGGGCCCGCCGCAGCCCCACCTGCAAGCACCGCGGGGTAAAGCTCGCGGTCGCTGCACGGGCGCAGCGGCACGCTGCGCAGACTGGAGCTGTTGCCACGAGCGGGCCGGCCGGCGGCGCTGGAGCCGGCGCAGGGAAGGCGTCTGCTGCTGCTGGCTCCGGGGCAGTTGGCGGGGGCGGTCGGGCACACATCGCTTCCGGAGCCCGTTCCGAAGCCGCTGTTGACGGCGACACCGCGACTCCCGGCTTCGCGGCTGCGGCTGCGGCTGACTCTGCAGCCGGCCGGGGCAAGCTGACGAAGAGTCGCAGAGCCCGCCGAGGGGCAGCCAGCAACCGCGCAGAGGAGCTGCCCTTGGCCGGTGAGCCAGCGCAACTGACTTTGCCTGGCGCAGCTGCCATTGCAGCCGACTCAAGCTCCCGTTGGTTTGCGTTCAACAGTGGGGTGAAAGTGTCTACCTCGGCAGCAACAGCAGCGGCGGCCCCGGCTGCTCCCTTCCGCACCCGCGATGACCCTGCTACTGCATCTGCTGCGGCGGGCGCTGGCACACCGGGCCTGAACTCGCCAGCGGTGCCCGCCTCTGCTGCGCTCTCTCTCGACCTGCCTGAGGATCCGCTGTCACGGCCATCTCTTGCGGCAGGTGCTGCGCTGAGGCCGCCTGAGCAGACGGGAGTATCAGCCGACTCCGCCGGCAGGCCAAGCAGCGAGCTTGCCCTGCGTGAGTCCGTTGTCTCCGCGTCTGCGGTTGAAGATTGCGCAGCCAGCACCGACACCTGGGAGCCGGACGCGGAGGCAGGAGCCGGCGCCAACACCTGCGAGCCAGGCGCGGAGGCAGGAGCCGGCGCCAACACCTGCGAGCCAGGCGCGGAGGCAGGAGCCAGCACCAACACCTGCGAGCCAGGCGCGGAGGCAGAAGCTGGCGCCAACACCTGCGAGCCAGGCGCGGAGGCAGAAGCTGGCGCCAACACCTGCGAGCCAGGCGCGGAGGCAGGCGCGGAGGCAGAAGTTGGCGCCAACACCTGCGAGCCAGGCGCGGAGACAGGCTGTTGAGATTACGGGAGGCGGTGTGAGGGGCCGAGCGCGGCAGCTGTGCGGCGACAGGCCAGGCGCTGATGACAGACCTCAGTGTTGCGGCGGCGGAGGCTGGCGAGGAGCCGGCGGTTGGTTGCAAGTGAGGCGCCAGTCACGCAGGCATGATGCCGCTGCGGACCTCTATGTCGACACCACCGGTAGTGGGGTGCTGTGTGCGGCATGTGGCATGGGTTTCTGCAGGCATGGGTGGCTGCTGGCATGTCAGCCTGAGCTGCTGCGCCCGGAAGCTTGAATGCGCACGAAACTCTGTGCGTCCGAAGCTCTGTGGTCACATGTAGGCGTTGAGCTGCTTTTTATCATTTTTGTACCCAGCCTGCAACGCTCAGCGTTGTTGTTCGACTCGTCCGGGGAGCGTCTCCTGATATGATCGAGATGCATCTGGCCTTGCGCTTTCTGGCCAACGGTTTTCAGGGGGTCACCGTAGGATCCAGCCCATCACCTGCACTTGAGTTCAAACGGCATCAGCACCGCTGCTGTTGCGGACACGGCGGCCGCCCTGGGGACGGTCTGCCGCTTGCAGTATGTGGGCGTCAACAGCAACGTCGGCGACGCAAGCCTAGGGGCAAGTGCACAGGCGGCCGTCCTCCCCTTTCTGCCGCAGCTGCATGGGCTTTCCGCGGCTCAGATGGTCTGCACGACGCTGGGCCAGAGCCCTGGATGTCGGTGCTACCTACCGTTGCGCACCTGCAGCAGCTGGAGCTGAGCGAGGGCCTCGCCGGCGATGGGGGCACTCGCGAGCTGGAAGCGACCCTGCCCCGCCTACCCCGATTGCGGCAGCTGCGCCTGAGCCCGAGCCGCATCAGCGACGCGGGCGCTCGAACCATCGCTGCTGCAGTTCGCCCCTTGAAGGAGCTGCAGCTACTCTGCGTCGAGGGCTCGGTCACTCCTGTGGGGGCGACGTTGCTGCTCTCGCTGCAGCCTTCCAAACCGTCACGCGGCAACAGGAGTTGTCGCTGGGTGGAAACAGCATCGGCGACGCCGGTGCCGCTGCATTGTCGTCCGCCTTGCGTCACCTCACGCAGCTGCAACGGCTGGGTGTGGGACACAACCATGTCGGCGACGCTGGGGTTGCTTCCTTGGCTGCATGCGCAGCGCTGCCGCACCTCAAACAGCTGCAAGTGTTGTCGGTCTGGGGAAACTTCCGCCGCAAGGAGGCGCCGGTGTACAAGTGGAGCTCAAGGCGGGTAGCCCAGTCGAGAGCAACGTCTACTTGTGACCGCACCGCCCACAGGTGAACGTGAAGCGCGGCACAGGAGGGCTTTTCTTGGGCGTGCGCTCTAGCGTCGCTGTCGCCGAAATTCGGGTCGGGCTTGAATCCGCATGCCCTCATCCTTCGGCACCTGGATGGCTGGGGCGCTAAGGCGTGCATCAAGCGAATAATAATGCGTGTGATGTGCGATGCGACCTGCGAACCGCTGCTTGAGCCGTACTTCGACTCGCGGGATGAGCTAGTAGATAAACTCTCGCGACTGGATGCAGAACCGTGCGCGGCATTCGAGCTCGACAACGACACATCTAGGGACACGGGGCACTCGCATGAAAGTGGGCGGTGCTCGCTGGGCGTGTCGCGTGCGCATGAGTGTCCGTAGTTCCGGGTAGCCTACTAGTGCAACTGGTTCAAAGCAGAACAGCAACGCAGTGGCAGCATGGCCCAACACTAAACTACGTGCTCGATGAAGGTCCCACCAATGCGCCGTGACGGCGACAGCCCGCAGAGGCTGTCAGGCACTTCAAGCTGAAGCTCAGCCGGACTTGGGCCCCGGGAACTAGGAGCAGCTTGTTAAGCGTACGGGCCGCGGACCTCCCCGTGCGTCTTCCCCGCCATGATCCCGCCCTTGCTGACGTCTGAGTTGTCGGCAGCTTTCCCCACTGTTCCGGGCACGAACATCGACGGGGTGTCAGCGGCAACATCGCGAGGTCCCGACCCGCCGGTCATCCCTGACTGCATGTTGGCAGGAATCGCCTTGTCTGAGCCGAGGCCGCCGGTTGCCAGCCCCGTCTTGTCGGTGGCGCTGCTCATTTGCGGAAGGACGGCGCCAGACTCCTTGGGCTCAGTGAACGACATCGTGAACGGGAGAGAGCTGAGTGTGGGGGGAGTGAATGAAGATGCTGACGAGTATTTTTGCGTGGTAAAATGGACTGATGGGATCCAGTCATCATCAGCCATCCGTGAAAGTCGCCGTCGCCTGCGGAGCACGCGATTTTAGTGAACAATTATCCCTGAACATTCTCGAGATCCGTCCGTCTGTGAATTTTACTAGGGCCCCGCGGTCGATGCAGAAAGCGGCAACGAGTAGGACGGGTCTTTTGACTACAAGGGTAGCGTGGGGCAGTCTCGACTCCGCTTGACCGGCTGCTGTCTGCAGTCGGCGCGGGCACGTTCCACGCACGATGTCCGATGACCGCTTCATCAGGCAGGATGTGGGCTCAGATCTGCAGCCGCGGGCGCAGGCGACGTTCCTCCAGCAGTACCTTGGGGCGACTACGACCGAATTGGGGACGCTGCGAAGTCGACTTATCAGCGGCACCGGGACGGGCCTCGACACTTGGATGGCAGCCGTTGCAGCCAACAGCCTGTCCGCCGTCGACGCCTCGGCCGCGAACCACACCACCGAGACGGCCGCATCGACGGCAGGCGCGATCAACGCCAGCTGGGTTCTGCCGCTGACTGCGCACGGCACGCAGGTGCATGGGCGGCTGCTCGAGTTGGAGTTGCTGGGGTCAAACGCGTCCGTTTCTGCTGGTGCGCAGGCCGTGTATGACCGCGCTGCGCTGCTGAGCGCGGCCCACACGGGCGATGATGATGTGGCTGCCGCGCTGCTGTCGATACCGCAGGGTGGCGCTGGGAGCGGCGGCAGCAGTGCGGGCGCAGGGCTGCCGTTGCCACGCGCGGACGAGGTGGCGCGGCGTCTGCACAGCGAGGCGGCGCTGCGGGAGCTGGGGCAGGAGGTGAGCGCTGGACCCGCCAGCGCGGCGCTGCCTCCCTCCTCCGCGCCCGGCCGCCGCTCCAATGTGGCGCAGGCGTGGCGGCGGCGGGCGCAGCAGGGTGCGGCCTCCGGTGCGCCGCTGGGGGATGCCAGCCCAGCGATCATGGGGGCTGTGCTGTCGCCCGCCGCCGCTGCGCCCGCCCCCGCTGGCGTCGGTGGCGTGGACGCTGCAGCGGCGGCGGCGGGCATGGGCGGCGCTGCGTCCCCGCGGAGCCAGCGGCCAGGGGCCATCGACGGGCTTGGTGCGGCGGCCGGCGCGAGCGTGCAGGCCGCCGCGCTGGCCTCGCTGCTGCGGGATGGAGTGCTCACAGCGGGCGCGAGCCCCAGCTTCGGCGCCTCCGCGGTCGCGGCTGCCTCTGCCCGCATGGGTGCCATGGCCTCGCCGGCAGCAGGGCTCCAGGCGAGGGCAGCGACCACCGCTGCGGGCGCGGGTGCGGGTGCAGCAGCAGCGGCAGGGGCTGCAGGGGTCGCTGCGCCGTGGTCCCCTTCCCGTACGCCCCTCGGCGGCAGCGCTGGCAGCGCAGCACCCTCCAGTCAGTCGCGGCTGGGGCGGGGAGGGGACACACACCGCGGCAGCGGGGGCGGCGGCTGGGGCGCGGCTGTGGGCACGGGCGCAGGCGCCGCTGCGGAGGGCGAAGGGGAGGGCGAAGGGGAGGGGGAGGGCGCCGGAGGAGAGCGAGACACGGCCCCCAGCGGCAGCCAGACTTCCCTCCGCCGCAGCGGCAGCGGCGGCGGTGATGCGGGTGCCGCATCCGGCGCTGCTGCTGCAGCTGCTGCCGGAGCCCCTGTGGGCAGCGCCCGAGGCCAGGCCCAGCGCCGGCGTGCCGGCAGCGGCCTTGCTGCCGCGGCAGTCGCCCTCTCCCCAGGCAGGGTGCTGTTCCGGGTGGTGCCCCCCACCCCGCCCCTGCTGCAGCGGCAGGCTGCTCAGTCTTTGGGGGCTGCCGCGCTGCAGAGCTCAGGCGGCGGCAGCGTCACCGGCACGCCGCAGCGGCAGGCTGGCGGCAGCGCCCGCGTCAGCGGCAGCGCTCTGTCCTCCTCCCCTGGGTGCTTCCGCAGGGCAGGCCCGCCCGCAGTGCCCGCGCTCGAGCGAGATGCGGTGGCCTCC
>Ga0208629_100986_pt1 | contig 12238 bp, 14 predicted proteins | sample LakWasMet19_HOW5_2_FD_183865 | JGI IMG/M metagenome (GOLD analysis project Ga0208629, IMG submission 183865) | Freshwater sediment methanotrophic microbial communities from Lake Washington under simulated oxygen tension - Sediment Metagenome... | ecosystem: Environmental > Aquatic > Freshwater >...
GGGGGCGCGTGCCCAAGGCACCCTCGCCCTCCGAGGAGCCAGACATTCGGCCAGGAGACATCTCACCGCCCACGGCCACCCCGCCGCGGGCCGCAGCTGCCAGCACGTCAACGGAGGCAAGAAGGCTGTGGCAGGGCACGCCAGCGGCATCCAGTCCGATGGCCCACACCTGCAGGGTACTCCCCAACGCTGTGAGCAGCGTGCAAGCGCTGCCTGTTGACGCAGGGAAGGTGGCAGCCGGGGGCACCTCAGCGGCTGCCTGCGACGACGGAGGAGCCAGGCCGGCAGGCGCCCCCGCTGCGCCCGCACCAGGGCTCGCTGCCTTGCGGAGCAGCCTGCCCAGCGAGAACCCGGAAGGGAGCTGCGAAAGGCACCAAATGGGGGGCGCGGCCGCAGACGGGGGCACAACACTGAATCGGTACAGCGGCAGGCTCACCCAGCCCGGCAGCTCGTACGGGCCGGGGATCAAGCTGGGCAGCAGCGGCGGCGCGGCGACAGCGAACTTGGAGAGGTCCACAGTGTCGTGCGGCCGCAGCCACAGGCATACGGTGCCGTCCTCGCCAGCCGTCGCCAGCAGGCTGGAGGGCGAGGAGTGCCGTAGCACTCGGGAGATGGACTCCTGGGAGCGGTCCGCCTGCGCGAGGCAGGCAAGCACGAACTGGGCCACGCCGCACCCGTGCATCTGCCGAGGCGCGAACTCGTCCGCTGCGGGCCCCGGGGCAGCAGCCTCCGCGCCAGCTGCGTCTGTGGCGGGCATCTCAACAAAAGCAGCGGGTGACTGGTGGCCGGCGGAGGGGTTGGGAGACAACCACTGCACGCCGGCCGCAGCGGCAGCCGCAGCTGCGGATGGCGAGGCAGTGCGCCCTCCAAAGCCGCCCAGTCGACCGGGCCTCCCGGGCAGGAGCGAGCTGCCGCCTGCAGTGGGTGCGGGCGCAAAGGCGTGCGTGACACCTGTGCTGGGAGTGCTCCACGCCACCTCCGCGATCGCAAGGACGGGCCCGCGGTGGCCCCGCAGGGTGCGGACCGGCTCCACGTCGCTGTCTCGGTGCAGCGCCAGCACGGAGGCGACCGTGGGGGGCAGTGTCGGGACTGCGCCGCGCGGCCCGGCTGCCTCGCCGTCGCCCTTCCGGCCAGCGAGTCCCGGCTTGCCCCTCGCTGCCGCCCCCACCCCTGACATGCCCGAGGTGGCAGACCCTGCGCCCTTGCGGCTGGAGCGGTCGTTGAGGGCAGCGAGGGCACCAGCGGACGCCTGCAGGCCCGCTGGCGCCACGTGAGAGGGCGTGGCCCACACCTTAACACTGCCGTCGTCACTGCAGGTGGCAGCGAGCGGCACATACACAGCTGTGCCAGCCGCCACGGGGGCAAGGCTCCAGTCGTGTGTCCAGCAGGCCGCCTCGGCGCCGGCATCAGTACCCGCACCCGAGCCGCCACCCGCACTCAGCGCAGCCGCCCCTGCGGCCTGCACTTCAAGCGCCGAGGAGAAGAAAGCCGTGCCGCTGCGGCGCCGCATGGTCTCCCCGAGGGAGGCATCACCCGCGAGGGAGCCTGCCCCTCCCGCGCCCGCACCCGTATGCCCGTATGCCGCAGACGCTGGCGGAGGGTGCGTCGGCTGCTTGTGGAAGACCCACTGGTGGGAGTCAGGCGCCAGCCACGCCAGGCGGCGGATCGCATCCATGTGACCGCGGTACACAGCAGACGGAAGGAAGGTCATCTGCATGGAGGGGCCGCGAGATGAAGCGCCGCCGCTTGACAGACGCCCTGCAGGGCCAGGCACCGGCAGCGGCTGGCCGGGAGCAGCCGCGGGCACCGCAGCTGAGCCTGCGACAGCTGGGACTCCTACGGACGTGACGGGCTTGGCGCCTTCGTGTGCCAGCCCACCGGAGCCGGGGAGAGACAGCAGCATCGCCCTGCTGCCCCCGTCTGCTTCAGGCTGGCCAACGTTGGACCGATCGCCCGCGTCGGCTGCGCCCACACCAATCGCTGCGGGAGCGGCGCTGCCGCGAGCAGCCTTGCTGCCCACGCCAAAAGAGTCGCCTACGGTAATGTTGGTCATCGCACCGTGGGCGGCAAAGCTGGCGGCGCCAGTGCCGCTGCCGAAGGGCACCCCACCTCGTGGCGCAGCGGAGCGGTCAAGCGAGCCGGAGGCAGCATCCGCGTCGCCTGGCGCAACCTCCACAGACGAGCTACCGAAAGTGCCCGCCCGCTCGCCGCCAACAGCGCCGCTTCCAGTCTCTTGCAACACGTCCCGTGGGTCGCGCAGCGGCACCCCAGAGGCGGCACGCTTATCTAAGGCCGAGGCGGGCTCGGTGAACTTGGACGCCGCTTGCGCAGCACTGGCGGGCGTCGAAGAAGACGAAGCGGGCGCACTCGTCGATACCACTGGACCGCCAGCTCCGGCGGGGAATTTCCCGCTCTGCGGCTTGTGCTGCGCCTGAAGGTCCGCCTCCGAGAGGCCGGTGGCCTCCTCGGCGGAGACGCCAAAATACTCTCGCAGGTAGCCCAGGCGCGACAGGTAGGCTGCAGCCACCGCCTGAGAGGCCGAGTCGTCAAGCGCGGGGCGGGTCAGCGGCGGCAGCAGTGCGCTCGAATTCGAGACAGAGGGACGGTCTGGCGCCAAAACGGCCGTGCTGGCATGCGGGCCCTGGCTGACGGCCGCCGCAACCAACTTGTCGCGGTTTGAGCGTTCCTGTTTGAGTGCATACTCAAGCATGTGCACTCGTCGAATCAACAGTTCATTCACCCGGGTTTGGGCCTGCAGAAGGACCAGCAACACGAAGCCGGATTAACGTGAAGTGCAGCTGCTTCTGTGGACTCGGACTACGCGAAGAAGAACTCCCGCACACATACCAATAGTTGTCCTTCCACGCTCGTGAGTCTCGATTGCAGTGCCGCTTTCTCCTGTAGCCACGCTTGTCGCTCGCGAGAAAACCTGCACGACGCAGTTCGCGGGCTCAGAACACGATTTGACGGCCCGCCACAACGCTGACGCCCGGAGTGATTGCACGAGCCACGGACCCCCCAATCTTACCGATAGTATTCCGTCTGCAGGGTCGTGACTGCCCCTTGGAAAGCGTCCGCCCGCCACTCCTTCGGCGGCGGATCCATTGCAACGGCGCTTTGGAGATGCTCAACGGCGGCGCCCTACAGCATGTGTGCCATTCCGAAGCCTGAGCGCTGCGCCTGTAAGTATGTGTTAAGCAACCCCTGTCCTCGATGCATCGTGGGCAAGAGTGAGCGATGCGAAGCGCAGCACCGGCCGAAAATTGCCCTGTACATGGCGCATGGAATTCGGTGCGAAGTCGCCCTCGATAAACACCGTAACGGCCAATGTTTTTCGAGTGTGTTACGCGTTTCCATGATAATAGATAGCGGTATGAGCGCTTGCAGCTGCTTTTCACGCTGGTAGATTTGAGCGAAACGAATGCAGCCTGGAAACTCGAATCCTCACTCACAGGCAGCCTGGCAGCGGTCCGCTGCAGCAGTAACGGGGCAGTGCAGCCTGCCGCGCGGACACCACATAGGTAATCTCCGTATTTCCAAGGCGATTCCGCAACCCAGCTGGCTGTATCACATCAGCGGCAGTCCTGTTGCTCGCCTGGTAGTGGCCGCTCAGTGGTCTGCCGCGTAGTGCTCCGGGTACTTGGCCACGTGCTCCTGCAGTGCCGCGTACTGCTCCGTCAGGTGCGGCGGCGGCACGTCGTACACGTCCTGGATGAGCTCCTGGACGCCCGGCTTGGGCTTGCGCTCTGCCGCGGTCATGGCGGCCAGCACCGCCTTGCGCTCCGCCGCAGCGAGGGCCTCCTCCTTCTCGGCGTCCCACCAGCCGCGGGCCTCCATGAAGGCGCGCAGGCGACGCACGGGGTTGCTGCGCTCGCGCCACGCCTTGATCTCGTCCGGGCTGCGGTAGCGCGTGCTGTCGTCGCTGGTGGAGTGGTGGCCCTCGCGGTAGGTCATCGCCTCCAGCAGCACGGGCTTGGTCACGCCGCTGCCGTCGGAGCCGCTCGCGATGGCGCGTGCGGCGCGCGCTGCCGCCAGCACCGCGAACACGTCGTTGCCGTCCACGCGCAGGGTGTGCATGCCGTACGCGACGCCGCGGGCTGCGATGCCGTCCCCCGCGTACTGCTCGCGCACAGGCGTGCTGATGGCGAAGCCGTTGTTGCGGCACACGAACACCACGGGCGCGCCAAGCGTGGCGGCCATGTTGAGCGCTGCAGCGGAGAGGACAGATGGATGTGGGTGGGGGCAGCGCATCCAGAGCGTGATGGGAGGCAAGCACGCACAGGCCAACACCAGGCTCCGCAGCACACAGGCAGGCAAGCACATCCACATCGACCGCAACGTCGGCAGCGTTGTCACACACCCGCATGGAAGTCGCCCTCAGACGCCGCCCCGTCGCCGAAGTAGCACGCCGCCACGCGCCCCTTGCCCTCCAGCTTGCACGCGTACGCTGCCCCCGCCGCCTGCGGGATCTGCGTCGCGAGCGGCGAGGAGATGGTCTGGAAGTGCAGCTTCGCGGACCCGTAGTGCACGGGCATCTGTCGCCCTTTCCCCAGATCGTCACGGTTGCTGAAGCACTGCAGGCGCAACACAGGCGGCAGGAGTGTCGAGCAAGGGTGACGAGCGTGCGCTGCGGAGCGTTGTCCGCGCAGCAGGCGAGCGGATGAAACGTATCGCTGCGGTGTCGCCGCACCTGGTCTGCAAAGTTTTGCAACGAGAAGCCGCGCCACATGAGCACCCCCGCCTCGCGGTACTGGGCGAACACCTCGTCGTCGTCGCGCAAGGCCATCGCCGTGCCGATGTGCGTGCCCTCCTCGCCCCAGTTGGTCATGTAGAACGATATTCTGCCCTGCCGCTGCGCGTCAAAGAAGATGCTGTCCATCGTCTGGAGGCGCATCATGGTCGAGTACATCCGCAGGCACGTGTCGCGGTCCACGTCCGGCGCCTCGGCGTCAGGTCGGATGCTTCCATCCTCGTCCATGACTCTGTAGATGGGCATCGGCTCGTCCCGTCCAGGAGGATGCGTGTCCATGTTGGACACATAGCGAATCTTCTTGTCGCCCGGGTAGATGCCTGCATCGTAAGCGGGCCTCACAAGCGAGCGCGGACTGCTGAAACCCCAGCATCTCCCAACACTGCGACCGTGGATTCATGACATCGACAAGCCCCATATTGAATCAGTGAACCCACCAAACTCAACCCCCGCCTTCTCGGCACGGAACACAGATGAAGAGCTCAAGCAGCGTGCCGAAGCAGTCGTAATCAAGGGCGCCGCTGTGGCCCTGCCGACGGCGCGGCACACTGACGCGCGCACGTGCTGCATCTCCTCGCGTTCGCAGCTACGGCGTCGCTTAGGAGAATGATGCGTTGATGCATCCAGTGAAATGCCGTGAGTGCAGGCACAGGTTGCATTGAGCGTCACTGCAGTCAGACGTTCGGACAATTATGCATACTCAAAAAGCTGCAGCAGCGCAATGTGACCAACTTCGTACGGACCAGAAAAGGCTATCTAGTCTTTCTCTTATCTCTGAAGTGCTGGGAATGAAGGCTGCTTCGGTTCTTGCCAGGCACCTGGCCCGCCGGGTGTGTACACCGTCCGCGAACGCAGAGGATTCCCTGAAACCGAGCCTTGACCGCCAGATCTACTTCGACGCAAAGTTCCCACTCGTTTGTGATATATGATCGCATGTGCAGGTTGGCGTGGTCAGCTCGCAGGCGCTGGTGCGCTCTGCCGCCCGCTCGCCCTTCGCCCCGTTGTGTTTTGTCCGCCCTTTCAGCGCGGGTGAGTTCGGCGGGAGTTGCTGCTGCAAGTGTGCAACGCAGGCCGCATGTGCTCAGGCGTGCGGTTACAATAATGATCCCTGCACAGTTGGTGCTGATGGAATTACTCCTGGGAGGCCGGTCATCTGAGCCCGGCTTTCCGCATGCACGGTGATCGTAACCGCCCTCCCTCCGGCGACCCGATGCGCGCAGGCGCCATCTCCGTGGTGAATGTTCCCGGCATGGGCGACTCCATCACGGAGGGCACCGTCATCAAGTGGGAGAAGGCGAAGGGCGATTGGGTGAACACCGATGACATCATCGTGGTGCTGGAGACGGACAAGGTGTCCGTGGAGGTGCGCTCGCCGCAGGCGGGCTTCATGGAGGAGCAGCTGCACCCCATCAACGCCACTGTGGCGGTGGGCACCCCGCTTGCCAAGATCCGCGCGGGCGAGAAGCCTGCTGAGGCCGCCAAGCCCGCTGCGGCGCCGGCTGCCGCTGCGCCCAAGGCCGCCGCCGCACCGGCGGCAGCTGCGGCGCCTGCCGCCGCCGCCCCCAAGGCTGCCGCGCCCGCGCCCGCCAAGCCTGCCAGCGCGCCCGCTGCTGCCGCGCCCGCGCCGGGCAGCCGCGGCGAGAAGCGTGTGGCCATGGGCGCCATGCGCAAGCGCATCAGCCAGCGCCTCAAGGACAGCCAGAACACCGCGGCCATGCTGACCACCTTCCAGGAGTGCGACATGAGCGGCCTGTTCGAGCTGCGCGAGAAGTACAAGGACGCCTTCGAAAAGGTGCACGGCGTGAAGCTGGGCTTCATGTCCGCCTTCATCTGCGCGTCTGCCGCCACCCTCAAGGAGATGCCCGTCATGAACGCTGTCATCGACGGAGGGGACGTGAGTGCGCGTCCCGCCCTGCCCTGCCCCGCCGCGGCTGTGCGGCCGCCTGGAAGGCAGCGATCCGTCCGCCACTTGCACCAACCCCGGGCGCGGGCTTGCGGACAGCCGAACGCACGGGGCACGCGACAGCAGACGCTCCCGTCCCGCTGCCCCTCCTGTCCCGTAACCCCTCCTCGCTGCCCCACCCTACCCTGCCCTGCCCCTCCTCCCCCTCGCAGGTGGTGTACCGTGACTACGTGGACATCAGCGTGGCCGTGGCGAGCCCCCGCGGCCTGGTGGTGCCCGTCATTCGCAACGCGCAGTCCCTGTCCTTCGCGCAGGTGGAGGGCACGCTGGGCGAGCTCGCCAAGAAGGCGCGCGCGGACGCCATCTCGCTGGAGGACATGGCGGGCGGCACCTTCACCATCTCCAACGGGGGCGTCTTCGGCAGCATGCTGGGCACCCCCATCATCAACCCCCCGCAGTCTGCGATCCTGGGCATGCACGCGACCAAGCAGCGCGCCGTCGTCATCAACGTGAGTGCGCGCAAGGCTGTGCTGCCGGCCCCGCGGCGTGTGAAGGGGTGCGGCTGCCAGCTGCCGCATGAGTTTGTGGTTGCGGGACCTCTGCGTGGCCCCTCGCGTGCGCCCCCCTTCACCTGCCATCCGCCGCCCCCACACCCCTCTCCTTTGTCCTCTTTCCTTTCTCCTCCGTCCGCAGGGCAAGGTGGAGGTGCGCCCCATGATGTACCTCGCGCTGACCTACGACCACCGCCTCATCGACGGCAGGGAGGCCGTCACCTTCCTCGCCAGCGTGCGCGACAAGGTGGAGGACCCACGCCGCCTGCTGCTCAACCTGTAAGGGGGCGGCAGGGTGGCACGCGAGAGTGCACACGCGAGAGTGCAGCACTGTAGCGGGCGCTGCGGTAATCTGCCCGCCTGTCTGATGCCGTGTCGGCAGCGGAGCCCAGGACATGATCACACGCGCCGGCGACACGGTTCAAGTGACTCAGAGTGACGCCAAGCTGCGTGCGATGTGCTCTCCAACTGGGGAGCCTTGCATGGGATCACTCGAGTGTCGTCTCTACACTCCGGATCCGTGACAAGTCGACAGCATGGATGAATTCGCGCGCCACGTTGACACGCGTGATCAAGGTCGATCGTTTGGCATCCATAGTAATCCAGACGACCGGTACCGGTAGTACACAGTCGACTTAAGCTTGGAACTCCAGACGTACGTCGACCGTCTCGTGACTCTGATCTACCGATCGACATCGGATATCCCAGGCCTTTGCATCGTCAACAACTCAGCTATCACTTGAACGTCCACGCAAGCGTGGACCTGGAAGCCCAGCGACTGTGATCTCGAGGGCAGCACTGATGTTGGCGCTCGCACGCATCATTTCTTCAGCTTCACTGTGAGTTTTTTCTTGCCGCCCACCACAGACACGCCTGCGCTGGGCATGACGCTCCCGGCAGAGGCCAACGACGTTGATAGCGGTGCAACTCTCGATCCAGTGTCGTCTCCTGCCGTAGCGAGGGCCCCTCCGGCAGTGTCGGCAGCACTCTCAGCCAAACTAAGGCACCTGGCCGCGATGCTGGCATCCACTCTTGATGCCTCCACCCGCGAACGCAACAAGTCAATTGCTGACAGGCCGTCGGTGTTTCGTTCCAGCGGATCTGCTCCTGCGGCAACGAATGCTCGACAGAGCACACAGTCCTCGTCCACCAAGACTCGCTTGGAATCAAACAGCCAGTGGAGAACGTTCTCCTGGGACTTGGTTCGAGCCGAGGCAGCAATTGGAGCCTGTAAGTGGCGCACAAGATCCACGGCTGTGCTTCTTGGGGCAGCAGCAGCCAGCCAATGCCAAGTCGTTCTGCCAAACAAGTCCGCGGCTGAGGCCGCGGCAGCGGATTCTGCAGGCGGCTGTGTTTCAAACATTCTCACGACCGTGCTCCAGTCCCCCTGGGCGGCTGCTTGCAGCATGGCGGCTCTACCGAGGGCGTCCATTCTGCGAGAGGACAAGCGAGGCGCGGCCGACTTCACGGCTGCATCGAACCTCAGGTCAACCCGCGGGCAGCAGCACGAACAAACGAGTTCGGGTCCCAAGCGGCAACACTGTTTGACATCTGCGTACCTCGAAAAACTGATGCACAATGCACGGTTGTCGACGGAGATCCTTACATCATTCCAGAACTTCAGAGTGCGACAGATGGATGCGGGCTCCGCCATGCCGCACATGCAAACACACGCTCCTACGGCTAACTCGCTGGCACCCGTACAGGCACGCGATCTTGTGTTGTTGTCATTCGTCAATTGTGAACTCGGTTTTGTGAGTGTTGTAACTTCGCTCACCGTCGGGCTGGAACCTGGAATCCCTGCTGCCCAAGCAAGCCGTCGCTTTACACAAACCCACCCCGATTCGAGTGGCTCTGTGATGTACACGAGCTGAGCCGTTTGGTCTTGCACATTGCGGGCCACGCAAGGCACGACCCTCGAGCAACGAAGCCTGTGTTCTGGGCTCCTGAGCGAGCGTCACCGAGCCATGGATGATGGATTCAACACGTACGTTGAGTCTTTGAAAGCTGCTGCCAAGGCAGCCCTCCAGGACAATGTCAAGGGCTTGCCACTGGACTCGTGTCTCCGAGGGGGTAATCAACTGCGCATGTTCGCTGAGAGCAAGCGCACACAAGAAGAGTGGCAAGATGCCTATGTGTACTTTTACAGGCTCGCCTTCTACATGCTTCACATTGTATCCCGCCACCCAATGTACAAGGACGCTGGGAGTGCACGATCTCGCGCGGAAGCTGAAAGAATCGCAGCCGAGGCGATGGACCGCCTCTCTGAGGTGAAGGATCACTTGCGCAAGCAGTACAAGCCTGTGATTCGTGCCCCCGCACCCCGCCCCCTTCCCGCGCTCCCGCCTACTGTCATGTCTGCTGAAAGTGATTCATCGCCACCGGCGGCAGGGCCAACATCGTCGGGATCCGCAGCAGCCGCGGCGCTTTCTTCGCACGGTAGTGCTCGTCCGCCGCCGGCGATTCCCAGTTCGCACTCGCGAATTGAAGACGGGCCAGCTGCACCTCACGGACATTCACATCACGAGTTGGCTGCATCGGCTTTCCCGTCGGCCCCGCCTGCAGCGCCCTCGTTTACGCGAGGAGTAACTCTGTCGTCGCTTCCTCAGTCCAGGGACGATCCTGGCGGGGGGTGTGCTGCGGCTTGCGCAGCCTACCCAGCAGTCGAAGCGTCCCCTGCGCATGTCGCGTTTGATAGCTCAGCCGAGCGGGCTCCAGCCCCAACGGCGCACGAGAACCCACACGGCTCAGGGGCGCATGCGCTGGGGGACGGCGGCGGCGGGGGCGGGGGTCATGGCCCCACCCACGCGTACAGCAAGAGCCCGTACGCGATGCTGACCGCGATGCTGCCCCCGCAACCGCGACTTGACGAAGCCGGTGCAGGGGCAGCCCCGAAGCGCTCCTCTCCTGTCGATGCTGCTGCGATTGATTACTCTGCCTTCGTGGTGCAGCTGCGAGCAGTCGTGCTGCCGCAGGCGCTGCTGAGCGTGTTCGCGAGGATCGCGCAGCCCAACACCACGAAGCCCCCTCGCGGCATTGAGACGTGCGGCATTCTCGCCGGGCGTGAGGTGAAGGGTCGGCTCGTGGTGACGCACCTCGTGGTGCCGAAGCAGCGCGCGGGCCCCGACCACTGCGAGATGACACACGAGGACGAGCTGTTGGACTACTGTTTGGGCCACGGTCTCATCACCGTGGGCTGGATCCACACGCACCCGACCCAGGACTGCTTCATGTCGTCACTTGACCAGCACACGCACTGTGGGTACCAGAGCATGCTGCCGGAGGCGATTGCGGTCGTGCTGGCGCCGTGCGACGCGAAGTCCAACTACGCGGTGTTCCGGCTGACTGACGACCCCGCGACAGGGTCGGGCCTCGAGCTCATCCAGCGCTGCGAGCTGCGGGGCTTCCACCCGCACGACGCGCCATTCGTCATCTACGAGCGATCGTCGCACTGCGAGTGGGAGCCGGCGCTGAGCGTGGTGGTGCATGACATGAGATGACAGAGCAGGATTGATTCAAGTTGACGCAGCGCTCGTGTGGCGTTGTTGTGCTTGGTGTTAGGATTCGACACCACGACCGAAATTTCGAAAGTTGATATCGACGTTCAAAGTGATGCGCATGCGGATATTGTGTGGCTCCATGAGCGCTAGCCTTTGGGTTGCAATCGGGCCAACGGTTTTAGAACTCGAGCTCGAGTCTGCTGAGACAAGACTCAGAGCCGAACCAGCATGTAAATGTATTACCGAACCAACTCGAGCCCGCAACACTTGAAATCTAAGCTTGGAGCGCTCGCCAGGACTCCACGCATCCCGCCTCACCACTCGCTGAGGTAGTAGTCCTTGAGGAAGCCGCCGAAGACCGGCCGGCACGAGCCATCGCCGCCGGCCGCCTGCGCCTCGGCGAGGGGGGCGAACACCGGGTCGAGGATGCGAGCGGCTGCGTCTACCTCGTCGATGGGGGTCTGGAAGTCGTGCTTGGCTGCGGTGCGGGCCGCGACGGCCGCAGGGTTCTCCTCGTTGATCCAGCCGCTGCAGGGGCAGGCCGCCAGGGAGGGGGAGGGGGGAAGCATGGGTGACGGGGTCGGAGCAACTCGCGTGCAGGGGGTGCCGTTGTGCAGCAGCAGTGGGTGTGAACCGACAAATATTCAAGACGGCCCCAGGCGCATACACACACCCGGCGGCAGGCCGTTCGCGCCTCACCCCGGCACCGCTCCCTCTCGCCGCGCACAATACCTAAAAATACAAGAAATCCCAGTATTCGCACCGCCGAAACAGCGGGTTTCCACACGGGGCCCCTTGCAAGAAGCCAGGAAGACTCACGTATCGGCGCAGTTCATGAAGATCAGGTCCTCCGCGTAGTCCTGCGCGCTGGTGCGGGTCATCATGTTAAGGGCAGCCTTGGCCATGTTGGTCTGCGGGTGGTTGGGCGTCTTGCTGCGGTTGAACTTGCCCTCCATGGCGGACACGTTGATGATGAAGCGGCACACCGACTCGGGCACCTCCCCAGCCACCTCGCCCAGCAGGCGGTGCACCCCGCTGAGGGAGGGGGCGGCAGCGGCAGAGGCAGAGGAGGAGGCAGCAGCAGCGCCCTCTCGGCGCGGCCGCTTGCTGGGCGGCGGGCCTCCCGCGCCTGCCTTCGCTGCCCCGCTGCCGCCGCTGCTCGCTGAGGAGGAAGCGCCTGCGCCAGCCGCCGCGTCCGCCTCCTCGCCGTCGGCTGCGCTCCCGCTGGGCCCCGCAGCGCTGCCGAGCATGGCCTCCCGCAGCGAGAGCGGAAGCAGCTTCGCGAGCGCATCCACTGCCGCGCGGGTGCCCCGCTTCCACGAGGGGCGCTGCAGAGGGAGGGGGCGGGGGAAGCAGGCAGGGAGGGGGCGGTGGAAGCAGGCAGGGAGGGGCGCGGACACACACCAGTGGCTCGAGAGGCGCGCGTGGCAGAGGGAGGCAGCAACGCACCCGTGCGTCGCTGGGGATGTCCCTGCCCCGCATCATGAGGGGTTTGAGGCGCGCGTTGAGGATGAAGGGCGCCATGCTGTTGATG
>Ga0208629_100988_pt1 | contig 12236 bp, 1 predicted proteins | sample LakWasMet19_HOW5_2_FD_183865 | JGI IMG/M metagenome (GOLD analysis project Ga0208629, IMG submission 183865) | Freshwater sediment methanotrophic microbial communities from Lake Washington under simulated oxygen tension - Sediment Metagenome... | ecosystem: Environmental > Aquatic > Freshwater >...
TGCCCCGCTGAGAGCACACTGTAGCCATCGTGCGTGCCTGCAACAGCGAGCATGTCCAACTCGCCGTTGAGGGTCAGCGCGCGCGCAATAGGGCCGCGGGTCACCGCGCCGGTGCTGTCGTTGAACGACAACTGCACGACCAGCACGTTGACAGGCGCGAGCGCCGGGTCCGCCACCACCAGCAGCGCGGGCCCTGGCAGCACGGCATGCCCGTGTACGCGGCGACTGAAGCCACCCAGGACCATGACATCAACGGGCTGGGCAGCAGCGGTCGGAAGGTGCAACTGCCACCCGCTCGTTGCGGAGCTGTTCCAGGCGACAGACGCGTTGCGAAGCAGCAGAACGCCGCCGTCCTCCGGTGACGATGCTGCCAGCCACGCACCCCCGCTGCCCCTCACGACTGACACGAATGCCACCTGCTTACCGGGCAGCACCGGATGCAGAGCCAGCTGCGACGATTTTCGGGCGAAAAACAGGCCGGCGCTCCCGGCGAGCCACAGGGAGTCACCATCGACAGTGACCGCCGAAAGCCAGGCCTGTCCAGGCGGGACGAGCAACGAGGCACTGGTGTCAACAACACCCTCTGCACTGACCAAGGCAACAACCATCTGAGTTGCCGCGGAAACAGGGGTCCCTGGCGGGTGGGCGAAGCACACGAAGGCTGCAAAGCCGCCAAAGCTGCTCAACTGCCCGAACGTTTGGTTTTGCGGCAGCGTGCACGGAAACTGGCTGCCGTTCGTCGGCGTGCTCGTAGGAAGAAACACCTCTGCATACGGGAGGCGCTGCGCTTCAACCCCTTGGCGAAATGCCATGAGTTTGACGGCGCGTAGGGTGGTTACGTTAGGACCTTCAATGTCATCCACGTCGCTGATTGATGCGAGCGAGAGCACATCTTCGAGCGCAAACCGATTTTGGCCAGCTGCGGCGGGTGCCAGGAGAGCTGCGACCAACAATGCGCAACACAGTTGAGCCAGCTGGCCCCGCCCCCGCGAAACAAGGCGCACGCACTTCGACGCGCCAAGACGCGTCATTGTCGAAGACGGACCGGTGGGGTCACGATATCCATACCCGGCTTGCTAAGGGCGCTCGCGTCTGGCCTGCCTTCGTCTTCCTGGCGCAACCTGGCCTGACTGCAAGCTGCAGGTTTGCCTCCAGAAAATCCGAGATCGCTGCGCCGCCGCGAAGGTACCTTGAGCGACCCGACTTCCCAGGACATGCGCCCACGCCTTGCATGGAACTTGACGGAAACCATTCCTGAAAGAAGGGCTCGAACAGATCGCGGCAGTCTGCTCGTCAACCACTCTTTGTCGACAAGCCAGGGATCGGGCGGTCCCTCACTTACAACAACGACCGTTGCCTTCCGGCCGGTATATGTAAGCTGCGCGTGCACTGAAAGAAAGCCGGGTCCCCAAAGAATAATGTGTTGCTGGTGTGCCTGCAGCGGCTTATTTTCACCGTGCGGGATCGGTACTCTGAGTCCCGTGGCCGTCAGCGAGCTTCGACTCGGAGTCAGCCTGGGGGTGCGAGTGACTCACATGATGACCTTGAGCGAGCCGCCGCGCTGGTAACTTTGAAGTTTGAGACCACACTCTGCACTTCGGTCGTTGCCAACAGTAACACCCGGAGGCAGCCTGAGGCATCGCTGCCAGAGCTGAAACAACGTGTTTCAAGTGGGATGCAGCTGCAGTTTTCAGCAACGCCAGCCATCTGACTTCAGGTGGTGCGTCACAGCTCTTCGTGGACGCCGTGTTCGTCCAGATCGACCGCGTCTTCCACTCCGTCGTTCAGGAAGTCGGACGCCTCATCCGCTGCCCAGCTGCCACCCTCCACGTCCCCGCCGGTGGCTTCCGCCCCTTCCTCAGCGAGGTGCGCCACGAAGCCGCTCTCCGCCTCCTCACGAGCCATGGCCTCGCGCCGCTGCCGTTGCCGCTCCGCCTCTTCCGCGGGGTCCTCCGGCTCCACCAGTCCAGCGTCAACGGCTTCAGCTTGTGCCGGAGAGCTTCCTGCAGCAGCCGGAGCAGCGGCTCGCCTTGCAGGGCCGCCCGTCGCCCGCTCCGTCTCCTCCTCGCCCGTAGAATCTTCCGCACGCATGCGATCGGCGTCGCGTTCTCGGGCCGCTCGGCGAGCCTCGCGTTTGGCCAGGCGAGGGTCGGGTGTCTCCTGCGCCCGCGACTGCGTGCCGCCCGAACCCGCTGCTGCCTTTGGGGGCGCCGCCCTGCCAATGTACAGCGTGCCGGGCTGCACGAGCGCGCTGTTGTGCGTCGCCAGCAGGTCGTCCCGCTCCAGCAGCCGGTCCGCCACGTCCTCCGCCGCCCCGCCATCCGCCGACCCGCCTCGCAGCACTGCCGCCGCCTGCTTCGCGCTGGCCAGTAGAGTGACGACGTCCTTGGCGCTCACGCTCCCCGGCGCCTGCACGTACCCAACCGTAGCGATCCACCCCTCTGCGCTGCGCCGAAGATACACCAGGAGCTCCCCGCGCTGCCCGACCGCGGCGGCGGCCTCTCGGGCGTTTCGCACGGCAGCATTGAGCAGCGGCGCGAGGGAGGTTTCAGCGCCCTCCTTCGTCCGCAGCGCCAGCTTGCCGGCAGGCAGCGTCGCAAACGTCACGCCACGGTGCGCCGCAGCAGCCTCCTTCAGTTCGCCCGCAACGTCGTCGGCAGGCCGCGTGGAGAATGCGATCACGCACCCGCGGGTCTTGTCTGCGATGCAGCGCTCCAGGTCGATGGTGTTGGTCAGTGGCCGAATGCGAGACCCTTTTTGCACGTGTTTCAACACCTCATCGCTGAGCTTGGCGCCGCTAGAGAATGATGGCGAGATTTGCAGCGGCTTTCGGCCGTCATACACGGCAAACCACGTCGGCTTCCAGTTGGCCTGCAACGCGAACTTCTGTGCGATCGATTTGCCGGAAGCCGGCAGAGGCTGCTCGCACTCAAGGATGACTGTGTCAACCCCTTCGCTGCGGAGGTACGGCCTTGCCCCGTTGAACACGCTCAACACGTGGGCATTCGCGCTGTCATTTGCGCAGAGCACGAAGTGGGGCTCGCCTGAGGTGAAAATCTGCTCCAGGCGCTTCTTGTCAGAGAGTTGCACAACTGGTGCTTGATCAGGGAACAGTGTAAGGACCACGCTGACAACGAGGCCGATGGCCATGAAGCCGATCAGGCCCATGATCACCCATCGCGCTTGCTTCTCACTACTGGTCGAAGCAGCGGGGTCTCCTGACACCTTAGCTCCCGGCGCGCGCTTCGGAGCCATTCTCAAAGATCGGCGTGTTGCGGCAAGCCGTTGGGTGTCACTGTGCAAATCCACGCCCAACTGTCCTCAATGAGCCCAAACTCGTTTGTCCCGCAAACCCACTGCGAGAAGCCAACTTTGGGTGGCCCAGCCGAGTCACTACGCGCCCGCTTCTGGTACACTTGCGCGCGCGTTTCCTGATGACAACGCGCTGGCGGAATTCACAGAAAACGAGCTCGGGTTTTGATAGGTTCAGAGACGGTTGACAGACGGAGATTTGTTTACGACCAAAGTCAGGGTGGCGTCATGATCGCTTTCCTCGATGTCCGGTGATGTATCAAAGTTGTGCACCTCTCGGCGACCCTTCCCTGTGGGAATGAGTGAAGCCGGTCACTTGCAAGGCCACAGCATATCATCCGCGACGTTCAAGTTGACGCTTCCTCGACCTCTACGCTCAGCGCGTTGAAGTTCGACCCGAGAGTGCGCCCCTGCTCACGTTCGCCTCGGCTACGTTGGCCCGCGAAGCTTTTCCGGCTCGTCCGTTTTGATGCACGCGTCTTCCACATGGCGGCGAAATGGTCCGCACCGGTGGTTGCTCGCGCTTTTTGTGTGTGCGTTTTTCGCGCAGTCGGCCGGCCTTACTGCCGTACTCGTGAGCTGCTACACTCCCAAGTTGTCCTTCGTTGGACACCGCCTGTTCAACAGCTTCGACGTTTCACCGATCAGCCCGAGTTTCACGAGCAGCACCACACGCGCACGAACACTGTTTGGCTTGGGGGATGCGGCACACTCGCCCTTTTCTTGCGTGCTGGCGGCCCAGTTTGTGCCACCAGCGCAAAAGCGCTGCATATTTCGCGTCGAGACAGCACCGGCCTCCTCCATTCAGCTGCAGATCAGCGACGCGGCAGCTGACGCCGCGTTGGTTGATCTGCGGGGCGTCGCGCAGGGCTCCAACGGCGTTTTCGAGCAGGAGGTAGCAGCCAACATCACGTTGCAAGCTGGCCGAACGTACACAGTGCAGCTCATCTATAACAGCACAGGGGTTGCGACCAACCTCCAGCTGGCATTGCTGCAGAAGTGCTCCGGCTCTCTCGAGCCCGCCTTTCCCATAACGTGGGTGCAGCCGCCGGTCACCCAGTGGGTTATTGCAGAAGATTACAGGGATGTGGGCCCGCCCGAGCAGGCGCAAGTGCTTGGCCTCTTGTACGCGAACAATGGACCGTTCCTGACGATTTCCAGCGGGTGGTCTCAGTATGCGATGAGTTTGTCGCAGACGCACCTGCACGTGTGTCAGTGGGATGGCGTCACCTGCTCCTTTTTTCGAGCGAATGGTTCGCTGTACATCGAAGGACACCCGGACCCCGCCGACATCGGGCCATGGAGCGCTGGTCACGTTACTCACCTGTCGCTGGGCAGCCGTAACCTCAAGGGCCAGCTGCCCCCGGAGCTGTCACAGCTGTCGGAGTTGACTACGCTGCAGCTCGATGGCAACACGCAGCTGTACGGCAGCTTGCCCGACTCGTATTCTGATCTGGGTACGCTGCAGACTCTGGGGTTAGCGCGCACGGGACTGTCGCTGTCGCCCGTGCCGGTCCGAGGTCTGCCGGCTCTGTTGTCGCTGGACGCGGACACACTGAGTGCGCCCGGCAACCGCGCCCCGCTGGCATCGCTTGACGGCTTTACATCCCTGCGGTTTCTGCGCTTTTCTGGCAATCGCTTCGGCTTGGGGGCGATGCCCCTAACTATTGGAACCCCGCAGCTGACGACCCTTGACCTGAGCAACAGTGCGCTCTCAGCAGTGCCGACCTGGGTTTGCGGGTTGGCAAGCCTGGAAACGTTGGTGCTCAGCTACAACTTTCTGACCACAGTAGTGGATTGTATGGGCTCCCTCCGCAATCTGTCGTCGCTGGTGATGGATCGGCAGTTCGATACTGCGACAGACCCCACGCTTTCCCTGGCTTTCCCATTTGTGGCGCAGCCCGGCTTTCCGGCACTCGTCTCGCTCTCCGTCACTGCCTCTCGCGTCACAGACCTGGGAAACTTCTTCGATGCTGCACCGCTCAGCTCCACTTTCGCCGTGGTCAATAACCGCTTGTCCACCTTGGGCACGCTCTTTCGGATGCCCCGGCCCAAACTGCGAATCCTTGATTTGAGCATCAACGCACTATCCTTCGACGGGCTGCCGTCGTATCTGCTGAACGGCTCAGTGTTGCCCAACCTGAACGCCTTTCGGATTGCAGACAACCCGCAGCTTGTGGCGCTGCCGGCGATTCGGCAGAGCACCCTGATTCGGCTGGAGGCGTCGCGCTGTGCCCTGACACGGCTGCCGATGTGCCTGGACTGCCGCTCGCTGAACGTGGTGCTTATTGATGACAACCAAGTCACCCAGCTGCCTGGTTGGCTGTGGTCGCTGCCACTCATCACGTTATGGGCGCAGCGGAACCGCCTGAACGACGTGCAGGTGTCGGCAAACACGACGAGCACCCTGCGCTCGCTCCGTCTTGATCAGAACCTGCTTACTCGCATTCCCGGGCCGCTCACCGTATCCACCGTTCTGGAGGAGCTTGCGCTCGAGCATAACAACCTGACCACCGAGGGCGTGCATCCAGGGCTTTTCAGCAGCATCAAGCACGCTGCAGCTGCGGCCGCCACGATCCGCTTATCATATAACTCATGGGGAGGCTCGCTCCCCGCGTCGTTGGCGTCGCCCACACTCAACATTGTGGGGTTTGAGTGCATTGGTTGCGGGCTCACTGCGTTCCCGGCGCTGGTGTGCAACCTGCGGGGCGTTCAAAGGCTTGACCTGCGCGGCAACGGGATGCGAGTACTGCACCCCTGCCTCGCCAACATGAGCACACTGACCGCCCTCGATGTTGCCAACAATTTCCTGCCAGACATCCCGGACGAGCTGCTACCACAACCTCCCGTTATTGTGACCAATTGCACGCCGGTTGCGCCTCTGAATACTACCATGCCACCCATGAACGCTGTCGCCAACAACGGCACCGATCTCGACGAGGCAACCTTGTTTGACAACGCCACACTCTACACGGTCGTGTGCGCCAACACAACGGCCAACACGCCGGTGCCCCTTCGCAATTTGCGAAATATCTCCGTGTCAGGCAATCTGTTTCAGCGAGCTGGTCTTCTGCGGCTGATTTCCCTTCCTCGCGTCGAAATAATGAACGCATCTCGCAACGACGTGTTTGGAGTCCTGCCCGTAGCAGAGATAGCCCAGATGCGCTACGTCACGACGCTGGACCTGAGCTGGAACCGCCTTGTGAGTCTGGCCTTTCCGCGGAGTTCGTTGGTCAACGTCAGTGCGGATGGCATTTTCTGGTACTCAGCAGGCACCTACACTCCGGTGACTGCCGCGCTGCCGGTTGGCCTTGCTGTCCTCAACGACACATATCCTGCTTTTGGTGCCACGAGCCTCGCTTCTCTCGCTTCGAATCTGACTGACCTATTGTTGGCCGGCAACGCGCTGAGCGGCAGCTTACCGCTTCTGGATATGAGCACCAACTTCACCAGCGCGAAGACGCCGCCGCGCTTCAGCTTTGATCTCCGTGGAAACGCGTTCGACTGCCCCGTTCGTGTGCCCGCTGGCTGTTCACTGGCGGGGGAGTACTGCCGCGTGTCCACGCCGTGCACGGCGGTGCGGCCAGTGCAGGTGACGCCAGCCGTCATATCCAGCACCTGGGCTACCTCACTCACGGTGGAGGGCACGGGTTTCACCGGACGCCTCGCTTGCTCCTTCTTTCCTGCGCTGAGCGCAGCCTTTCCGCTGGATGCCGGCAGCATTGGGGCCACGTGGGAGCTGGGGTCGGGGTCGCGGGGCTATGAGACGGACGCCCAGGTCGTGAGCCCGCAGAAGCTGGTATGCCTGACGCCCGCTGCCGCGCGACTGAACGGAGAGGTGCTGTTGCGCATTCGTGATACATCTGCCAACTACGTTGGCGATGGAAGCGTGTTGCCCGGCCTGTCGCGACCGTTACCGCCTCTCACCTTCGTTCAGGGCTGCCCACCCGGCTACGCCCAGGGAGTCGCGGTGACGGTTTCAAGCAGCGGCCTTATCGGCGGCACGAGTGTGAGCGACTTGGCTTCTGACTCAGCTTCCTGTACGCCATGCGCACCCGGAACGTTTGCTCCCTCCTTTGGGTCGCCTACATGCCAAGCGTGCCCTGCCGGCTTCGAACAGCCCCTCTCGCTTGCGACCGGCTGCTCCATTTGTCCGGCTGCCTCGTATGCAAGCACACCCGGGACAAAAAACTGCCGCTCTTGCGTTCCGGGCACGTTTGGGCCCAGCCCTGGGCTGTCGACCTGCCTCAACTGCCAGCCAGGTCGCTTCTCTCAGAACCCAGATGAGCCCCTGCAAGAGTGTTTGATCTGCGCGCCCGGAAGGTTTGCAGCGTTGCAGGGCGCGACAACGTGCTTGGACTGCGGCCTCGCTAGCTACGCTCCCGACCCAGAGAGCAGCAACTGCACGCTGTGTCCCGCGCACAGCCGCACGCAAACACGCACCGCTACCGCTGCCATAGACTGTTTGGCTGTGGACGGCTGGTATGGCCCTCCGGGTGGCCCATTTGAGGCGTGTCCCTCCGGAGCCGTCTGCACGAACGGGGCTACTTTCCCCAAGGCGCTTCCAGGCTACTGGGTTGATGACGTGCGCGACCCCCTCGCCTTCTTGCCGTGCGAACCCTCATTTGCCTGCGTGGGATACACGCCTGCCTCCAACGGTACCTGTGCAGAGGGCTACGGCCAGTCGATGTGTGGAACTTGCCAACCGTCCTGGTATCGCCTCCAGTCGCGCTGTGAGCGGTGTCCAGACCAGCCCGCCTACATGTGGGTGGCCCTTTTTTCCGTCTCTGCCGTCGGGGTGCTTCTAATCCTGTACTCCAGCAACCCCGGCGATACCAAGCTCTACTCCCCGAGCATTGCGCTCACATTCATGCAGCTCCTGTCCCTCTTCTCGGCGTTTCCTGTGCCCTGGCCAAAGAACCTCGTCACGGTGTTCAATGTGGGTAGTGCTGCCAACCTTAACTCCGAGCTCTTCGCCCCTGAGTGCGCGGTGACGCTTTCGTACTTTTCCAAATGGCGACTGAAGATGCTCTCACCCGTTGTGCTCTGTGGCTTCTTCTTGCTGTATTACATGGCGATGCCCGTGGTCCTGAGGCTCAATCACCTCTGGCTCGCAGCACAGGAGCACTGCCTGCGCCAGCGCAGTACGAAAGCGGTCCTCCGCTTCCTGCAGCGAATCGGGCGGTTTCTGCGCCGATGCGTGCGCAGCGTCTGGCGCTTTATCTCCGGCACGCTGTGGCTGCTCGGCAGCTGGCTGCGCTTCCTGTTGCTCACTGTTCCCTGGCGGTTACTGCGTGGGGCGCTTGTGGCGTCCATCTCACACGGGATGCTGCCCCTCGCGCAGCGCCTTTACGCGTGCCTCTGCCAGCCATGGCTGCGCCGGTGGCGGCGCGCCAGACTTCGGGCGTGGCTGGTGCTGCAAGAACGGCGCGCTGCTTTCAGGCAGCAGCGCCGACGCCGGCTGAACTCCCCGCAGGCTCGCACGGCCGGAATCGCGGCAGGGCCTGGCGAAGCACCTGCAGTGAGAGGGCTGACGACTGCCGCGCGCAGCGGTAATTCGTCACTTCGGCTTGAAGTGACCTTGTCAGCGAGCGCAGGGTGCCCACGGCTGGCAGAGGGGCTTGCACGTGTGCGTGCGTGGCCGCGTGTAGCCTGTCGCTATGCAGCGGGTGCGTTCATGCGGTCCGCCCTGGGCTGGCACTCCGAGAGCTGTCTGCTATGTTGCTGCGGTGTAGCCTGCTGCTGCCGTGTATCGGCGCGCCGGCGACCCACGGCTCGTGACAGCGAAGTTGGGCCGTGGGACCCTGATGAGGCAACAGGTGTCGATGAAGGCAGCCTGTTTCACAACTCTGTGAGCCCTTCTGCGGCCATTGTTGAGGTCGTTGACAGCAGCGCAGATCGTCTGGCTGATGCTGGTGCCGGCGCCTCCGCAGAGCACCAGAGTGAGGCGCCGGCTGGCAGCGCCCGCGACGCGCGCGCTGGCGCCTCGGCCCCCTTGAGCGATCGCCGGCACAACTTTTCAGTTCGTTTCGTGTTTGAGGAGGACGCTGGATCTGGCGCAACCACCGAGGCTGCTACCCATGCGTTCGGCAGTGCGCGGCCGGCGATGCCTTCACTTGTTCGCAGCGCAGAGATTGCCCGCAGGCCCACTGCGCTATTTTCACGCCGCCTCAGCAACGCGTTGCCGGGGTTGGCGCACCTGTTTGCGTCGCCAGACAGCCTCGCGTGCGCAGAATTACTTGCCCCCAGCAAGGCTTCTCACCCTGCGTCCGAGAGTGCGCCACCCGTCCGTGAGGCTGAGGGGTCCGAGGCGTCAGCACGGCAGCGCAGACCGAGCGCAACCGGGGCGTTGCGTCCACGCCAGCCCGGCCCGCAGCAAGACGCGAAAGCCTCTGCCCACGCCCTCCGCCCGAGCTTGCACGTCATGTCCTTTGGGATGATGAAGAGCGCAGCAGGACGCAGCACCCGCGGCTTCGCCGTTGGTAACAAACCCCCGCCACCCCCGAAGCCGCGTTTGCAGCACCCCAGCAGTGACCACGTAGCTGCTGGAGAACGGGTGCTTGGTGCCCCCGCGATCTCCAGGACGCTACCTGGAGCGACGCCCAGTGTGTCAGCTGCTGTCGCCATGCCCCTCCCACCACCTCCGAGTGGCAGCGGCGCCTGCGCCTCCCCTGTCAAGCCTCAGCCTCAGAAGCGCGTTCGCGGCAGCATTGTGCAGCCCTCCGCTCGCGCCACGGCCGCCGAGCCCCGACGGCTGTCGTGCAGTGATCTCTCGCTTCCAAGCGGTGAGCCGCCGCCACACGTGGCGTGGGCCAACGCAAAAGCCGGAGCGTGGAGATACAACCCTCTGGCGCGCCCACCTGCCCACGTGACACTGGCGCTTTCGACAGCTTACGGCCCTGCGGTTCTAGCGCCTCCCGAGCTGCTGGCTGCCGTTGCCATTTCGAGCACGACTGCTGGTATCTCTGCTGTTGATGCTGCGCCCCTGCGACTGGGGGCGACCGCGCCTGGGCCGGAGTCGAACGAAGGCCCTGTGTGCGTGGCTGGCCGACCTGCGACTGCGAGTGGGCGCTTCCTTACTGCTACCCCGTCCATCCTCTTGGAGAGCGCCCGCTCCGTCACCTCCAGCCTCGGCCCCCACGCAGGCGCTGCACGCGTGCTCTCCGTGCTGCCCCGCTCTCGCGCGACCTCGGCTGCCCGCGGTGCCGTCCCGTCCGTGAGTCGGCTGCGCGCTGATACAGGCTTGATGGGCACCGGGGCTGCGCGCGGCGCGGCGCGCTCTGGCGTGGCATCGCTGCTCGGACCTCTCGCGCGCGCCGCGAACATCAACGTGGCAGGGGCAGAAGCCCGCACGTGGCAGCCTGGGCAGCCCGGCGGGAGCGACCCCTCAGCAGCGCTGTTAGAGGAAGGACTCGCTGGCGATCTTGCCGCCGACGATGCGGGTCTTGGTGATGCTGGAGGCGACGTCGGCGCACTTCACTTGGTTTTGCACCCCGGGCTGACGTCCCTAGGCGCCGCAACCCTGCCGCCCTCCGAGAACCCGATGCTTTCGATCATGTTCCAGGCCTCCTCCGCGCTTGGGGCGTACCGATCGTCAGACGCCGCAGAGGCCTCAGCAACCGCGCGGGCTCGCAAGAGGCAGCGCACCAGCGCTTCAGCAGCGGGCGGGCCACCAGCGGGTGCCAGTGGCTCTCCTCTCCGAAAGGTTGCCGCTGTTTCCGCCGAATGCACCACTCCTGAGGCGGGTGGCGCCGTGCTGGGTGGGGGAATCCCAACTATGAGCGGCGGAGTCGGCGGTAGCAACGCCTACGCAGCGATCGCCGCCTCTCTCTTCGCGCCGCCGCCATGGGCTGATCTGTACCAGCGGGTTGCTGCCTCCCAGGCGCGTGGAACGAACGGCCCTGGGGTGGCGCTCAGCCCGACTGCGCAGCGACCTGTGCTTGCGCCGAGCCTTGCTCGAGCCCGCTCTGCAGCGGCTGCAGGAGAGCTTGCTGCTGCCACGACCCCCATCGCCCTCGCAACCGCGCCCGCAGCGCAGGGTGAGTGGGACCGCTTTTACCACGCGGGTGTCGGCCGTACGGCCTGGCTCAGCCGCGTCTCCGGCGACGTCTCCCTCGCTGACCCCTCGCTCCGCCGCGTCATGCTGAGAGGCGCGCCTCCCGTGCGCTCGGGTACAGGGTTGAGCACCCGCGCTCTTCGGGTCGATGCAAGGGGGGCAGCCGGCACCTCCAGCGGCGGCACCGTGATCCGCCGCGCCTCGTCTGCTTTCGCCACTGCTGGTGGTCGCACGGCAGGGCCGAACGCGGGCATGGTTGCTGCAGCGATCGCCGTAACTACCAACACTGAGGTCGGCTCGGGGGCGGGCTCGCTGCGGGTCGTGGACACGAAAGACCTCCGCTTCTACGGGCTGGGTGCGCCCACCGCCGCCAACAGCGAGATGCACACGTCTCTGGAGGATGCGACCGCCTTCAACGCGCCGCAGGGCAAGCGGGTCAAGACCATGGTGCTCAACAACCGACGGCGCAACGTCGGCATCAGCCTGGGCGACGTGCTGGTCACCGACGTGACGGAGGAGGCGCGCTACGGCTTCGGCCTCACGCCCGGCAGGACGCTGCGGCGCCTGCTAACGCGGCTGGTGGAGGCGGACAAGGCCAGCCCGTCGGAGGCGGCGTCATCGGGAGGCGCCACGCTGGGAGACGGCGGCGGCCGCGACGCTTCCGTTGCGGCAACGAGCCCTTCCGGCCAGGCCGCCGTTGCGGTCAAGCGCGCGCTCGCGTCCGCGACAGCATTCCTGATCGGCAGGCAATCTCTGCTGCCGCCCCCTCCGCCGAAGCCGACGGCCGCAGCGCAGACCCGCGCCTCCCAGCTGCCCTCGACCCCTCCGGTCCGGGTCTCGCGGCAGAGCCTCGTGCCGACGATGCACA
>Ga0208629_100989_pt1 | contig 12235 bp, 10 predicted proteins | sample LakWasMet19_HOW5_2_FD_183865 | JGI IMG/M metagenome (GOLD analysis project Ga0208629, IMG submission 183865) | Freshwater sediment methanotrophic microbial communities from Lake Washington under simulated oxygen tension - Sediment Metagenome... | ecosystem: Environmental > Aquatic > Freshwater >...
AACCCCCACACACACAATCGTTCAGCAACGACGTACTCACCCACTGCGATGTTGGTTGTCATTGTAGGTTGCGCTGCCGGCGCTGTTGCCGCACTTGACGCGTTGGCGAGGCGTGTGCGGTGTCTCTGCCCTCACGATCAGCAACAGGGAGGCCCAGCGGCGCTGCGGTTGGTGCAGCGCCAACTGAGGTCGTGGTCGCAAAGTTGCTGACTCGAGGAGGTGCGGCCCGCGATGGGGAAGCAGCAGCCGTTGCAGCAGCAGTGGTCGCCGAGGTGGAGGCCGCCGATGTGGTGGCTCGAGCAGCTCTCGTACGTGGTTTCGTACGTGGTGCAACAGAAGCAAGGGTTGCAGTCGCAGCAGGAGCAATAGAAGACGGTGAGGCGGAGCTGGCAATCGTCCGAGAAAGCGGCGCTGCGGTTAGTGCTGCGCCAACTGTGGCCGAGATCGCAGAGCTGCTGACCGGAGGAGGTGTGGCACGAGATGGGAGAGCGACAGCAACAGCAGCAGCAGCAGAGGACGCCGAGGCTCAAGAAGCCCTCGAACTTGGTGTAACAGAAGCAGCGGCAGGAGCAGCAGCCGGGGCAGGACCAGCAGCAGCAGCAGGAGCAGCAGCAGAAGGCATGAGCCGTGGAGGATGAACTGACAACTGCCCGAGAACCTTTTACGTTGTGTGTCGTAGCGGCGGATGCTGAGCTGAGTGGAATGAGTCCGCAGCTGTCCACCGTGTCCAACAAAGTACGCAAGCAGCTGTCCACCGTGTCCAACAAAGTACGCAAGCAGCTTCGTAATTTGCTGGATGAGTGCGGGCTCGGCAGCTCGCTGCTGCGTAGTCATCGCTGAGACTACGCATGACTGCGGCAGCAGGGGAGCCAGGGTGTTCGTCCAGGTTGTAGTGAGAACCGTTGAAGAGGAGTGAGAGGTCTCCCAACGCTGCGTCGCCGCTGGCGTCCACTTCCCCGCCTGCGTCGTCGCCGCCGACGAGCTTGTTCCTGCCGTCCATGCCGCCCACGCGTATGTGCACACCAAACTCCCGCGCGGCTAGACCCTGTTCTTCACTCTGTCCAGCAGAGAAGCAGGAAAGTCGCCTCCTGTCACAAACGGCTGGTACCTGTGTGCCTGCTCCGAGCATTGAAGTATTATCATTGCGCGGGCAAGAGGGTGCGCAAGCACAGTCCCGTAGACAGCGTGCACTATGCATCTGACCAAGCAGTTTCCGTCGCCGGCCGCGGGAAGCACCACCGCCAAGTTCAGGGCATGAAACCGAGCAACGGCTTCGTTCTTGGGTGCCATCCGGAGCGGCGGATTGTCCGCTGCATCGGCAGCTGCAGCAGCGCAAGTTGCTGGCAACCATGTGTGCGCTGAAGCCATCCTCGAAGCTTGCCACGACGTGTCGCGAGGGATTTGCCGCGTGTTGGGGTGCGTTGCAGCCAGGATCAGAGCTTTCGCGATGGCAGCGAGTGCGAGACCCCAACGGGCGAATCTCATCCAATAGTGCAGAATATGATGACAGCTGACGGATGGCTTGATGTATGTCGCGTGCGCCGGGTCACGGTCACGTACGCCGATGCTCGTCAGGTGATGGCAGACGCGTTGACAAGCCGATTAAAGCGCTGATTGCAGCAACGAAGTGCGCTAGGAACCCCGCTCCTGTTTGAAAAGCTTTGCTATGCAGTTTTATTTTGCATGTTTGAATTGCTTGAGCCAAGCCGCCGCCGGCCGCGAGTTTGAATCGACCTACATCGCCCAAGCGCGAGCCTTGCTGCGCCGACTTCGAGGTCGTGGATTCGGGTCTTCTGTCCAAAATTGCCCCGCCCAGTTGTGGCTACAGGGCTAGAGTTGTGTCTGGCAATCGACATTTTGTGTGCCATGGTCAGCAACGATTGGGAGGTGTCCGTGACAACAAATGTTCGCATTTGACGTCGTCTTGCGTGCGCCTCCAAGAGGGTTGAACGACGCCAGGTTGCTGGACGGTGCCTGTTTTGTGTCTGCACCGATTGAGCGTGGCGCGATTGTGGTTCGGTGTCATCGACGCACGCGAGAGGCAGGAATGTGCGAACAGGCCCCGAAATGTGACGCTCAGGTGGTCGCGACGGCCCGTGGCTTGCGGATGTGATCGAGTTGAAGGTCGTGGATTCGAGGGAAAGTAGCCAGAACCGTTATCTACCTATTTACGAGAGATGGGGGCTGGAGATGTGAGGTTGGTGGTGGTGGGTGCTTGAAATCGTGACCCACGGTCGGTAACAACTGATCGTCATGATCGCTGACACCCAGTGCAGGTTTTTGGAGGGGGTATTTTTCGGCTGGTGGGAGGATCAGGGACCTATCGGCCCGATCCCGACAAAAGTTCAAATCGCCATTGACTACCGCCAACGCAGCTTGAGTCAAGCCGCTTGACACGATCCAATATTCATTTGCCATTCGGGCGTGCGAAACAAGCGTCACCCCCTCGGAGACGACCCTTGATTGTTCACACCGCGCGCCGGCTTCTCCGTCACTACCGCCCCTTCCTTTACCTACCGTGTCTTCCAGCACCCGGGTTCCCGGTACCTCGTTTCACGGGATCGATCCGTGAGGTTGAAGGTTTCGTCGACCGTTTCGAATGATGGGCAGCTCGGCCTTCTGCCCATAAATTGATGTGTTTCAGCTTCACATGGGATGTATCCTCGGTACCCTGGGCAACAACAGCCCCGGCGTAACTTTTGAAGATGATGGACATGCAGCAGTCCGGGCCAGCAGCAGCGGCCGTCCGCCGAGTGTGATTCATCTCCTGCAAGACCCCCGAGTGGACCCTGCCGCTGCTGACAACGGCGCCATCCGCGAGGCCAGTCAGCGTGGTCATTTGGAGGTCGTACAGCGTCTGCTGCAAGACCCCCGGGTGGACCCTGCCGCTGCTGACAACGGCGCCATCCGCGTGGCCAGTGAGCGCGGCCATGTGACCGTCGTGGATCGCCTGCTGAAAGACCCGCGAGTAGACCCTGCCGCTGCTGACAACGACGCCATTCGCTGGGCCAGTGAGAACGGACACCTTGCTGTCGTGGAACGGCTCCTGCGGGATGGCCGGGTTGATCCCGCGGCGTTCAACAATGAGGCCATCCGCACGGCGAGCGCATGCGGACGCCTGCCGGTTGTAGAGCGGCTGCTTCAAGACCCGCGTGTGAATCCTGCGGCTGATAACAACGCCGCCATTCTCTGGGCCAGCGAACACGGCCATCTGGGGGTCGTGAACCGGCTCCTGCAGGACCCCCGGGTGGACCCTGCGGTTGCTGACAGCGAGGCCATTCGAGTGGCCAGTGAGAACGGCCATCTCTCTGTCGTGGACCGTCTGCTGCAGGACCCCCGGGTGGATCCGTCAGCTGATAGCCTTTTGGCTCTCATAATCGCCATGCGCCCCGCCAATCTACCTCTCCTGGATCGGCTGTTGCGGGACCCCCGAGTGTCTCCTTCTGCTGAAGACAGCCTCTTGCTCCGCGCGGCCAGCGAATACGGCCACCTATCCGTTGTTGAACAATTGCTCCGAGACCCCCACGTGGATCCTGCGGCTGCTGGCAACGAGGCCGTTACCTCTGCCAGTGAGAACGGCCATCTGCTTATCGTGGATCGTCTGTTGCAGGACCCCCGAGTAGATCCTGCGGCCCGGGACAACTTCGCCATTCGCACGTCCAGTTGGAACGGCTACTTGCCCGTTGTGGATCGGCTGCTGCAGGACGCCCGCGTGGATCCGACAGCTGGCGACAACGAGGCCATCCGTGAGGCTCACGCACGGGGGCGCGCATCTATCGTCTCGCGCCTTTTGGCGTGTCCGCTTGTGCTGCGCTCAGTGCGCCCTCTGCTCACGGAAGGAACCTTGGCGGTGGGCGTGAGAGAGATAGCAATGCTTCTGCGGCGCGACGCGCTGCTGCGCCGCGCTCACCTTGCTGCGGCCGTTCTGAGGCGTCGGAACGGATTGTTGTGCTCGCGTCACTGAAACCGCGCGATTCGCCCCGCATGTCCACAGAGCTGAGGGCTTCTACGGAGAATGCTAGAGATACTCGCAAGTGCTCGACACCTCGCAGGGAGCCGCAACTGCCAGGCTGCCGTGTCCTGCCAGTGTCAGCCTCCCGTGCCTGCCGCACTGCTCGATTGGTTCCAGCTGAAAGTATGTCCAGCTAGCACGCCGGTGCAGTAATAGGTGGCTGCACGGGCTGGTGCCACTTGCCCTGCCTTCGGAGCGAGCTGTTTTGCCGGTGCTACATGTGGATGCATGCCCAGATTCCTGACGTTGTCATAGTTGTATACGAACGCTGCCTCATCGTCGGACTCCCCGTGAGCGTCGTACGAAGGCCCCAGCCAGGCCTCAGTCAACCAATCAGAGCTCGCGCTCGTCCGTGATCGAGAATCGTACGGTTCATATGTCTACGACTGCACGGCTTCGTTACTGCTCGTAGTCAGATCAAATGCACCTCCATGGGTCGCAGCCGTACTGTGTGAGTGATTCTGTGCTGATTGACCTCGATTGGTGAAGAGCTTGCAGTTGTACTGGCACGCGCATACTGCAGTTACATCGGCCCAGTGACGGCGAGCAGCAGTATGCAGGGGTTCAACTTGTGACTTGGCCGCGGGGTTTTTCCCCGCAGCAAAGCCGGAAGAATTGATGTGGCGGACCGGGAGCTTCAGAGTGCAGTTGCAGCGCGCGCGGCGCAGTCGAATGCGTCGCTACGGCAGCGTGAGCTGGCAGCACAAGCCGCAACGAAATTGTGCGCAACTCCGACGTCGACCATGTGTTGCGAGCATCCCACATGGCCGCCTCCCCTGCCTGCCGCACCGGCCTGTTCGTAATAGCAGGACGGCCCACAGGCCCTGGACACCTCAGACTCGCCGAAACTCCCTCGGCCACTCCGCTCTGCAGCTTGCAGCTTCTAGATATCACTTGCAACTTCTCGCTGGCAACCTAGCCTATACTAGTGGGCCTGGGCATCGTTTTGGTGACAGTCAACCGAGTCGATCCCAGCCTGTGGGTCCGACGGTTGCCAATGCGGCTGTATCGAGCTGCATCGGCGACACGTGTGCGCCACCGGGCAGATTGCCCAGCTGCAACGCGCCGGCGGCGGAGATCGTCTGTCGTGAATCACGGCCGCGCTGCGTCGTCGACGCCACCGGCGAGTTCAGCTTGGACACTTGAGTTGGAACCAGTAAGCTTCGAACGTGCCGTTACTTTTCTTCACACCGATGGTAGCTCAAGAACCCTTTCCGCTCGCCGAGCCTCACTCGCATGTCGCGCGGGTTAACAATTCAGAAAAGAACAGCGTGCACGGCTCGCTCAGATGGTGGGCAGCTCGTCAATCGCCTGCTCCGCCGCTGCCACCGCCGCCGCAGAGATCGTGTGGCCGCCGCCGCCCTCCGCAGCGCTGTGCGCGGCAGCCAGGCGGCTGCTGGTACGGCGCGCCGTGACGGAGGGTGGCAGCAGGGGCATGCCCGTCACCCCGGAGCCCGCGCCCCCCGACCTTCCCGCGGAGCTGCTGCCGCCGTACGCCCCCAGCGATGCGAGGCTCGCAAGCCCGCCCTCCGCCGCAGGGTCAAACCCGAGCCCGCCCGCCCCCACGTCGCCGCCGCTGCTGATGCCCTGTCCGTTGTCGAAGCGGCTGCGCCCCTGCCTGTGGCAGCCGTACCCCACGCCCTCCTCCTCCTCCTCCTCGCCTGCGCCGCTACCCCGCCCCGCGCCGCTGAAGCTGCCCGCGCCCGCCACCCCGGTGGCCGTCGCACTGCCGCTCCCCCGCGCCTCGCCCACTGCCGCCTGCGCCTGCTGCAGCACCCTCCGCCGCCGCATCCCGAGGGCGGTGCCGTCGCTGCTGCTGCGGTGCCCGGAGGGGCTGCCGGAGGGCGAGCGCACGCGCCCCAGGCCCTCCCCCGCTGCATCTGACGCGTCGCTGCCGCTGCCGCCAGCCCCGCGCTTGAAGCCGCTGCCGCTGCCGCTGCGGCCCCGGCTGCGGGCGGGGGAGGTGGCCGAGCTCGGGGCAGCGGCGGCGGCAGAAGAGGCGGTGGCGCCGGTCGAGCCGAGCAGGCCTGAGCCGGAAAGCACGGCCGCAGCGCCCGAGACTGCCGACGCCGCCGTGGAGAAGAGGGAGCCGACCCAGCCCAAGCCGCCACCGCCCGCTGCAGCGCCTGCCGCCGCTGCGGCATCTCCACCCGCGCCCGCGGAGCTGCTGCTGCTGCTGCTACTAATGCCTGAAAAGTCGCCCGCGCCGGTGGTGCGGGCGGGGAGGGAGCGGGAGGGGCTGCGCGCAGCGGCCAGGCCGTCAGCCTCAACCCCTCCCGCACCCGCAGCCTCGGCAGCGCCCGCGGCACCGCCCTCGTCAGCGGCAGCAGCAGCAGCCAGAAGACCGCGCGCCCTGCGCCGGGCCGCGGCAGGCGAGGCGGCGCGCACCCCCTGCAGGCGCCCGCGCCTGCGCTCCAGCAGCTGCTCCCACTGCCGCAGCTCCGCAGGGTGCAGCAGCGGGGCGAGGCGGGCGAACGCAGCGGGGGCCCACGCCCCCGTGAACCGCCCCACGACCCCCGCGGCCGCGGGCAGCAGGCGCTCCTCGGCGGCAGCGCCCGCCCACTGCATGAACGGGTGCAGCGCCCGGGTGAAGACGTACTGCGGCGCGCCGCTGTTGGGCAGCAGCAGCAGCACGAGCAGCACCAGCTTCAGCTCGTAGTAGAAGGGCACGAAGAACTGCACGAGCGCCTCCGCGGGCGTGGTCTCGTACACGTACAGCGCCGAGAGCACGGCCCAGTAGTGCAGCATGCGGCTGCCCGTGGAGGCGTCGTACGCGTCGGCGAAGCGCAGCAGCGTGCGGCGCCGCCGGTGCGTGGATCGACTGATGCCAGTGCGCGTGCCGGAGCGGCTGCGGCTGCGAGTGCGCACGATGGCGCCCGAGCCGTCAGCGCCGGGACTGCCCAGTGTGGCACTCGGCGTCGCAGGCGCTGCGCCAGCGGCCGGCGAACCTGCAGGGCTCGCATGCTGGGCGCCTGCACCCGCGCTGCCATCTTCCAAAAACCGCGGCTTCAAGACCTTGTAGCTCTGGTATGCGCCCCAGAACAGCCCCAGCAGCCTGCAGCAAGGGGAAGTGACAGAGAAAAGCGGTCCGTTCGTTTGGGCGGGGCCTTGGACCGCACTCCATGTCGGCTCTTTGCGCCCCCTGGACGACGTCGAGGGCGTGCCGCTGAATGAACACTCACGACAGCAACCGGCACACGTAGGCGAGCCCTGGCATGAGAGCCATTGTTTCCCGACAACCGCGGCAACAGCTCAAGAACTGCCGCTTCACAGATCGACCGCTCCGCAGTCCACGCTGCCTTTGCGGCCGCGGGAGAAGAATGGCGACGGGAACGAGACTGGTTGTGAGCGCTCAGAGGAGGCATGTGGCAATACAATGGCCGCTGGCCACAACAAAATTCGATTCCGATCGAACGTCTGGCATCCGCAGAACAGAGACTCGACGGCTCGAATGCGGGAGAGTGCGGGCATGACATGTCGCCGACGCCGGTCAAATCTCAAGATCTCTACTTTATTGTCTGCATAACAGCAAAAAATGGTGGGTGCACACGGCGGATCGTCACGGATGCTTCGCGACCCGCGCTTCGCTGACGGTTTCTCAATTTGATCTTTTGTCGCACGACTTTGAGTGCAGGCCGAGGCCGTCGTCCTGATCACATCAACGCCCAAGGACCTAGCGACGGAGTCCGCCCAGCGGTCTATGCTGGATGTGCTCGCGGGTCTGAAAGTCGTCGTGTCCACTGTCGACGGGGCCGCAGCCGAGAACAAGGACATTCGATCGACCCTGTGGAGCGCGCCGGGAGCAAAGCGGGCGGCGTATCCCCAACTCTTCAAGAAAGCCGCAGACGGGACATTCACATACGTCGCTGATGGCGAAAGATGGACGCATCTGGTCGAGTGCAACGAGGTGACGCATGAATTGGACGCGATTGTGGGCGAACTGGCCAAGCGATGAGCAGCGTGCCCTCGGCATCTCCCGTTCGAGGACAATGTGTCTCGTGGGAAGTGCTCGCTGGCTCAATCGGGATGTTGCCGCGAAGCAATGCGGGTCTCCTCGACAGGGTGCTGCAGCCGGCCGCCCTTGCGACCGATGACTGCTAGTGCGAGGCTGCCTTAGGCGCCGCAAGGAAGATCAACCGTACCAAACGCAACCTGGAGACTACCGGACCAGGCTGCAGGCTCGGAAGGGGTTCGAAAGGCAAACCGTTGCGTTGATCCACCCCAGATCAACGACAGCACAGGGCACTTCTGCGGTGTATGGTCCGGCGACCCGCATGCTCGATGCCTCCCGCAGCTCCCCTCGTGACTGCACCTGCTGTGTAGGTTTGGCGATGGTGGACATGTCTCGGAAGCGGTCAGACGGTTCCGAATTGCGCGGGCGCCGCGGACGCTGCCGGCTGCTGACGGCACCAGCGCGACATTGAATCCTCGCGGCCAGCTGTACCGCCAGCGTCACGTGTGCCGTGCTCGGCGCTTTACGAGCTTCGCCCGAGTGTTGCCCTCTGAAGCCGTGTTGCGGCAGCAGTATCCTTCAACTGAGCTTCGCTTCACTGCCACTGGCAGTGGTTGCCGGTGGTTGTCAGGGCGGGAGCGGCGCAACCGATGGCCGCTCGTTCCCAGCCGCTGTTGTGTCCGCGGCGGCGCAGTCACTGGCGGTTGCTGCCAGAAGTCGCTGAGAGCAAGCGCCCGGCTTAAAGCTGCTCAATGAAGCGCTGCTTCAAGTGCGCAGACCCGTTGTTTTCACGTCCGTGTTGATGGCAGCTCTGAGCACTGTGCAACGAGAAAGACTATCTCTCACTAACATTCAAGTGAGGTGCGCGCTTGCTGCATTCGGTGTGTATCCTTCGAGATCACGGGGGCAATCACCTGTTCAGGCGGATGAATGTTTCTGAGGGACGCACTGGTTCCTCGTAGAGCCGTAGGGCCATTCAAAGCTTCTCGTCGCCACCGCTTCATGTCACGGCGTCGCGTGGGCCGCTGCTGCGTTCTGATGACCTTTGCCTGTGCCGCTGCGGCTGCCTCGCCACGAGCCATCATGACATCGCTCACACAGCAGCAGGCGTGCCTGTTTTACGTTCCGCCGACGCGGGACAAGGATGTGCCGTCTGTGGCTCTTCGTTTCACATGGCCCCGCGCGCGATGCCGCTGGCCTACAGTCGACGCTCTGGCGGCGGCATGTTGCAGATTCGGCACGTTGAGACTTTTCCTGCACCCCTGCCAGCGCAGCCAGGCGTTTGCGCTCTTCGAAACGTCGGAAGCGGCCGCGGCTGCTCGAAGCGCTTGCTCCAGCGAGCAACTTCCTGGAACTCCTGGCGAAAACGAGGTGTCTGGGGCGACCTTCAGGTTTCCAGGCACCGCACTCGTCTGCGAGTATTTTGGCTACCTCGAACGCTTCGCTGCGGAGGATGAGGCGCTGCTGCTGGCAGTGAGCTACAATAGCACGTTTGAAGTACAGCCGGTGCTGCCAGCGCGCGGTGGTGTTGCCGTTGCAAACTCTGGCGACACGGCAGACGCTGCAGCTGGGGCGGGTTCCGCTGCATGTGGTGGTGGCGCCCTCGCTGCGGACAGCAGTGCCCCAGCTGATGCCGTCATAAAGCCCCTGAGTGCATACGTGTTGGTGCCCGACGCCACTGCGGGGCTTGGGGAAGGCCTCGCTGGGTTAAGGTCGACGGGTGCTGCGATTGTCCCGGATGCTTCCTGCGGGGCCGGTGCGGCGTTAGAGTCAGCGGCCCTCAGCCCCTCGGTCGGTCTGCGCCCGCTACCGGGGGGTCATTCTGGCCACGGCAGCCCCGTGGTGTTTGGTGGCACGCTGCCGCGGCCGCTGGCCTTCGCTGTGCAGCGACCTGCCACCCCACTGCAAGCTGCTGGCGTCAGTGCCGGTGGAAGTGCTGGCGCGGGCGCATGCGGTGAGGTCGCCGCGACGACGACGACAGACGCGGCAGCGCCGTGCCCCTCCCCGTCTGCTGACGCCGCGTACCGGTGCACCCTGCCCACGGCGCCTCTGCCCGTCCGTGTGCTGCTGGCCCTCTCCTCCTTCCCGCCACACGCCTCCGCTCACCGCATCGGCCCCTGCCCGGTGCCTGGGCTAACCGTGGTGCGAGAGTTCGTCAGCCGCGCGCAGGAGGCGGCTCTCCTGGCCTATTTTGAGGAGGGCGAGGAGGCTGCGCCGTCTGTCGGGGCAGGCGCTGCGGCTGATGACCTCGCTGCCGCAGCTGCAGGCGTTGGCCCCACCACCGCGGGGAGCTGCTCCAGGGGCCCGGCCGGCTCCAAGTGGAGCGCCTCCCTCGTGCGGCGCGTGCAGCACTACGGCTACGGCTTTGATTACGTGCGACGCAACGTGGTTGCGCCCAACACCGGGGCCGCGTCCGGGCCGTCTCGACAGCATCGTCCCGATGGGGACGCTGGCAGCACGCAGGCAGGCGCTGCAACCGTTGCAGAGCGCAGTCCCGACGGCGCTGGCAGCAGCGGTGCGGAGGCAGGCAGCGAGGCAGGCATCAAGGTGATGCCACTGACCCCCGGCACCGCGATACACGCCCTTGCCGAGGAGGTGGCCGCATGGGGGTTCGTGGGCAACGAGGGGTGCGGCCCCCTCGGCAGCGTGGTGCTGGATCGACCCCTCGCAAACAGGCGGGAGCTGCGAGCCCTGATGCGCGCACTGGGCTGCGAGCCAGAGGGTTGCGCTGACGGCGATGAGTCTGAGGAGAGTGGCGACGGCAGCGGACATGGTGGCGAGGGCGGGCTCCAAGAGGGTGAGGCTTCCCACGCCTCCGCGCTTAGCCGGCACCCTGTCGCGATAGCAGCGGGCGCTGACGTCTGCCGCGCTGCTTGTGTTCGCCTCAGTTCTGCTGGCGCCAGCGACACCGATACCGGTGTACGCGGCCCCACTGAAGCACGCACGTCCGCCTCCTCCTCTGCCCCCCGCTTCCCGCTGCCCAACCAGATCACCGTCAACGAGTACCGGCGTGGACAGGGCATCAGCGGGCACGTGGACACGCACGAGGGCTTTGACGACGGGGTGGTCTCCATATCCCTGGCCGGCCCCGTGGTGATGGAGTTCGCCTACGCGGCGAGGGAGGGGCGGGGCGGTGGCGCAGCGGGTAGCTGCGCTGGGGCTGGCGCCGATGGCGCTGCCTCCGCACCAGCGCTCGCTGTTGGCGCAGATGCTGCTGTCGCTGCCTACTCGCATTCGGGGGCACCGCTCCGGGGCTCAACTGCAGCACCCTCTGCTGCCGCTGCGGAGGCTGCACCTGAGTCGTCGGCATCGCCGCAGCCCCCGCCCGCGCAGCCCGCCCCGGAGTTCCGCTACGCGTACGCGCTGCTGCCGCCGCGCTCCCTGCTCTGCCTGCGCGGGGAGGCGCGGTATGCGTGGGTCCACGCCATCCCCGCGCGCCGCTCTGACTTCGTGGACGGCCGCCTCGCGCCGCGGCCTGACCGCCGCGTGTCCGTCACCATGCGAATCGTGCGTCCCGCGGGCCAGGCGTGCGTGTGCGCGTGGCCGTCCCTCTGCCGCTCCCAGGCCGTTGCCTCCGCCGAGCTCTTCAGCCCGCACCTGCGCCGGCAGGCGGGCGAGGGGGCGGTCGGCGTACCTGCTGTTGCTGATGTGGCTGCTGATGCAGCAGCAGAGGCGGCGGCGGGCGATAGCGCAGGGGCGCACGGCGGTGACGGCGCCAGCGGTACCGCGGCAGCTGTTGTCAGCTCTGCGCCGGGTAGTGGAGGCGCAGGTGCACCCGTGGCGTTCGCTGCTGCCGGGCCAGCACCTGCCGCCGCTGCAGCGCCTCCCGGCCCCGCTGCCGCCGCGCCCGCAGCAGCCGCCGCCGCGGCAGCCAGCGTTCTGGCCACCCCTCCGTTGGAGGCCCTGCACGTGCACGCGCTGTACGACGCCATCGCGCCGCACTTCTCCGCCACGCGCCACAGCACGTGGCCGCGCGTCGAGCGCTTCCTGCGCCAGCTGCCGCGCGCCAGTGTGGTGGTTGATGCAGGGTGCGGGAACGGCAAATATATGGGGGTGCGTGCGGGCGACCTGGCGGTCGTTGGGTGCGACCGCAGCGAGGGGCTGGTGGCCATCGCTGCGGGCGAGGGGCGGGGCCACGAGGCGATGGTGGCGGACGCGCTGTGCCTCCCCTTCCGCTCCGCCGTCGCTGACGCGGCGCTCTCAATCGCCGTGCTGCACCACATCAGCTCCGAGCCGCGGCGCGTGCGGCTGCTGCGGGAGCTGGTGCGCGT
>Ga0208629_100991_pt1 | contig 12200 bp, 5 predicted proteins | sample LakWasMet19_HOW5_2_FD_183865 | JGI IMG/M metagenome (GOLD analysis project Ga0208629, IMG submission 183865) | Freshwater sediment methanotrophic microbial communities from Lake Washington under simulated oxygen tension - Sediment Metagenome... | ecosystem: Environmental > Aquatic > Freshwater >...
GGGCGGGGCCGCCAGGGGCAGCGGGGCCGCCGCCGGGGCGCGGGGGCCCTCCGGGTCCTGCGGGGCGCGCGGGGCCGCCGGGCCCAGCTGCAGACACGGGGGCAGGGGGCAGGGGATAGGTGTAGGTAATGGGAGGGGGAGCAGGGGAGGGGAGGGGGAGCAGGTAAGGGGAGGGGGAGCAGGGGAGGGGAGGGCAGCGGTGGGGAGGAGCGGGCGAGGCGGACAGGGCAGAGGCAGCAGAGAGTGAGCAGCGGGGCAGGTCACCCAGGGCAGCAGCGGCAACGGCGGCGCCAACGCCGCTTGCATGCAGCAGGCCGCATGCATCGCAGCGCCCACCCCTGCCGCACCGGGCCGGCAGTGCGTCGGGCAGCCGTGTGCGACATCGGCACTGGCCGGCTCTGCGCAAGTGCCGCGCCAACGGCGAAGCGAGCCCCCTTGCCTCCGCGACAGCCCGGGCTGCCGCATGCAGCACCGGCTCAGGCAGCGCTGACCCGCCGGTATCGCTGACCCGCCGGTATCCCACAGCAGCGGGCCGCTGCATCGCCCCCACGGCGCATTCAGAGCGCCCCCGCGCAATCACATGTCCCTCGCATGCACACACGCACCTGGCCGCGCAGGGCCCGCGGGCCCCGCTGGTCCCGCCGCTGCGGCAGCAGCCGCGGGGGCGGCACCGGCGCCGGCTGCACCGGCCGCGGGCCCTGCCGCCGACGTCGCCGCCACCGCGTTGCTCATCGCCCGCACGAAGTCGTCCTTCTTCTTGGCCACCTTCAGCATCTCCTCCGCCTCCGCGTCCGTCAGTCGCTCGCCCAGCTTGAGCATGCCCGACTGCAGGTCGTCGCGGCTCAGCTCGCCCAGCTTCGACACGTCGAACAGGTCAAACGCGTCGCCGAACGCCTCGTTGTACCGCGGGTCGCCCATCTTCGCGTGCAGCGTGGAGGCGAACGCGTAAAAGTTTACGTCGCCGCTGTCGTCGAACTGCTGCAGCATGTACTTGAGGTCGTCGCCGCTGTACGCCTGCCCGAACGTCTCGTTCAGCAGGTGGTTCAGCTTGGCCACCGTGATCGCCCCCGTCCTGTCGGGGTCGAACAAGTCAAAGGCGGCCCGGTACTCATCGATCTTGTCAGCGGGAATGCCCTTCTCGGACTTCAACCGCGCGATCTGCTCTGACAACGACATCGTGTCCGCGCTGCCGAGCTACGGCTGAGGCAGATGCCCGTGAGAGGCTGCGTTCGCAGTTGCACGCAGCTGCCGCAGTCGGCAGGGGGCAGGTGCTTTGACACCAGCCGTACCCGACGCCCGAGCGGACAGCGCCCGAAAAAAGTCCGGCAACGTAGCCGGATGCAACGCCTGCGTCGCCTGCGTCGATCGCAGCGACTTGTCAAGACAATACGGAAAACAGTAGTACTGCCGTTACAGTTCGAGCTCCGTGGTCACGTCAGCTGTGCAGGAACGTCCTGGAGGCGCCGAAACAGTCGCGATATTTGATGTGTTCGGCTGTCAGTCCTCGTCGTTTGAATTACCGCGTTTTGTACTCGACTACAGCGCTGCTTCGTTGGTGTGCGGACGACCTCGTGCAGGCTGGGCCACCTTCATACCCGTTGCGGTTTTTGTGCGGGCTGCCGATCATTGCGTAAAATACAATCGACGGCATTGATGCGGCAAAAGCTGCTGAATCAGGTGCTGATCCAGGAAGGCGGTGCAGCGCAGCCAGCGCAGATCTCAGTCGCCACTAGGTAGCTTGGTGACTGGTGCCGATGGCTGGGTTGCGGGATTCGTTTACTCCCCTCTCAAACTTGAGTTTTGGGTTCGGGTCGGGCGATGGCGGATCCGAGGAGCTTGATGAGGACCGGCTGCTGACGACGGAGGACCTGTTCGGCGGTGAGTTCGAGTGTCTGTATGGTCTTCGGTCGCCGTGACGCGCGCTTTGCGCCGATGGCTCGGAGGCAATCGTGTCTTTTTGCTTCGCTCCCACCCCAACTTGCTGCAGACATTCCGATCGAGCTCTTCCTCGGGCGCAGCGGCCTCGCCTCCGCGCAGCACGTGCCGGGCGTGGCGCGCATGCGGGGCCCTGCCTCCAGGCCCGGCCTTGCGCTGGACAATGAGGTCGCAGCGGGAATGGTCGCGGGCGGGCATGCCGGCGGCGGCATCGGTGGCGCTGGGCATACTGCGGACGCTGCGGCGCTGCTGAACGCGCCACGCCTGCAGTACACGTGCCGGCCCGGGGCGCTAGCCGCCAGCGGCGCTCTCGATGAGGCGTCGGCAGGCAGCACCGGCAGCAGCACCGGCGGCGGCGGCTCCTGGCACGGCGGCATCAGCAGCGCAGATGTCTCAGGTAGCGGCGGGCGGCGTGGCAGCGTCTCTGTCTCCACGACCAGCCAGGCGAGCGCCAACGGTTACGGCAGCTCTGCGCGAGGGGGGCTGCCTGACAGCGGCCCCGCCAGCCGGGTCGGCGCCGTTGGTGCCGTCGGGAGTCTGTCGTCCGAGGAGGGTGGCAGCGCGTTCACCGTCGCATCCAACGACGCAGCAGCAGCGGCAGAAGGCAGGGGAGGCGGCGGCCGCCCCAGCAAGCGCGCTCGCACGGGGGCCAGCCCGCGCTCTGCAGAGGCGGCCGCGCACGCCGCTGAGGCCGCAGCAGCAGCAGGCTTCACCGCAGCAGCAGCAGGGCAGGGTGCGGGTCTGCCGAGTGCCCGCAGCAGCAGCAACAGCGGCCGCGCCGCTAGCCGCACACGGCGCGCAGGCGGCGCTGGCGCTGCTACCGCAGGGACAGGGGCGGGGGAGGGTGTGGGTGCAGGCGTGGGGGCAGCCCACCCGGGTGACGGCAGCGGCCCAGCGGGGCTCGTGCCGCTTCCCCCTCGCCTTGTGCAGCAGCTGCAGCGGTCGGGGAGGCCCGTTGACCGAGCCACGGCGCAGCAGATGCTCGCCACCGCCGCGTGCACCGCTGCGGCTGCGGGCGGTCCGTCTGTCCCCACCTCCCGCGGGAGCAGCAGCAGCTGCGACGAGCAGGCAGGGGCAGGGGCCGCGGCGGCGGGTGCAGGCGCAGGTAGCGCTGCGAAGCAGAGGGGCGCAGGCAGGCGGGCTGCCGGCGCGGCGCCCTCCGCTGCTATCGCCGCTGCGGTTGGCGGCGGCGGCGGCGGTGCGGGAAGACATGCCGCGGGCTCTGCGGAGCTGTTCCTGGAGAGCCAAGCCGACATCGCCGCTGCGGCTGCGGGCGGGCTGATCGACCGCGCCACGGTGCGCCGCGCGTGGAACCGGCTGAACGCGCGCAACAGCCGCGAGCGCAAGCGGTTCATGATGGACAGCCTCAGCGGCCGCATCGACACGCTGGCCGCTGAGAACAGGGCGATGGTGGAGCTCGCCTCCGCGGCAGGCCTGGGGCGCGAGCTGCATGCCTTTCTGCAGAGCGGCGCGCCCGCACCCGCGCCTGCGCCTGCTGCTGCTGGGACCGCTGCAGAGGGCGTGGGCCGCAGCAGCGGTGGTGGTAGTGGCAGGGGCGCGCGGGCTGCCGCAGCGCTTGCAAGCGCAGACGCGGTGCCGGGGCAGACGCCTCAGCAGCACAGCGAGGGGCAGCTGGCCGAGCAGGCCGGCAAGGGCGGCGGCGGCCGGCAGCAGGGGCAGCCCGCCTCCTCCTCGTCCTCAACGGCAGCAGAAGCAAGCAGCAGCGGCGGCCAGGGCGGCGTGATCAGCGCAGAGCTGAGCGGCGCCGACTTTGCGTTGGTCGAGGTGGTGACCACCTGCCAACGCCACTTCTTGATCACCGACCCCACGGCAGAGGACAACCCCATCGTCTTTGCGTCTGCCGGCTTCTACCAGCTGACGGGGTACAGCCCGCAGGAGATCCTGGGCCGCAACTGCCGCTTCCTGCAGGGGCGCGACACCGACGCGGAGGCGGTGGCGTACATGCGATACTTCATCAGCCGCGGGCAGGACGTGGCGGTGGTGCTGCTCAACTACCGGCGTGACGGCACGCCCTTCTACAACGAGCTGTTCGTGGCCCCACTGAAGGGCGCGGACGGCGCGGTGATCCACTTTGTGGGCGTGCAGAGCGACATCCCGACCCACCTCGCAGCGGCGAAGCTGCCGGCGCAGGGCCGGCGCATCGCAGAGTGGCGGGCGAAGCACCCAGAGAGGGGGCCGCTTCCCCCGGCGATCGCAGCGGCGCGCGCTGCTGGACACCCGTCGGGGGTCGGCGTCGCGGCCGCTGTCGCCGACGGTGGCGTTGCGGCGGCGGATGGCTCGCCTGCGCAGCTGCAGCAGCAGCAGCTGGCGGTGGCTCCCGGCGCAACCTCCGTGACGGCGACTGCGTAGGCGCCACTGCCGCTTCCGCCCTGGGGAGGGAGGCGGGCTGCCGCCCGAATGCGGCGCCATGCGTAGCCCCCCGCTGACCCCGGATGCAGCTTCTGGTGCAGCTCATGGGTCTGCTCTTCGTCCCGCCATGGGGCGATTGCGCGTGCCCGCTCTGCCTACTCACCTGCGGGTCTTTCGGTGGCCTCCGCTCCGGCCCCTTCTGCACGCTCCCCTCAGCGTGCCCCGCTGCACACGCCCTGCATCCCCCTCCCCACTGCATGCCGCGCTGCGCGTCCGGGCGCCGCTGGTTATGCTATGAATGTCGCATGACTGCTTGTTGAAAAACAGGTTGCCCGCACCACCTCCGTGTTACTTGCGACTAGGCAGGTGTCCGTGAGCGCTTGTCGACCTCCGACGTGTGTAGGGTAGATTTCGTCTGCGTTGGCGTTGCAAGGGCTGCACTCGCGAGGGCTTGCAAGCGTCGTCCCCCCTGGCTGTCGCTTCCTGCCGAAGCTGCCTGCAGCGGTGTTCGTCTGCCTGTGTTCACGTTTCGTCTCATCCAGCCACCGTTCTCCGTTGAAGCATGCGACGCCCATTCCTCGCGTAGCCGCTCAACATGCAACTGCAAGCGTCCGAGGCATCGAAAGCCGTCCCCGCAAGTCGCATTTGATATCTGGAATGGCTGCTTTGCGAGCCGCGCATGCATTCCGAATAATGCGCGCCAGGCAGGCGATATATGCTCGACTGCGTGACAGCAAGTAGGCCGACGCCCCCGGCCTACAGTGCTGGGCTGCAGCGCGGTTTAGGGCGGTCGCAGATGGCCGCGCACTCATGATCACAGCCAAACCGGCTCCGCACAGAATGGATCCGGACTCGCGAGCGTTGATCAATCGGTACACGTAACGTTAACCTGATCAGACACCACAGGCTTCGAATTCATATGCATGACGAACGTCTGAGCCATCTACACGGCTGCCGATGCGAATATCCACCGCTGCCCGCTGCAATTGTGGCAGCGGCCGTCCGCTTGGCTGGGTACATGCGGATTCACTCATTTCCGCTGTAGACAGCGGAGGATGTCGACGTAACGCACGTGCACGCGAAGCCGCGTGAGCGGTAAGCTGACTCTGGTCGATACTCTAGTTGTAGCGCGTGCCAATGCTTTCCAACCTGGAGTCCCCATGGAAGCCTCACGAGGGACCTCGTTGCGGAGTTCGGTAGTGCCGCACGCGGCGGCGGCGTCACCACGTGCACTCGACCGTAGGCGCATGACTGAGAGCAAGGTCGAATGGAACAAGCCGGGAGCCGGCTATCGTCTGCAGAAATGTTCAACCTGAGGGGCAGGCGGCGGTGCCGCACACTACAGGCGATTCGTGAGAGGCAGCTCACTCTGCGGCCGGCGCTGCAGCAGCAGGCTTGTCGGCGGCAGCGGGCTCCGCCTTGGCGGCCCCCTCGCCACCCTTTTTCTTCTCATCAGCAGCAGCAGCAGCCGGCTTCGTGTCGGCCTTCTTGGGCGCTGCCTCCTCCACCTTCTTCGCCGCAGCGCTGTCCGCCGCAGCCATGCCCTCGGCGCCCCCGTGCGCGTAGAGATCCAGGTCGCTGCCGAAGGGCTGCAAGCGCGCAAGCAGGTAAGATTGATGGGCAGCACGACACACACGATGAAATGCAGATAGAAATGAGGTGGAGCAGGACAGTCGAGACGGCAGCCTGGCCTCAGCGGCGTGCGTGCATCGCAGCCATTGCGGAGGCGAAGGGTCGAAAGCGCACTCAGCGGACCCCGCAAGCATCTGCATCAGAGGCAACAGAGCGAGCCCTCGCGGCACCCGCCGTCCCAGCTGTTCCCGCTGTCCCTGCGAATAACTGTGGCTGCAGCGCCGACGCACCGAGGGGAAGCCGGGCGGCGCGAGGCCGGCTTTGCGCATCGCAACGTAGCCGGCCGCAGAGCCCGCCTCGCCGTAGGCGGAACCGTCCGCGCGGTACTGCGGGGCGTCCAGGCCGCCGACGCGGGTGAAGGAGCGGGTGGGCCCGCCGACGGCGCCGCTCGCTGGCCGCATGCCTACCATGTGCGCCAGGTCCCACGCGTCAGGGTAGCACATCGCCAGGTGCTTGCAGATGTCCACGGGCTCGATCAGCTTCATGATCAGGTCAGACACCACGTCGCGGTTCTGGCGCGCGACGTAGTCGCAGCCGCTGCGGTACACGTAGCCCAGGCGCGGGCACAGGAGGTCAGACTCGCTCGCAATGGTCGCGCGCGAGAACTGGTCGCCGAGCCGCTGAATCAGGCGGCTCACGACGGTGACGCACATGGCGCACTCCACCTGCTTGTCCCCCGACCCAAAGTTCCAGGCGCCCTTCTCCATGTACCAGCGGCCGTGGTTCTGGCCCACATCGTGCCCGTTGCCCAGGCGCCAGCCCGCGTTGGCGCGCGTGGCAGCATCAACTGCAGCCTCTGCGGCCGCGGCGGCCTCCGTCGCAGATTGAGCCATGTTAGACCCCTCCATCCCAGAGGACGCTGCGGCGAAAGCCTTCTGCGACAACAATTCTGCGTGCGTGGCCTCCAGCGCTTCAGCGTGTCGTCGCGCTGTTGCAGCCAGCTCTGCAGCTTCCAAAATTTGGGCGTCCAAAGAGCTCGCCACCGCGTGGGACATGGCGGCCAGGCCCGCCACCATGACAAGGCGCCCCAACATAGTGACGACGGCTGTGGACGCGGTTGTCGACTCTGGAGAGGTTTCGCCTGGCAGCGCTCCTCTGCGCAAATGAACGAAATTCGAGGCTCAAGTGGCGTTCGATCGGAGCCAACGATCAGAGTACACTTGTCGCACCGGCTTGCAAAGCGCGCTTTGCTACACAAAATCGGCGCGTCGATATATTTCGTTTTCAATCAAGCGCTGTGCGGCAGACCGACGGAGACGCCGGGATGTCACACGCGAAAACCAGTGCAGCGTTAAGTGCAGCGTACCCCGCACACGCTTCGTGAGTCGAGCCAGCACGTTGCTGCTGCGTTCGCAGATACGCGGCATCCATTCCTGTTCACGCCGCCTGTTCTTGACTCCGCTTTCTGGGTTCCCGTTTTTGCGCACGCTTCTTCACAGTCGCGCGCTCGGGCGCTTACGATGAGCGCTTTCGATGAAGCTCGCAGCGGAGCTGCGCCAACGGCTCGACGCGGGGTGCGAGCACCCGGAGCCGCGGTTCGCGCTGGGGGCCCAGGGGGTGCGGCCACGGCCAGCGCCATCGAGGTTGTCAGTGGAGGGGACGGGTACCAGTCGGCAGATGCAGCGTACGCGTCCATGTGCTCTGCTGTGGAGGCAGATCTCAACAGTGCTTCTCAAGCAGCGGCGCAACTTCGGAAGCAGCGAGATCAGGTCGGCGCGCGTCAGGACAGCGAGGATTTGCGACACAGAATGTGCGTTGCAGCGCCCACTCGCGCGGAGCTGCTCGATGAACGAGCACACTGTGTATTATCAGCCCACGCGAGTACAAACCTCTCTCCTGCATTGCCTGCCTTATTGATTCTCTGACTGCGCAGAGCCGGTAACATCAGCACGGGCCACACTGCGCTGCGCCGCGTCAACGAGGTGTTGCAGCGGCAGTTCCCGGGGCATGTGGAGCGCGCTGCAGCCACCTCGGGGGCAGGTGGGCGCGAGCACTCGGCGCGCAAGATCCAGCAGAAGCGGTTCATGGCCGATGCCGCCGCGGTGGCGAAGCAGTTCCAGGATGCGGCGCAGGCTGCCAAGCGAGCGACAGACGCCACGCCGGTGCCGGCAGGCGCTGCAGCGCACAGCGCGACCGGGGCAGGCAAGGCGGGCGGCGCTACGGGCGGCATCACCGACTGGGGGGCGGCCTCCTCCCCTGCGGGCGTTCCAGCCGGCGGGCGCCGCGGGGCCGGTGCAGTGCCCGGCGGCCTCCCTGGCGGCCGCACTGCGGCTGAGGAGGACCAGATTATGGCCCAGATGCGGCACGTGGACCTGACCACCGCGCTGATGGGCGAGCGCGAGGGCGAGATCGACGCCCTGGCCAGCGACGTGGTGCAGGTGAATGCCATTATGAAGGACCTTGCGGGGCTGGTAGAGGAGCAGGGCAAGGCGATTGACGACCTCGAAGCCAACGTGGGGGACGCAGTGGTCAGCACGGAGACGGGCGTGGGGCACCTCACGCAGGCGGCCAAGTACGCGGCGCGCTACCGCAAGTGCCTCATCGTCTTTGTCGTGTTGCTGCTGCTCATCGCGGGCGGCCTCACCGCTTACTTTCTCATCTCCAACCGCAAGTGAGGCGGGGGCGAGGCAGCTGCGGGCAATCTGCGCATGGAGTGGTGTGGATGGGCGTGGGATGCAGGCGCTGGCCTCGTGAGCCACCCTCACACCTGCCTGTTGGCGCTCGCGCAACCAGTGGGTGCCACAGTGCAGTCACACGGTGCCAATGCGGGTGACGGCAGTTTACAGTTGTTTCTCGCGGGTTTGAGGCGGGCAATCGTTGTGCGCTGTGTTGTGGGCCAGGAGTACCACGTGGTTCCTCCATGTCCGCGAGGGTGGCCGTGTGGGGGCAGTCGGCAGGCTCGAGCTTTCGGCGACGAGGAGTGCTGACGTCAGTCGAGATTTCAACGTATCCCGCTGTCGAATGCCGGCAATAATTGCATTTCTAAAAGCAAGGCATTCAAAAATGTGTGCACTCCTCGTTCCTGGACGAAAGGCTCGTTGGCGTTGTGCAGCTCAAGCAGAAAGTTCGTCTCGAGCAATAGGGGGTTTCAACCCCCCGCCTTGACCCCTCCACAGAGGCACTCGAAGTGAGCGTAAAACGAGCCAGGGATGACTGCGATGAGGAGGAACCAGGAAGCAGTATGCAGCCAAGGGTCGTGCTACTCGCTCGGTCAAACAGCTGCACGTTGCGCAGTCAGACGGCGAAGCGGTTGGTGCAGGCTGAGCCTTTGGATTCGGCGAACACGCACGCCGTGTGCATCGGTTTCGCGAGATCCAGGAGCCGCTCTTTTGCTGCTGCTCCTGATTTTGGCGCCATGGACGCAACAGCCACGCGGTCGGTCGTGCCGGCCAGCCCACGAACGGGGCCGCAGCCCTCGCCGACCTTGGCGTCGCGTGCCGGCGGGCCCGCCCCGTCGCCCACCCTCAGCTCGCGCAAGCCGCGCGCCAGCAGCTTCCTGTCCACCTCCACGCACGCGCACGGCGTGTCCGACGAGCGCGCCGTCGTGCTGCGCGGGTTCCAGGACGGCACCGCCGCTGCGCTGTACGGCTCCGTGCTGGCAGTGATGTCCCGCCACTGCGGCGGGCTGCTGTCGCACAGCCTCGCCTCCGACCAGTCCGCCGTGTACCTGCTGTTTGAGAGCCCGACCGGCGCGGAGAAGGCGCTGGGCTTTGGCGAGCTCGGCGCGGCCATTCGCACCGAGGCTGCGGGCGCAGGCGGCGGCGCGGGGGACGTGTCTGGCATCCGCGCTGAGCGCTCCAAGGCGGACCCGCGCACCGTGGTGCCCTCCTCCTCCATCGTGGTGCTCAAGAACCTGGCGTACGACCTCTCCCTCGAGGCGCTGCGGGGCTTCCTGGGCTCGCTGCCCGTCAAGCCCGAGAGCGTGGACTTCCACCTCGCGGGCGCCGCTGCGGGGGCGGTGGGCGCGCAGCACCAGCACCACGAGGGCGCTGCCGCTGCTGCCTCTGCTGCTGCTGCAGCTGGCGGTGGCGGTGGCGGTGGCGGTGGCGGTGCGGGCCCCACCTTCACAGGCATCGCCTTCGCAAAGTATGCGAGCGCCGAGGACGCTCGAATCGCCATGCAGCACGTGCATGGCAAGCAGTTCTCCGGGCGCACCATCAAGGCGGAGTACAAGCGCGTCAAGCTGCCCGCGCACAGCCCGCCCTCCTCCGCCGCCGCCGCCGCCTCTGCGGGCGGGATGGGCGGCATCGCTGGCGGCGGCCTCCCGCGCCGGGCGAGCTCTGACGGGTCCACTGGCGGTTTTGGTGGGGGCGGTGGGGGCGGTGACCTCGGAATGCCGCCCGCCGCAGCCCTCGCCGCCGCCGCAGCTGCGGGGTTCTCACCCATGCTGGCGGCCGCCGCCTTCCGCCTGGGGCTGGGCAGCCCGCTGCACGACCCGCTCCGCTCCCCTGCGGCCGCGGCGGCGCTGGCGCTGGCTGGCCTCACGGGGGGCGACACCATTCCCTTCCTCAGCCTGCAGAACGTGCCGATCCCGGGGGCGGGGGTCGGCCCGCGCGGGTCCCCGCAGCCCCTGGGGCTGGGCGCTGGCGCTGCGGGCAGCGGGGTCGGAGGCGCGGCAGCCCCGGGTAGCGGCGGCCTGCCTGCCGGCCTGGCCTCCCCTCCGGGCGGGTCTATGGGCGTGGGGGGCCAGCCGCAGCCGCCCAACTCGGGCGCCTTCGTCCCCACCACCGCGGGGCCGCTGCCTGCCGCCGCGGCGGTGACTGCAGCAGCTGCTGCGGGCGCGCTGTCCATCCCGAGATCCCCTGCCATGGGGGCACTGGCGGGGGGCGGGGGCGGCACCCCCAACGGCTCTGCCGCCTCCTCTGGCGGCCTCTCCCCCTCTGTCTCCACCGTGTTTTCGTCCCTCGTGGCCGCCCGCCTCGCTGCGGCAGGCAGCAGCGGCAGCGGCACCTCCCCCCACCTCTCTCCCGCCCTCGCCCCGGCCGCCGCCCCTACGGCTGCCGCCCTGCCCCCACCCGCCGCTGCCGCTGCTACGGCTGCCACGTCTGCCCCCGCAGCAGCCTCTGCCTCCGCCACCGCTCCTGCCCCCGCCCCTGCGTCCTCCCCCGACGCCGCCTCCCTCGCCGCTGCGGCGCTGGCCGCGCGGGACGGCAAGGAGCGCTCCGCCAGCTGGGCCGCGCGCTTCTCAGCGGGGGCGCGAGAGTTCACGCCCGGGGGCCCCGCCTCCCCGCCCCTGGGGGCGCTCTCGCTGGGGGCTGCGGGCGCGGCGGCTGCCGTAGCGCCCCTGCCTGCGGGCGGGCTGGGAGCCCCTGCTGCTGCCAAGCCGCAGCAGCCGCAGCAGAAGCGCGGCAGCTACGCCGCTGCCGCCGCCAACCCCGCCACCGCTGCCTCGCTGCTCTCTGGCGAGCCCATCACGGCCAGCATGAGTAGCCCCCTCGCCGCCGCGCTGCTCGCATCACTGCCGCCAGAGCTGGCGCTCAGCGCAGGCGCGGGGGGCGCGGCGGCAGCACCGGCGGGCGGCAAGGCTCGCAGCGGCAGCTCGACGCAGCACCCTGAGAGCAAGGCTCGCAGCGGTAGCACCACCCAACCGCCTCACGAGGGCAAGGCCCGCAGCGGCAGCACGACTCTGCCGCATGAGGGGAAGGCCCGCAGCGGCAGCACCAGCGGGGGCCCGAGCGCCACCTCTGCCCACCCCGCGGCATCCCTCTTCAGCGGCAAGGGCGGCAAGCGGGGCTCCACCTCCGCCGCCTCCACCGCCGCCTCCTGGCGCGAGGGGCCGGCCTCCTCGCCCGTCCCCGTGCACCCAGGCCCTGCCGTGGGCGCGTCCAGCGCCGCAGCTGACGGCGACGCCAGCGGTGCAGCGGCGACAGCAGCGGCGGCGCAGAAGCCGGCGCCTGCGTCTGCGCGCAAGTACAGTGCCGTGAGCGCTGTGAGCAGCGATGACGGGGAGGGGTCGGGAGACGAGGAGGGGACGGCGGAGGCGACTGCCACTGGCACCGGAACGGGCACGGGCAGCAGCGCCAAGCCCCGCCGCAAGAGCAGCGTGGGGAGCGCGGGCGGCGCCAACGCTGGGGCTGTGCTGACCCCTGAGGAGGAGGAGGAGGCGCGACGACGCAAGAGGGAGCGCAAGGAGAGGGCCAAGGCCAAGAAGGCCGCTGCCAAGGCTGCAGCGGCTGCGGCAGCGGCTGAGGCGGCTGCTAAGGCTGGCTCCTCCTCCCCCGCCCTGCACGCCCGCGCAGGCCCCGCCTACAGCATCAAGCCGC
>Ga0208629_100992_pt1 | contig 12199 bp, 2 predicted proteins | sample LakWasMet19_HOW5_2_FD_183865 | JGI IMG/M metagenome (GOLD analysis project Ga0208629, IMG submission 183865) | Freshwater sediment methanotrophic microbial communities from Lake Washington under simulated oxygen tension - Sediment Metagenome... | ecosystem: Environmental > Aquatic > Freshwater >...
CGCGCAGATGAAGGGGTACGAGGAGGTGCACGTGCCGCCGCTGAAAGCGCGGCCCATGGCGCCCGGGGAGCGCGAGGTGCCGATTGGGGAGATGCCGGAGTGGGCGCGGCCCGCCTTCAAGGGCATGGCCAAGCTGAACCGCGTGCAGAGCCGCCTGTACGACACCGCCATGTTCAGCGCCGACAACATGCTGCTGTGCGCGCCCACGGGCGCGGGCAAGACCAACGTGGCGATGCTGTCCATCCTGCACGAGGTGGGCCTGCACCGGCGCGAGGACGGGTCCATCGACACGGGCGCCTTCAAGATCGTGTACGTGGCGCCCATGAAGGCGCTCGTGCAGGAGGTGGTGGCCAACCTCAGCCAGCGCCTCACGGAGGCCTTCGGCATCGTGGTGCGCGAGCTGTCGGGCGACGTGAGCCTCACCAAGGCGGAGGTGGCGGAAACGCAGATCATCGTGACGACGCCCGAGAAGTGGGACGTCATCACGCGCAAGAGCGGCGACCGCGCGTACACGCAGCTCGTGCGCCTGCTGATCCTTGACGAGGTGCACCTGCTGCACGACGAGCGCGGGCCCGTGCTGGAGGCCATCGTCGCCCGCACGCTGCGCCAGGTGGAGACGACGCAGGAGGCGGTGCGCATCGTGGGCCTCTCCGCCACGCTGCCCAACTACGAGGACGTGGCCACCTTCCTGCGCGTGAAGCCCGACACTGGCCTCTTCTTCTTCGACAACAGCTTCCGGCCCGTGCCCCTGCAGCAGCTGTACATCGGCATCACGGAGAAGAAGGCCGTCAAGCGCTGGCAGCTCATGAACGACATCACGTACGAGAAGGCGGAGGAGCAGGCGCGCGCGGGCAACCAGCAGCTCATTTTCGTGCACACGCGCAAGGAGACAGCCAAGAGCGCGCGCGCGCTGCGCGACGCCGCGGTCGCGAAGGAGACGCTGGGCGTGTTCCTGAAGGAGGACTCCGCCTCGCGCGAGATCCTCGCGTCGGAGGCGGAGGCCTCCGTCAAGGACGCCGACCTGAAGGAGCTGCTGCCGTACGGCTTCGCCATCCACCACGCGGGCATGGTGCGCAGCGACCGGCAGCTGGTGGAGGACCTCTTCGCAGACGGACACGTGCGCGTGCTCGTCTCCACCGCCACGCTCGCCTGGGGCGTGAACCTGCCCGCGCACAGCGTCATCATCAAGGGCACGCAGGTGTACAACCCCGAGAAGGGCCGCTGGGCGGAGCTCTCCCCGCTGGACATGACGCAGATGCTGGGGCGCGCGGGCCGCCCGCAGTACGACACCTTCGGCGAGGGCATCATCATCACGGGGCACGGGGAGCTGCAGTACTACCTGTCGCTGCTCAACCAGCAGCTGCCCATCGAGTCCCAGTTCGTGGCGCGCCTGCCCGACAACCTGAACGCCGAGATCGTGCTGGGCAGCGTCACCAACGTGCGCGAGGCGGCGAGCTGGCTCGGGTACACGTATCTGTACGTCCGCATGCTGCAGAACCCGAGCCTGTACGGCGTTTCGGCGGAGGAGCGGGCGCGCGACCCGCTGCTGCTGCAGCGGCGCCTGGACCTCGTCCACTCCGCTGCGGTGCTGCTGGACAAGCACTTCCTCATCCGGTACGACCGCAAGTCGGGCGCCTTCCAGTCCACGGCCCTCGGCCGCGTGGCCTCGCACTACTACGTCACGCACGGCACGGTGGCGACGTACAACGAGTACCTGAAGCCCACGCTCGGCGACATCGAGCTCTTCCGCCTCTTCTCCCTATCCGGCGAGTTCAAGAACGTGGTGGTGCGGCAGGAGGAGAAGGAGGAGCTGCGCAAGCTGCTGGAGCGCGTGCCCATCCCCGTCAAGGAGAGCATGGAGGAGCCCTCCGCCAAGGTGAACGTGCTGCTGCAGGCGTACATCAGCGGACTGCGCCTGGAGGGCTTCGCCCTCACCGCCGACATGGTGTACATCCACCAGTCCGCGGGCCGCCTCATGCGCGCCATCTTTGAGATCTGCCTGCGCCGCGGCTGGGCGCAGCTCGCGCAGCGCGCCCTCGTCACCGCCAAGATGGTGGACTACCGGCAGTGGCAGAGCGCGTCGCCGCTGCGCCAGTTCCGGCGCGAGGCGGGCGGGCTCGCGGAGGACGTGCTGCGCCGCCTGGAGCGCAAGGACATCAGCTGGGAGCGCTACTACGACATGAAGCCCGCGGACCTGGGCGAGCTGGTGCGCATGCCCAAGGCCGGGCGCGCCATCCACCGCCTCATCCACGCGCTGCCGCGCCTGGAGCTGCAGGCGCACGTGCAGCCGCTCACACGCACGCTGCTGCGCATGGACCTCACCCTCGCCCCCGACTTCCAGTGGGACGGCGCCATCCACGGCGGCGGCGAGCTGTTCTGGGTGCTCGTGGAGGACGCGGACGGGGAGGCGATCCTGCACCACGAGACCTTCCTGCTCAAGGCGCGCTACGCGGGCGAGGAGCACTCCCTCACCCTCTACGTGCCCGTGACGGACCCGCTGCCGCCGCACTACTTCGTGCGCGTCGTGTCGGACCGCTGGATGCAGAGCGAGGCGGTGCTGCCCATCAGCTTCAAGCACCTGATCCTGCCCGACCGCTTCCCGCCGCACACGGAGCTGCTGGACCTCGCGCCCCTGCCCGTCGCCGCGCTGCACAACGCCGAGTTCGAGGCGCTGTACACGTCGGGCGCGGCGGCGCTGGGGCCCGCGGGCGCGCTCACGCACTTCAACCCCATCCAGACGCAGGCCTTCCCCGCCCTCTACGAGTCGGACGCCAGCGTGATGCTCGCGGCGCCCTCCGGCGCGGGCAAGACTCTCTGCGCCGAGTTCGCGCTGCTGCGCCTGTTCGCGCGCCAGCCGGAGGCGCGCGCCGTGTACGTCGCGCCGCAGCCCGACGTGTGCCGCCAGCGCTTCGAGGAGTGGGACGTCAAGTTCGGGCGCGGGCTCGGCAAGGCGGTGGTGGAGCTGACGGGCGAGCTCGCCTCCGACCTCAAGCTGTGCGAGCGTGCGCACATCGTCATCGCGACGCCGCGCCAGTGGGACGCGCTCTCGCGCCGCTGGCGCAAGCGCCGCGCCGTCACGGAGACGGCGCTGTTCATCATGGACGAGCTGGAGACGCTGGGATCGGGCGGGGCGTCGGGCGCCACGTACGAGGTGGTCGCCTCCCGCATGCGCTTCATCTCCCTGCAGCTGCAGCAGGCGGCCCAGGCGGCGGCGGGCAGCGGGGCGCCTGCGCCCGCCCCCATCCGCATGGTCGGCCTGGCCATGTCCGTGGCCAACGCGCGCGACCTGGGCGAGTGGCTCGGCGCCACGGCGGCTTCCTCCTTCAACTTCCACCCGCAGGTGCGCCCCGTGCCGCTGGAGATCCGCCTGCAGGGCTTCGACATCGCGCACTTCGGGGCGCGCCTGCTCGCCATGTCGCGCCCCACCTACGCCGCCTGCGCGCAGTACGCGGGCGCAGCGGGCCGCCCCGCCCTCGTCTTCGTGCCCAGCCGCAAGCAGGCGCAGCTCACCGCCGTGGACCTCATCACCTACGCGGCGGCGGACGGCGTGCCGGACCGCTTCCGGCGTGGGCGCAGCCGCGAGGAGGACGTGGCGGCCGCCGCCGCGGGCGCGGGCGTGCGCGACGCAGCGCTGGTGACGTGCCTGCGCCAGGGCGTGGCCTTCTACCACGAGGGCATGCGGGCGCCGGAGCGCGAGCTCATCCTGCGCCTGTACGCCGCGGGCGCCATCGGCGTCGTGGTCGCCGCCAAGTCGGCCGTGGGGAGCATGGGCGCCGCGCGCTGGGGCGCGCACCTGGTGGTGATCGTGGGCACGGAGAGCTACGACGGGCGCGAGCACAAGTACGTGGACTACCCCGTGGCAGACGTGCTGCACATGATGGGGCGCGCTAACCGGCCCGCCGCAGCGGGGGCAGGTGGCGGCGCAGCGGCCGCGGGTGCGGGTGCGGGCTCGCCCGCCCCTGCGGCAGACGACACCGCGCGCTGCGTCATCCTGTGCGCGGGCACGCGCAAGGAGTACTTGAAGCGCTTCCTGTACGAACCGCTGCCCGTGGAGTCCGCGCTGCACCTGCACCTGCACGACCACGTGAACGCGGAGGTGGGCAGCAAGATCATCGAGAGCAAGCAGGACGCTCTGGACTACCTGACGTGGACCTTCCTGTACCGGCGCCTGCCCCAGAACCCCAACTACTACAACCTACAGGGCACGTCGCACCGGCACCTGTCCGACTACCTCAGCGAGCTGGTGGACCGCACGCTGGCTGACCTGGAGGCGTCGCAGTGCGTGGCCGTCGCGGACGAGGTGGAGGTCTCCCCGCTCAACCTGGGCATGATCGCAGCCTACTACTACATCGGGTACGGCACGCTGGAGATCTTCGCCTCCTCGCTCTCCGCCAAGACCAAGGTGAAGGGCCTGCTGGACATCCTGGTCAACGCGGGCGAGTTCGAGGAGCTGCCCATCCGGCAGGGCGAGGAGAAGGCGCTGCGCTCCCTGGCGCTGCACATGCCCCTGCCGCTGCCGCCGCTCGCCGCGGGCAAGGGCGACGCCTCGCAGTACCACGACGTGCGCGTGAAGGCCAACTTGCTGCTGCAGGCGCACTTCTCGCGGCGCGGGCTCGGGCCCGAGCTGCGCGTGGACCAGGCGCGCGTCGTCGAGGACGCCCTCTCGCTGTCGCACGCACTCGTGGACGTCGCCGCCGCGGAGGGGTGGCTGAAGCCCGCCATGGCCGCCATGGAGCTGTCGCAGATGCTGGTGCAGGCGCTGTGGGCGGACAAGGACCCCGTGCTCATGCAGGTGCCGCACATCAGCCGCGAGATCGCGGGGCGGCTGGAGGGCCTCGGCAAGGGCGAGGGCAGCGGGAGCGGGGACGCCGCCGAGCCCGTGGAGACGATCTTCGACTTGATGGCCATGGACGACGGCGTGCGCACCGCGGTGCTGGGCCTGGCGCCCTCGCAGCTCGCGGACGTGGCCCACTTCTGCAACCGCTACCCCAACATCGACGTGGCGCACGAGCTGCCCGCGGGGCCGCGCGTGCTGGCGGGCGACACCGTGCCCTTCAGCGTCACGCTGACGCGCGAGGCGAGCACGGAGGGCATGGAGGAGGGCGCGGGCATCGGGGCCGTGTACGCGCCGCACTTCCCCAAGGCGAAGGCGGAGGGCTGGTGGCTCGTGGTGGGCGATGCCTCCCGCAACAGCATCCTCGCCATCAAGCGGGTGACCCTTGCGCAGGCCTCCAGGGTCAAGCTCGATTTCCCCGCGCCGGCGGAGCCCGGCGACTACGCCCTCACCCTCTACTTCATGTGCGACAGCTACCTCGGCTGCGACCAGGAGTATGAGTTCGAGCTCTCCGTGCGCGAGTCGTCCGCTGAGCTGGAGGAGGCAGCCCCAGGCGCCGGGCAAGCCGACGGGCCAGCCGGCAGCGCGATGGCGGAGGATTGAGCGCTGCCCTGCGGCTGCAAGGTTCCTGCATATCGAGCGCGGACACATGCTTTCTTTGAGCTTCCGGATGCATCTGCGCTGTAAGTTGGCGCGATTTCAACCTGTCGAGACCGGGGCGCTTTGTGTGCGAGCTGGGTCGACGTCGCCGGCGGGTTGCAATTGATTGTCAGCTTCAGGCAGCTCCAACTCATGATCGCGAATGGCAATCCGTATATTCGCTTGTGCACAACACACCAAAATTTTCGAGTTTGAGGCTGGAAACGGTGACGGAATCCTTTGTAGATGTAGCTATCGAGATCTGTGTGTTGCTCTCGCATCGGAGTGGTCAATAACTTACAAATGTTGGCGTGGCTGGGCGAAAAGTCTTACCAGCCCATCGATGATGTGGTCTCAGCCACGGGACGCAGGTCTACCTTGCTGCAGACGCTCCAGAGGTGTGGGCTGAAAGCTCGGTGTGTCACCGCCTTTTCTCCCAGCCGCGGCAGAGCCCTTCTCTTCCGCTTCTTCTGACCATGCCGGCTTGACTGCAACCACCGCGTGCCCGCGGTCTGCGGCGCCCGGGCTTACAGAGCCTGTCACCACGGACAGCTGCGGGGATGCTGATGGCGCGGCTGACGAGGCTGTGGAGGGGCGCAGGAGGCCGGGAGAAGCGGTGAGGTCTTGGGGCGAGATGGACCCCACCTGCAAGCTGAAGGCTGTCGGAGCTTGCCGGTGCCCAGGCGCTGCATACTCCTCAGCCGCCTTCGCCTCATGCGCCGGCGATGCACGAGTTGCAGGTGCGGACTCCAGCTTGCTGGCAGCAGCAGTCGGGGGAGCCGCCTGCACAGCTCGGGCCGCCGCGCCGCTGCTGTCGCTGCGACCGCGCCCGAACACGCTCGCTGTCAGAAGCTGCACGGCAGCGGATGCATCGGCTGGAAGCGGCGCCGGCGCGCTGGAGCCGGTCGCGATCACGCCATCCTCTGCGGCATCCACCAGCGCCTCCAGCTCGAGCCGGCCCCGCAGAAGCGCGAGGTGCGGCTCAAACGAGCTGCTGAATGTGGCTGGGAGGAAGTGGCGCAGGTCGCCGCAGGTGCTGTCAATCACCACGATGGTGGCGCCGCCACCGACTGCACTGCTTTTGGAAGTGGTTCTCGCCGTGAGGGAGGCTCCCGCGGCCAGAGGTAGAGCTCCAGACACACCACCCACACCGGAAGGCGGCGAAAAGGCCAAGTGCCCAGCGGCAGGGCTAGTGGTCTCTCGGCCGCCCGCCATGTCAGCGCCGGAACCGGGCAGGCTACCACGCGAGGTGCGCATCGGACTAAAGGCGTCAAAAATGTGCCGCGCAGTGGCGGCACCCGCGTGCGCAAAGCCGGCAGCCGTCGAGCTGGCGGCCGGAGCGTGGGCAGGAACCATGTGCACAGAGGCTGAGCGAAGGTTCGGCGGCAGCGCGGGCCTCGCAGTCAGCGGCTCTGCAGCGCTCGCGCCCGTGTGCTCCCGCGACGTGTCACCGCTCGCTGCTGAGAAGCCGCCAGGCGGGCTCTGCAGGCCAGCGGGATGGCTGGTGCTGGCGCCACTGGAGCGGCGGGATCCGGGTGGCTCAGACCCCACGGCCGCACCACCGAACAGCAGGCCGCCAGCGGCATCTCCCAAGTGCGGCACCGACGCCCGTCCGCGGCCAGGCGGGCTGGCAATGCCTGCGGCAGCCTCTGAGACAGGAAGAACACCGGCAGAGTTCCGACGCGAGAGGCCAAACACCAGCGCCGCGTCCATTGTCGCAGTTGTCGCCCCCTCGGGCAGCCGAGGACTGAGCGTTTTCACGCCCGTGTGTGCCGCAGCAGCGTCCCGCGGCGTCGCCTGCAGGCCGGTGGGCGAAAACGAGTCCGCAGCGTGCGGCGCAACAGCGAAACCGCCGCTGCCGCTCCCGCCTGCCACGGGCGTGCCCGAGCAATGGCTGCTGAGCGAGCCGCGCCGCGACGCCTCGCTGAGGCCGAAGGAGGGCGAGCCAGCGGAGGCCTCGGAGCGACTCGTGGACACCGCAGGCGACAGGGTGGCAGCCGTGCGCACCGGCAGCAGGCCGCATAGCTCGTACATGGTCGCCGTGAACTCGCCGCAGAGGATGGCCTGCAGGTCGTGCTCGACGGGGATCTCCTGCAGCGGCCGCCGCGCGAGCCCGTACAGGAAGTGGTCCAGGCTGATGCTCGCGCCCTCGGAGGGCGGCAGCTGCATCAGCCGCACGAACTGCTCCGCCTCCCCCTTCGTCACGTCGTTGCCGCGCACGTCCTGCAGGATGCCCTGCACGTCGGCCATGCCCACAAGGCCGTCGCCGTCGCGGTCTGCGCGGGCGAAGGCGCGTCGCAGCTCCACCTCCACCTGTGGGGGCACGGCGCTGAGGGCGGCCCACACGCGGGGAATGAGCAGCCGCAGGAAGCTGCGGATGAAGGAGGGCATCTCTGAGGCGTCAGAGCCCGTGCTGCTCGCGGCGTCCGTGTGCGTGCTGCCGCGCCTACCCAGTGGCCCGGAGGCAAGTCCGGTACCGGCACCGATCGGCGGCGGCGATGCAAGCGAGAGGGCGCCAAAACGGTCAGCACCGGGAGACGTGATCGAGCCGGCGCCACCAAGCCCGCCGATGGGCGGGGAAAACGGGACTGACGGTGACGCGGGAGGTCTGCCTTTGCTGCCCTCTTCGCTGGCGGACAAGGAAGGCGAGCCAGCGGGCATCCGCGGCAACCGCATCACTTGGTTGGTGCGCACAGCTACCACTCGGCCGCCGGCGTCGCGCTGGAGCTCTGGGAGGTACCGGTCCCAGGCGCAGCCCTGCAGCGCACCGTGCAGCAGATCCTTGCTTGTGCGCCCGACGCGCTCTGCGTCCGCCCCCCGCAACTGCCGCACGGCGACCTGCACACCCTCCGCCTGCCATTTCCGGATCTGTTTAGCAGCCGGCAGCACATCGACGCCTTGCAGCGTCGGCAGTAGCAGATACGCCTTCTGTTTGTGCACAACGACCACTGCACAATGTGTCCAACCTGCAGTCAAGTTGATGGGCGAGCGCAGCGTGATGATGTCATCGCACATCTGCGTCAAACCTCAGATCCACAGCAGCCACGCAACTGCTTACTACTCACTCGAGAGGCGCTGCTGCTGCGCCGAAAAGTAACCCCCTCTCTGGCTCGCCACCATCGCCCGCACCAAACCCGCGTCCAGCGAGCCGATCGCGGTTGCAACTGGTCTTCGCAGTAAAATAATGTCCCCGCTCGCCAAACAGCTGACGTGCACGATAGGGCCATGGCGGCGCGAAGATGACACCGCCGAACTGCTGCTTGTCGAGCCAGACTGGCCTTGTCCCATTCTCACTTTCAGCCGTTTTGCGCCATGTGCCGCATGCAGGAATTCGACACAGCTACAGGCCTAAAGTCTGCGGCGGAGCGACGAAGGCCCAAAAACGTCAGGCGGATTCACTTCTGTACAGCAATATGTTCCGGCGTGAGATCGAGACATCTGAATACTTTTGCGAGGCGGACGCAGGATTTTGCGAAGTTTTCGTCATGAGCCGCAGCTCGCCTACGCAACAACGCCACCGCCGCCCATCGAAGGACTATGTTCGTATGATTATGCCCCCTCTTGAATGAGCTTGCGACAAGCACTGGTTCGAGCGATTCGGCCAGCGGCAATCTCCGCGACACGTGCGTGTGCAGCGGCATCGACGCGTTGGGCCTCGGTAGCGCCGCTTGTGTCCGCGCCTGCGGTACGACCGGCTGTGGTCAAGATGAGTGCACCCGTCTCTGGTGCTACCATCAGCGTAACTGGCTTTGCGACATGTGAGTTGCGACGAGGGCGCCTGCTCGCGTTTCCCAGTTCTGGAGCGGTCGTACTTTGAGCTGCGCGCCATGAGTCTCTGCCCTGCAGGCCCGTACTACCAGAAGGCGAAGACCGCGCTGCTCGGTTTACAGGTGAGGCTGATGCGGGCGTCACGCGTAGCTGTGCAGGCATCAGCTCGTGAAGTTTGCCCACCCGCATTTACCCGACGTCGAGGCACCCTTCAACGCTCTGCGCTCATCTGTGTGCGTTGCAGGCGCTGGACCCCACCGTCACTGTCGAGGTTGTTGAGCACGCAGACCGTGACAGCTTCCGCGGATGGTGGTTCCCCTTCCGAGAGGACCTGGGCCCGCAGGCGGCGGCACATCAGTCGTCGCCGGCGGTGTGGTTGCGCGGCAAGCAGGTGAGCGCTGTTGCTCAGTCAATCAGTCGGCGGTAACACGAGGTGTCAATGCGCGCTGGGCTCCTGCGCAGCGCTGACGATGTGCCCGTGCTGGCCAGCGACCGCCGTGCAACGGAGATCCACTTTCGTCCCTCGTTGCCGTTGCAGTTCTTGGGCGGCTGCGACGCCACCATCGCCTGGATCAAGGCCAACTACATGGCCGGCGGCGCTGTCTCGCGCGCGCCGCGCGTGGTGCACTCCAACGACGTGGACGTGCCTGCTGGTGCGGGGGAGGCGCCCGTCAAGTACGACTACGACCTGGTGGTGATCGGGGGCGGCTCCGGCGGCCTGTCATGCAGCAAAGAGGCCGCGGCGCTGGGCGCCAAGGTGGCGGTGCTGGACTTCGTGAAGCCGTCCTGGCAGGGGACCACCTGGGGCCTCGGCGGCACCTGCGTGAACGTGGGCTGCATCCCCAAGAAGCTCATGCACCAGGCGGCCCTGCTGGGCGAGGCGATCACGGACGCGCGCTCCTACGGGTGGGACGTGCCTGCGCCAGCCCACGCGGCGCACGGGGCGGCGGCGGGCGCTGAGGCCGCCAAGACCGTGGCGTCCCACAGCTGGGAGCGCATGGTGAGCAGCGTGCAGGACCACATCGCGGGGCTCAACTTTGGGTACCGCGTGCAGCTGCGCGAGAAGGGCGTCAAGTACGAGAACGCGCTGGGCGCCTTCGTCGACCCGCACACGCTCGAGCTGACGGACAAGCGCGGCAAGACGAGCCGCATCACCACGCGGCGCGTTGTCATCGCCGTCGGCGGCCGCCCCAAGGCGCTGGACATCCCCGGCGGCGAGCTGGCCATGTCGTCCGACGACCTCTTCTCGCGCGCCACCTCCCCCGGCAAGACCCTCGTGGTGGGCGCCTCGTACGTGGCGCTTGAGTGCGCGGGCTTCCTCGCCGGGATCGGGCTGCCCGTCACCGTCATGGTGCGCTCCATCCTGCTGCGGGGCTTCGACCAGCAGGTGGCGGACCTCATCGGCGAGGCGACCAAGGCGCACGGCGTCGCCTTCGTGCGCCCCGCCGTGCCCACGCGCATCGACAAGGAGGCGGACGGCCGCCTGAAGGTGTCGTGGGTGAACAGCGAGACGGGCGCGGAGGCGTCCGAGGTGTACGACTCTGTCTTCACCGCCACGGGCCGCGAGGCGGACACGCGCAAGCTGAACCTGGAAGCCGCGGGCGTGAAGGTGGAGCGCGACGGCAAGCTCGCCGCCGTGAACGAGCAGACGTCCGTGCCGCACATCTACGCCATCGGGGACGTGCTGGCGGGGCGCCCCGAGCTCACGCCCGTGGCCATCATGGCGGGGCGGCTGCTGGCGCGGCGCCTGTTCGGCGGCAGCACGGAGGGCATGGACTACGACCGCATCCCCACGACCGTGTTCACGCCCCTCGAGTACGGCTGCGTGGGCCTGTCCGAGGAGGACGCGCTCACGCGCCTGGGCAGCGGGCGAGTGGAGGTGTACCACACGAACTACACGCCGCTGGAGTGGTCCGTCGTGGAGTCGCGCCCGCAGAACGGCTGCTACGCCAAGCTCATCGTGGACAAGGGCGACTCCAACCGCGTGGTGGGCTTCCACGTGCTGGGCCCCAACGCGGGCGAGATCACGCAGGGCTGGGCCTGCGCGCTGCGGCTGGGCGCCACCTACGAGAGCTTCATCAGCACCGTGGGCATCCACCCCACCACCTCCGAGGAGTTCACCACGCTCAGGTGCGCGCAGGACTGGGCGAGGAGGGGTGCGCAGCGGGTGCTGCGGGCGTGTGCTGCGCCTCTTGCTGCTGCTGCTGACGCATGCCGCATGCCGCGCTCGGCTTGCGGCCCAATCGCATTTTCACACTTCGCATCGCCTCGTTCACTGCTTCCGTACGTCCGCCCTCTGTCCCTCCTCTGCAGTGTTACCAAGAGCAGCGGCGCCTCCACGGAGAAGTCGGGCTGCTGAGGGTAAGCCCTCTGGCGATGAACCGGAGCTCGCGCGCGTGTTTCGCGCCGCTACATGCAGTCGCACGCGGAGATTCGCTCTCCGCTGTGCGACGCGTTGAGTGGTTGCTGAGCCGCAAAGCGCGTTCCGGCGCCAGGGGGCCTCAGGATGGAGAGTCTGTGTGTCCGTGGTAGTCCCCCGTGCGGGGGGCGCGCAGATCGTCGCGTGTGCCTTGGCACACCCGCGTCTGCGCGTCATCCTGTGTGGGGGGCTGCCGCGCCCTGCTCTGCCATCATCATCGTGTGTGATCGCCAGGCCCGCAGCCGCGACGGGGGCAAGCACTTGAGGGACGGCCCGCCTTTGCCCGGCCCCTACCCTGCTCCCCTCCGCTGGCCTGCCCGCACCTGGGCCTGGTCCACATACACCCAATCATCTGATGCTGTTTCTGCGCATGAAGGGCCAATTGCTCGACCCCGCTGGTTTGGAGGCCGCTGTGCAAGGTGGTGGCGGGGCTGTGTCGCGGGCTTGGGCAGACGCTCGTTTGAGCGCGCTGTCCCCATGCCTGCGGCCCACCCCTGTTCCTCTGCCTGCCGCGGTCCCCAGTTCCAGCGGACGAGCGC
>Ga0208629_100993_pt1 | contig 12193 bp, 4 predicted proteins | sample LakWasMet19_HOW5_2_FD_183865 | JGI IMG/M metagenome (GOLD analysis project Ga0208629, IMG submission 183865) | Freshwater sediment methanotrophic microbial communities from Lake Washington under simulated oxygen tension - Sediment Metagenome... | ecosystem: Environmental > Aquatic > Freshwater >...
TGGCCTCCGCAGGCCCCACCTCCCCCCTGGGCGGGGGCTGGGGGGAGCAGCAGGGGCTGGGCCACCCCTCGCTGCACCTTGGGGCAGCGGGCGGCGGCCAGCACCTTCCGCAGCAGCAGTTCCAGCAGCAGCAGCAGCACCCTGCCGCAGCCGCTGCGTACTACGCTGGCTGGGGCGCTGCCGCAGGTGCCGGCGGCGCGGGTGGCTTCGGGGGCGCCTACCCCTCGTACGGGATGGGGGGTGGGTCGGGCGCGCCGCAGCTGCACGCGCCCCTGCCCGCAGCCGCAGGCGGCGGCTCCCTGAACCTGCAGGAGGCGCTCTCCAACGCTGCCGCTGCCGCAGGCGTGGACATGTCTGCGCTGCTGCAGAACCCAGCGGAGCTCTTCGCGGCGGCGGCAGCGGCGGTGCAGGCCTTCCCTGGCCTCGGCAGCATGCTGGCAGCAGCGGCAGCCAACGGCACGCTGCCGACGCTGCCCGCGGGGCCGTACGGGGTCGCCCCGCCGCCCGCCGTGCATGCTGCGAGCGGCTACAGCGGCCGCGGCGTGCCTGGCGGCTACGATGCCTCCTTCCACGCCCCCTACCCCGGCCAGCACGCCCCCTACCCCGCAGGCAGCGGCTACGCCCCCTACCCCGCCGCTGCTGCGGCCCGCGAGGTGGCCGACGCGGTGGAGGCGGCCCGCGAGGCTGCGGAGGTGGCTGCGCTTGAGGAGTCGCTGGAGGGACTGGCGACGGAGGCGGCCTCGCGGGCAGACGCCGCCGCGGCAGCGGCGTCGCCCCACGGCAGCAGTAGCAGCCTCACTTCCGGCAGCTCCGCGACCGACGCGTCCTCGCACGCCTCCGCTGGCGACGACGCTGGCACCCCTGCCTTCTCTTAAATGCGCAGGGGCACAGGCCGGCCCCTTCCTCTTGTCGCCGGTGTGCAGAGTGCGTGTGCTGCGGCCGCCTCAGAGGATGTCAACTGCCCTGCAGCCTCGCACCCGTGCCCTCGTCGTGTTGCCGCCGGGGCAGACGGCTGTTCGACACATTCCGCGGCAAGCAGGCGCGGTCAATCACGGCCTGGCCTGGGCCGCTGCCCGCATCACTTGTTTGACGCTGCTGCTGCTGTCTCTACCGTAGTGGCAACGCTTGTCCTGCAGCTGCCGACGTCGATGCTGATGCTGCACTCGCCCTCACACAATCGCAGCTGAGCTGAGCGCCCCCCTGTTCGAGTTCCCACCACACACCACGCTGCTTCCTTCGCCGTTCACCTCACACGCACTCGTGTGTTCCGGTTGGATTCCCCCTTGCTGCTCGCACCCGCCGTACTCTCGGCTGCGCCAGGCAAGCGCTCTGCATGTGTCCCGCATTGGTCGCATGCACTCCCCGGCAGTGCGCGCCAGTGATCCGCCCGACGGCCGCGGAACGGCAGCGCCCTGCCTCGCACCCTGCCCTCGGCGCCTGGGAGCCCCGCCCCCGCTCCCCGCTCCACCTGCATGTGCCCCCGCACCGAGAGATGCCCAGAGAGAAGTGAAGCCGCACATCCGAGAGAATCACAGCCGATCGCCTGGCGCCCCGCTCAGGACACGCACCCACAACAGCCCGAGGGCATGCATGGCGAGACCGCACACTGGCTGAGCCGCCCCCACCCCGCCGCAACGGCAAGGGCCACGCTGCCAGCGTTGGGGCGTGCTACCCTCTCGCCCCGTGAGCAGGGCCGACAGCCTGCTGCCGCGTCTGTGAGGCCTTTTGCACGAAGAGCCGCACACAGTCACACATCCCTGCACGCACCCCCCTGCACGTTTTCTGTCGAACGGCAATCTGCTTCCGCACCTCGCTGCCGTTTGCGCCGTGGGGCGCCCGAGGTGTGGGAGAGGGCGATCCCGACCCACACGCCTTGCTCGCATGCCCAGCGCGGAGCGAGTGAATCGTGTTCGTGGGCTGTGTGCTGCATGGGCACGCCCGAAACCCGGGCGCCTGCTAGCGCGTGGACTGCTTGAATTTGCACATGCGAGGCTCTCGTGCGCCGCCAATCCGCGTAGTTGATTGCACCGAGGCCTGCAGCGCTCCGACGCGCTCGTTTTTGAGGCTGCAGCGCCGGCCCACTTGTACGTACGCATCGACCACTGTCATCCCCGGGCCTCCGTATCAATCTGCATTCGAGTCGAAATATATGATTCTCTTTCGAGTTCATTCACACCGGAATGGATAGCTGATCGGCAAGCTTGAAGACGTATGAGTGCCATTAATATTCATTCAGGTTTGGTCGACGTCCGACACAGATGGATAGCACACGATGAAGCTACTGGTAGCAAAATCATCAAGCTTCGTGGCTTCGAATTCGCAACTTGGCACACAGTCTGGCCAAGTTTTTGACAGCAGCACACCTCCTGCGCGCAGGGGTCGCAAGCCTGCCGCAGCGCACGGGCGACGAAAGCATGGGTTAATGTATCAGGCGGGCATCCATCCACAGCCGGTAAAGAAGAGAGACAGCCCTGCCGCTCTGCCGGCAGTTTGGCGGCGAGTGGGTCGAGCCCGCTCGTGCGGGAGCGAGCAGGAACTAGAACCCCCTGTCGGTGGAGGCGGCTCTCGCCCTCTCACCGGCCGGCCCCTAGCTGCACCTGCTTGGCCAGCTGCATGGCCAGCGCTGCAAGGGCGTGCACGTCCCCGGAGCTGGCAGCAGCAGCCACGGCACTCTCCAGGCTGTCATCGCCACCGCTGCGGCCGCGGCCGGCGCTGCGCCCGACAGACGGGCCGCGGGGCGCAGGTGCCGGAGCAAGCGCGGCGGGCCCCCCGGCTCCCGCCACGGACATGCCGCCGGGCAGCGGGCCGCCCATGCGTGCCTGCCTCGCCGGGCTCACCACGCCGGGGTCCCTCACCCCCGAGGTCACCTCGCCAGAGTACACGCCGCTGCCGTCGTCGCCGCGGACAGCGGAGCGGGTTCGCGGCGCGGAGGCGGCTCGTTTGGCGTACTCCCGGGTGTTGTCACCGCTCCAGCGCCCGCGCGTGCCGCCCAGACCCCCGCCCGCCTGCGTGGGCGCGGCGTAGGTGGTCTTGGCGCCGCCCAGGCGGCTGGTGTCGCCGCCTCGGCCCACGCCCACGTTGCCGTCCGCCTGCCCGCGCCGCTCCCCGATCTCGCCGAACAGCGCCTCCCACGCCCCCGCGATGCTCGTGCTGCCGCGGCGGCCGCGCCCGTACTTGTGCTGCTGCTTCTGGTAGTAGGACATGCAGTCCAGCGGGTTGGCGCGGTTCAACGTGTTGTGCAGGTCGCGGCCGCCCGTGGAGGTTGGGTCGTCGTGCAGGGCTGCCGCCGCCTCGCCGCGCACGCCCCGCAGCGGCTGCACGTGCCTCGTCTCCAGCTTGCGCCGCCACACGCGCGCCGCGTCCTCGTCGCCCGCCTCGTCGCGCACCTCGTCCTCGTCCTCGATGGCGTTCAGGCCCATCGCCTCGCGCGTCACGGGGTCGTTCACCGCTGCGATCACCAGCTCCGCGCCGTCCGGCCCCGTCAGCTTCACCAGGCGCCGCACGCGCTCGCCCAGCTGCTCCTCCACCTCCAGCAGGATGCGCGGCGGCGGGTCCCCGGGCCGCCGCAGCGCGTCCTCGGCCATGCGCGCCTCCAGCGTCTCCTTGCGGCACACCAGCTCCGCCACGTCGAAGGCCATCTCGCGCACGGCGTGCTGCTTCATCTTGGGGAAGGAGTTCAGCAGCGCCTCCATGCCGCGGGCCTTGGACACGGCGCCCTTGGCGGAGAGGGTGTGGCGCGGCAGCGCGAGCACGCCGCTCGTGTTGACGGTGAAGGCCGTCATCACGCTCTTGCCGCTGCGGCCGCTCACCGCTGACATGGCGTCCCCGCCAGCGACGGTGCGGCGCGCGGTGCGGCGGCCTCCCGTCATGAGCACGCTGTGTGTGCCCGCGCCGCCGCCCGCAGCGGAGGCGCCCCCGTCATCGTCGTCGTCGGCTGCCCCCAGCGCGGCCTGCAGCACGAAGGTGCTGCGGCGAGGGCCCGACCGCCCACCGAAGGCGCCCACCGTCGCCCCCGCGCCCACGCCAGGCAGCGCCGCGCCGTCTGCGCGCGCGCTGGCGGAGTCGCCGATGTCATCAGCGGACCCCGACGACACGGCGTCGGGCGGGCCCGACGCCAGCCCGATGGCGTACTCTGAGGGGCGGGGCAGGCGCTCGCCCGCTTGCTGCTGCGGCGACGGCAGGTGCGGGCCGGGGGCGTCCTCCGCAATCAGCTGGCGGGCTCGGGCCAGCAGGGCGGAGAGCGGGTCGTCCGCAGCCACTGCGCTGCTGCTGCCGCCGCCGGCGGCGTAGCTGCCCTCCCCAGCGGCGCCAGCAGCGCCCCTGCCCGGCGCAGGTGAGGTTGCGTCGCCGCCCCCGCCTGGGCTGCTGAGGAACGCGTTCAGGTTCCGCACGCTGGGGGGCCGAGGGGGCGGCGCAGGCACAGCCTTCGGGCCGGGAGGGGAGCCGGGAGCAGAGGCAGCCGACGCAGCGGCAGGCGCGGGTGACGCAGGCGCACTCCCTGCCTGGCTGGCGGGCTGGCTGCGCTCCCTGTCGAACAGCGGGCGAGAGGAGGCGGCCCTCTCGTCCCTGTAGGCTGCGGGGGATGCACCCGCAGGCGAGGAGGCGTAGGCTGCAGGGTGGGCGGCTAGCTCAGAGAGCGGCATCGCACCCGCACCGGCGCTTGCGGCAGCTGCAGGCACTGAGGCTGGCGGCGCCTGGTCTCCGTCCCAGACGCCGTCCCAGGCACCTGCAGCGGCGGGGCAGCACGAGGCAGGGAGGGGGCAGCGGAGCGTGTGGCGAAGGCAACAATCGGCAGGCAGAGACGTTGGCGGCAGCGACAAGCCGGAGAAACGAACTGCCGCATGCCACACTGCCTCGTGCACTGCCACGAAGGAGCCCTCATCCGGCGAATGGCATGTCGGGCAGCAGGACACGGACCTGCGATGCTGGTGCTGCCGCGGCGGCCGCGCCCGTACTTAAGCTGCTGCTTCTGGTAGTAGGATAGCTTTTCGTCGGGGTTGGCGGAGGAGAGCACGTTGTGCAGGTCCCGATCGCCCGTGTTGCTGGGGGTGTCGTGGCCGCCGTGCCGGTACGGCGCATCGACACGGCTGACGCGGTGCGTGTCCAAGCGACGACGCCAGATCCGAGCCTCCTCGCCCTCCATAGCGGCATCCTCGCTGGGCACTTCCAGCTGCAGGCTCTCGATCACCTCGGGGTCCTTGAGAGCATCCATGAGGGTCGAGGACGCAGGGCCCGCAAGCCGCCGAATGTTCGCGTCATTGTCAAGGATTTTCGTGTTGAGTGTGATGAGAATCTCTGGCGTGCGGGCAAGCCCGCCGCCTGCTTGTTGATTGGACACGATGCGGTCCAGCATCGCGCGCTTCCGCGCCTCCAACTCGAGTCGCTCGATGCACAGCGAACGCAGTGCGAGCTGCACCTTGCGGTCGAAGGTCAGAAGAATGGCATCCAGACCGCGTGCGTGGCGATGGCCGGCGACCGCAGAGAGGGTGTTGCGGGGCAGCGGCATAAAGGAGTCGGCGAGGTCATCGACGGTCACCCCTGTGCGAGTGCTCCCTGCGACGGACATCTCTGCGAGATATACCGCGCGCAGCAGCGAGTGAAAGCGGCGCTGCCGCGTCAGCAAGAAGGTAGGTCGTTGGGCCGATAAAACTGCACTCGCAAGCGCGCGCGAGAGGAGGGCAGAGAGCCGTGTCGTCAATCTGGAGACGCGCCGGTCCACGCCCCGAAGTGAGCACCCGAGACTCTTCGCCGTGAACGACGAAATCCGGAATCGGCGATGATATCCGAGGAACACGAGCCCAGCAGTCAAGCCGACCCGCGCAGCAGGCAGCCAAATTCGTAGAGACGACCTTCGTTGCGAAACTCATTGTGCGCGAAACACCTGCATCTGTCTGTACGCGTCATTTTTCGTCTCTGCCAAAATTGTCATCAGGAGCCAACCAAGCCCCCATCATTCTGAGCTCAATGCCAAGCGTGGCTCATCTCCACCTCTCGTTTTTTGGAGAGGTTGTTTCTGCGCAGAGCACTCGACAGCGAGCCTCTGAGCGCGGCGTTGGCCCGGCGGTTCAACTTGGTGCAGTGCCGCCAGTGGACTTCAACGCTCAACAGGTCGCAGAGACCATAACAGACCAGATTTGTGGTCGACAGCACTGAGCTTCGTGAGCCTTCGCTTGCGAGGGGACCGATGTGTTCGGATTGGTCCGAGTCGAGCCTCAAAACACCGTGCCACAGTGTGACAGCAAGCCCAAGGCGAGAAAACGACAACGCTCCGCAGATTCAACAAGCAACACGCCATTCCGACGACGACATCTCTGCTGCTGAAATTGGCCACGCAAGACCATGCCCTACGTCAGCCACAACCCATCCAACCTGCGGCGCCTACTACTGCGCTGGTCAGCTCAGCCTGCCAGTGCCACAGTGAACCCGACACCTCAACACCCAGCGAGCCCGTGGACGCTGTTGTCTGACGCGCGCAAGACTGCAGCCTCACTCGCACTGCCGCCTCGAGACTAACGGCCCGCCAGTCCGGTCAATGCACCCACCCGCAGAAGCCGCCCCATCAAGGCCGCCCCCAGCAGCCCCTCCCCCTTGGCGGCGGACCCCATCCCCCTACAGAATCGGGGGCCTCTTCAAGAGCGAAGCGAAGGCGCCGCCTGGAGCCGGGCTCCCTGCGCCTGCGCGTGTCTGTCCACTCGGCGTGCTGGGCAGGCGCCTCGGCGCCTGCGAGGCCGCTGCGCCGGCAGCCGCCGCGCCAGCCTCGGCTCCTGCAGCTGCGGAGCCTGCGCCCCCACCACTCACGCCAACGAGCGGGCTGGCTGTGCCGCTGCCAGGCAGGCCGCCGTCACGCGAGGTGCCGGCCCCGCCCGCCCCCTCGCCCCCCGTGTGCGCGTGCGCCCCCAGCAAGCCCCTCACCTCGAGGGTGGCCCGCAGCTTCAGGGCGCGCCTGTCCGCAGCGGCGTCACCCTCCGCCATCTCAACCACACTGGGGCTGGCGAGGGCGCGCGGGTTGGGGAAGGCGCCGCTCGCGTTGGCGGCCGCAGCTGCCGCGGCGGAGGCGGAGGCCGCCACTGTCGCTGCGGCAGCGGTGGGCGAGCTGAGGGCTGTGAGCTGCGCCATGCCGGGGGCAGGGGTGCTCGCAGACCCCGACATCACGCTGCCGGGGGCGGTGCGGCTCGTCGCGGCGTGCAGCAGGGCGGCGGAGGCGCCCAGGCCCGCCTGCTGCTGCTGCTGCCCCAGCGCCAGGCTGCTGCCGGCCCGCTTCAGGCCCGGCAGACCGCCGGACAGCGCAGCAGCGACGGCGGCGGGGCCGGAAGCGGTGGCCGCCCCCGCAGCGCCGGCGCCAGCGACCGCCGCGCCTGCGGGTGCAGCGGGGAGGGGGATCGCGTCCCCGTCCGCCGTGAGCAGCTGCCCCGAGGCGAGGGAGGAGGTGCCCAGCGCTGCCCCTGTCCGCAGGTCGGCGCGGCGCCCCGGCAGCCCCGTGCGCAGGGCCGGCCCCAGGCCCCCCTCGCCCGCCAGCGCGCTGCTGGAGGAGCTGCCCTGAGACCCGATGCTGGCGCTGCGGCTGCGCATGCCGCCAGCTGCTGCTGCGGCTGCAGCAGCAGCGCCAGCGGCGACGCGTGCGGTGGTGCTGCTGCGGCGCATGTCCGCGCCTGCAGCAGCAGCAGCGGCCGCCTCCGCCTCTGAGGGGCCGTACGCCCCGCCCGCAGACGACAGCCCCGCAGCTGCCAGCAGCGCGGCGGCAGACCCCCCGTGCCTGCTCTGCCCCGCCTCGATCAGCTGACCCGTGCGGGGGTCGAGCCGAGGCTGCGGCGCCACGCGAATGTTGTTCACGTGCACAGGGGGCGCGAGCCAGCCGCCGCCAGCCCCGAGGCCAGCGCCGCTGCCGCCTGCACGTGGGGGCCTCGACCCCCCAGCACCCGCAGCCGCACCAGCCTGCGCCCCGCTGCCCCCGCCCTGCACTCCTGGCCGCAGCGACACGGCTGCGAGCGATGTGTCCACGTCAGCGGGGGGCAGCACTGGCACGGGGGGCAGGCTGATGCCCCCGCCCCCACCGGCAGCCCCTCCGAAGGCGGGGGCACGGCTGCTGCCCAGGAGGCCGCTGCCGGGCCGCCCGCTGCCCGCCGCCTGCGCCGCCAGCGCGTGGGAGAGGGCGTCCGGGCCGCTGCCCGTGCCCCCCGCGGCGAAGACGGCGAGCATGTGCGCCGTGGCCGCGGAGAGGGAGCGCAGCGCACGCGCTCGCGACAGCAGCGCCTCCGCGACGGCGGGCACGGCGGCGGCGGCGGAGGCCTTGCGCTGCCCGCCGCCGCGCCCCTTGCCTGCCGCCGCCGCCTCCGCCTCCCCGCTGCCCGCAGCACCTGCAGCCGCCTGCCCCGTGGCGGCCCGCGCCAGCTGCTCCTCGTCCCAGCCTGCCAGCGTCTGCAGCGAGGCGAGCAGGGCGGGGTCTGAGAGGCCCGCCACCTCGCTGGCGGAGGCGAGGGCGCGGGCGCGAGAGGCCGCTGCAGCCGCGGCGGCCGCCCCCGCTGCCTCCTGCGGCGGCGCGTCCGCCTCCTTGCCCGTGAGCGAGGTGAGGAAGAAGGCGGCGTCGGGGGAGGCCGCCGCAGCCTCACGCGCCGCCGCCGCCGCCGCCTCCCCCGCAGCCCGGGCTCTGGCCTCCCGCTCCGCGCCCCGCGCTGCCTCCCGCAAGAGGGCTGCAGCCGTGCCCGCCAGCGCCCCCAGCAGCGCGTGGAGCACCTCCTCTGCGCGCCCCAGGTAACGCACCGCATCCCGCCCCTGCCGCCGCACGTCCAGCAGCCGCGTGCTGGCGCCCTTGCTCAAGCCAGCCAGCGCTGCCGCGGCGGCGGAGGCGGCGGAGGGCGAGGCGGATGCGGGGTGGCTGCCGGGCCGCAGCGGCAGCAGCCCCGGCCCGCTGTCCCTCTCCTCGAGGCCCTCCTCGCGCCCGCTTCGCCGCGACTCTGCGTCCTCCACCGACCCGCCGCCACCGCTGCCGCGCCTGCCGCCGCCGCCACCTGCCCGGCGCCCCCGCCTGTCGGCCGCCTGCAGCCCGCCAGCGGGGGAGGGGGAGCGGTCGGAGCCGCCCGCCCCCGCCCCCGCCGCCTGCTGCTGCTGCTGCAGCTGCGCGGCCAGCAGCTCCCTGAGGGGCTCCAGCATGCTCGCGAGGCCCAGCGCCCCCTGCCGCACGGACAGCAGGATCTCCTCCAGCCGGTCCGCGCCGCTGCGGTGCAGGCGCAGCTGCGCCCGCGCCCCCGCCAGCAGCCGCTCCAGGCGAGACAGCTCCTCGCGCCAGCTGTCCTCGCCGCCCACGCCGGGGCCCACGCCGCCCAGCGCTGCGGGCACGGGCACCGGCAGCAGCGGCAGCCCCCTCGGCGAGGGCCCGCCCCCGAGGGTGATGGCGGAGAGGGAGCTGCCGGCACGCTCGCGGCCGCCGCCCTGGGGCAGCAGCGCCCCCGCCGCCTGCGAGGCGTCCAGCTGCGCCAGCGCCGCGCCCACGCCCCCCGACCCCTGCAGCGCCTCATACTCCGCCTGCGAGGCAGCGTGCTCGCGCCGCACCGCAGCCAGCCGCGCCTCCGCCTCCGAGCGCTCGCTCTCCAGCGCCTCGCGCAGGCGCGGCGCCCCCAGGAAGCGGTCCACCATCTGCTCGAGGGTCGCCACCCCCGTGGTGGCCTTGATGCGCGTGAAGGCGTCCTGCAGCGCCGCGGCGCGCTCCTCCCGCTGCCGCCGCTCCTGCTGCAGCTGCGCCACCGCCGCCTCCTTCGCCGCCAGCGTGTGCAGCAGCTGCTCCTCCTGCTCGCGGCTCAGGTCCCCGGCGAGCTCCGCCTTCATCTCCGCGCGCACCGCAGCGCGCTGCCGCCTCCACGCCTCCATCTTGGTGGCCCGCGCCAGCTCCACGCGCCGCTCCTCCAGGTCACGCTCCCGCGCAGCCCGCTCGCTCGCCAGGCGCCCCTGCAGGCGGTGCAGCTCCATGATGGCGCCGTCGCGGCTCGCCTCCAGCAGGCGCAGGTACCCGGACACGTCCCCCGTCTCCTTGCGCGCCGCCCGTATCGCGTCGTCCAGGCCCTTCATGTGCCGCTCAAAGGCGGAGGCGTTGCTGCGCAGCCGAGCAGACATGTGCTCGTACTGGCGCCGCGTGAACTCGCGGCGCGTCATGGCGCGGCGCACCGTGCGGATCTGGCGCCGCAGCTGGCGGATGCGGGACACCTCCGCAGCCTCCGCGGGGGTGATGTGGCGCAGGGCGGCCGCGTCCACCGCGCCGCCGCCCCGCCCCGCCGCCTGCGCCGCAGCCGTGTGCCGCATCACCGCCTCCGCCGCGTCCAGCAGGGCCGAGGACGTGTTTGAGAGGGTGCTGCCGAGGGGGCCGCCGAAGCCGAGGGGCAAGCCGATGTTGGGAGGGGCTGCAGCTGCGGCAGCGGCACGCCCGCGCGGGCTGGACCCAGCCCCGCCCGCAGCGGCCGAGCGCAGCGCGGGCAGCGAGCCGGTGGACGCCTGCGCGTCGAGGCCGTACGCGGCGTCCCCGCCGCTCCCTCCGCCCTCCTCCTCGTCCTCGCCGTCGTCCTCCTCGTCGCTGTCCCACGGGTTGGACCACACCGCTCCCGTCTTCGGGTCCACGCCAGCTCCGCCACCCGCTGCGGCCGCCGCGCTGCCCGCCGTTGCGCCCAGCAGCAGCCCGCTCGCCGCAGCGGCGCCGCCAGCGCCGCCCCGCGCCGCTTTGGTCGCCCCTCCCGAGAGCGCCAGCATGTGGGTGCGCGCCTCCACGGCTGCGAGGGTCGCGTTCTCCGCCTGCAGCGCAGACAGCTCCGCCCGCAAGTCCGCCAGCCGCTGCTCCTTCAGCACGGCGGCGCGCTTGAGCTCGTTGAAGCGCTTGGCCGCACCCGCCACGGCCCCCTCCACCTCGCGTAGTGTGCGCTGCGTCGTCTCCGCAGCGTCCGCCATGCCCACGCCGTGCTCCCGCCCCTTGTTGGCGGCGCGCAGCAGGCGGTCCATGTCGCCCACGGCGCCGCCGTCGAGCACGCCCAGCGACGCGGCAGGCGCCGCCGCCCCGCCCACGCCGGCGGCAGACTTGCTGCCGCCGAGGCGGGCGGGCGAGCCGTAGCCGGGCGAGCCCAGCGCCGTCGCAGAAGCGGATGCGTGGACGGCGTGCCCACCAGCGGCTGGCGACGCAGCGCGCACCGCACGGATCAGATCCTGCGAGGAGGGGTGTGAGAGCAAGCAGATGTCGGCAGGCAGTGACAGCGGAAGAACAGCAGCAGGCACGGTTGCAGGCCCACACAGCGCAACGTACCTGCTTGCGCGTGATGGGACGATCCCGAGGCAGCAGCCCTTCTGCCTCCTTGTACAGATTGCGGACATGGTCAAGCGGCGCGAGTCTGCACAGCGCGGTCGCGAGAGTCAAGGCTGGGAGTGATGCCACCGACGTCGGCGTCGCCTGTTGCTGGCTGAGCGGCAAGCACGCCATAGCGTGTGTCGCCTGCGAGTGTTGAGCCGTGGCTGTGTAGCACTGAAAGTAGGCACGTGCCTTTGAAAGTTTGCGGCCATCTTCGGACGTTATCCGGCGGAGGGTCAGCGCGTATTGGCAATTGCCAGCCTCTTTGAGCTGGAGGCAAGAGGCTCGCTCCTCCGCAAGTGAGACACAAGTCGTGGAAGCGGACACTACCCACCCGCCGTCATGCTCGCACGGCGAGCGAAAGCCGGAAGCGCGAAGGGAGACTCGGGCGGGTGTTGACCCGGACCGAAAGCGACGCAGTCGCGCTTCGCTGCAAAGCCAGGGAAGTGTCCACCGTGTACACGAGCGAAAATCTCGCCATTGACGATTCCTCGCTGTTGTGAGGCTTGTGAGTCGCAAACCAAGGGCAAAACGTCCCACATTCGACAGACGGCGGGACGTGATTGCCACACAGCCAGTTCTATCAGAAAGTTGGGGCTTGAGGTCCACCGGAAGGCTCACTAGCCAGAGCCGCGTGAACTTTTGAGCTTCCGGGACGATCGCTCGCCAAGCGCTCGCATTGCGATCGTACCAGGTCCAGGCCGATCGCCTCGTTAGCCCGCCGCCCAGAACAAACCCCGCCACAGACCACGAGGATGCAGCTTCAGAATGCAGTGGGCTCGGCCCTCTCGAACCATATGCAAGTGATTTGGTGAGCTCCCTCGCGCGATGGCCCGCACCCGCGCCCACCCGCGGTCTCTGAAACGTCACGGTCAG
>Ga0208629_100994_pt1 | contig 12188 bp, 10 predicted proteins | sample LakWasMet19_HOW5_2_FD_183865 | JGI IMG/M metagenome (GOLD analysis project Ga0208629, IMG submission 183865) | Freshwater sediment methanotrophic microbial communities from Lake Washington under simulated oxygen tension - Sediment Metagenome... | ecosystem: Environmental > Aquatic > Freshwater >...
GAAATCGATCAAGCTGGGGCCCGCGTTCGTCTCGCCAATGGAGAGCGGCAGCAGATCGACCTGCACGAGGTCGGAGAGCCGCACTTTAGCCACGGCAGACGGTAGCATCTGGCAAGCCACGTACAGCACGCCAGCCGTTGCGTCCAGAGCCATGCTTGCACCCGCTGTGCACGTGTGATCGAGCGGGACGCTTTGTATGAGGGTGAAATCAGAGAGCCGGATACGGTGAAGTTGAGGCAGCGGTCCGCCGCCACCTATCGATGACGTCGACAGCGCATACAGAGTCGCAGACTGCGCATCCAGCTGCATATCCATCAGCCCAGCATCGGGCGGTGCAACTTCCAGGGCGCCCGCGTACGAGAAATCTGGCAGGTGCACGCGAGCAATGCGACCACGACCCGTGTACTCGCCGAAGTATACGAAACCGCCGTGGTAGTCGACCAGCCCGGCGTATAACCGCGTGTGGTTCTCAGGAAGTGTCAGCGCTCCCAAACGCACGAATGTGGCGACGTCGACGCGCACGATCGTGCCGTGCATTTGTGAGTCCGCGGAAAGGAAGGTGGCTACATACAGCATTCCTGCTGCCGAGTCCAGCGTAACGGCATAGAAATTAGATTCACCGGAGAGCAGTGTCAGCGTGCCTGTGCGCGCAAATGCAGCCAGGTCGATGCGCAACACGCGAGCCGGTGAGGTGTCGGTCACGAGGAATAGCTGGTCTCTGAGCGGGTCGAACGCGGCACCAAGAACGCGCCCATCCTCAGGCTCAAGCACGAGCGCGGTGCGAGTGAGAGACCGCAAGTCAACGCGGATGACAGAGCCCGGTGGGCCATACGTGGTGTAGAGCAGGTTGCGCCGCCTGTCATCAAGCACCATGGTGTCAATATCCACGTCGAGTGGTTCGGTGGCCACCTGTTGTCGCACCACGGATGATGCTGGTTGCATCGAGGCTGAGTCGACGGTGTCGGTCCCCATCAAAACGGCAAACACTATCGCGCACAGAGTCGTGAATACAGGCGGGCGCAGCATGGCGCCTTCGGGCCAGAGCAGAGGCTCTGCCAGGAGCTGACCGGCTGCGTTCACAGATTTCTAGTTGGCTCAGCCATACTGCTCTGAGCTTGAGAAAAGCGAAATGCCGCCGCATCGACACCGACAAAGTATGCCCATTGTCGCAAAAGAGAGCACCCGGACTGAACTGAACACACCACTGCACAGCCGTACGGCCCGTGCCTCACGCAGGGATCGGGCACGTAAACGACAAGCTCGGAGGCGTTGCGAAATCGACCATCAACGGGAACTCGGGCGCTGGAAACCCTGGCGCTTGCTCTGCTGCAACATTGGTTGTGCATTGCTTCACTGCTGTATCACACGCGGCGACATGATGCCGACCTCCGCGACCGCCGCCCGGGCCTTGTTGGAGGCCGCTGCTCTGATTGGCGGCCTTCAATCTGGTCGCTGTGACCAAACAACAAAGCACCAATGTCATCTTGCCCTGTTGGAATCTTGCGGCTTGTATGCCGCGGCGCGTGTAAGTGAGCAAAAGGTGCTCCAGCTTCGCCGACTGTTCTCTGCCGTGAGGTCGGAACCTCCAGCGCTTGCGCTCGAGGAGCTGGCGGATCACGATGCTCAAATCCCCCTGCGATATCTGCGCGCTCAGACAGAAACGGGGACGGGAAATGCCGGGGGCGGCAGAAAGGATGCGTCGATTCTGCAGGCTCGCAGAGACATCCAGCGCGACACGATCGTCATCAACGGCGTGAAGTACACAGGAGCGACTGAAGGCTACGAGGGAATTGTAAGCCGCATCCAACAAGCGCTTGAGTTTCTGGAAGTAACGTGCTTTGGAGGCTCTCAGACCCCCACCGACGCTACTGCAGACGATGTGTCCGCTCGCCAGCGCAACCGCTCGGCAGCGCTTGCCGCGCAGCTTCTACGCGTATGCAACCGCACCATCTCGGGTGGCGACGCGTACGAGGCTGCCGCGCACGTCCTGTCATCTGCCGCCACGGCCCCGCACTTTGCGGACGCGCTCGCGGCGGATGCGGGCATGGGGGCTGCGGCCCTCATCGCGACAACCAGGGGCCGGTCGCACGCTGCAGCTGACGGCTGCGGGCTAACCCTCGTGCCCGATTCTGCGGGCGCGGCGCCGCTGGAGCTTCACATGGACGTTGGGCCCTTCCAGTTCGCACCGCACGAGGTGCAGGCCTCTCCCGTCGCCGGAGAAGCCGCTGACGGCGCGGCGACTTCGAGTCTTGATGACAGACGGACACCTGCCGCTGGTGGCGGTGGCGCGAAAGGTGCGGACGACAGCAAGGCGGCCAGCGCTGCTGTCCCAGCCGGCCCACCCTTCTTCATCGGCCTGCGCTGCCTCGTTCGCGGCACCACGGCGTACTGGGTTCTCCGCGAGGACGCGGATTTTGCGACCATCGTCCCGCTGCTCAAGAGCGGCGGTGCGGGCCACGGCGAGCCCCCGCCGCTGCTGGACTCAGACCAAGAGCACAGCGGCGATGAAGACACGAGCCATGCAGACAGACGGCATCGCCATGATGCTGGGCGCGATACCGACAGCGATGTCGACGGCGATGGCGAGGATGATGCGCTGGAGGCAGACGGCTGGACGAGCCTGCAGCACGCGTCGCGCCGCCGCGCGAAGCGCGCATCCGCCACTGCTGCTGCGGCGGCCGCCGCGGCCCTTCGAGGCGACGGCAGGGCGCGTGGGTGGGCCCGGCGTGGGTACTTCGGTCGCCTCGAAGCCACGTATGTGAGGCGGCTTGCAGCACTGCCGTCGTGCGTCTTGGACCAGCCGTCTCGCGAGGCTGGGTCAGGCGAGCCGACTGCTGCTGGTGGCTCTGCTGCCCCCGCAGATGCGGCCGCCTCGTCCTCAGAAGCGGGCGCTGCTGCGGCGGTGGAGGCTTCAGTGCCTGCAAGTGATGCCGCTCCAAAGCCGGACACCCCGCTGATGCAGGCCATTCTGCGGCTTGCGGAGGGCGAAGTCAGGCGCGGGAAGCCGCCTACCGCGCTGGAGGTGGCAGCAGCGCTGCAGGAAGCGGCAGCCGCACACGGCAGCTCGCTTGATGCCCCTTCAAGATCCACTGCTGCTGCTGCAGGCTCCGCTACAACCGCCGCCGGTGCAGCAGCCGCCGCCTCCGCGCAGGCTGCCTCCGCCGAGACTGACGCTGCTGACCTGCCGCCGTTTGCCGGCCGGCTCTTCGACGTCGGGCTCGAGGGTCATGTGGTGCTGCACTTTGCGCCCGCTGATCGCCCGTGAAGCACGGGTGCCAGCGGAGTGCAGGTGCAGTGCCTTGCAGTGCCGCCCCAGGCACTGTTCGTGCACACTGGGCGCATCGACCGCCGCAAGTGCACTCCTGTTCGGGCCCGACGCCGGGCTTGGTGCATCCTATTGCGTTGGTCCTAACACGTTTAATTTGACGACGCCTCTCATTTGAGAGCCTTGAGCTCAGCTCATATTTGCACACTTGGGGCTTTCGAAAAACGCGTTGCACGATTCTGACTTCGGGCGATAGCTCGAACTGAAATATGCGGTCCCGGAGTGGATGCGCCGAATCACAAGCGCTTAAGCCCGTGTTCACGGGGAGAAACCCGTACTTGAACGCGCACCCATGCAAGGAACAAGTCTCGAGTTTTTGGGGCAGCAGCAGCAGAGGATCGCCGGTTGGTCGCCGTGGCGGCTGCTGCTCTTGGTCACCAAAGAGTCTTGGTGCGGTCGAGGTCAACGTGGCCGCGCAGCTGACGCGTATTGGAGGGATCCAGGAGGAGACTCGCGCACCCGCGGGCCTGCAGCAACGCCGACGAGCAGCCGTGGTGGACGCGGGAACGTAGAAAGGCCGCACGAAGGCTAACCTGCGACGCCGTGCGGGGTCTCCAGGTAGCAGGTAGCTAGATGCACGAGATGCAGGTGGAGGAAGACGGCCAAGGCTGGACATGCAGCGACACGTGAAGGGGCATTGCGGCGCGCCGGCCCCGAGCGGAAGCCGCAAAGGCGGGCGCGCGAACATGCAACAAGACAGCCTGCGACATGAAAAGGTGCGCCATGCGCGCGCCGGGACCAGGGGTCGCGGCGGTGGGGGTCACAAGCGCTCGGGCTACGCTCCGCCTACACCAATCAACTGCGCTGGCACAGCCCTCGAGTGAGCTATTCGGTCAGCACTACGTGCTGACGTGGTGCTCGCAAGGGCCATCTGAAGGTCTCCGTGCACAAGGGATGCACACGGGGCTGCCTTCGCAAATCGAAGGGGAGAAGCAGACGGGGAAAACCAAGCACAGAAAGGGAACCTGAGCGACTGCAGAAACAGCCGTGCGGCAACGACAGTGTGACGGTCATCACTCGTGTCATTGCGGGGACCGGCACTCGCAGCGCTCCTCCGTGATGCCAGCGTCGGTGCACGTTCGGTCCACAGGCACGGGATCGGGCCCCAGCAGCGGGATGCCAGGCATCAGCGACGCTTGCCACCCCTCCGGGGCAGTGAGGTGCATTCCCAGCGGCGCGGAGCCGGGCGGCACATACTGCGCGTGTGCACGGTCCGGCCGTCGGCGGTGGTCGGGCGCATCGTCGTTGCAGCGGGGGGACAGCAGGGGGTCGGAGAGCAGCGACGGCGCAGGGGGCTCGCCCCCCGGCTCTGCGGGCAGCGGCAGGCGCAGGCTCATGACCTGGCGCATCGTGAGGTGCACGTCCGCGTGGGTCACCAGCCGCTGCGCATTGGTGTACAGCACTTCGCGCATCGGCTGGGAGAAGTCGGGGAAGGAGGCGAGCGGCGGCACCATCATCCACGCTGCATATGGAGCAAAAAGCACAAGGCGGACGACAAGGAGTGGCGAGGTAAGCAGCTACGATACTCGGGTGCGGAAACGCCCCAAACAAGCACATGAAGCGTCCCACACCAGCACATGCGCACGTTGACTTCAGCCGTTCCTGCATCGCTCACACATCTGCAGCGTCTCTTCCAGGCGCAGCCTGCCGCGCCCTCACACAGCCCACAGCGTTGACCTCATGCCGCAGCCCACAGCAGCGCCGCCGACTCACCCGCGGGATTCATGTGTTCCCGTCGCCCCTGCGTAGTCAGCAGGTACGGCAGCCCCATATGCAGGCCGTGGTCTGCGGCGATGACAACCACCGTGTCCGCCGCCGCGCCGCCCGTGACGAGCAGCTGCTGCAAGAAGCCCGCCAGGTCGGCATCCAGCGAGGGGAGCACCTCCCCCGTCCCCTCGTGCCCCTCCATGAAGCTGAGCGTCAGCCACTTGGGCGCGGCCGCGTGCGTTGCCCAGAAGCGGTGCGCGTAGTCGATCACGTGGCTGTGCAGCAGGCGGTCGCGCATGCAGCGGCGGCGGGAGGAGTACGGCCCGTGCGCGATGCCCATCGGCGAGTCCAGCGGGTACGCCTCGGGGTTGCAGAACAGGGCGCCCGCCTGGTGGTCCGCCTGGCTTGAGAACCGCATGTACTCCGACGCCCAGTCCTCACACATGCCGTACATCGTCCCGCTGACGTACCCCTGCGTGCGGCCGGCGGCCTCCCAGATGGCCTCGTTGCCCGGCACCGCCTCTGCGGCGCCCGTGTACATGACTGCGGTGTTGGGGCCCGTGGTCGCACCGTTGCTGTGGAGGCGGAAGAATTCAACCACGTCCGACGCGCCGCTGCGCGCGATGCGCTCCAGCATCGCGACCGTCTGCGGCAGCTGGCGCCGCGCCTGCAGGCGCGAGACGGCGTCCAGCACGATGTACAGCACGTTCGGCGGCTGCGCGAGGACGGGCAGACCGTCATTCGACGACGCGCTGCCGCTGCGGCGGCGGCCGCGCTTGGACGACGCGGCCGCGGACGCGGACGAAGCGAAGACGGACGAGCCAGGGCCCGAGGGGAGCGGCAGAGAGACGGCGCCGGGCCCCCACCAGCGCTGCAGGCGAATGAGGGTCGCCCTGCTGGGCCGCGGGACCGCCAGGTACTCGGTGTCGTCGCCACAGTGCACGACCAGCGCCTCGCCGTACCGCCGCGCAGACAGACGAATGGTCGTGACCCCGTCCCGGCTGCGCGGCGGGCCCTGCACGGGCTTCTGCGAGGTGTAGACGACGGCCTGCAGCTTCCCCTCTCCGTGCTTGCTCTCCGACTCGAACGCCCGCTCGTCCGCCGGCACCACGTAGCTGAAGGGCAGGTCGGGCGGGCACGTCACCCGGACAGAGGCGGGCAGGTACAGCCGCGCGTCGGCGGGGTCGCACCTGTCCTGGCGCGCCGCGGCGGCGAGCGACTCGGCGGTGAACAACAGCGCCTCCGCCGCGTCCTCCTCGCTGTCTGCCGTCTGCTCCTCGAGCAGATGCACAGAGAAGGCGGGCACACCGCGCGCGGGGCACTCGGCGAGCGGGTTGAGCGCCGCGCGCAGCAGGGCGCGCAGCGGGGTGAACTCGTAGAGGGGCACCCAAATATCACCGTAGCCCCACTCGCACACGCCTGCGTGGTCGCCGACCACAGTCCCACCCGACACGGCTGCCGCAGCCTGCTCAGGGGTACCGGGTGCTGCTGGGCCCGCTGCCCGCATGCTGCGCGCACCGCTGCTGGTCACTGCTGCTGCAGCGAGTGCAGCTCGCTGCTCTGCGAGCAGGTTTCCCAGGGCTGCAGACGCCATAACGCTGCCGCCCACGCCTCCGTACCACGTAGCGCGCACGCCCGCCACCGCCACGTTCGCCCACACCAAAAACACGACTACGCTGGCGAGCAGCGCCAGCACGCGTGCGCGTGTGAAGGTGACCCGTCTGAGCACCTCCCGAGTCGCCACCTCGAGTCCGAAGATCGGCAGGGTTAGGCACCCGAACAGCACCAGGTTGTACGCGCCGTGGCGCTCCTTGCTGGAGCCGAAGTCCACCGCGGCGAGCATCAGCGGGTACAGGGCTGGCAGGAACTGCAGCGCCGCAGCGGTGAGCTGCTGGGCGATGCTGCCCGTGGCGAAGAGCCGCGGCCACACCGTGGCGCACGTGCGCAGGAAGCGACGGTAGAGACCCATGGCCAGCACGTACAGCGCGGCGGCAATGGAGGTGCGCCACAGCAGCGTGCCCAGGTTGCGGTGGATGTCCTCCGGGTCACCGACCGGCCTCAGCATCGTGCGGTAGGAGAGATACGACAGCACGAGCGCAACAACTACACCAGCCAACGGCGCGGAAAGCTGCGGGTTCTGCAAAATAGCGGCCAGTGACGGCTGCGGGCATTCAAAGGTAGCATCATCAAACTTCTTGAGCTTCTGCTCTCGGGACAGCACAGCGCTGAGGCCGGCGACCCATGCTGAAGGCGGCGATTCCAGAAGACGGAGAGTGATTTGATCCCACAACGGTTTGAGACGTGCCATTTGGCGGGATACCACGGGCGTCGCTACGCTCCCCGTGCCACAATTCGACGACCGCCGGCTCTCGCCGCACAAAAAAGGACACGAAGTCAGGAAGTCCACGAACGTGGAGGCCGTCGCTGCGAAAAAGCAGCAACTGCCACGCCCGTGCACGGATCGGCTCGTTGCAGATTTATTGAAGTTGAGGACAACAGCGCTACCCCTTGGCAGCGCTGATGCTCGACGAATGCGCATGTATGGTCCAAAGTGTTTCCGTGAGTCTGAGACTCGGGCGTTTCAGCTGATTGCTGCAGCAGCTGACCGCCGAAATCAGTCCGCCTTCGCTGACAATTACGTCAAGAGCTTGCACTGACTGTCAGCGAAGCGGTTTTTCGTGTGCAAGCTCGGAAACGCCATCGCAACGCTGGCACACGAGGTACCGAAAGCCCCAGGCTGGTGGAAGGTCTCATACCGGCAGCCATTGGAATCTCCTCGTGGCGAGCCGGAAGTGCGGGGTTGTGGTTCGGAGGAAGAAATCGACAATGGCATACGATGGGGCTATCGCAGCTCCTCCTTTCATGCGTGATGTACCGAAACAGGTGTCCCCGCACCGCTCCGCACCGCGAGAGAGGTTGCGCTCGATGGCGCTGCGGTCAAACTCGGCCAGAGCGTCCGGAGTCGCTGACCCCGCCCAACGATGCTCGTTAGCACGGCAATCAGTGTCCGCCAGTTCGCGCGCATGCCGCAATCTCAGGTCCGGGCCGACGAGTCGAAGTGATCTGATCAAGGTTCGATCGTTGAACAACTTGTTGCACCGATTCAGAAACGGCAGCAGGGCACACGCGATTGTCGCAGGAGGCGAGTTGCAAGGCGATCAGCCGGTAGTCTAACAGGCAAGCAGGCAGACTGGAACATGTCACACGCAGGGATCCCCACAGCTTGCGCGGCAGCGCGTGTCTGGCACTGTCTGCGTCGACTGGCCAGCAAGCGAAGTAGCGCGCGGTCAGCGGCAGTCAACGACAGGACGCACACCAGACACAGCAGCTCGCAGCCGGCACCACAACGGCCGCAGCAGCACGCGCGACGAAAGAAACACTCTGGGTGGAGCCATGCCCCGCTCAGCGGCCGCCTCCCACGGCCCGCCCTGGCAAAACCCTCCCGAAAGACACGCGGATTCATTGGGCGTGCGTACAAAGGGGCCAGGGCCCAGCGCTCACCCCTCTGCCCGATAGCACGCGCCTCCCCGGAGGAGGAGGGCGCGCGCAACGAGCAGAGGAGGGCGACTGGGGTTACGGGCGGGAGGCCTAGTGGCCGCCGCGTTGGGCACGAGTGGTCGGGAGGTGGTGAGGGGACGAGCCGCAGCGGCTCCAGGTGTTACAGCAGCTTACGCTACCGACAGCTGGGCCGCTGCGGGGTCCCCAAAAAACCGGAACTTTGATCGGGCGGCGGGCGCCCTGTCACGCAAGGTACGAAGACTTTGCTGCAGGGACGCGCGCCGGCACCGTGTGAGTAGGTTCCCCTCCGTCATTCGCTCTCTTCCAGAAGTGTGTCGTGTTCGGCGGCGCAGCTGCTGCAGCCACAAGGGCGCACGGCTGTGGCTGCATGGCACCGCGCTGCGCACAGCGGCAGGTCTCCCCGCAGCGTAGCATGCCCAGCGTATTTGTTTGGTTTTGGGGTTATTGGGTTGGTTGTGTGGGTGCGGTGTTGTATGTTGTGCTATCTAACTATATCCAGCGGCAGTTGCTCTTCGTCCTCAGGAGCGGGCCTTATCTCGCCTTCTGCCCATCCATCCATGCGTCCGTCAGCACAGCCGTGCGGGCACAGCACGACGCTTACGCGGAGGCGGAGGCGCTGCGGCCCTTGGGGCTGCGCGGCGACGCCTCCTCCTCCGAGCCCTCGCTGTCGCTGCTGCTGCTGCTGCCGCCGCTGCTGAAGCCGCCCGCGGCCGCGGCGGCGGCAGACATGCGGACAGACAGAGACCCGACGTCGCGGCGGCGCACCAGGCTGGGCGCCAGCACTTGCATCATCAGGTTGGCAGGCACGCGCGGGCGCGCGGCCGCCGCAGCGGACGCGCTCGCTGAGACGGACGCGCGTGCGGTGGCGGCGACGCTGAGCATGCGCAGCGGGACGGTCGCGGCGTCGTCGGCGGGGAACTCGGCGCGCAGGCTCGCGGAGGGCACGTACAGGCCCTGGCGCGGGCGGTACTCGCTGAAGTACTTGCTGACCAGCGGGTGCACGACGAGGCACGCCAGGGGGTCCGCCGCAGGCGCCGCGGCAGCGACGGCTGCGGGCGCAGCAGACAGCACGGCTGCGGGCGTCAGCAGCTCGACGTTGTCCTGCGCGACGTAGCTGATCTGTGCGTCCGAGCGGTCGCGCACGTCCACGAGGCAGTGGTAGAAGGGCTGCGCCGTGCCGTGCGGCAGGCGGGAGGTGCCCGTGGCAGCGACCCACTCGGGGCTGGCGCGGCAGGCCGCGTCCCAGCCCACGATCACGCCGCGGTAGCCGTACGTGCGGTGGCGGAACACCTGGCCGACGCTGAAGACGAGGTCGTCGCCGCGCTGTGCGGGCGCCGGCGCGGCGGCGGCCGCAGATGCAGCAGCGGAGCCGGTCGCATCCGCGGGGGCAGCGGCGGCAGCAGCGGCGTCGGCCGCCAGCGCGGCCGCACGCTTGTTGCCCTGCTGCAGGGCCAGCAACGCGCCGTCCTGCAAGGCGTTGAGGCCCGCGCCGGCGCCGACGGCGCGGTGCGCGCGGAAGCTGTGCGCCACCGCGGCGGCGAACGTGACGCGGCCGGACAGAGGGCCCGCCGCCGGCAGGCCGGCGGGCAAAGAGAAGGCCGCCAGCTCACCCGCCACGGCGGCGGCGGGCACGAGGCGGTCCAGCCTGCGCGCGGAGCGCAGCAGGGACTTGAGCAGGGTGCGGGACAGAGCGGAGGTCGCCATTCTGTCCGGATATGTGTTTCAGAAATGGTTCTGAGTGTCTCTGTAAGTTGGCGGGCTGCTGGATGCTGCTCCGCGCTCTATCGTGGGTTCCTTGGGGTGTTTCGTTGTACGTGAGGTGAGGGGGCGGGACGAACGGACTGCTCTGAGTTCGTAAATCCACGGTGGTGCCTCAGCTCTTTTTCGGGGTCGTCAGTGCAGGGGTAGTGTGCTTAATAATTCACACTGCCGCCAATAGTTTCGCACACAGTGCTGGCCCTGAAGGGAAAGTTGCGACGGTACGCCGTGTGTGGCTGCGAACGAAGGAAAGAAGGTTTTCCCATTACGCCTGCAGCAAGAAGGAGTGAGAGGACGGATTCACGAACGAAATGCGCAAGGAAGCGGCGGTGATGGGGCTTCAGCGGGGTTGCACATGGTGGCAATAGGGTGGTAATACAAAAGTGAAAGTCGCTGCAGGGCTTGCAAGCGCCCGAGCATGCGCAACAGCCGCCTCTGATTTGTTGCGGGTCCGCAGCTGATGTTGTGAGGCCGTGTTGCCCCCGAGGCCCCGCCAAATCAGCTACGCTTTGTTCCAGCACATGGCAAGTTGAAGGAGATGAGGTGCGCGGGCTCCATGGGGGATCCCAGTCGCCCGCGGCGGAGCCCTTTCCACTCGAATTCCGCATGACGAAATAGCGATCGGAACGCGTCGCTGCACGCCGACGCTCCCGCCCCTGCCCAGCGCACGCCCGGCCTCGTTCCACCACTGAATGGTGGGCTTGTCGGCAAAGCACATCGTCACGCACCTCCAAGGGGGATGGGTGATGCAAGGCGGGAACCGCGATTGACCTCCAGGTTGGAAAGGCCGAGATTCAAGATCTCGGTCTGTGGGACAGGCTGCACGCGCAGGCTGCCACAACAGGATTTCGGAAAGTGCCTGCCACATGCTGGAGCGGCGGTGGTGTTGCAGGAAGCCTCGTGCTTCCGAAACATCGGTGCGGGAAAAGTTGTTGTCGACGGACAGATGTAGGTTACATTCAATCATTGAATTTCAATGGCGATAATGGTGCTCATGGGCATTCGGTTGTGGCGTTTGCTTGCAGAAGCCATGCCCGGTGACGACATTAGCCGAACCACGGGGAAGTCCACTGTTGCCTCTTCATTGCAACTGTGTTTCAGCCTTCAAACTGCAGCGCTGCAGGTTTTCGCGCAGCGGCAGCTTCACGTTGCCACCGTGTCTTTTCACCTCTGAAATGGTGTGGAATGTCGTCTCCAAGCGTCGTAATGCATACATTGCGAGTGTTGCGTCAAGGCGTTTGAGAGCGATGACTGAAGAATCCCCCTCTACTCGCCTTGTTGCTGCTTGACCCACATGTCGGCAAATATGACACGGCTCAGGCGTTCTCTGGTTGGTGTCTGCCCGTTTCCTGAATTCAGGACTGCGAATCCCCTGAGGCCTGGCCCGACAACTGCAGCAGGTCCGCCTCCAACGATCCGTGCGTAGCGACGTTAGCTGCATCCACGCGCTGTCTACCCCTCTGCATTGCCGGACTCAGTGCTTCTTTGCACGTTTTTTAAAGCGCCACGGTGCTGCCTGCGTACGTCTGCTCGCAACTGCAACGCATGCGCAGACGTCGGAACACGCGGCACTTTTTCACTAGCGTGCTTGCATGATGGAGCCGCTGTTTCTTCGAGGGCGTTCCACGCCTAGGTCAGCGACACGCTCATTCGAATCCGACACAAAGGGTCGACAAATTCCCGACGCCATGGCCGAGGAGTATGTGCCGATACGTTGACCTGTTCGATTGCCGATCGATACTCGCCTTGCAATTGCAATGCATGGTCGCGCGCTCGCGCTACCTTGTTTGATTGAAAAGCAAGTTGTTGCATACAGCATCATGCAGGTGGCCTACGGGTGGGTGCCTGCAGCGCTGCTCAACTCCCGCACGAGCACGCG
>Ga0208629_100996_pt1 | contig 12187 bp, 2 predicted proteins | sample LakWasMet19_HOW5_2_FD_183865 | JGI IMG/M metagenome (GOLD analysis project Ga0208629, IMG submission 183865) | Freshwater sediment methanotrophic microbial communities from Lake Washington under simulated oxygen tension - Sediment Metagenome... | ecosystem: Environmental > Aquatic > Freshwater >...
CGCCAGCGTTCACTCGGATGAACTGATGCCCGCTGCTACCCACGATCAGCTTTAGCAGGTAGAACGTTGATGGTTCTGTCGCCGCCGTCACTTTGAGAGCCAGACCCACCACGGATGAGCTGCCGCCGGCCTTCACGTCCACAGACACGCTCTGATAAAACGCACTGGTGCCCTGGGAAGCACCCGCCCACAGCGGCTCGTTCAGTGCCCAGAGGGTGCGAGAGCCACTGAGAGTGAGCACGCCAGCGTCCATGATGGCCCGATACTCCATGGCAGAGAGTGCGAGAGGCGCAGCGGATGCCACCTTGTACACTCTAAATGTGGGGTACCAGTCAAGGATGGTACCCGTGGCGGCCGAGAAATCGAGCGATGTCACCGTGTGCTTGCAAGCAGTGTTGTCGGTGCCCGCTGACGCAGATGCGGCAGGGCAGGCGAGACCGCACACTGTCGCCCCTGTGGCCACATTGCTGGTAGAATCTACCCACTCGCCGACGGAGCACTGCATCGTCGCACTCGCGCCGCCGCGGATCCGCTTTGTGCCGCTGGCGCAAGACTGTGTACAACTGCTGCCAGTAAAGGCATAGGTGGCGTTCGGTACAGCCGACGCTGCGCCGCAACCGCCGAACGCGCCATCACCCAGCGTAACAGCCGTGGTATCCACCACGTTGCGCAGACTCGGGCATCGGCTGGAATATGCGGTAATCTCCGAAAACTGGATAAAATTGTCCCCAGTGCTGCACCCGGTGGTCCCGTCAGCAGGAACAGGAACAGGGCAGATTCGGTTCGCCGCGCCGTTGTTGCGGAACCACAGGTATCGGCCACGCACGCTGGCACCGCAGTCGGTCCCAAACCAGGAGTGTGGCGACAGAAATGGGCGCGGTAGGGTGCCGCACAGGTTGGCGAGCGGCGTCGGGTCATTCTTTTGGAGACCCACGCTGTCGCTGGAAAGTGCAATCTCTGCCCCGGCGTCCCTGTTATAGAACGATTTACACCCCATAAAGAAAGGACGCGACATCACATGCACCATGTCGATGGGCAGCTCGGCACCAAGATCCCAGTAGCCCCACATCCAAGCCTGCGTATCGTTCCCACTCAAGCCAACGGTATCTGGATTGCCATCGGTGGCATTGCCAGCGATGTTCACGCCGCCCGTGTATGATACGAGAGCGCCCGGCTTTCCGCCGGCAACTTCTGTCATAATAGACGGAAATGTGGGCGCGTAGGCATACATCTCGACCTCTGCACCGAGAGGAAAAACAGTTGCAATGGCGTCGGTCGAGTCAACGGTGGGGATTCCGGGCAGTACGGGGCAGCCATGCCATCGGCAAGCGAACCAAAACGTTGACACCTCTGTGGCGTCCGACCAGTAGCACAAATCCGCACAGCTCGACGACGCGCGACAGATTACAAACGCACCTCCCATGTTCATGATGCAACCGGGGCTAGCGCAGGTCTGGTACGCCCACACATACCGCCCAATGAGGCCCGTGCACGTGAAATTGCGGTCGCCATCCCAGCTCGCAAAGCCAGGCGGGAAAGAGCACTGGGCATTGCCGATGCCTGTCGCACTGGTGCCGTTGTCGCCCACCCAGAACTGCACGCTGTCGTCGCGCGTGTAGCAGCACCATTGCCCAGCCCAAAGGCGGATCGATGTCAGCGCCCGCTGCTCGATGAGGTCGTAGCGGATCCAATGCTCCAGGCTGTAGATGTCGCTGTGCATGAAGTTCCCCAAGCTGCCATCAAGCGTGCGGTGCGGCCCATAGAGGTAGTCGATTGCAGATTTGGGCGCCCGACAAGGTGTTTCGTAGTACGAGTTCATCATCGCCGGTGTCAGGGGATGTGATGCCTTCGCAATTATCGGCGCAGCCCTGGCCGTGCATGCACACAGCACTGTGGAGAGCAGCAGCGCTGCACACCCGCGCGTTTCGGATGGCTGGCGTGTCATGTTGACCAGAAGCCAAATCCCCACGAGGCTCGCTGCACGTTAACGACACCGCGGGCTGCGCAGTGTCAGTGTTGCAAACGGTGGTCGGCGTGAGATTTGTCGTGAAGGAACGGCTCGGAGCTTTGCATTTCGAACGTGCTTCAAGCTGCACGTCAGCACTCCGCTTGACGCGATGCTCCCGCAGATCAAACAGTCGGGTATTAAAACAAACAGCGGGATCGAGCGACTGGATGCCGTCAATTTGGCTGTCGAGCGGCTGGGTGACGTATTGTGCACCACACGGTCCAAAATTCTCGTCTGTCCCAAGCCCCAAGCTCTGTTGGCCCACCACGACAACAACGTTGGGACTTGCCGTTCCTGTTCTGAGAGGTATCTTGATATTACCTAAACAACACGCGTATCAGCATTGCCCCGCCGTTGCGCAACGGTGACAACAACTCGAATACTTCGGCGTTGCCAGAGCATTGTCACCCGGTAGGGTCCCGAATCCATTCGGAGTGCGGGCCGTATCGACAGCAAGTGGCACCCAATGTGACAAGCAGTGCCTGGCGCTGCCGGACGGTACCTTAACGGACGAGCGCGTTGCTTGCGAGTCGCAAGTGTTGCGTGGCTGACAATCAGCCTCTCTTGCAACTTGCAGCTGACGTCGCCACGGCCGGCGGTCCGGCCGTCACCACATACCGTACTGCTCAGTACTACAATCACTGCTGCATGCGCAAACAGACCGCCGGAAATCGATATCGGCTGCGCGTGCTCTCGATACGCACGACTGATACCCAGGCGTCGTTGCAGCATTGGGGATGATCAGACTGTTGCACTTCCACGTGGATTTGCTGCACAGCGGAGCTAGCCATGCGTATGAACGAGTACATGAGCTGAGCTAGTTCGCTCTGTCGCGGTTGCAAGTGTGCCAGCACACCGGGTCGGTGACGCTCTGTCGCGGTCGCAAGTGCACTAACACACCGAATCGTGACCGAAATGTTCAAGGTGCTGCATTTTCCAGCTTTCATGACGAGGGGTGCTGCAAATGGATGGTCACGCACATGCAGCTCTCAGCGAAGCGTCGCAGCTGCACATAATTTGCTGCAATGAGCTGCGCAGCCTGCGCTCTCAATCATGATGGTGTTGCAAGATGGATGCTCATGGACAGGCAAGCGCTTGGGCGTTCGCACAACGTGGCCCTCGGGAGCCCACAAATGTCGGCGCCGCGCACCCACGCTCTTGAGTGACGCCGCGAGTGCGCGCCGGATCGGCGGTGCCGCAAAAGCGTCGAGTACGCGGCAGCCCAGCGGGTCATGCCGTCGTGTGGACGCCTGCTGGAGCCCCGTTGGGTGAGGTGCCACCTGAACGGATGCGTATCGGGTTGCGATGTAGTTCACCGTGGCACGAAGCGTCGACAGCGTGGCGATCAGTGGGGCGTCAGATCAGCCCACCGAGCCGTACGCGGTGCCAGCCCCTCGAGCAACCAGCTCAGGCACGAGATGCGGTGACTGCTTCGACGCCACCACGAGAAGTACTCTGGCGCCGTTGCGCACAGTCCGTGCGTACGTCTGTCATCCGCGGCAGCTGTCGGCTCCGCGAAGGCACCCCCGGTGCCCCCGCCCCTTGCTCTCGGCAGCAGCCGCCGCAGCTGCCCGCTACCGCCCGGTAGCGCCGCTCGGCTCCGCAGCCGGCAGCGCCATGTCCCGCACAAACTCGAGGGCGGCCTCGAAGACGGTCAGATAGTATCCACCGTGCCCGCGCAGGTCCGCGGGGTCCATCGTCGCCCACAGCAGCTCGTTGAGGGCGACGGCGTTGTCAAGCTGCGAGTGCACGAGCACGAACAGGAAGATGGGCAGAAACTCGTCCGCGCCGAGGGCCGGCAGCTGCTCCGCCAGACGGACGACTCGCTCCACATGCTCGCCCTCCCGCAGCAGGGGCTTGTGGCGCGGGCACGACCGCGCGCTGCAGGGCTGCTGCATGTGGTGGTGGAGGTGCGTGTGAGGGGGCAGCGGGTGAGGCAAAGCTGCTCCTGGCGAGCCTGTATTGCAGTCTGTCGCGCCGCCCGCGCGAAAGGCGGCCCATCCTCCGCCTGACCTCGGCATCATCGCTCCGGTGCCAGCGTGTGCCGCGCTTTCATCCCCGGCAGCAGGACCGAGGGAGGCAGCCGTGGAGTGGTGGACGCGAGCAGAAGCGCCGTCGCACGCGCCGCGATGTGTACAAGCGTCAGCGCTGGACTCAACGGTCGGCTGTGGCACCGCCGGTACCGCTGCCGTCGCAACGGTAGCGTCGGCGGCGACTCGTGCCGCCATTGCGACCGCCGCCACCTCCGCGTCGGCTGCCATGCGCGCGGCCGCGTGCTTGCGCGCGTGACCCTTGTACACGGCGCGCACCGCTCCCAGCAGCGCCTCCATCTTCTCACGCGGGCACGCGTGTCGGTCCGCATCACGCAGCTCCAGCACCGCGGCGGCCCACCCGTCCGCCTGCTGCAGGGCGGGCGGGATGCCCAGAAACGCCTGCGTCGCGCCCGCAGCCCGCAGCGCCGCCAGCTTGTCGGCTATGACCGCGGCGGCGGAGGGGTCGAGGATGGAGCGCACGGCGTCCGAGACGGCGCGGCGGATGGACACGACGTTCCACAGCGACGCCTCCACCTCCCGCTGCACCACCGTGCGCACGGTCAGCGGCTGCTCCAGGGACGACACGAGCGCCTCCGCCACGTCTGTGACCGTCTTGGCGACGTACCAGGGGCACTGCAGCAGCGCCGCGTCAGAGGACAGCGCTGCAGAGGCGTGCCACTGGGCGCTCGTTCGAGCCGCTTGGCTGCGCCCAGGCGCGCCGGCCGGCAGGAGCGCCGCGGCGGCCACCTGCGGGTGGTCAGCACCGGCGAATGAAGCCGCACCTTCTGCGGGCAGGCTGGACAGAGAGCAGGCGCTGTCGCTGACCTCGCGAAGCGGCGACCCGTCCCTGCCCAGCAGCGCGCCTGCAGCGTCGCACCCGGTGCCGCGAAGGCCGCACAGCTGCAGGCCCGGCGGCGGCTCTACGCCCGGCGTTGGCGTCAGACTGCTGCGACTGGCGGCGGCACTGAGGGTCGCGCGTCTGCGGGCGGCAGCGGAGAGGCGGGTCGTGGGCCTGCGTTGCTGCTGCGGTGGCGGGTGCGGCTGCGACTCGGAGATGGGGGCAAGGGGCGATGCAGCGCCCCCTGGCAGCGCGCCAGCTGGCGCGGCCTCTTCACCAGAGGCTGTGTCAGAGGCTGCTGAAGCAACACGCACGTCCGCTGCCACTGCAGTCGGGCCAGCAGCAGCTGCATCGAAAGCAATGCAGGGGTTCGGCGCAGCTTGCGGCGTGGAAGCTGCTGAGGCGCCAGGCCGTTGAAGCTCGGCCGCATCGCCCGCCAAGTCAGCAGTCGCAGCAGGCGCTGCCGGCGGCGGCTCCACGGCCGGGGCAACAACTGGAGGCGCAGCCGCTGCGTCTCCGGCGGCTTCCTCCGCGTAAGACTGCGCCGTGCCCCACGGCAGCGCGCGCCGCACGGAGCCGAGCATCTCCTTGCGCCGCGTGAGCACGTAGTGCGTGAGCAGGGCGTTCAGCTCCCGCAGCGCCGCAAAGAGGGGCAGGTCTGCCGCCTCGGGGTGGTGGACGCACACCACATCACTGCGGCCGTCGCGGTCGTCGAGGGCGGGAGACGGGAAGGCTGGGAAGGCGCCAGCGAGCGGGCTTGAAGCCGCCGCACCCGGGGTGCTGAGGGGTTGGGGAAGCGAGTTCGGTGACGAAACGGCGGCTGCAGCGCTTGACCCGTGACCGGCATCCATCGACAACAGGTCGCGTGGATGCACAGAGGCCACAGCAGACGCGGTGGCTGCTGCGTCCGAAACAGACGGAACCGGAGCGGGAGCAAGCACGGCGACCCTGTCTGCAGCTGCATCGACGAGTCGAACAAGCCTCCGCCCCGACGCCGCTCCGCTGGCGGTAGACAGCGATCGGAGCGATGGCAACGGCGTCAGCTCAAGAGCCCGCACGGCGCCCTGAGCCCCTCGCCCGCCGCTGTCGTGCCCATCCACGGTACTAGCGTCGCTGTCGTCATCGCTGAAAGCGGGGCCAAACATGCAGGCCTCACCGACACCGCTGCCGCCGCCGCTGTGGCCGGTGGCGCCGATGCTGTGCGAAAGTGACACGCCCAGGCGCGATGCGCGACGCGCTGCCGCCGCAGCAGGGGACGTCGCGGCGGCAAAGCTGGCGCTGCGGCTTCGTTGTTCGCCCGCGACGGCAGCGGAGGCGCCGGGGCTGCTGGCGGCGCCTTCAAGCGGGGAGCTTGCAGCTGCTGCAGACGCAGGCGAAGCCTGAGACGCCGCGGGGAGCAGTGACGCCTCTGCCCCACCTCTAGCAGCATGCGCACTACTACCAGCAATAATTCCAGCGGCATTAGATGCCCCAGTTGCGCTGCCACTTGTGATTCCGGAGGGTACAGACGTCGACGGCCCAGCCCCTGCGGTGGCGACACTGCCAGCCGCTGTGGCCGACTCTGCAGCACCTGCAGTGCTGGCCTCAGCGGCCACGGCGCCCGCTGCCGCGCTGGCGGCGCGCAGATGGGCGACGGTTTCGCTGACGGCCGTGCCGAAGTCAGACGCCACGAATTTGGCCCTCGTGCGACCCTCAGGCGACAGCGGATCGTAGAGCAGCGTCTGTGCGAGCATCGCAACCTGCTCCGCCTCCTGCTCCGCCTCCGTCGGCGCCTCCGTGGCGACCCACGAGGCGACGCGCTGCCTCGCGCCCAGGGCATCCAGCGGCGCCCCTTCGCTCCCCGCGATGCCGCTCGCAGCCAAGCCGGCACCCGCAGCATTGCCGAGCCCAAAGTGAGCACCTGCGCCGCCACCATAGGCTGCACTGCCGCCCGCGCTGCCCGCGCCCGCAAAGCCGTGGCCCGCGCTGGCCGCAGCCACGCCGCCGCCGGACGCCAGGCTGAGCACTGAGGCGCGCAGGTTCGCTGAGGACTTGCTCCGCGCTGTGTCGAGTATGTCAGCTGCACTCCACAGGCGCATAGGCAGCGCACGCGTCGCGAGGGAGAACTTGGCCTGCGACGACTCGCGGCGCGCGCCTCGCCCGCCGCCCACTGCGTTGCCGCTGCCGCTGCTGGCACCGGCGGCCCCCGAACCGTCAACGCTGTCACCTGCAGCACTGGCGGAGCCACCGCCAAGGGCGCTGCCTCGGGACTTCTCCCGGCCCAGCGCGCCGCGGGCAGTCCTCGCCTTGGCGCTGCCCCCCTTTCTGCTCGTTGACGCGGCTGCGACCGTTGCGGCCGTCGGGATCACCCAGCCGCCCGCTCCGGCGGCATCGGGCGCGCCGGCTGCGAGATGGGGCCCGCTGCTGGGTCCGCCGCCTGAGAGGATGCCGAGCTCTGAGAACAGCAGCTCCAGCTTCTGCAGCTCCATCAGGCGCGCCTGGCCGACCTGCACGGCGCGCACGATCGCGGGCGCGAGCGGGCTCTCGTAGCGCATGTCGTGATAGGCGCGCAGGCGAATGAGCACGCGGCCCGGCCCCTCCAGCACCGTCTCCAGGATGTCAGAGAACGCCATCGAGCGCGACACGAAGAACCGCGTGGGGTCCGCGCCCGCGGCGACGAGGTCGCCATGGTCTGCCACGGCGACGGACGCGATGGAGGGCACACCCGGCATCCGCCGCCGCAGGCGCATGTTGAGTAGTGCGGAGCTTGTCACACCGAGCGCGCGCAGCTGCCGCCGGCCGCGCAAATTGACCTTCACCACAATGAACGTCTGCCCCGGCTGTTGCTCAACTTGTCCCTTCACAAAAGCCATGCGCTCCAGCAGCGACACTGCGAGAGAGTCGAGGGATCCCGATGCGTCTTTGCTCAGGGGCCGATAACCGCGAGACGGGGCTGGCAGAGCCGGCCCCACGGCTGCCTGCTTCATTTTGAGCAGCGGGGGCAAACACACAACGGCCAAGGGAGCGCGAATCTCCGCTGCAGCTGGTTTGAGAACGCGGCGGTTCAACGCGCCAATTTGAGGACGCAGGAGTTTCGTTTGCCCGATGCCGAGCGAGCATACAGTCGAATTTCGGCGGACTTCGGGGCGTGAAACAAAGTACGCAAGTCACGGCACTTAGCAAGCATGCTGCATGCACGAGTCGTGTGTGTTTGCGTGAGAACGCCAACGTTGAAAAGTTTCATTCGACAGCTCTCAACAGATCGCGCGAATGCAAGTCATATCGATGTGCGCGAGGACGACGGGGGTCGCAACCACGGGACAAGTACACGATTGAACCTTCAAGAGCTTGCTGGCAAGTTCCGCTCAACGGGTGGTGTTGATGAACACCGGTTGTGCCCGGCGCGCGAAGCGCGCCGCGACACAACCCCCACACGCGCAGCAAAACAGCGGAGGCAAATGAGGGCATGCCGCAGCGCACTCAGCGAGCGAGAGCTGGTGGCTATGTTGCGGGTTTTGGCGCAGCATCGTCAGGACGTGGCATCGACAGCACCGCCAGGGGAGCGATATGTGCAGTCATCGCCACCGAGCCGAGGCGCTTACGCGCGCTCCCCACGGATGCGGCGCGCCAGCTGGATGTCCTTGGTCATGATGGTCACGCGCTTGGCGTGGATGGCGCACAGGTTGGTGTCCTCGAACAGGCCCACCAGGTACGCCTCGGCGGCCTCCTGCAGCGCCATGATGGCGGTGCTCTGGAAGCGCAAGTCCGTCTTGAACTCCTGCGCGATCTCGCGCACCAGGCGCTGGAAGGGCAGCTTGCGGATGAGCAGCTCCGTGCTCTTCTGGTAGCGGCGGATCTCACGCAGTGCCACCGTGCCGGGCCTGTAACGGTGGGGCTTCTTCACGCCGCCAGTGGACGGCGCGGACTTGCGCGCCGCCTTGGTGGCGAGCTGCTTGCGGGGGGCCCTGCAAGAGAAGAAGCGCGGTGACGGAGGGGTCGTTAGCGGGGAGCAGAGTCAACGGAACTGCGAGGGCAGCCCCAATCGCAAGCATCGTCGAAAAATCGAAATCCAGCAAAAAAAACCCGTGGACACGGTCATTCGACACCGCCATTGACACGGGGGCCGAGCGGTCGAGCAATTGCGCGGCACGCGTCGCGGTGGAAGTTGCGGGACGAGGTACCCGGGCGCAAGCCAACTGCCACGTTCAAACACGCCAACCCCACACCTGCCAGGCCAAGCAAGCTCGAGAAAACCAGCAAAATAGGTAGCACCGAGCATGCCCATCATTGGGATGTGTGGGCAGACACAGCTCCGGCGATTTCCGTTCCAGCAGAAATCAGTTCTCGAGTCCGTTTAGCCAAACTCACTTGCCACCCGTGCTCTTGCGCGCAGTTTGCTTGGTGCGGGCCATTTTTGATGATAATTGGTTGCGAGAGAAGTGGGCTCAGTGGAGCGGCCGTCAACGGGGGCATCAAGAATGCGTTTGCCCTTTCGTGCACAATTGAGTTGTCCGTCCGCACGACGACCGGCGTTTGAAGAGAGTTTTTTTTGTGAGTTGTGCTTCGCTTACGCTGCTATGTGCTTATTTTTACCGTACAGTGACGACAGCTCCGGGCTCGGGTGCTCATCTGATTGAAATTTGGGCTGCATCGATGCGACTCATCGCGCCCGAGGACCCCCGGCCCGGGCCCCGGGCCGACGGCGTCAACGTTCGGTCAGCCTGTGGCTGGCCTGCGCACCCAGTCGTGGCAGGCCGGAATTGGGCCTGACGCGGTTTCACAGCCGACACAAGCTGCACCTTGTGTCGAAACGAGTTCGTCGGATGGCTTTGACAACAGCGAGTCACAACGCCGTGACAGCAAGCTTTTTAGCTTCATTCAACGCAGCGCAGTGTACCGCCGTGACTGTACGCAACAACACGTCACATTCGAACAATACATGCATGGGGAAAACACGGCAAGAGCAGCGCTAGCCGAAAAACGCACGCGGCAGCGATCCTTCACGGGCACCCGTCCGCAGCGGGCACCTGTGCATGCCGGGGAGCACCCCCTTCATTGGAGCTCACAAGTAGCCACCGCCACAGGCTCAAAATGCCGCCCCCGCGCGCACGCGGGCAAGCAGCGCGTCCGTCTCCGCGGCGCGGCTCTGCATCGCCCGCATGAACGCGTCCGTGTCTGTGCCGAGCAGGCTGACGCTGCCGGGCTCGCTGCCGGCGCTGAGACCTGCAGACGGCTTGCGCGCCGCGGGCATGACGTCGGGGGTCGCACGCCAGCCAGCGCCTGCTGCGTACGTGGCGTTGACGCTCGACGGCAGGTGCGACGCCGCGGCGCTGGTGTCGCGGAGGCGGCCAGCTGCCGCGGGTCTGGCGGCAAATGCCCCAGGGACGGCTGCCCCGGGCTGGCCGACGCCTGCCTGCCGTAGCAGCGCCCTGTGCAGCGCCGCGGCGTACCCGTCGTCAGCGGCGGAGTCGCTCTCATACCCCGCATCCGGCGTCCCGCGGCCACCAGCGCTGTACATGCCGCTGTGCACGCCGCCACCAGCGCCGCTGTACGCGTAGCTGCTGGAAGCGCCGCGGGCGCCGAGGCCGTACGTGTTCGCCGCCGCTGCGTCTGCGGGGGACCCATACTGGCTGGGAGGGCGGAACGACGCGGCAGACGCCACCCAGCCTGCGCCACCTGGCCTGCCGTAGGCGTCAGCGCCTCTCGCGCCCGCCAGCCCCTGCCGCGACGCTGCGGCTGCGGCGCTGCTGCTGTGGCGGGGCGGGAGCGCTGCCTCGCGTGGGGGCTCGTCAAAACCACCCGCAGCACCCGCAGCACCGAAAGCGCCTCTAGCGCCCGCCCGCCCGCGCCCGCGCTGGCCTGCGCCTGCAGAGCCCACGGAGCCGGGCGAGGAGGAGCGGCTGCGCTGCTCCAGGTGCGCTGCCTGCATGGCTGCGCTGGCAGCCATCGCCTCCCCAGGCGTGGCGACGCTGGCTGCGCTCGACCCGCGGCCCGCAAGCGAGCCTGCCGCTCTCGCAGACGAGCTCGGCCCGCTCGCGAGACGGTCAGAGCTGCCAGACAGATGCGACCGCGCCGCGGCGCTGGCATCGCTGTGCCGCCGCCCGCTGCGCGGCTCCTCCTGCGTGCTTCGCGAGTACGCGTCGGCAGCCTGAGCCAACGCCGCATCCGCCGAGGCGGGCAGCCCCGCGATCCCGCGTGCTGCAGACGCAGCAGCAGGGAGATCCCCGGGTCCCGCAGACGCACGCCGCTGCTGCAGGCGCGCTGAGCCTGCATCCAGTCCGCCCGCTGCAAGCTGCGCGGCGCTGATAGCGCTGTCGACGCTGCTGCGGCGGCTGGCGCTCCGGGAGCCGCCGCGCAGGATCTCCGCAATGTCCGCACGCTTGCTGCCGGCGGGTCGAGACGGGCTCGTGACAGTACCAGTACCGATCTGTCCCATCTCGCTGGCGCTGGCAGCCCCCGTGCCAGCTGACGCGAGGGAGCGCGACTGAGACTGCAGCGACCCGCGCCGCGGCCACGGCGCATCCCGCTCCACCGGTCCCTCCGCATGCGTTGGCGACACGTGCGCGCTCGCGGCCGCGAAGGCCTGGTGCGCCTCCTCTGTGGCCTGCAGCACCGCCTGCGCCGTGCGCGCCTCAAACTCCCGCGCCGACACGACTTGGCGCAGTCGCACCTCGCACGCGAGCTTCTCGTCCTCCAGCGCCGCCTGCGCCTCCATGCGCGCTGTGGCCTCCGCGCCCGCAGCGGCCGCCGCGGCGGCGGAGGCGCTACCGGCCGCCTTCAGCGCCTGCTCGCGCTCCTCCAGTGCGGACAGACGGTGCTCCAGCGTGCTCAGGTGCGCGACGATCCGCTCTGAGGTGCGCTCCATCTGGGAGGCGAGCGCCGCCGCCGCGCTCGCCGCCGCGGGCGGGAAGGCAGGGGCGCTGGCGCTCGTGCCTGTGCTCGTCATGGTTCCCGTCGTGGCTGTGCCAGCAGCCCGCGCTGCAGCGGCCGCGGCGGCATCGTCTGTCCACCTGCCGGTGCGACCCGCAGCGCCGGCGCTGCGCCGGGTGTCCCCCAGGGCGGACGCAGCGGCGTGTCCACGCCGCCACGTGTGCGCCGCCGCAGGACCTGATTCTGCCTGTTGCCGAGCACGGTCCCTGGCAGCTGCAGCCGCCGCTGCGGCATCTGCAGCGGCTAGCGTCGCCGCGTGCGTGCGGCCGGGCGGCAGCAGCGGGCTCTGTCGCAGGCCGGACCCTGAGGAAGCCCCTTCGGGCTGTTGAGAGGGGCGGCTGGACAAGGCCGAGGCGGCCACTAGCCTGCTGACGGCTCCAGGCAGTTCAGCCTCGCTGC
>Ga0208629_100997_pt1 | contig 12185 bp, 1 predicted proteins | sample LakWasMet19_HOW5_2_FD_183865 | JGI IMG/M metagenome (GOLD analysis project Ga0208629, IMG submission 183865) | Freshwater sediment methanotrophic microbial communities from Lake Washington under simulated oxygen tension - Sediment Metagenome... | ecosystem: Environmental > Aquatic > Freshwater >...
GCACGCCGGCGCCATCAGCCTGCGGGCGGTGTTTCGCTGCATGGCGGACGCGGCTGCCGCGACCAGCGCGCTGATTTGCGCCCCCGGGGCGCCTGAGCCTCGCAGCAGCGCGCGGCTGGCTGTGAGCAGCCGCCCACCGCCTGCCGCTGCCCTGCATGCCCGCAGCGCCGCAGCCGCCGTCCCCGCAGGCGCTGCGGGCCGCATGTCCCTGGACGGCCATGGCAGCGAGGGGGAGGGGGAGGAGGAGGAGGAGGCAGCAGCGCTCGGCAGCAGCGATGAGGAGGAGGAGGTGGTGTACACCCTCAGCGAGGAGGAGGAGGTGTGGGAGAGGGAGGCGGAGGGACGAGGGGGCGGTGCCGCGGGCGCAGCCGGCGCCAGCTCTCGGCGCGGGGGTGCAGGCGAGGGGCGGCGTGGCAGCGCAGCTTCCGGTAGTGCTGCAGCGCGGCAGGCCTCCAGGCTGCAGGAGCGACTCTCGACCCTGCGCCCCACTGCGCGCGCGGTAGCGATGTTCGATGCCGTGCTGGCGCTGGCGGGTGCGCTGCCGCCTGCCGCGGCGGCGGGTCTGTGGGCTGGCGGCCCTGTGCAGGCGGCTGCGGCGGAGCGCTGGCCCCCTCGCCTGCAGTTCCCTCTTCTGGGCTTCCTGCCGGCAGACGCCACGCCTTGCGATGCCTTCGGCGTCCCGCTGGAGGCCGGCGCGGCAATCGTCCGCATCCGGGCCGCATCAACCGCTGCCGCCGCTGATTCTGTCGCTGCGGCGGCGACAGCACTTGTGGCGGGCCCGGGCAAGGGCTCCATCGCCGCCTACGCCAAGTCAGCAGGCGCGGGTGCGGGCCCCAAGCCTGCAGCAGCCGGTGCCAGCGCGTCACCCTTCGCAGCCGGCCTGGCCCTCGCCGCAGCCCGCCTGCGGCCTGAGTTCCTGCCGTACGGGGGCGCGGCCTCCCCCGGCGCCCTCCTGCAGCGCACCCTGCGCCTGCTGCTCGTGGAGAGGGCGCCGCAGCTCGGGGGTCTCTTTGCAGACGTGCCTGCGCCTGCCATCGTTCCGGCTCTCAGGGGCTTCGCCCGCGCCCTGGCTGCGGGGGACGGCGGCGCTGGGGCAGCCAGGGGAGCCGCTGCGCCTGCCGCCCGACCTGCCGGCCCCGAGGCCCGCCTGTGGGTGCTGGTCCGCCTGCTGCGGGCGGAGGGCAGCGAGGCAGTGGTCGAGCTCGCCCTGTGCGAGCTGGAGGCGCTGCTCACCTCGCGGGAGGGCGCAGGCTACGTCACGGCGCTCGCCCTCGGGCAGGGGCAGGCGGCAGCGGCGGCGGCGGACGGGTGCAGCCCCTGTGCCCCGCTGCTGCGCGACCTGGTGGCTGCCCTCCTCGCGGTGAACAGGCGCTTCTTCGCCTCCCCCGTGCTGCGCGGGCTCGCTGCCTGCTGCCTGGGGCAGGTGGGTGCCGTCGACCCCTCCCGCCTGGCCCTCGTCACGCGGCAGGAGGCGGGCCCGGAGCTGCCCGACGCCCTCCTGCTGCTTGAGACGCTGCGCTCGCACCTCGTGCGCTGCCTGCGCGCCGCCCCTGACTCGGCCACGCAGAGCCGGGTGGCGTATGCCGTGCAGCAGGCCCTCCACCTGTACGCGACGGCACACGGGCTGCCGGCCGGAGGGGCAGGCGGCAGCGACAGCAGGGGCGCGGCCTCCGCGGCGACAGCAGCTGCGCCGCCCGCTGCCCCGCCCCCCTCCTCGTCCGGTGACGGCTTCGGCGCCGGTGTTGACGCGGGCGCCCTCCCCGTACCCCGGGAGCTCGAGGCAGCGGTGCGGGCCGACTGCGCTGCGCTCTCTTTGCTGCTGGCGGGATCGGGCGAGGCCTCCGGAGACGCCAGTGCAGAGGGGTGGGACGGCGACGGCGGCCTGGGGCACGCAGCGGCTGGCGGCCCCGGGGGGCGCGGCAGGGACGCGCTGCGGCAGCTGCTGGAGACGGTGGCGCCCTACTGGAGCTCCAAGCTGGTGCTGCGCTCCTCCTCCTCCGCTGCTTCCTCGTCTGCCGCCGCAGGCCCCTCGCTCACGGCAGGAGCGGCTGCTGCAGGCGCTGGGGCAGCCGCCACTGCCCCTGCAGACCTTTCTGGCGGCTACACCCCTTTCTACGTCCGCAGCAAGGCCCGTGTGAGCGAGGGGCGTGGCCGCGGCAGCAGCAGGGGGCAGGCAGCCGCCACGGCTTCCGGCGTTGCGATCGCCGCCTCCCTCGCCTACGAGACCTGGCTCGCGAACTGGTGCCGGCACCTGATCAGCCTGCTGGAGGCCGCTGCAGAGGCACTGCCGGCTGGCCACGCTGGCGCAGGAGCGGCCGCTGGGCGCAGGGGCGCCTCTGCTACCGTGGCTGTACCAGGCGCGGACACCTCCCTCGCGGACAGCAGCAGCAGCAGCAGCAGCTGGCCTGGCCCTGCGCCCCTCGCCTGCCCGCGCCTGCCCCTGTGGCGTGCTGTGCGCGTGGTGTTGCCTGCCGACCCCTCCATCGCAGCCTTCCTCGCGCCCTACCTCATGCGGGACGCTGCCCTCTACTGCGGCCAGCCCGCCCTGCAGCAGATGCGGGCTGAGATGATGGCGGTGCTTCAGGACGAGGCCGCAGCGGCAGCGGCCGTCGCGTCGCCCACAGAAGGGGGCGGCACCCACTCTCGAGATCGCCGCGGCATGCAAGTTGACGGCGAGGCCGATGACAGCGAGGAGGAGGGGGAGCGAGACTCGGAGGGGCGGCCAGAGGACGGCGAGGGCGACGATGGCGGGGCCGGCAGCATCGAGAGCGGCTGGGGCCCGCGTGGCCGCCCCTCCGCCCTCCCGCCTCGCGCAACTGAGGAGGCCAGTGACCTCGGCAGCGATGACGGCGGCTCGGAGGCAGGCAGCTCCCAAGAGGAGCCTGCAGTCGGGATGGTCGATGGGCTGGCCAGCTCTGCCGCTGCTGCTGCTTCCCGAGACGCTGCCCCGACCTCGCACAGCCGCGACATGGGAAACGCTGCGCCTTCCGCCTCCTCTGCCGCCGCCGCCTCCTCCTCCTCCTCCGCCTTCCACCGCCGCGCGGTGCAGCTGGTCTTCTCCCTGCTCGATACGGGCAGCCGATGGCAGGGGGACCTGCAGCGGGAGCGCGCGGACGCGGACAGGGCGGCCGCTGCTGCGGCAGCGCCTGCTGCTGCCGCTGCAGGCGGGGCGGGGTCTGTGCCGGGCATGACCCCCACCCCCTCGCCGTCGGGGTCCAGCGCTGCAGGGGGCGGGCACCTCTCCCCGGCGGAGGCCTGGGAGCGGGAGGGGCGCCCCGGCTTCCTGGCCTGGCTGCTGGAGGCCCTCCCCACCCGCACGCTGGCCGACGCCGCTGGGGCCGTCGATGCGCATGCGCGCTCCCTGCGGTACATGGAGGGGCACCTGCGGGCCAGCTACGGGGGACCGCTTGAGTCCGCCCGCATCCCCAACACGAGCAGCAGCAGCAGCGCGGCAGGGGCGGGCGGGCGGGGCGGCTTCGAGGAGGGCGCCCTGGGCGGCCTCGTGTCCGGGCCTGTGCCGTACTCGCGCCCGCAGCTGGCGTACCTGCAGGCCCTCTACAGCCGCATGGAGGAGCCGGACGGCATGGCAGGCATCGGGGCGCTGCGGGCACGCCTGCTGCAGCAGCAGCAGCACCAGCAGCTGACAGGGCCGGGGAGTGCGGCGGGCGCCAGCGCGAAGGGCGGCAGCGGCGTGTCCGGCGCTGAGGCCGCCCTCGCCTCCCTCTCGCTGCGGGAGCGCTGCCTCGACCTGGAGCACGGGGCGCGCTGGGACGAGGCGCTGCAGAGCTACGAGCAGGCGCTGCAGCAGCGGCACGGAGGGGCCGGCAGCGCAGGCTCCTCCGACAAGGCGGCGGCTGGTGCTGCTGGTGCTGCGGATGCGACAGGCGGCGACGGCGATGGCGCTGTCGGGCGCGGCGACCTGTCGGAGGGAGAGGTGCAGGCGGGACTGCTGCGCTGCCTGCGCAACACGGGCCACCTGGAGACTGCCCTGCACCGCTCCCTGGGCGTGCTGTCCCGCAGGCCAGACCTCGCAGACGTGGTCGCGCCCCATGCGGTGGAGGCAGCGTGGCGCCTCGGGCAGTGGGGACCGCTGCAGGGCCTGCTGGAGGCCCAGGCGCCGCCAGCTGGCGCACCGTCGACGGAGAGCGGTGCCGCGGGCTGGCAGCCGCTTGCGCCGCACCGCCCCTCCGCTGCGCTGAGGCCATTGCCACACGCCCCTCCCAGCGCGGCGCCGCAGCCCCTCCGGCTCGGCTACGCCGCTTCACTGGGCAGCGCGCTGCTGGCGCTGCACAACCTGCTGCAGACCGGGAAGGGGCAGCGCGGGGCGGGGGCGGGAGCCCCCCTGCGGACCCCCCTCGCTCTCGCCGCCCCTTCTGTAGCGCTCAGCATGGGTGCGGGTGCGGGTGCGGCAGCTGAACTGTGTCTGCGGGCCCCCAGCCACCTGGCGGAGTCGCTGGCAGCTGCCGCAGGGGGTGCCCCCGTGTCCCCGATGCAGAGGCAGCACGCAGCTGCAGAGGGCTGCGTTGGCGGCTTGCTGGGTGGAGGGCTGCTCATCCATGGTCACGGTGCCGCGGCAGCGTCGTCGGCAGCGGCGCAGGCCTCCTCGATGCTTTGGGACAGGGCTCCCAGCCTGCTGCTGCAGGAGGCCACTGCCGGCAGCGGCGGCGGTAGCGGCAGCTCCCTGATGCTGCTGCACGCGCTGCGGAGAGACTCACCGCTCGAGCCCCGCCCCCAGGCAGCCTCCGGCCCGCGAGAGGACCGCGCCGCCGCCCTCATCGCAGCCAGCGCTGCCGCCGCCGCCCTGCCCGGGGGCGGTGGGTCCAACACAGCACCCCGCTCGCTGCTGGCCGCGCTGTCGCTGGGCTACACGCAGCCGCCTCGCGTGGCGGGCGGCCAGGACTCAGTTGCCCCGCTGCGCGCCGCTGCAGCTCTGTCCGCCCTGGGGGACGTGGCCGCAGCGCGGGGCGTGCGCGACCTGCAGCGGGAGGCGCGGGGCGCTGCAGAGCTGGAGGGAGCCCTGGCCGCAGCTCTCGCCGCCCGCGCAGGCGAGGGCGACTCGGGTCTGCTCTCCGCAGCGTCCGCAGGCAGCGGGTGGGGCGCTGCCGCGGGCGCCCCGCCGGCCTCAGCTGGGGCAGCGGCACCCCACGGCCCAGCCACCGCGGGTGGGGCGCTGTCCGCTGCCGCCACCGCCGCCGTGCTCGCAGCAGCCGGGCTGGCGCCGCCCGCTGCCCCGGGCGACGAGGGCGCCGGCAGCGGAGCTGGCCGCGCTGCCTGCGTGGCCGCGCTCTGCGGCGCCCTCGCCTCCGCTCGCCGCGACGTCATGTCGTCGCTCTCCGCAGCCAGCCTGGAGAGCTACAGCCGCGCCTACCCGCTGCTGCTGCGCCTGCACTGCCTGCGCGAGGTGGAGCAGGCGGCCGCTGCGGCGCTGCGGGAGCGTGACCTCGGCGCCCGCAGCGAGGCGCTGCGCGGGCCGTGGGCGGCGCGGCTGCGGCTCACGCTGCCCTCCCTCGGGGAGCGTGAGCCGCTGCTGGCGCTGCGGCGCAGCCTCTTCCGCCTGCTCGGCCTGCGCGACGCGGAGGCGGCCACCTGGCTGGAGGTGGTGCGCAGCGCCCGCGCAGCCGGCAACGTGCCCGCCGCCACCACGGCCCTGCTGCACGCCGCGGCGCTGGGCAGCGACGTGGCGAGCCTGCAGCGCGCCAAGCTGCTGCACAGCCAGGGCCACCTGCACCGCGCCATCGCGGAGCTGGAGCCCACGCCCGAGAGGGACGTGGCTGCTGCGGTGGCGCGCCTGCGGGAGGCGACCGCGGCCGCGGAGCGCAGCGGCGACCCCGCCGCCAGGGCTGCGGCGCGGCGGGCGCGCGAGCTGGAGGCGCGCCGCCTGCTGCACGCTACCAACTGGATGGTGGAGAGCCGCCTGCTGGGGGAGGCGGCGGTGGTGGAGCGGTACAGGCGCGTGGCGGAGCTGCACGAGCGCTGGGAGAAGGGGCACTTCCACCTGGGCCGCTTCTACGACGGGCTGCTGCGGACGCTGGTGCGGGACGACCCCTGCCCCGCATACACGCCGGGGCGGCCAGAGAGCAGCAGCGCCGCGGCGGTGGAGCGCGCGCTCGTGGGCGGGTGGCTGCACCGGCGAGACTCGCTGGTGCGCGCGACCCTGGAGAGCTACGGCAGCGGCCTCAAGTACGGGCACAGCCGCGTCTTCCACGCCCTGCCCCGCATGCTGACCCTGTACTTTGACTACGGGGCAGCCGTCGTGCAGCAGCAGGCCGCCCCCGCCCCCAGCCACGCCAGCACGCTGGAGGCGCACACGCGCACGGGCATGAACTACCCCTCCGAGGAGGTGCACCGGCAGCTGCACGAGTGCCTGGTGGGCCTGCGCAACCGCATCTCCGGCGTGCGATGGACCGCCGCGCTGCCGCAGATGGCGTCCCGCGCCTGCCACCGCCACCCCTTCGTGCGCCGCTTCATCGAGACGACCCTCGCCTCGCTGCTGTACTCTTACCCGCAGCAGGCCATGTGGACGGTCATGGGCCTCGCCAAGAGCGACTTCAAGCTGCGGCGCACCCGCGCCGAGGCGGTGCTGGCGCAGTGCATGAAGTTCAAGCCCGCCACGCCCGCAGGAGGCAGCGTCGCTAAGGCGGGGGCAGCTGCCGCCCCCGCCTCCTCCTCTGCCTCCGCCTCCTCGTCCTCCTCCGTCAGTAGCGAAGACCTGCAGCGCCTGTGGGCCACCATGTCCGCCATGTTCGACGCCCTCGTGGCCACGGCGCAGGAGCAGCCCGCCAACGCGCACCCCGCAGACCGCAGTTACAGCGTGCACGTGCTAGACCGCGCTGCCTTCGCTGCAGTGCCGCTGCTGGTGCCGCTGCAGTCGTCGCTGGTGCCGCGGCTGGAGGCGGGGCTCGGCAGCGGCGGCCTCTCCAGCGACCCCTACGCCTCCTACTACGGCGCGGGGGCCGGGGGCGGGGGGCCGGGCTCCTCCGCCGCCTCCGCGGGGGGCGGCGGCAGCGGCTACTTCAGCGCCGACGCGCCTCGCATCGTGCGCTTCGAGCGCGCCGGCGAGTTCATGCACAGCAAGGAGAAGCCCAAGAAGCTGACGCTGCTCGCCTCGGACGGGCGGCGGTACAACTTTCTGTGCAAGCAGGAGCGGCGCGGCGACCTGCGCAAGGACGCACGGATGATGGAGATCGCCACGCTGGTGAACCGGCTGCTGGGCAAGGACGGGGAGGGGCGGCGGCGCGGCCTGCGCCTGCGCACCTTCGCCGTGGTGACGCTGAAGGAGGACTGCGGCCTGCTGCAGTGGGTGCCCAACACGACGGCGCTGCGCTCAGAGGTCAGCCGCGCATACGCCGCCTGCGGCCTGCCCAACCCCATGGCCATCACCAAGAACTCGCGGCGGCGCTTCGAGGAGCTGCAGGCGGCGGAGATGCCCGACCACGACCGCGCAGCCGCGTACCGGTCAGAGATCCTGCCCGCCTTCCCCGCCGTCTTCCACCGCTGGTTCACTCTCTCCTTCGCCGACCCCACGGCCTGGTTTGAGGCCCGCCTGGCCTTCACCCGCTCCGCAGCGAGCTGGAGCATGGTGGGCCACATCGTGGGCCTGGGGGACCGGCACGGCGAGAACATCCTCCTGGACCGCGGCACGGGGGAGTGCGTGCACGTGGACTTTGACTGCCTCGCGGAGGACCACCAGATCCTCACCAGCGCAGGCTTCATGTTCCTGCGGGACCTGGAGGCCTGCGCTGACCCGCACCTGCGCATCGCGGGGTACGACCGCCGCAGCCGCCGCATCGTGTACGAGGCAGCCCGAGGCCTCATCGTGAAGCCCGCCGCCACGCAGGCGATGGTCGAGGTCACGCAGGAGGGCGAGGCACACAGGTGGGGGCAGGGCAGCGACGCCTACGGCCACACCCGAACCGACCCCGCGGCCCCGCTCGAGGCAGGTGCCGCGGTGTCCCTGGTCGTCACCCCGGGGCACGAGCTGTTCACACTGCAGCAGCTGCAGCAGGGCGTGCAGGGGGAGGGGGCTGCGCCGGACTACGCCAAGGCGACGGCCGGCTCACTGCTGAGCTCGCAAGCAAGCGGCGTCACCCGGATGCTCGCCTGCGCGCCAAACGGGGCCTGCGGCGGGTCAGACCTGATGGCGCTCCCCTTCGTCGCAGCACTCGGCCTGAGCACGCGCAGCCAAGCCGTGGCGTTCCTCGGCCTCTACGGCTTCTGGCTGGGGAGCGACACCCGAGCCTGCGGTGCGGATGGCGTGCGCTTCACCGCTGCCAGTGAGGCCGATGCAGCGTGGCTGACGCAGCTGCTGGCATCGGCTGGCCTGCGGGAGGGGACGGGGTGGTCGTGGGCCGCCCCGCGCCAAGGCGATCCCTGCATCCTGCGTGTGACGGACAGGCGGTGGGGTGCCCTGTTCGCTGAGGGGCACAGCTCCCCCTTGCCGACGGCTGCTGGCGGCGCCCCGCCTGCTTCCGCGCCACCTGCAGCTCGCAGCGGTACGGTGGCTGCCCCGTGCGGCAGAGCTGCGGGGCACCCGCACATCCGGCGGGACCTGCCTTGGATCGCCGCGCCGGCAGGCGTCGCGACTCGCGACGGACGGCGTGGCGTCGCGGCAGCTGATTGGATGCTGCCGGCAGCGGCATCGACCCGACTGGTTGACGCAGCGGCCGCCCCTCCCCTTCTGTGTCCGCTGCCACCCGGGTCTCAATCGAACAACACTGGGACTTCGAAGTGCTACTGGCCATGGGTGTTGACCCTCGGCAGGGATGAGGCGCGTGCGCTGCTGGCCGGCTTGCACCGAGCAGGCGCTGATCGGGCAGCGGACGGCGCCCCCAGCATCCGCACGAGCTGCCCTCATTTCCGCGACGCGCTTGTACGGCTCGTGCTCCATGCCGGCTACTCACCGCGCTTCCAGCCTGTTGGCACTGCACGCGCACCTGGCGCTGTCGACGGTGGAGACGTCGAGGCAGCGGCTGAGCCCGCCGCCTGGCGTGTCTCCTCCGCGGACGGAGCTCAGCGCAGCGCGCACCTCACCGAGCCCGTGATCCGGCGCGAGCGCGATGTACGGCGGGTGACGTACACCGGGCGCACCTGGTGCGTGTCCGTCCCCTCCACGTTCATCATTGCGCGGAGGGCGCAGGCGGGGCGCGACGGCGTGGTGACCAAGGCCTCCGCGCCCGTCGTCATGGGCAACTGCGTCTTCGACAAGGGGCTGCTGCTGGGGCGGCCCGAGATCGTCCCCTTCCGCCTCACGCCCAACATGCTCGACGGCATGGGCCTGGCGGGCTACGAGGGCGTGTTCCGGCGCGTGAGCGAGGTGGCGATGGGCGTGCTGCGCGGGCACCGGGACATGCTCATCTCCGTGCTCGAGTCGTTCATCCACGACCCGCTGGTGGAGTGGCAGCCGCGGAGCGCGCCCGCGCCGGCTGCGGCTGCGGCTGCTGCAGCGGGTGCGGGCGCGGGTGCGGGCGCAGCCGGCGGCGCTGGCGACCTCATGTCCACGGCGCACGGCGCTGAGAAGGAGAACCGCGACGGGCTGAAGATGATCAAGAAGATCGGGGAGCGCCTGGACGGCTTCTACAACGTGGGCATCGACGCGGTGGTGCCGCGCGCGGGCTGGAAGTCGTCCCGCGCTGCCGCCACCACCAGCAGCATGGCGGCCCGCAAGCTGGGCAGCAGCAGCCTGTCCATCCCCGGCCAGGTGCAGCGCCTCATCCGCGAGGCCACCTCAGACGAGAACCTCAGCCTCATGTACCTGGGCTGGCTGCCCTTCATGTGAGCGCTTGCCCGCCATGTGAGCGCTGCCCTTCACGGGGGCGAGCCTTTGAGACCCCAGCCCGTGGACTGTGCCTGCTCATGCTGCCCAGTGGCAGCGAGAGTCGACGGCGGAAAGATCGGCCCGCGGGTGTCGCCGCCCCTGCCGCTCAGCTGCACTGCTGAGCTGCAGTGGCACGCGCCTCTGCAGTGAGCCGGCTCACCACTGGCAGGCGGGCGGCCCCGGGCAGTGCAGCCTCAGGCTGCCAGATCCACTGGCACAGCGAGCCGCTCGAATGCTTCCATTTCCAAGAGCAAACAAGTAGCAGTCAAATACCTAAGAATCGACCCACTCCTGTGACACTCCAGGGCCTGGAGTCAGACCAGTGGAGTCTCCAGGCGCGCCCCGTCTACCCAGGATTCTGTATTTTATTGCTATTTTATGCCATACTTTCGCGTGTCCTATTTCGGAGAGCACGGGTCGTGATGAGCCGCAGACATGTTAAAAGGGAGAACAGCTTCGTATTCTTACCGCGATCACGCGAGAGGGCATCCCAGCCTTCATTTCTTGGGGTTGAGACTGCGGCCGCACCGGTTCCGCAGGCCCTGCTTCTGCCTCTCGCCTGCTGCGACAGCACCGAGCCCGTGAGATGGCGATGTCCTACGACAGCTACACCACAGGTGTACGAGTTTTCTTGGCGATCTTTTTTGGAATCCCAGCATTAGTGAGTCTCACACCTCCCCGCATCGAAAGTCCGCTCACTCCTGTCAGCCGTGTCGCCGCAGCCAGGGGTTCACGCCCGATAGCGCGCGCGCAACTTGCTGTCCCTGTGCAGATTCTGCTGTTTTACTTGTTTAGACGGGTCCGGATCGTTGAGCAAGGGACATCCGTCATCGTCGAGCGCTTCGGGCGTTTCCACCGCCGCTGCGATGGCGGCGTCCTTTTCTTGATCCCCTTTATCGACCAGACACGATCCATCATCTGGTGAGCTTTCCGCAACAGGCGATGCGGGGGCCTTGCGTCGGCAGTGGGCTTGGCGTCACCGCGGACGTTGAACAGTGTACGCGGCTGGCCACTCTGCGTTCTGCCTGCGCTGCTAACGACCCGTGTGTCCCGCAGGCGCTCCCAGGACGTGTTCACGGAGAAGACATACGGCAACACGGTGCAGCGCGCCAAGTTGCGGCAGATTCGCACTGATGTGATCGACCTGCGCGAGAATTGCATGGACTTCGCCTCGCAGCCGGTCATCTCCCGCGACAACGTGCGCTTGGAGGTGCACGTCATGCTGCTGTACTGCCTGGTGGACCCCGTGCGGGCGGCCTATGAGACATTCGACCTCTCTAATGCTGTACAGAGCCTCGTGCAGACGACGCTGCGCTCCATCATCGGCGAGATGAGCCTGGACGACACCCTCAGCAGCCGCGAGGAGATCGAGCGCTCGCTCAAGCTCAAGATCTCGCGCGTCGCCTTCGACTGGGGCCTGGAGATCCGCTCCGTGGAGCTGCTCGAGATCACGCCCTCGCGCTTCGTGCAGGAGGCCATGCACATGCAGCTGGCGGCGGAGCGCATCCGGCGCGCGGCGATCGTGTCGGCGGACGGACAGCGCGAGAAGACCAAGCTGGAGGCGGAGGGCGACTGCCAGGCGGCCATCGCGCTCGCCACGGGGGACCGGCAGGTGGCCATCGTGAAGGCGCAGGGCCTGGCGGACGCGCGCCGCCTCATTGCGCGGGCGGAGGCCGACAGCGTTCGCATCGTGGCGGGCGCGCTGTCCGAGTACGGCGTGGACGCCACCGAGTACGTGCTGGCCACCAAGTACATCGACTCCATAACCGCGATGGCCTGCGGCTCCGGGTCGCGCGAGGTGTACTTCCCGCTGGAGACGGACGTGACGGGGGCCATGCGCACCGTGGCCACGGGGGGCAGCGTCGCGGCGGGGGCTGGCGCAATGCCGGCGCGGTGAGCGCGTCTCCCCGCGGCCTCAGAGCGGCGCCGCGGAACAGACACATCCAAGTCCCGCGCTGTCTCAACTCGTACGCGTCTCTCGCTCCCGCGGAGCTGCGCCGGCCTAGAGCCTGCGGCCGCAGCTGATGCTGGGGCCTGCAGCGCTAGCTGCACTCTCACAATGCGCCTCAGCCTTCAACATCTTTCGATAGATATGAACTAGAGCAACGTGTGTTCATGATTCGCGTTCAAAGTCGACGATCGCCGCTTCCTTCAACACGAGTAGCGCGGGGCTCACAAGATCGTGTTGGCAAGTCTCGGCACTTGACATCTATGGACCTGTGATGCGACGAACAAGCGCACCCTCCACAAAACACATCCGGAGCCGCGACAGCAGCCGCAGCTGTCGTCTGCGCAAGTCTGCGCCGCAGAATGAGCTCCAAGCGGCATCAGCTTCAATTAGATTTGGGTTACCAGCAGCGGTCGCCCGAAG
>Ga0208629_100999_pt1 | contig 12159 bp, 6 predicted proteins | sample LakWasMet19_HOW5_2_FD_183865 | JGI IMG/M metagenome (GOLD analysis project Ga0208629, IMG submission 183865) | Freshwater sediment methanotrophic microbial communities from Lake Washington under simulated oxygen tension - Sediment Metagenome... | ecosystem: Environmental > Aquatic > Freshwater >...
GGCGCCTGTGTGCAGAGCAAGCGATGCGTCCAGCTGCTGTGGTGCGCTCTCTCAGCTACCAGCCGGCCTCTCCACCTGCTGCGGCCTGCACTACGATGCGGGCGGGGTGTCTGTCTCTCAGCTGCGCGTGCTGCACCTGGGGGTGCGCCCCGCCCGCATGCGCGCTGTCATGCTGCAGTTCGCTGCCGCAGCTGAGCTCACCTTCATCGACCCGTGCCCAGGCGGGGTGCCCGCACCTTCGCTCGCAGCTGACCGTCCCCCCGCCGCGGAGGGGACCGAGGCTGCGGCTGCCTCTGCATCCGCTGCTGCCTCTCCATCCGCTGCTGCCGCTGCGCTGCCTGCGCCTGCCATCCTGCCCGCCCCGCTCGTGACGGGCCAGCTGCGGCGCCAGATCAACGCCTCGTACATGCACGTGGAGGCGGTGCGCAACGCGTCGATCATCGGCATCGTCGCGGGCACCCTCGCCGTGGCGGGCCGCAATGAGGTCATGGCGGCGCTGCGCGCTGCAGCCAAGGCCGCGGGCAAGCACGCTTACACGTTTGTGGTGGGCAAGCTGTCCGCGCCCAAGCTGGGGAACTTCCCCGAGGTGGACGCCTTCGTGCTGGTGGCGTGCCCCGAGAACAGCCTGCTGTCAGCGGAGCAGGTGCGGGACCACGTGAAGCCCGTGGTGACGCCCCAGGAGGCTCTGATAGGGCTCGGTCGCGACGCGGACGGCGGCGCTGCGGGGGACGGCGACGAGGGCGATGGCGATGCGGGGGACAGTAGCAGCGCTCCTAGCCGTACGGGCGTGGAGTGGAGCGGCAGCGGTGAGCTTGACTTCAAGCGGCTGCTGGCGCTGGCGCAGGGGGAGGCGGTGCGGGGCGCAGGCGGTAGCGCAGGAGGCGGCCCCAAGCGGAGGAAGGGGAGGGCGGCAGCTGGCCCCGGCGGCCCCTCCGTGACCTTTGGCGAGGACGGCATCGACAGCGAGGGCGAGGGGGAGGCTGGAGAGCAGGAGGAGGACGGCGAGGGAGGGGGAGGCAGCAGCACCTCCGCAGCCGCCGCCTCCACGGCTCTGGTGCACCGCCCAGACCTGTCCAGCGGCGCCCTCAGCACCGCTGTCTTCACCTCGCCCGCCGCCCAGTACGCCATCAACAAGCGCACCTGGCGGGGCCTGCAGTACGAGACGGGGGAGGAGCACCGGCTGCCGCCCGCCACCGCAGGCGCGTCGGGCAGCGGGGGCAGCGGTGTCAGCGGGGTCAGCGGCGCGGAGGGTGCCATTGTACCGCACGCCGCAGGGGCGCTGCTGGCTGCCGGTGGCGGTGCCGCGGCCTTTGACACCCGCATCCGCGAGGGACAGCGCGGCATCGCATCGCGGTATGACGGCGAGGGCACGGGCGCTGCTGCAGCTGCAGCTGCGAATGCGGCGGCAGCGGCGGCAGCGGCGGCCCGTGCCAGCGCGCACACGTGAACTCGAGGGTGGGCCGTCATAAGTTTTCGTAATACGACCTGATTCGCCCGCGCGTGCGATCCTACATGTCGTGTACGTGTACAGTGCAGATCCGTGCGCTTATCTTGACCTGGATTGATATTTCAATCACGAATCGCCTCGCGAATCCGGAGCTATCTCGACCACGAGTGCGCCACGCGCGGACATGTAGTTTGAGCTGAAGCTTCATTTGCAATGGGCACTCCACGCCGCAGTTCCCGCGAAGCCGCACGTTTGAATACGTACTCGAAACTGGAGCTGAAGCTTCACCGGTTCCCTGAGCAAGCTGAATTCAGTTCGAGACACAGCATCGACGCGCAAGCCATGCGAACGCGGAGCCCTACATGCACGCTGGGGGTTGCCGCCGCGCCGTTGTCTCATGTTCAGCGTGTCCGCAGCAGCACCGCGGGCCTGGACCGCGGCGACAGCACGTTTCCCCACACCTCCACCAGCAGAGTCGAGGTGAAAGGGGGCTGCCGCTGTTCTAGCGCTGAGGCTGACGCGGCAGGTGGCGCGCCAGCACCAGCAGCAGAGGAGGAGCTGGCGGGGAGGGCAGGCTGGGGCTGGCCTGGGGCCTTGTCCGGCAGCAGCACCGCAAACACAGCCCCGATGCGAGGCACACGCAGCAGGCGGCCTTGAGGGGGTGGTGGCGCAGCGGCAGCACTGCTGCTGTTCGCAGGGGCGCCGGCTGCAGGTGTGGCGGGCGTGGCTGCGGGCTCCGGGAAGGCCAGCAGCGTGATGGTGCGCGCAGTGTAGCGCACGATGAACCCACTGGCCCCCACGAGCTCCCCGCTGCGGCAGCGCAGGACCGTGGCCTCCGCAAAGTGCCAGTCCAGGCACTGCAGGAAGGCAGGCGTCACCACGCGCCCCCAGTCCACCCCGCCACCTCGTGCCTTCGACGTGGCAGCGCTCGCTGCCGGTGGGGCAGCACCGGCGCCAGCGCCTGCACCGCCGCCCCCGCCGAAGGGGCTGAGCTTCAGGCGGCGGCCCTTGACGCGGTCGTCACGCATCGCGGACAGGGTGAAAACCGACTGGTACTTGCCGTCCCCGCGGGGCACCCCGCTGCTGCTGCCACCGCCGCCGCCTGTCACGCCTGCGCTTGGCGGCGGCGGCGCCGCGCCCTTGATCTGTGCGTGCGTGAGCTGCAGCAGATCCCACGCATACGCCAGCCACCGCGCGTGCATGCGCCGGCACAGGGGCAGGGGCAGCTCTGCGAGGGCAGAGGCTAGCGTGGGCGCTCGGGTACGGCTGCTGCTCACACGTCGCGAGCTGCAAGTAGTCGGGTCTGCCGCGGGAGCAATGCCTGCTGCAGCTGCTGCAGGTTCGGCGGCAGCAGCTGCGGTAGCGACCGGGTGCAAGCGTGCGAGCGTGGCTCGCAAGGCCGCGTGTAGCCCAAGGGGCGGCCCAGCCACAGCAGCCCGGCGGCACCTGGCAGACGCCGACGTCGACTTCTCGCCGCCTCCGCCAGAGCTCGGCAGCGCGCTAGTAGCAGGTGTGTGCATCGGCAGCCCCTGCGCTGACGCGAGGTAGGTCCGCTTCGCTGCGATGCGTGCCTGATACAGAGCGCCCGCGGCGGAGCCAGCGGTGAGAGACACCAGTCCAGCGCCCGCAGCCGCAAACGCAGACGTCCCAGCCATTCCACAGCTACCGGAGGCGGAGCCCCCAGCCCCCTTGCTGGCCGCTGCACCAGTCGCCTGGGCCGCAGCAGCTCCGCTCCCTGCGGCTGACGCAGACGCCGCCGCGGCAACGATGTCCAGTACCACAGGCCGCTGGAGGCGCGCTTGCAGCTGCAGGGGCGAAGTGTAGGACAGGTGGAGTGGGGGTTGGAACTGAGAGAAAGAAGCGTTCAAGCTACGGCATGTCGGATGCGATGCCATTCAAGCAATCGGCTCACCGTTGCTGCGGGGGTTCCCGCGAACATTTGAAGGAAGAGACGCGACTGATGCGCTGGTGTCAGAGCAACTCCAGCCTCCAACGCGATCCCAGCGCTGGGCATCGTGATGTGCGCTGGTGCTTCCCCTGATGCCGACTCAACGACTTTGTCGCTCTCCTGAATGGACCGATTTGACACCAGAGCGTCGGCCGCTGGCGACTCCGTTGCAAAGTCGCTGCTCGGCTTCACGCGCGCCTGGGGAATGGATGAATAGTCACGGGCAGGACGCTCAGTTGCTGGCTTGCCGACGAGGTGAGATCCAGCAGAAGGTGCTGGTCGCGACCGCTTGCTTGCGCCATATTGTTGAGCCAAGCTCCCGAGCAAATCCTCAGTACGCGTGCGCTTCATGGCAGCAAAAGTCTTCCACTCGAATGGCGTTTGTCCGAGCAGATCATACAGCGGCCAGCTGTGGGTTACGAGTCTCTCGACGCTTACCAAACCAATGGGATTTGCGTTTCAAACAAGCGGAGGGCGCCTGCACTCAAATCTTTCACGTGTTTACAGCTAATCGACTTGAGGGTTGCGTTTGGCGAATGAATATCGCTGGCAACTTCTGGATCTCGAGCTCGTGATCAGTCGCAGCGAGATGGAGCCCTCGATTAGATGCAGCGCGCAGCCCGTAAAACGCTCAAGGCCTCGATCGGATCGTCAAAATGAATTCCCCAGCCGTTTGAATGCGATTCGGTGACGCAGGCGCCTAGTAGTAGGCGTGTCCAATTGCAAGGCCTAGCCAGGACAAAGCACAAGGCCATGCATTTCAAGCGCTGCCTACTCACACGACATGTGCCCACGCACCGACTGGCCGCGGGAATTCCACGGCTCAGAGACTTCCAACGGCACGGTGCAGCATTGTGCCTGCGCATCACGACCTACGAGCACGTGCACTGGCAGCAGTGTGCCGCATCACACGCGCACTCTGATCGCGACGCGGACATGCAACAACCCTACCCAGCCAACACTAGAGAGAACGCGCAGCAGCGCGTGAACTGTCGTCTGCCACTACGCGGTCGCCGCGGGTGCGGGTGCCGCAGCAGCCGCGATGGCATACCCCTCCGCTGCGGAAGGGTCCTGCGCCAGGGCCAGCTGCCGGTACAGCCCTCCCCCGCGCTGCATGAGCTCAGCGTGCGTGCCCTGCTCCACCACGCGCCCGTCGTTCACCACTGCGATGATGTCCGCGTGCCGGATGGTGGCGAGGCGGTGCGCCACCACGATCTTGGTCATGGCGGAGGAGGCCTCCTCGTCCTCCCCCGCAGGGCCAGAGCCCGGACGCCCGCTGCCAGCGATGGAGAGCAGGTTGTCCAGCGCAGCCTGCACGATGCGCTCAGACTCGCTGTCCAGCGCAGCGGTGGCCTGCATACGACGGACAGGGCGACAGTGTGAGGGCGAGCATAAGTAGAAAGGTTACAGCGGCCGAAGAACAGGCACCGGGGCGGGGCAGTTGAGATCACGACGGCAAGCAGTCGTCCCCATCACAGACGTAAACCCCGGCAGGTGCCGCCGCATCTGCAGCAGCTACACGGGATCGGGCACACACCTCGTCCAGCAGCACGATGCGGGGGTTGCGGTGGATGGCGCGGGCGATGGCCACGCGGCTGCGCTGGCCGCCCGACAGCCCGCTGCCCCCCGCGCCCACGTGCGTGGCGTACCCGTGGGGGAAGCCTGCGATGAAGTCGTGTGCGTTGGCGGAGCGCGCGGACGCCTCCACCGTGGGGTCGTGCTTGAAGGTCGCCGGCACGATGGCGCCGGGCCCCGCGTCCACAGCGACACCTGCGTCCGGCTCTGGGATCGTGTGCGGCAGGCGCCCGTAGGCGATGTTGTACTCCACCGCGTCGCCCCACAGCGCCGGCATCTGCGGCACCAGCGCCTGCACGCCCCGCAGGAAGTGGGGCGGGTACTCGCGGATGTCACGCCCGTCCAGCAGCACGGAGCCCGAGGCCGGGTCGTACCAGCGCTGCAGCAGCGCGATGACTGCAGCGGGCAATGAAGGGAGGAGGCGAAGCAACAACAAAAGGTGGATTGAGTGACTGCAGCGTTTCGCCGAGAGCCGTGGGCGTGGTTGATGACCCCGCAGCAGTTGCGCCGCCGCCGGCACGGGTCCGAACTGCCGCCGCGCTGCCTCCAGTGCTCCCGCTGCCGACACTCACGCGTGCTCTTGCCGCTGCCGGAGGGGCCCACCAGCGCCAGCGTCTGTCCCGCCCGCACCGTCACGTTCAGCCCGCGCAGCACGGGCTGCCCAGGGCGGGCGGGGTAGGCGAAGCCGACGTCTCGGAACTCCACGGTGCCTGCGATGCGGGAGGGTCGCTCCCCGCCCTCAGAGAGCGGGTTGATCGCGGAGCGGCGGTCCAGCAGCGCGAAGATGGACCGTTTCGCCTTCTCAGCCTTGCCCGCGTCGGTGGCGAGGCCGCTCGCCTGGCCCGCACCCTGCGCGGCCCTGCACAGCGAGAGGGGAGCAGCAACAGCAGCAGCGAGCGCAAAATTAAGACATGCGATTCGCTCTAAAAAAATGTCGACAGCACGGCTCCTGGAGGCTGCCTGCAGCGTCAGCAAGTCAGCTGGCTGGCACGCACATGACGATTGCGAAGAATGCCTGCAGCATGTCCTGGAAGCTGAGCCACCCGTTGTTCACGAAGCGGCCCCCCGCCCAGAACACGAGGGCGTAGGAGCCGAAGAGCACGGCCATCGCGGCGCCTGCAGCAGATGAAGATGGAAATGGCGAGGTGAGAGGGGCGCAGGCGATGAAGCGATGTGTGGGCGATTTGTGAAGAATTCAGACGCGATGTGCAATGTTTGGTTGGGTGAGCAGCTGCAGCTGCAGATACCCCCGCCTTGTGCTTTCCTGCCCTGTGCCCTGCGGAGCCCCCCTGCTCTCCCCTGCTCTGCTCTGCTCCCACGCACCCATGCCCGCGCCCGTCATCCAGCTGCGCCGATACCCCTTCTCCTCCATGGGGCGCAGCGCCGCAGCGAAGCGCGCCAGCAGCAGGTTCTGCAGGCCGAAGGCGTAGACCGTGCGGATGCTGGAGGTGGCCTCCAGCACGATGTTGCCCGCCTCCTCGCTCTCCTTCACCGCTGACATGCCCGCCAGCAGCTTGACCTGCGTGGCGCCCACGAGAGCGATGAGCGGGAAGACGGCCAGCACCAGCAGCGCAACGCGCCAGCTGGCCACGAAGGCGATGACGAGGCCGGTGATGAGGCTGCAGATGGACTGCGTGGCGAGGGCGAGCTTCTCGCCCGTGGTGGCCTTGACCAGGGCCGCCTCCTCGCTCAGGCGAGCGGTGATGCGGCCGGTGGTGTTGGCCTGGTCGTCGAAGTAGGCCACCTCCTGCGTGAGCACCGCCTTGTACGTCGCCACGCGCAGGCGGCGCGTGAGCTTCTCGCCCGCGTAGGCGAAGAGGCCCCACATGCCCAGCTGCCCGAAGAAGCACACCACGCCGATGAGGATGAAGTACCCGCAGTACGCCGCCGTGTTGTTCTGAATGTCCGCCGTGGAGGAGTAGAACACGTTGGTCATGCGGGAGAAGAGGATGGAGAAGGAGGGCATGGCCGCGCCCGCCACGCCCGCGCTGAGGGTGGCCAGCAGCATGTGCCACAGCTCAGGACGCTGGTACGCGAAGACGCGCTTGAAGGGCACGGCGGGCAGGTCGGGCTCAGCCGCCTTCTTGTCCTTGCCGTCCTTGCCCTTGCCCTTGCCGCCCGCATCCGCTGCAGCGGCGGGGGCGGGCGCCTCCGCGGCTGCAGCCGCAGCCGCCTTGCGCTGGGCGCTCGACGCGCCGCGACGCACGGCGGAGCTGCCGCGGTGCTGAATAGCGTCCCCGTCAGCGGCAGGCGCTGCCGCCCCGTCAGCGGGGTGGGCGGAGGGGGTCGTGTAGGCGAAGAGGGGGTTCGCGTTAGTGCTGGTGACCATGGCCACCTCCCCCGCCTCCCCGTCGCCCTCCCCGGCCGCAGGGCCGCCCACAGTGGAGGGGCGCCGCACGGGCAGCGGGACGGCCATCACTGACGCCAGCATGTTCACCTCGGGGGCCACGCCCGATCCCTCGGGGGAGCCGATGGAGGCGTGTGTGTGCGTGCGGGAGCGGGCAGACGCCGCAGACCGCGCAGACACCGCACGCGCAATGGCCTCGGGGTCTGTGCCCTTCACGGCAATGGCCGTGTGGTCGCCCGCAGGGGCGAGGCTGGAGGCGGGCGCAGCCTCCCCGCCCTCGACCTCGCCCTCCCCCTCCTCGTCTGCGCTTTCCTCCCCGGACTCGTCAGCGGAAGCAGCCGCTGCGGCGGCGAGGCCGCTGCCGATGCCGGCGCCGGTGGCGCTCGCCCGGGCGCCAGAGGCAGCCGAGCCGGCGCGCCGCTTGCGCGCCCCTCCGTGCCCCCCGCCGCTGCCCAGCGCCTGCTGCTCCACCATGGTCCGGTACAGGCCGCCCTCCACGCCCATCAGCTGCGCGTGCGTGCCCTGCGCCGTGATGCTGCCGCCCTCCATCACCACGATGCTGGTGGCGCCGCGGATGGTGCTCAGGCGGTGCGCGATGCAGACGGAGGTGCGGCTCGCCCGCAGCCCCGCCGCAGCCGCCGCGCCGCCGCTGCGCGCCAGCTCCGCGTCAGCCTCCCCCGACAGCAGCCGGTCGATGGCCGCCTGCACGATGCGCTCGCTGCGCGTGTCCAGCGCGCTCGTGGCCTCGTCCAGCAGCATGATGGCCGGGGAGCGGATGAGGGCGCGCGCGATGCACACGCGCTGGCGCTGCCCGCCGCTCATCTGCCCACCCTTCTCGCCCACGTACGTCGCATACCCGTCGGCCAGGTCGCGCAGGATGAAGTCGTGCGCGTTGGCGGCGCGCGCGGCGGCCTCGATGCGCGGCTGCAGCGCCCGCAGGGCCTCTGCGCCCACCGCCGCGCTGCCGCCGTCCGCGCCCGTCTGCGCGCCCGACGCCACCTCCGGCAGGCCCAGCGCGATGTTCTCCGCCACGCTGGCCTGGAAGAGCACGGGGTCCTGCAGCACCAGGCCCATGCGCTCGCGCAGCCACTGCACGTTGTACTCGCGCAGGTCCACGCCGTCCAGCGTGATGCAGCCGCCCTGCGGGTCGTACCAGCGCTGCAGCAGGGCGATGACGCTGCTCTTGCCGCAGCCGGAGGGGCCCACCAGCGCCACCGTGTGGCCGGCCTCGATCACCAGGCTGAAGTCGCGCAGCACGGTGGCGGCGGGGCGGGACGGGTAGGCGAAGGTGACGTTGCGGAACTCCACGCGGCCGCGCACTGACGCGGGATCGGGCTTGAGGCCGCCCTCCGCCAGGTTGTCAATCTCCGGCACCCGGTCAATGAGGTCATAAATGGTAGCTGCGGCGCCGCAGGCGGTGCCGAAGGCAGAGAGGTTGGGCGCTGCCTGCGCAATGGCGACTGCAGAAGGAGAGAGGGGAGGGCAGAGGGGGAGCAGCAGGCACGTTGGGCCGGGTAAGACCGACACACCGACGACAGCAGTGGCCAGCCAGCAGGGGAGGTCTAGCAGAGCGCCGGCTGCGAGGCAGCGGACTCACATGCAGCGATGATGACTGCGAAGAACACGTTGATCACGCTGCCGCCCGTGAAGCAGCCCGCCTTGAGCGGGTCGATCTCGCAGCCGGGATCCGACAGCCTGCTGTCTACGATAAGGGTCGATCCGTACCAGAGTCCAACGCCGTAGCAGGAGAGGATGCTGAACCAGATGCCGCCCATGGACAGGCCGGTCGCGAGGCCCTTGAAGCGCCCCATGCGCTCCGCCTGGCTCAGGTGGCGGTCGTAGCGTCGCACCTCCGCCTCCTCGCCGCAGTTGCTCGCCACGCTGCGAATGTTGCTGATGCTCTCCGTGGCGATCTCGCCCGCCCGCGCGTACGCGTCCGCCTCCAGCTTCTGGATCTTGCCGAGCAGCACCTTCATGCCCGCGGCGCAGAGGGCCAGCAGCGGCAGGAAGCAGCACACCACGGCGGCGAGCTTGGGGCCACGCACGAACCCCATGATGAGGCCGGCCACGAACTGGGTGCCGAACTGGATCGTGTTGGCGAAGGGCTCGCCGATGCCCTTCAGCATGACGCTCACGTCTTCGGACATGCGGGAGACGGCCTCCGCCGTGTGGTTGGTGTCGTGGTACCCCACCTCCGCGCGCAGCAGGGCACGCAGGTACGCCTTGCGCAGCCGCGAGCCCTGGCGCTCCGCGGACCAGAGGATGCCGCCGAGGCCAAAGAAGGAGCAGACCAGGGTGCCGGCGGCGATGATGGCGAGGTAGCCGGCGTACTTGTCGATCTGGGCGACAGCGCTGCCCTGGTCGAAGAATGAGTCCAGCAGGCCAGCGAAGATGAAGCTGCAGCCGGCGGGGGTGGGAGCGCGCGCAGATGCTTTGTTGCGTATCGCAATTCGGAGTTCATTAGAGACGATTCGCACTGCTTCAGCGATTTCAGAGATTTCCGGGAGGCAGCCAGTCCAATCCTCTCGCGATACGCACCTAAACATCGGAAAGATGATGCCATTGCCAAGGTTCGCAATAATGCCGACGACGAACAAGGCCACGTCGATGCGGTCGGCGAAGCGAAACAGGCTCCAATACGACACCGGTTGTGCCTTGCGCTTCGGCGTTGCTGCTTTGTCGTTCACATCAACGCCGACCGCACCTTTCGCGGGCGTCGCCTGCGGGCTAACGGCAGTCGAAGCCATATTCGACGGCCACCGCTGGTCGTATTATTGCCGCTGAGGGAGTGCTGAAGTGCGAACAGTCGCACTCCGCGTCACACAAATGCGGGCACCACCACCGCACACAGCTCCGGAGGCCACCTACAGCAGACGATGCCACGGGTGGTGAACCTATGTGTGCCAGTGACGTGTTGTGCCGTCGTTGACCAGCCCTGCGACCAAGGCGTGCACGCAGCGAAAATATTGAACTCCTGATTCCCGAGTCTTGGGGTCTGCACGACTTGGACAACTTCTCCACGACTCTGACGGTTCTGAGCGCTGCAGCTGTCGGCAAGCCAGCAACAGCTACCCCCTGTTATTGGCCCTCGAAATCCAACGAGCGAGAAGCGGTGCTCGACTTTGGCACTCCATCGTTCGAGTCAGAACACCGCGCACCCGCGATGACAAGCGACGCTCGGCCCTCTGCGGGCCTCACGTCTCTTCTGGCAGGTGTCCTTGCGCCTTCCGAAAGCATTCTTGATGGCCCCTATCTTGCTCGGCCGTTCATTGGGTCGGGAGCAACCTGGGCGAGCTTGTGTCCACTGTCGCTGCAAGTTCTCGTCATTGACAGAAGCAGAAAGTCGACCGAGATCCGCGCTTACGCGATAGATGCAGCCTCGAAAGCGGTTCTGCGTCGTCCGGTACTCTCCGCCGAGCTATACTTTGAGCTGCGGTACGTGGACGGTGCCTGGCTTGATGCATACAATCCCTTTGGACGTGGCGGTCGCCGGACCGTTAAGAGTATCACTGCACAGACCGCATCAATAGCCCCCTGCCTGCTTGTCGTCCATCTCGCGCCTGCAGCTACCTGGTGCTGCTCAAGACGTTCCATGCGCTGGAGGTCGACGACGGCGTGCTCGGCTTCCAGTTCGCCTCCGAGTCTGAGGCAGCCGAGTTTCACCGCAAGATTGAGCAGTTCCGGCCGCGCCCGGAGTCCATGGTGTCGGCTGGTCTGCCCACTGGAGTGGGTGCCGCTGCTGCCGGTGCTGCGGGCGGCCCCGCCCCCGGCTTCATGCACATGGTGAGCACAGGCAGCGCGGCCTCCTCCGCTGGCAACGGGACCGCAGGGGCGATGCCAGCTGCAGCGCCCGCAGCGGCCGCGGGGAGTGGCGGCGGCTCAGCGGCAGCCGCTGACAAGGCTGCGGCTGCTGCGGCTGACGGCACCGGCGCGGACGGGCACGGCAAGCGCCGCAGCAGCATCTTCAGCTCCCTCTTCAAGGGCGGCCGACGCGCCTCCGTGGGCAGCGACGGCGGCAAGGGTGGCTCCTCCGGCGGCTCAGGAAGGGAGCCCGTCATCGGGGGCATCGTGCCCGGCTCCGTGCGCCACGAGGGTCACGTGGGCCTCACAGCGGACGGCACCTTCGACGCCGCCAACCTGCCCGCGGAGTGGCGCGCCATGTTCCGCAGCCTGGGCGTGAAGCGGCGGGACCTCGAGCGGGACCCAGACCTGGCCCGATCCCTCTGCGCCGTGCTGGCGGACGCCCCCGCGGTGCAGCAGGCGCGCGGGGCAGCCGTGGAGCGGGAGCGGCACCGCGTCCTCAACAGTATCGCGGTGGGGGCGGGGGCGGGCGCTGGCAGCCCGCTGGCCGCTCACCTGATGGCTGGGGGCGGAGGGGACGTGGCCCAGCCGTCGCAGGCGCCGGTGTCGGCCCCCGAGGCGCCGGCCGGTCCCGGAATCGCAGGCGCAAACTTCAGTGCGCAGCGTCGCAAGGCAGCCCCGCCGCCGCCTGGGGGGGCCTCAGCGCCCGCAACAGCGCCCGCCGCAGCCGCGATCAGCCCCACTGGCCCCTCCCGCCGCTCCGTGCGGGCGCCCTCCTCAACCGCAATACCGGCGGTGCAGGCCACAGCGATGGCCGCGGCCCCCGCTGGAGGTCTCTTCTCAGACAGCGACAGCGACGGGGATGCGGCGGGCAAGCACGGGGGCGCAGCCCGCCGCGGAGGAGGGGCCGCTGATGTCGCGCCCTCCCCGTCCCTGCGCCCCACCCTGGCCGTGCCGGGGGCAGGGGAGCCCTCCACTCCGCACGGGGACGCCACGTCAGGCACGGAGGGCGCGCCCCTCGCGAGCGCTGGCTCCGCTGGC
>Ga0208629_101001_pt1 | contig 12134 bp, 3 predicted proteins | sample LakWasMet19_HOW5_2_FD_183865 | JGI IMG/M metagenome (GOLD analysis project Ga0208629, IMG submission 183865) | Freshwater sediment methanotrophic microbial communities from Lake Washington under simulated oxygen tension - Sediment Metagenome... | ecosystem: Environmental > Aquatic > Freshwater >...
GGAGCACCCCTTGCGGCGGACCACTTGTCTCGCCAGCCAGTTGGCCATCGGGGCAGCGATGACGGCAGCGGCTTCGGGGCAGGTGTCGGGCCAGAGTCAGGGTATGGCTCCGAAGAAGGGGAGCGTGCAGGCGAGGGCGGAGGAGAGGGCGGATGCGAGCGGGCTTCATACGACGCGGGCTTTGAAGCAGCCGCTGCCGCTCCCGGCATGGCAGCGCCCTTCGCTGAGGAGCCACACGCAGCCAGTGCACCAGAGCAGCATCAGCTCCAGGAGCAGCCTCAGGAGCAAGAGCTGCGGCCCCGCATCGCGCATGCGCAGGTGCACCACAGGCCCTCGACCATCATGATGCGGCCGCTGCCCTCCGCTGGCACTGTTGCGACGCACCTCGGGGCGTCGCCAGACCGGGAGGGGACGCTGGAGCCAGGGTCGGCCTCGCTGTCCGGCCCATTTCTCGCTGCCAGCGCCGCAGAAGCCTCCGAAGCCGATGGCGAGGCAGCGGAGGGTGGAGCGGGCAGTCGCGGCATCTACGGCGTAACGCCTACCGAGGAGTCGGAGGCGGCAGATGCCACGCCGGGCGCGGTGAGCGCCGCCACCGGCCTCGCCGGTCCCTTGCGACGCAGACCTGCAGCCCGCGGCAGCGATAGCAGCAGGCGCGGGGCTCCTATTGCGCAAGGAAACCGCCCGCTCAACCCGATACTGGAGGGGCAGTCAGCCAACCTCTCCGACAGCGGGTCACCGTCCGTCCTCGTGTCAGGCCCTGCAGATGCTGCGAGCGCGGGCGAAGCACCTGAGGAAGCACGCGAGCTACCGGGTGACAGCTATGCTGCTGGCAGCGGCGCCGGTATGCTGGATGACAGCCTCAATGCAGCCGTTGCAGCGGCACTGCGCGCGGCGGAGGATGTTCGCGGCAGCGCAAGGCAGCGGCCAGCGACCGCTCGCCGGTCAGCCGCTGGCCTTGCATCGCCTGCAGAGGGAAAAGCTGCCGCGGAGGCTGCGGCTGCATCGCAGCCCTCTGCTTCGCAAATGCACACAGAGGAGGCGCGCTCGAACGGTGCGAGGCCGCCTCGGGGCACTGCACAGGCGTCCACACAGCCACTACCGGCAGGCAGACGGCAGGGCAGGCGGCGTGAGGATGCCCTCAGCGAGCACGATGCTGATGAATACGGCGGGCAGGACGTGGACGATGGGGAGGGGGTAGAACCGGATCTGCAAGGGGAAGACGAAAGCTTGGACGGTCGCCGACCTGGCTTCCACGCGGATCGGCGCTATGGCCCCAGCAGCAGCAGCCCCGCCTCTCTCGAGGGCCGTTTTGCCCGGGAAAGCGGCGGTGCCGGGGGCGGCTCCCACACGCGTGTTCCACCCCCCAGGCCGCATAGCGGTGCTGCGGCCGGTCAAGTCGCTGACCGCAGCCTCGCGCGCGGACGCTACGCCAGCCCCCGACTCGCCGCTGCAGCCTTAAGCCGAGGCGGTGCCGACGCCAGGGGACTGGGCGCCGCTGGCCGCACCTTTGGCGGCAGCAGGGCTTCCCTTCACGGCTCGCACCAGGTGCAGCAGGCGTCGCCTCCCCTGATCAACATCACAGCGATGGGACCAGTCACCGTGCAGGCAGCCGGACCCCCTGGCAGCAGCGGCTTCGGCGGCGCCACCTTCAACGGAGTCACCGTGGCGGATGGGTCGGCGGCGAGCGTGATTCCCTCCGCACGGTCACGAGAAAGCGTCCACCAGCCGCCCTTGCAGCTGCCAGCGGTCTCCGGCGGTGCTGCGGAAGGCGGAGCCGCCCCTCCCGCGCAGCTGCAGCAAGAGCTGGATGCGCTGCAGGCAGAGGTGGCCGCCCTCAAGGCAGCGCTGGCGCAGCAGCAGCAGCAATCGCGACAGCAGGGCGAGCAACCCGATGGCATGCACGCAGGCACTGAGCCTGATGCTGCAGCTGCGTCACACCCGCTGCCTGGCGCAGGCCCAGGCCGCGCCAGCGAGCAATCCGCCTCCGAAGCGGAGCAAGAGAAAGTCCGAGACGCCGCAGGGGCGGGAGCAGGGCCACGGGCGCGCCTCGGAAGCAGCGCGTTTCAGCTGTCCTCGCAGCCGACTGATTTTACGGGTGCCGCGCACGGCTCGGAGCTGAGCGGGGAGGAGGGGGAAGACAGCCATCGCCGCATCCGCTCCGCTCCAGCAACGGTGGCATCGAGCCCAGAGGACGAGCACGCGCTGCCTCTGGCAGGGGAGGGGCCGGGCAGTGTGCGGGCGCCCCGCGGTGATTCCGCTGAGGCGAGCGAATCCTCGGAGGGCAGCAGCCGCGGACGCACCGGCAGCGTCGCAGGCCGTGTTGAGGGGGGCTTCCTCGCCTCCACAGCCCGTTCTCGCGCGAGGGCCGGCAGCGTGGCCAACTCGCTGCCTCACGACCGCCCCGCCGATGCGGTGCCTCTCGCTGTGAATGAAAGCGGCGTCGCGGGCGCGCACATGAGCCTGCGGCTGCCGGGTGAGCCGGGGCTGGCAGGCCCCGACATGGCCAGCAGCATGCGGTGGGCTGCCTCGCTGCGGTCACCGGACGCGGCACAGGAGCGCCGCACAGGCCGCAGCGCCAGCGCCACTTCGATAGGGCGGCCGGCACGTGCCAGCTCCGGAAGCGGCGCCGGCTCTTCCACAGCCGCGGCTGGCGTGCCTGCAGCCGGCCCCGCCGATGCTGTCTTGACAGCTTCCCCCAGCCGCGGCGGTAGGGGCGCCCCAGCGGTGGTCGCAGTCGCTGAGCGTCCGTCGCGGGCGGGAAGCCGCACCGCGAGGGGCAGCCGAGGAGCAGCCAGCGGCCCTGAACGTGGCGTTGCCCGAGACGCCCCCGTGGGCGCTGTGACGGCGGACTTTGATGGCCAGGCTGTCGCCAGTGGCAGCACACGGGCACCAGCATCGGTAGCCCGCGGCCGCCCCGCCTCCGCTCCATCCCAGCGCGCCCTCGCATCGGTACCGCCTGCTGGTCTGAGCGGCAGACCGGCGTCGGGGGGTCGGATGCCTTCAGGCTTCGTGCCTTCTGGCGTGGCACCAGACAGCTCTCCCTTGCCATCGTCCACGGTGGTGTTTCAGCAGCCGCAGCAGCAGCAGCAGCACCCGCCGGCGCAGGCTGCGTCTGGTCACCCCTCCGCCACACTCATGGCCTTTGGGCAGCCCTGCATGCCTGCGATGGCACCCAGTGGTGCAACCACCGCCGGCCCCGCTGTCGGCAGCCATACTTGGGCGCTGGGTGCGACTGCCACGAACGCAGCAGCCCCCGAGGCTGCGGGTGTCATCAGTAGCACGTACCTCCCCTCCCTGGAGGCGGGGCTGGAGCCCTCTGTACGCGATCGCCTCCCCCCTGGCCAAGCGCGGGAGCTCGCTCTGTCCGCTCTCCTGCGCACCCGGGAGGAGCAGCTGCAGCGCATGCTGGGGGGAGCGGACGGGGAAATCATCAAGCTAGCCGGCCTCGCTGCAACCGGTATGCCGCTGCTGACTGCCACGGCAGACCCACAGGCCGCCACTGGGGCACGGCATGCGATGCTGGCATCGATGGCGTCGCTCCCCGCAGGAACGCAGGCCAGCATCCCACGTCTGCCGCTCCCGCAGCAGCCTGCAACGCTTTCAAACAGCCGTACGCAGCGCGCCCCCTCCTCTGACGCACCCAGCGTCCCTGCATCCTTCTGTGGACCCTCTCGCCGCACCAGCAGCTTCGGCTCTGTCGGATCGCTGTCTGGCACGCGCGAAGCCTTCGGCGCGGAGCGCGACGGCGGAGGCGAGGCAAAGCAAGCAGCCACGTCGGCTCGCCCGCGACACGCCTCCGCTCGCTCCCGAGTGCCGCTTGATGGGCAGCTGCAGCCGCTGTTGCCAGGGGCAGCCGCCGGCGAACCGAGTGCGTTCCCTGCGGAAACAATGCCCGCATCGCGACGTGAGTCTGCATCGGCCACCCAGCGATCCCGCCACAGCAGCGCGGACAGCGTCGAAGTGGACGAAGGGAAGACAGGCACTGCAGGCGACCAAGTTGCCGCTGTTGAGTCACACCTTCACCCAAGTGTAACGCCGGCGCAGCAGCCTGCGCCTGTGAGAGCGGACGCCGATGTGGGACCGCGCCAGGCCGCAGGCGAGGGCGCTATCCTGGGACTGTCAGATGGCGACAGCCCCCAACTGCAGCATCCGACGGGAGTTCCCGACAACGCTGGCGCCGGCGACGGTACCGATACCTCCGCTGCGTCGCCATGGTTCGCTCAGCAGGAGGAGGCGCCTTCGGTAGATCGCGCCACGCTGCTGCTTCAGGAGGCCGCGACCGAGGTGCCGGACGACCCGCTGTCTCGCAGCCTGGGCCCGGGGCTGCCCGGGCTCCGACCAGCACCGGCGCGACCGAGCATGGGTAGCGGCGCTGCTGGCCTCTCCCAGCAGCCGCAGTACCTCCCAGGAGGTGAGGGTGTCAGCTGGGGCGAGGCATCTGTGGGTCGTCCAGGCCCCAGCGGAGGGGCGCGTGCGTACCAGCACTACCACCACCCCTCTAGCTCCTCAGCAGGGTCAGGGGTTGCTCCGGTGCCGCACTTCCACGGTGGTAGCGGGTCAGGTCTTGGCAACACAGCGCTCACACCAGGTCGGGAGAGCCGCTCGCTTGGTGGCAGTGCGCCCTCGTCCCCTGCGAGGGCTGGAGGGGCACCGTCGCTGAGCCACCGCCTGGCGCAGGCCAAGCAGCATCGCATCGCAGCCCTGCTGCCGCCTCAAGCGAGCGGGCAGGGGGCCGCACAGGGCTGGGGCGAAGAGGCCATTCCGCGTGTGCTGAGACATCATGATGCCCCGCCCCAGACGTCAGCGCTGCCGTCGCCGTTCCAAACATATTCCGGTAGTGCAGGCTTGGTGTCTCCGTTCTCGCGGCCGCGTAGCGTGCCTCTGCACCAGCAGATAGCAGGCTCCGGCGTGGGCGACGGCATGCAAGCAGGGCTGCCTGCCGCGGGCAGCCTCGCGGCCTTGCTGTGTCGCGCCGGGCCCCCGCTCGGAATGCCCCTGCGTGCCGAGGCTGCGTGGATGGCTGGCGGGGAAAGGCCGTGGATGCCGCCCCTCCCTTCAGGCCGCAGCGGCCTCCTCATTCAGGAGGTGGGCTATCGGCCTGGGCTCTCCCCGGCCCTCGCCCCTGCCATGGCCGCAGCCGCTGCAGGGGGCGGGCTTCAGCGCATGTACCGGGCGTACTGAGAGATCTAGACAGCGACCCACACCGGCAATTGGCGCTGGTTTGTGCTCCCGCGTCCTGTGCGTGAGCGTTAGCTCGGGCTGTTTGCAGAGAGCGGCTTTTCCGTGCTTGAAGCTGTTGTCATGATTGGTGAGCTAAATTGGCGGGATTAAGAATTGGTGACCAAGAGCATTCGCTTGAGATTGTATACGTAAGCTGTCGCCATATCGCCACGACCGATACCGTCGAATACACATTGACTTTCACACAGTCTGCAAGAGCTGTAGCTGGATCCAGAGACACGAGCTACAGCAGGATCTCAAACCGCAGCCCTCACACCTCGCTCGCGCTCTGCGGTGTCCTGGACAGACCCGCGGCTGCTGCAACCAAAGCTCGCTCATCTGGCAAGCTTAAGGGGGAGCAGCTCCGAGCCCGTGCTGATCACGTCGCAGTAGTAGGGGCACTTCTTGCCGACCATGCGTGCGGCGCAGGGCGCACACATGAGCACCTGTGGGTGCCGGCACGGGAGCAGGCAGGCCTGCCGCTGCCCAGCCAGCGGCTCCATGCAGATGCAGCAGGAAGGGCCCTCGGCGTCAGCGCTAGTGTCGCCTCGTGCAGGCGACGCGGCCGCGGGTCCCAGCGGCAAGGTTCCCCGCGCTGCCAGCACGGCAGCCAAAGAACCGCCTTTCCCTGCAGCGCCGCCGCCTGCGGCTCCTGAACCCACGGTCGCAGGCTGAAGCGACGGGCCGGCGCCCGCAGCAGGTTTCCGCTTAGCCTCCTGCGCTTGCCCCCGCGCGGCGTTGGGTGGCCCTGCAGCTGCAGCCCCTCCGGATCCGTGGGCGCCGGAGGACAGACTCCCAGCTGCAACCTGATTGCCGACCCCGCCGCCTCCACCTCCGCCCGCTCCGGCTGCGCCGCTGCTGCCGGCGCCGCTCGATCCGGACAGGCGAGCCCGCTTCGCCGCAGGCTTCCTGGGTCGCACAGGCCGCGCCTCGACGAAATCAGCTCCATCATCCTCCCCCTCCTCGTCACCGGCAGCAAATACTCCCGCATGGGCTGCTGCGGAGCCGCCAGCAGCCCCCACAGCGCCACTGCTACTGCTGTGAGCGGAGCTGCCGCTGCTATTGCCGCCGCTAGCGCTGCTGTTGTCGTTCACCCGGGGCCGGGCCCGCTTGGAACCGACGCCGCTGCCAGAAGCTGCGCCCGCGCCGCCGCTGGAGGGCAGTTCCACCTCAAACTCCTGCCCTCTGAAGCGCACCGGCACCGCGATGGCACGGCGCCCGCGCCCGCCTGCGGCACCATCCCCCGAGGCCGCCTCTCGTTGAGCAGCGCCGCGACCGGCATCAGCATAATTCGAAGCATCTGAAGCAACGCCTGCAGCAGAAAAGCCGCCGCCCAGCGAACCCGCACTGCTGTTCGCGGGACTACCGAACAAACCGGCGCCAGTGGCAGCCTGGCTGGATTGGTATCCGGCGGCACTCGACTTGGCGGCTACCCCACCGCTGCTGCTACAGCCCGGGTTGCTGCCACCCGCGCCGAGTGCCAGCCCAAGACTAACAGCCGCGGCCCCGCTGCTGCCGTGGAGGCCCACACCGCCTGATGCGCCCCCAAAACCAGCACTGCTACCCGAAGGCCATGCAACTGCTGCTGGGGCCCTCCCGACGGAGGCCACGCCGGCCATGGCCTTCCCGCTGGAGCTTGAGCCAGAGCAGCAACCGCAATCCGGGCACCGACCGGGCGGGGCCCCGCTGCTGTGACCCGCAGCAGCGCCCGCAGGGAGGGCGCCGATGCTCGCAGCGAGATGCAGCGAAGCTGCGAGGGCAGCCCGCAGATCAGCATCCTTGGCCTCAGCCCGCAGCGCACCCTGTGAGCTAGCGCCATCCACCGCGCGGGTGGCCTGGCCGAGGGCGGACTGTCCAGCTGAGGGCCGCGTGTACGGGGCAAGTGGATCCGGCTTCATCGCAGCTCCGGCTTCGGCGCTGCCAGCCAGTGCTGCACCCCCGGCAGCAACGCGGGCGTTCACCCCGCCAGCGGCACTGCTGCCACCTGCCGCGCTGCTGCCCCAATAGCCGCCAGCGCTGGAAGCAGGGCCTGCGTTGCTCGCAGCCAATGGAGGGACTGCCGGTTGAGGCGCTGCCGGGCCAGGCACCCGCTGGGCATTGGACAGGGTCGGTGCAACCGCGGGCTGTTGCGGCAACAAGCGAGCCGCTGCCTGTTGAGGCGGCGCTTTCACTGGCGGGGCAGCGGGCGCTTTCACTGAGGGAGCAGGCGCATGCTCTGGCGGGGCGGGCGCATGCGCCCTCCCAGCTGCAGGAACGCCGACCCTTGGCTGTGCCGCTGGCCCGTGGCTCGCCTGGGCGCCTGGGTCAAGCTTCATCGACGGGTCAGGCTTCAAGGGGGCGTCGGTGGCCCGCCCCGCACCGCCGGCCGCGGGTGTGGGCATGGTGGCAGCTGCCCTGACGGGCGGTAGCGGCTTTGCTCTCAGCGGCGCCCCGCTGCTGCGGCTGCCAGCAGCAGCGTGGCTTGACACGCCAGCACTGTTTGATGGCTTGATAGCGCTGCCCACGAGCACCCTCGCAGCAGCGGCAGCTTCGAGACCTGTGAGGTATGGTGGGAGAGGGCGCAGCGACGGCAGGCGCGACTCCAGGAGGCTGCCTCGCCCGCAGGGGACAGAGCCCACCCCAGAGGAAGCGGGGCGGAGAAAGACCAGTGACAGTAGCCGGCAGCTGCCGCCAAAAGCGACACCGCTGCTTTCGCTGCTGCTGCTAGCGCTGCTGCTGCTTCTGAGTTGTGTGTGGAGCGCGTCAGTCTCGGCGCGTGAGAGGGGCCGCAGGCGGGAGTAGTCGATGGGCAGGCGCAGCACCGCTGGCGCCCCCTGCTGCCGCTTCATCACCTCCGCAGCATAGCGGCTGAGGCTGACGGATGAGGCCAAACCGAGACCAGCGGCAGCTGACGCCCCCGCGCCGGCAGAGGAGGAGGAGGAGGGTGCAGCGCCGGCAGCCGCCGCAGGGTCTGCGCCAGGCGCAACCAGCGGCTCCAGTGCAGCGGCCACCTCCGGGGTGAGCGGGAGCGGCAGGTACGCCGGGAACTGCTGCGTGTGCAGGGGCTGCGCAGCGCCCGGCCGCTTCGCCAGCGCAGCCGTCATCGCTGGACTGGCGTACAGCCGCTCACCCGCCACACGAGAGCAGGTGGAGGCCATCGCCTGCGCCTGCGCGGCCATGGCGGGGTCGGCAAAGCGCAGCCCGCAGTCCGCGTCCGCCATCAGCTCTGCGAGGGCTGCAACCACCTCGTGGCTGCTAGGAGAGAGTTCAAGCGCCGCCGCCAGCATGCCTGGCCGCACCAGCGGCAGCAGCGAGTCGTCGCGCTGCAGCGACGGGGGATGCTGCCCCAGCACCGCGGTAAGGAAGCTGCGCAGGCCTGCGGGTAAGCTCACGTGCGCCCGCTGCGCCAGCCGCCGCGTGGCCTCGTCCCTCGATCTAAAATCGCTCGACAGCGAGCCTGCGCTCCCGGCACATGTGTCCGCAGGCGGAGTCGTCAGCGTGGACAGATACATGTACGTGTCCGCCGAGCCGGGCGTCGCGCTGCGGTGCCCAGGCTCCTCGTGTTCGTTGGGCATCGCCTGCAGGCGATCTGATTGGTAACCGCGGGAAAAAAGCGCCCCAAGTCTTCGGTCGGGACCGCCCGCAACAACAACCGCCCCAAAGACACTGAAACCGAAAGGGAATCGCCGGCGAATCCAATTGGGCAGTTCGGTGGATAATGCCAACGGACTGTAGACAGCGGGCCTGGGCGGAATGTCGGGAACGGGAGCTGGTGGGGGCAGTCCCGCAGAGTGGGCCAACGGATTGGGGACAGCCGGCTTGGGTTGAATCTCCGGAACGGGAGCTGGCGGCACATCGCCGCTCCGACCTGCAGCGGCTTCAAGCGGCCCCCCGCAGTCTCCACACGCGGTGGCATCGGTGGGGAAGCGTTTGCCGCAGTAGGGGCAATCCATCAAAAGATTTCCCTTGTGGGATGACGCTTCATTTGAGCAGAATGGTCGACATCACGGCAATCCATCAAAAGATTTCCCTTGTGGGATGACGCTTCATTTGAGCAGAATGGTCGACATCAATGGTCCGGCTACGAAATATTCTGGTATTATGACCGCAGATCACCTCAAAGGCTGCAGAACTTCACGACGACCGTGTTTTGTTGCGGATTCGAGGAGGCACGGTGGACAGACATGTGGGTTCCATTCCGGCCTCAAACAGCCGGCACGCTCAGCGTTGCGTGTCGTTTCAAAAGATGGAGCGTAGAAGTTGGCGCGCGACGCCCAATGCAAGTTTGCGCACGGATCTCGTTCCAAGCCCTACGGCAATCTCTGCGCATCGCGGCTGGCCAACGACCGCACATCGCAATGCGCTTCAAGGCGGTGCTCGAGCGCGAGCAGTTTGCTGTTCTTTTCTGTGAGGCAGTGTGGCCCACACATATTTGATCATTTTGGGCTGTGGAGGCCAGGACGCCACTGCACAATGATTGGAATTCCCCCTTGTGCGGCTCTGCAGCCCAGCTGAAGCTCCTGCAAGAGCAAGGGAAGAGCGCAATACTATCCCTGTCAACGGACGTGGTGCGCACGATTGTCACCCAGGATGACGAGGCCCTCCAATTGTTCGCGACACTGAGCACGGTTCGTTTGTTGGCACACTATGGGATGAAGCGCATCCGTGTTGCTCAACTGTGACTCCGCGTGGAGTGCGCGTTGGTGGATATGATCTGAGCATGCGCAGGACGCCGCCCACCCCGATCGCCCTCAGCGCGAAAGACCGTATGCCTGTCGGCTGCAGGGCGCGGTGTTCAACGAGTTCAAGATCGAGAGCCGCACGGGCAACGTGATCTGCCTGGAGGTGCTGCTAGGCAACCTGGTGCATGCGCTGCGCAGCGGGCTGGGGGCGCACGCGACCACCCTCAAGCTGGCCAAGCGGGGCGGGGCGCCTTTTCTGTCCATCTCAACGCAGGTGCGTGCCACCCCCCGCAGACATGCGCTCGGGCGCAGGAGGGGAATGGAGGCTGGGGCGGCAGCGGGGGGAGGTGTGCTGAGTGCGGGCTGCCGACGACGCCGCTCGAGATGCAGACCAAGACCGCTACGGCTGCGGCTGCGTCTGCGCGCTCCACCCGTGTGCGCCCGCACACAGCTGCTGTGTGGGAACGAGGCGGCCCTGTCCACCTGGAGGCGCCCCTGCGAGCGGTCCCGCTAGGCTCAAATAGAGTTGGGCCTGCGCTGTGGTGCATGTGCTCCGTCTGTCCAGTGTCATGTCTGCCTACCCCTCTCCCTTCGCCTCTCGATGCCCACGCCCTCACCTCGCTCTTTTCACTCTCGGTCTTCCTCTCCGTCCCCCTGACCCCTACTCCCGTTCACTCCGCCTCTCTCTCCCCCTCCCTATCTATCTGTCCCTCAGATCGTGGAGGGTGGCGTGGAGGTCGTGCAGGATGTGCCGGTGCGGGTGCTGGGGGCGGCGGAGATGGAGCGGTACAAGGAGCCAGAGCTGGGGCCGGTCACGGTGCGTGCGTGCATGTGTGCACACTGGCTGTGCTGCTGCCCCATCTGCTGCCCCCTTGCAGCTGGCTGCGAGGGGCGGAGCCGGCCCGTGTGAGCTGCTGCCCCCGGGCCCTATCCCCTCTGCATCCACGCTCTCCCCTCTCCCCCCTCCCCCTACCCCCCTCTCCGCAGGCGCGTCTGACCTTCCCCTCGCCCAAGCCCGTGGCAGCTGTCGTGGACCGCATGCGAACGCTGCTGGCGGGAGGGGGCAGCGGCAGCGGCGGCGCGGGAGGCGGCGGTGGCGGCGGCTCTGGCAGCGCGTCGGGGTCGGGGGGCCACCTGCGGATCGAGACTGACCCCGGGGCGCGGCAGGTGACGCTGTCTGTGCGCACAGAGACGGTGGCGGCTCGCACCTACTTCCGGGACCTGATTCGGGACGCGGAGGCGCTGGGAGAGGGGGGCGCAGGCGACGCAGCAGCTGCAGGTGCGGGGGATGGCTCGCGGGAGCAGGCCTCCGTCATCCACGTCAACATACGGCACATGCACAAGGCGCTGCGGGCCGTGGCCTCCATCGGCAGCTCCCTCCTCATGTGCCTCGTGCCGCGACGGGTGCTCATCCTGCACGGAGAGAACGCGGACCGCACCAGCAGCGTCACCTTCTTGCTGGCTCTCGTGGACGCGGGGGCCTCAGCCTACTGAGGGCCTGCTGAGGGCCGTGTTACGGGCTTGCCGCCACAGGCTCGTGTGATGTGTGCCGCGTATGCCTCCGCGGACTGTGCTGTGTAGCGTGATGTCGTGGCTGGCTGAGTGTGATTCTCAGTGCTTGCGCGAACCGTGGGCGGCTCGCAGCGGCGGCTGACGCTGCCTCGGCCCTTCACTCGACAGAGTCGCCAGCAGGCTTGACTGGCTTGCATGTACCCTTCCGAACCCCGAATTCATTCACGCCCTTTGGCCCTCTACCCGGCTGCCCCGTGCCTTGCTGCCAGAGTGCCGCTGCTGTGCTTCCGCCAATGCCAGTGGCCTGGGACATCTGCCCTGCAGCGTTTGAGCGCAGTTGCGATTGTTGCAACGCGCCGCGTCTGGCCAGCTTACTCCTGTCCCCGTATTGAAGATCGCGATTTCACCGACTTTACCGCCCGCATTGGAACGGGCAGCCGCTGTGGATGAATCGTGCTCCGGCTGCTGTGCTCGAGAGCTGAAACGGATCAACACAGGCGCATTGCACTCAAGTCATCATGACCACACGCACCTTTTAGCTAAGCCTATAGCTAGTCTGTCGACCGGCACCAACGCGTAAGTTTGTTAGGCTTCAAAATTTGCGAAGGGCACGGGTGTCGACGACGTCGACTACGTATACGCATACTCTGCGTTGCGCGTGCACACGTACGTGATGTCAGTCAACGGATATCGATGCCCGACGAGACGGCGCCGCGGTATCTAGATCTAGAGTTCCCGTGG
>Ga0208629_101004_pt1 | contig 12119 bp, 2 predicted proteins | sample LakWasMet19_HOW5_2_FD_183865 | JGI IMG/M metagenome (GOLD analysis project Ga0208629, IMG submission 183865) | Freshwater sediment methanotrophic microbial communities from Lake Washington under simulated oxygen tension - Sediment Metagenome... | ecosystem: Environmental > Aquatic > Freshwater >...
GGAAGCCTACGCGCCAGGGCACTATGCGCCGCCTGCTGCCAGTGCACACGTACCCGCTGCTTTCAGCGATGGAACTCACGCGCACGGCGACTCGTGTGGCGAGGGGCATCACCACCACGCCATCAGCGATGCCTCAGCTGCTGCCCACCCGCACGCTGAGTATGCTAGCGCGAGCGATGCCAGCCACTACCAGCACGCGGGCCACCCCGCAGGCGGGGCAGCGCACAGCTACGAAGGCGCCGCATACCCCGGCGGTCAGCAGACATACGGCCTAGCCGCCGATGGCCACGCACACCCCCAGCACCCGCAGCATCACGCCGCGCCCGACTACTCGACGCATGCGCAGCAGCACTATGGGGGCTACGCATCCGCTGCGAGCGCTTCCCCCGCATACGGCCACGCTGCAGCTTCCGAGGGCCACACGTACGCGCCCTCCCCCTCCGCGCCGCCCAAGCCCGCTGCCACGATCGCTTCGCCGTTTGCTGCCCCGCTGCCGGCGGCGACAAGTCGGTTCCACCACGTTGCTCACCACCCGCATCCGCAGTATCCTGCGTTCCCAGCCATGACGGGGGCCGCCAAGTGAGCGGTTGCACCACTGCAGTTTGTGTGGATGCGCCGTCCCAGCGACTGTGAGGGCTGAAGGTGCCAGCAACAATCGCGGCGTTTGAGCCGTCAACTTGTGCTGGCCGCGTGAGCTGATACGCCCATGTCCCGTCTCGTGGGGTCGCGGGCGGCACCCCCTGCCGCGTGTGCGGACTCTGGATGTCTTGCGGCGCTGGCACCGAGGCGGTCGTCGCCTCCCCCGCCCCTTTCCGACGCGCCGCCGCCAGCTTCAGTGGACCCTGCGGCGGCCTCTCTTCCACTCCCGGCTCGTGCCCCGGCTTCGGCGGACTCCGGCACCGCGCCTCGTGAGAGCTCAATGAGGTCCTCGTCTGTGCCTGCGGTCATGCGGGCGGCTTCGAAGTCGGCTGCCTTCATGTAACAGTACGGGCCCCGACCTCGGGTACTAGAGTGGCACACGGCCGGGTCCAGGTATGCGATAGAGTCGGACTCGTAGCTGTATCCCACCGCGAGCACGTAGTGACCCGCGAAGGTGAACTGGAATGTGCTTGCGCTGATTATACACCTGCTGCAACGCAGTTTACGCAAATCTAGTAACGCAATAAACAAACACTCGAGTTTGGAAAGTTTGTCACAAATGTAGTCCAGTTCCACGTGGTGCTGCTCCATCGGCAGCATACTGTCGCGGGCCCGAGCGAACATTTCAGAGACGCGAGGCCGGTCCTCAGGCAGAACGGAGGTGTAGAATGACAAGTTGGCGTGTGCTTCATTGACACCCAAAACCGTCGAGTGAAAAGCTGGCCGCAACCCCCTCGACTGCAACGCCATCGCGAGCTCGACAGACCAGATGCTTTCTGAGGGCAGGCATGATTTGAGCTCGTCGTACAGCGCATCGTGCTCCGCTTCGGGGACGCCTTCGAGGATTGCCGTTGCGGCTACACCACACGCAATGCCGCAGTCCCACGATTGTTTCTGGCGAAAGTGCAGCGCGGCGACGGGCGACATTGTTGCCGCGGATAGCGCACTGCTGCTCATGCTGAATTTGAGTGCAGATCGAAAGATTGATGGCAAAGCTGACGTTACTAGCACGGATACGGGAGTCGTTTGTGTCTATTTTGGTATGATATCTGTCAACTCTCAAAAAGCCCCGTAGTCTGCCTGATATCTGAAGTTGTTTCCAAAGCATCTGCCCATCCGATTCAGTTCTCTTTCCTCATGTTGTTGGCACAGTCGCGATCCATCGAGGCATGTCCGCACGCTTCGCCGCAAGTACTTCGTCGTGGACACCCTCCACAGCTGGAAGTCGGCTTGTATCGCGCCGACGTCTCGAAATCTCTCTTGTTGGCAGGCCGCCACCGCAAACGGGGCAGTCCGCGAACGATGGAGGCCGCATTCCCACGTGGCAAGTTGCCCACCGGGGCAGCTGACACTGCGCCGCGCGGACGCTCCGCAGGTACTGAGCGCCTCTTTGGCAACAAGCCAGCGGCGGATGGCTCTCGGGGAAAGTCAGCTCACAAGAGCTCCTCCACTGGTCCGAAGAAGGAGGGTCGTGATGCCAGCAAGCCTCGTGACAAGAGCGCAGGCCCCAAGGTCAAGGCTGACTTTGAGCCGGTTTCTGCTGATAAGCACACGGTCCGCCGCGCGGATGAGCTGAGCTTCAAGGTACGTGCACACCTCACAATTCTGACCGATGCTCGTTGGAGGCAGGGCATGAGACCCCTTCATCGCCTGCAATCTTGATCAATATATTCTCGTCCTTGCAGCGTCTCCGCCCCGGAACGATTATGTTGGCTCGGATCCGACGTGTGGGCGGGAACCAGCTGACGCTGGCTCTGCCGCACGGCCTGACTGGCAGCTGCAAGACGTCACATATCAATCCCGCGCTGAAGCGCGTCGCTGCCGAGGCTGGTCGCAGCTCCAAGGGCGGCAAGGGGGCACGCGATGATGACGATGATGACAGCAGCGACGAGGGTAGCGGTGCAGCTGGCGCCGCCGCCTCTGGCTCCGGCTTCTCCCTGCGCCAGTACTTTGTGCCTGGCCAGTACGTGCTGGCGTGCGCCACGCGGGTGGGCGACGAATCGCTGACCAAGTCTGCCGCCAACCCCGCGCTGGCCCTCGCCAAGTCCCTCACGGGCGCGGAGGGCGGCAAGCGCAGCGGCTCCAGCAAGGTGGAGGTGACCCTGCTGCCCGAGGCGTGCAACAAGGGCCTGACGACGGCGCAGGTGGCGCACGGCTCCCTGGTGTACGGCTTTGTCTCCAGCGTGGAGGACCACGGCTACGTGGTGGACATCGGCGTGGCGGGCCTGCGCGCCTTCCTGCCCTTCGCCAACAGCGACGGCAGCGCGGGGCAGGCGGGCACCACGCTGAACCGCAAGGCGGCGGGGTCTGCGCTCTTCGCCGTGGTGAACAACATCAACCGCGTGGCCAACAGCATCACGCTCGCGTGCAAGGTGGACGGCGTCGCGGGCGCGGTGAGCCGCGAGCCCTCTCACACCATCTACACGCTCAAGCCGGGCATGCTGGTGGACTGCTCCGTGGACGGGCCCGTGACGCGCGGCGTGGCCGTCACCTTCATGGCCTTCTTCAAGGGCAGCATCCACATGAACCACCTGGCCACGCCGGGCACGGCTGTGTGGGCGGAGGACCCCGCCCATGCGAAGGGCCAGCGCCTGCGGGCCCGCATCCTGTACGTGGACACGCTGGAGAAGAACGTCGCGCTGTGCGCCGCGCCGCACGTGGCGAACTGGGCGCAGGAGGGGCCGGGCAGCGACGGGGCGTGCGGCATCGCGGGGCCCGCCTTCGGCGGCGTGGAGGTGGGCACGGTGCTGCCCGAGGCCACGGTGCTACGCGTGGACCCGGAGCAGGGCATGCTGCTCGGATGGACGGACGCGAGCCTGGCGGGGGACGCCGCAGCGGCTGCGGGCGCGGGCAAGGCCGCCAAGAAGGCGCCGCTGGAGGACAAGCTCGCCGCCGCGGGCACGTGGGGCCACACCGCGTACGTGCACGTGTCGCGCATGGGCGAGGGGGAGGTGAAAAACATCGAGCGCACGTACAAGCCGGGCGCGGTCGTCAAGGCGCGCGTGCTGGGCTTCCAGGGCATCGAGGGCGTGGCCATGGCCAGCATGCGCGCCAGCGTGGTGGACGCCGCCGTGCTCAAGGTGTCTGACGTGAAGCCCGGCCAGGTGCTGGAAGCGACGGTGAAGGAGCTGCTGCCGGGGATGGAGGACGGGCCGGGGGCCGCGCCCGCGCACGGCCACCGCCGCAGCAACCCGCTGGACTTCGCCAAGGGCAAGGGCGTCGCTGCGGTGGTGCAGCTGGGCGAGGGCATCTCCGGCGTGGTCACGGCGCTGCACCTGGCGGACGCCCTGCCCACCCGCAGCCTCGGCTCGGCCAAGGCGCGCACCACCTTCCTCAAGGGCCTGGGCCTGGAGGTGGGCGGCAAGGCGCAGGTGCGCGTTCTGTCCGTCGACGAGCGCAGCGGCCGCATCCTCGTCACGCTCAAGCGCAGCCTCGTCGCCTCCCCGCTGCCCGCCCTCACCTCCTGGGAGGTCGCCAAGGCCGCCGCAGACGCGGCGCGCGCCGCTGCGCCTGCAGCCGCGGGTGCGGGCGCTGAAGCGAGCGCCGTGGCCAGCGGCGGCGTGCTGCTCGCGCACGGGTACGTGACGGGCGTGCGCGACAGCGGCGTCATGGTGTCGTTTTACGGCAGCGTGCACGGGCTGCTCACCGTCGACGACCTCATCGCTGCGGGCGCGCTGGAGGAGGCCGCGGCCACGCGGGCCAAGGTCACGCTGCCTGACGGCCGCGAGGTGGAGCGCGTCAGCGTGCCGCTGGCCACCCTGCAGGCGGTGTTCCCGCTGGGCAAGGTCGTCAAGGTGGCGGTCAGCGCCGTGCAGCCCGCCAAGCAGCGCATGCGCTTGTCTGCGCAGCTGGCGGAGCGGAGCGCAGGCGCCGCCACGGCTGCGGAGGGCGCCGAGGACAAGAAGGCCGCTGCGGGTGCTGCTGCGGAGGCTGAGATGCCCGAGGCGTCCCTGCCCGCTGCGGGCGCCTTCGTGGACGCGGAGGTGGTGGAGGTGCGGCCGGACGCGGGGGACGTGCTCGTGCGCATCACGCACCTGTACGGCCGCCCCGCGGGGGCGATGGAGGAGGAGGGCGAGGGGGAGCCGCGCAGCGCCCTGGCGGGCGTGCTGCTCGCGCAGCTGCCCGCCACGCACCTCACTGACGACGCGGTGTCCGGCGAGCAGGGCGTCGAGGCCGCCATGCTGCTGCAGCCGGGCCAGGCTCTCTCGCGCCTGCTGGTGCTGGAGCGCCTGCCCAAGGGCAAGGGCGGCAAGGGCAGCGGCGAGGAGGAGGGCGCGGTCGCGCCGCGCCTCGTGGTCAGCGGCAAGCCGCTGCTGCGCTACGCGGCCTCCGCTGCCGCTGACATGATGCCCGCCTCCATCGCCGTGGTGCGCCCCGGCCTGCTCGTGGCGGGCTACGTGGCCTCCGTCACGGCCTTCGGGGCGTTCGTGCGGTTCCTGGACCGCTGCACCGGCCTCGCGCCGCGCGGCAAGTGGCCCAAGGAGCTGCAGGAGGCAGCCGCGGACGCCAGCAGCGACAGCGAGTCCGAGGCGGGCGAGGGCGAGGAGGACGGCAGCAGCGACAGCGGCAGCGTCAAGCCGCGGGGTCTGCAGGTGGGCGACTCCGTGCTCGGCGTCGTCGACAGCGTGCAGGCGGCTGCAGAGGGCAGCGGCAGCGCGCGCGGCGGGCGCTTCGTTGTGAACCTGCTGCCCGCCTCCGTGTCCCGCGCTCTGCCGGTGGGGCACCTCGGCGAGGCCGCTGCCCTGCCCGCCCCCGTGGGCCTGCAGCAGGCGGGTGAGGGCGAGGCCGCGCCCGCCACCACCCCCGCTGCGCTGCTGCTGCGCTCCGTGCTGCTGCAGCAGGAGCTGGAGCGAGCGACGCACCCGCTGCAGACCGCAGACGAGGAGGAGGCCAGCGACGAGGAGGAGGAGGAGGGTGCCGCTGGCAAGCCTGCGCCGAGCGCAGCGGAGGAGCAGGCGTCTGTCAGCCGCTTCCTCTTCCCGCCGGGCACGCGCCTCACCGCCGTCGTGCAGGCGGCTGCGGAGGGTGCGGTGCTGCTTCACCTGCCAGCCGTGCCGCGCGCCTGCCTGCCCGGCGCGTCAGACGCTGCCGCAGGGGCGGGCAGCCTGCCTGCCACGGGTTTCGCGGTGCTTGCGGAGGGCGCCAAGGCCCCCAAGAAGGGCTCCAGCGTGCCCGTGCGCGTGCTGGACGTGGACGCGGACAGGAACGTGGTGCAGGTGGCGCTGCTGGGCGCAGACGAGGCGGAGGAGGCGGCCGCGCCTGCCGCCGCCGCAGCTGCTGCTGCTGCTGCTGCTGCCGTGGGCGCTATCGTGCCCTGCACCGTGCTGTCCCTGTCCGCTGACGGCGTGTACGCGGTGGTGCGGGTGAAGACCGCAGAGGAGGCCGCTGCGGCGGGCGGCCAGGCCCCCGCTGCGCTGGCGGCGCTGGGCGGCCGCGTGGCGTACGTGGCGCTCACCGATGCGCTGCAGCCCGTGCCGGCGGCGCAGCACGCGGAGCTGCAGCCCGGCGACGACGTGGAGGCGGTGGTGACGCAGGTGCCCTCCGCCGTCGCGCCCGCAGGCAAGGGCGCGGCCGGCGCGCTGGCCGCGAGCCTCACGCGGCTCGCCCCGCCGCTGGCGTTCGCTGCAGCGCTGGAGGCGGCAGCCAAGGGTGCCGCAGCGCCCGCCAGCGCCAAGAAGGCGGGCAAGGGCAAGCGCCAGTCTGTCGGTGGCGCGGCGGCGGCCGCTGCTGCACTGCCGGTTGCGCCCACGCCCTCGCAGGCTGCGGCAGCCGCTGTGGACAGCCTGCTGCTGCTCACCGCTGTGCCGTCGCTCGTGGCCGCGCGCCGCGCCGCCACCGCCTCCAAGCGCGATGCGCGCGGCTCCGGCGCGGGCGGGCGCGACAAGGGCGGCGTGCCTGCCGCGCAGCTGGTGGAGGGCGTGGAGCTGGCCGCCGAGGTCAAGCACTGGACGATGCCCGCGGGCCACAAGCAGGGCGCGGGCGGCCCCGACGTGGCGGCCCTCGCGGCGCAGGGGCTGCTGCCCACCGTGTTCCTGCGCCTGGTGGGCGTCAGCGGCTTCTACGACGCCCGCCTGTCCGCGACGGAGTGCGTGGACGCGCCCGTGTACGCGCTGCCGCACCCGTCTGCGGGCGATGCGGAGGCGCTGGCACGCTACACGCAGCTGCTCGCCTCCCCCGCCGGCACCCGCATCAAGGTGAAGGTGGTGTCCGTGGCGCTGGAGCACAAGGCGGCCAAGGAGGGCGCGACACGCGGCAGCGGCGCCGCGGCTGCGGGCAGCGACTCGGAGGAGGAGGCGGAGGAGGGCAGCGGCAGCAGCAAGCGCAGGGCCGGCAGCGGCCTCCAGTCCATCGTCCGCGTCGAGTGCACGCTGCGTGCGGCGGACATGAGCCTGCCAGAGCTGCACCTGGCCTCGCGCCGCCCCGACTGGGCCCCGGCGGCCCTCGGCCGCCACGCGGAGGCCAGCGGCGCAGCGCAGCGCCTGCACTCGGCCAGCACCGTCTACGCCGTCTCCGCGGCGGCGGCGGCCGCTGCGGGCCCCGCACACGCGGCGCTCCCCGCCCTCGCCCCCGCAGCGGGCGCTGCGGCCCCCTCGCAGCCGCTCGCGCGCGGCGCGTACGCGGTGGGTGTGGTCTCCGGCTACGGCCAGGACGGCTCGCACGTGTGGGTGGGCATCGGGGGCGGCGTGCACGTGCGTGTGCCCTGCCTCGAGTGCGGCGATAGCGACGCCATCCGCGACGCGGGCGCGGAGGGGTCGCTGCGGGCAACGCAGGAGGCGGCGGGCGCCCTCTCCGCTGCGGCCCTGCAGCGCACGCACCCGCTGGGCAGCGCCGTGCCCGTCGTGATCACGCGCGTGGAGCGCGCAGCGGGCGCTGGCGCTGAGGCCGCCAGCGATGCCCACGCGGCGGCGCACGGCCGCCACCACTGCGAGGGCAGCATCCGCCGCGCCCGCGCCGCCATGGCCGTCGCAGCAGGTGCCGCAGCAGGCGCGGCAGCGGGTGTCGGTGCTGGGGCCAAGAAGCCACGCGCGGCGACCGCTGGCGCTGCAGGCCAGACGCCCCAGGCTGCGCACGCCGCTGCCGTGGCCGCTGTCGCGGCGTGGCTGGACCGCACGCAGGCGCCCGCGCAGCCCGGCGATGTCGTGCTGGTCCGTGTGGCCGCCAAGCCGCAGCGCGAGCGGCGGCGGGCGGGCGAGGAGGCGGGCAAGGCCAAGCCGCAGGAGTGGCGCCACGCCGTGACGCTGCAGGCGCAGCTGCCCGATGGACGGACGGGCGCCATCGACGTCTCGCAGTCTGCAGCGCGCTCCGCGTGGGTGGAGTTCCCCTTCGCGCGCGTCAAGCCGGGGGATGTGCTGCCCGCCGTGCTGCTGCCCGCGGGCGCGGGGGCGGCTGCAGGCCCCGTTCAGCTCTCTGTGCGTCCCGCGTACGTGACCGCCGCAGCCAGCCTGGCGGGCGGTGTGGCGGCGGAGGCCCCCGGCGCCGCCGTGGGCGCCAAGCGCAAGCGCAAGGGCGACAAGGCGGACGCCGCCTCGCCCGCCGCAGCGCGCCTCGCTGCGCTCGAGGCGGAGGAGGAGGTCGCGCTGCTGCGCGCCCGCGCCCCCGCCGCCGCCTCCGCCGCCCCGCAGCTGGTCTCCGGCTACGTGGTGGCCGTGGACGGCGAGGGCGCGCAAGTGCGCCTCAGCCGCGCCACCACCGTGCACGTGCCCGCGTCCTTGCTGCACGACATCCCTGTGCGGCGGCCTGAGACCTTCCTCTCCCGGGGCGCGCTGGTGCGGGGTGTGCTGCAGGCGGCCACGGAGGGCGAGGGCGGCATCACGCTGTCCCTGCGCGCTGCAGACGGCGCGCCCGCGTGCCCCTACTTCGCGCGCCTCGCCGAGAAGGCAGCGCGCAAGGCCGCGGGCGGCGGCGCCCCGAAGCGCCCCCTCATCTACGCGGACCTGCGGCCCGGCATGCAGCTGCCCGGCGCCGTCAGCAGCATCGCGGGCTTCGGCATCTTCGTGTCGCTGGAGGGCACGAGCCGCTACGGCTTCCTGGACGCGGAGGGCCGCTTCAGGGAGCGCCGGCGCAAGGCTGCGCCCGGCGCGGGCGGCAAGAAGGAGGGCGACGCCGCAGCCGCTGCGGGCGGCGCCGCCGCCGTGCCCGCGGAGGGCGAGGCGGGCGCAGAGGGCGCCGCCGCGGCGTCCTCCGCTGCCGCCGCCGCTGCGGCGCTGACCAACCTCATCCCGGGCCTGTGCCACGTGTCAGAGCTGGAGGACGGCGCGAACGCCGCTGTGCTGCGCACCAAGCTCGGGGAGCGCTACAGCGTGGGCGACCGCGTGCGGGCGGTGGTGCTCACCTGCGACCCGGAGAAGCGGCAGCTGACCCTGTCCCTGCGCCCCAGCAAGCTGGCTGAGGCGGAGGCGGCCAGCTCGGACGCGGAGGGCAGCGAGGAGGAGGAGGAGGGAGAGGACGACGAGGAGGATGTCGGAAGCGAGGAGGAGGGTGACGAAGAGGACGAGGACGACGAGGGCAGCGATGAGGAGGACGATGACGAGGAGGAGGAGGAGGAGGCACCGCGCGGTCGCAAGGGGAAGGCAGCGGCAGCCAAGCCTGCCAAGGCCAAGGGCGCTGCTGCTGCCGTGGGCGGCATCTTCGGCCACCTCGACGACGAGGAAGCAGAGGAGACGGGAGCGCCGCGCGCTGCCGCTGGCAAGGGCAAGGCCGCCGCTGCCGCGAAGCCCGAGGCGGGCAAGAAGGGCCGCAAGGGCGCTGCCGCAGGCGAGGACATGCTGCTGTCAGACGACGAGGGCGAGGGGGCCTCCGACGCCTCGGACGCGGAGAGCGACGACGGCGCATCCCGCGGCGCGGGCAGCTCTGCGGGGGCCGCCAAGTCGTCCAAGAAGCGCGCCAAGAAGCGCGCAGCGGAGCTGGAGGAGGAGGAGACGCGGCGGCGCGAGGAGCGCATCGCGAGCGGGGAGGCGGAGGCGAACCCGGAGACGGCGGAGGACTTTGAGCGCCTCGTGGCGGCGCACCCGAACGCCGCCATGTCCTGGCTGCGCTACATGGCGTGGGCGCTGTCCGTCACCGAGGTGGCGCGCGCCCGCCAGCTCGCGGAGCGGGCGCTCGAGGCCATCAGCTTCCGCGAGGAGGCGGAGCGCCTCGCCGTGTGGACGGCGTACATGAACCTGGAGGCGCACTACGGGGACACGGCCAGCCTGGCCAAGGTCTTCGCGCGCGCGCAGGCGGCGGCCGACCCCAAGGCGGTCCACTTTGCGCTGCTGGGCATCTACCAGCGCGGCGGCGAGGAGCGCGCGGTGGAGGCGGAGGCGCTCTTCGCCCTCGTGGCCAAGAAGTTCGGCAAGGAGAGCAAGAAGGCGTGGGTGCAGTGGGGCTACTTCCGCTTCAGGCGCGGCAAGGCGGCGGACGCGCGGGCGCTGCTGCAGCGCGCGCTCGGCTCCCTGCCGGCCCGCAAGCACGTGCCCGTCATCCTGCAGTTCGCGCTGCTCGAGTATCGCTTCGCGCCGGCGGCGGAGGGCGCCGCAGCGGCCGCCGCGGCGGGGGCCGGCCCCGACTACGGGCGCGGCGTGGGCGCCAGCACGGGCTCGCAGGAGCGCGGCCGCACCATGTTCGAGGGGCTCCTCTCCACCTGCCCCAAGCGCCTGGACCTCTGGAGCGTGTACGCGGACCAGGAGGTGGCGGCGTTCAAGCACCGGCACCCCGCGGCTGCAGCTGCCGGCGCCGGCGCCGCCTCCGGGCAGCGCGAGGACCTCGCTGCGGTGCGCCACCTGTTCGACCGCACCCTCGCGCTCAAGGTGTCCTCCAAGAAGATGCAGTTCCTGCTCAAGAAGTACCTCGCCTTCGAGCGCGCGCACGGCGACGCGGCGGGCGTGGCCAAGGTCGCCGCTGCGGCGCGCGAGTACGTGCAGGCGCAGGTGGGCGCCGCGGCGTCCAAGGCGAGCAGCAGCGCCCGTGGCGCCGAGGGGATGGATGAGGACGATTGAGGCCGGTTATGTGGCAGCATCACCGTGTCGCCGAGCCGTCATTTGAACTGATGCATACACAGCCGTCATGTTATCAGACACGATGTTTGAGACTGCGAAGTCGCGTTGGCTGAGGGTATGGATTGGAATAACTGCTTTGGAGCAGCTCAATCCATCCCATCGACTTGTACCGGCTGCTGAATTCATTGCAGGTGAGATCCTTATGATGGATTCACACCTGGCCGCGGGCCAGGTGCACCTAGGCCCACCATGATGAGTCATACAACCTGAGCCGACTCAGGTCGACGCTCACAAACGGATTTCTCGCAGACGACAAATGAGACTTGCCTCGCTGTTGCGCACATGAATACCCAGTGTCATGTCAACCAGATAATTGAACCGATTTGCCATTAGCATGGCTCCAAAGCTGCGAATCGGCGACAACAGCCCTCGCACCCTTCATTCGCCACAAACTATTTCGCTCGGAGGTCGCCGAGCTTGCCCCTTTCGTCCCCGTGCGACCCGGCTTGCATTGATTACGTCCTTCGCTACTTAGCCGTTCTTCCTTTGTCAAAAATGCTGACTGCAACTGCCGTAAGATGCAGTCGAGGTCGATGGTTGCGGCCGGCTCCACGGCTGCCTTCACGTGCGACCGCCTGCCCGTCGCCGGCAACGCACGCCCGCTGCCTCAGTGCTGTGGTGAAATCGGAAGCCCAGGAACAACACCGACCTCTAGCCGTCATCGATGAGGTGTTTACGCCTGCACAGCTGGCGAAGGTGTCTGTTGCGGTCGACGCACAGCACCAGCGCTTCAAGGAGGTGTTTGTGCATGGTGACAACGATGGTGTCGGAGAGCCTCTGATGGAGTGGATGCAGACGTTTTACAGGCGCCCTCGGGCCGACTTGATGTTGGCAGCAATCATTCACGCAATGAGCGTGCCCGGCGCTTTCGTTGGAGACTCCGCTTTTGGTACGGCAGTGTTTCTGTCTCAGCTGCTCTCGAAAATATGTCGAACCACGGAAGATGCCGTTGCGATCCTTGGGCATGTGCGGCTTGCAGCTGCGGCGCGGGTACAGGAGTCGCGCGCTTCACCACAAGCTGCTGCGGGGATGGCTGGCCAGGTGTCGGAGCAGATTGACACGCTTCTGCGAGCCTTTTACCTGTGCAACAACCCAGCCTTTGACGCGCTACTTGCTGAGGTCTCCGACTCGTGGCAAGAGGAGCTGAAGCGGTCGTATGAAGCCGAAGAGCTTGCCGCATCCGAAGTGGCTGGTGGATCCAGCAACAGCAGCGGGTCTTCACGCAAGCGGAAAGAGAAGCTGGAGGATGTGCTGGCCCTCGCGCAGTCCTTGCTGCCTCCGCCGCCAGCAGGCTCAACGACGCGTCTGCGAGCGGAGCCGCTGCACTGGCCCGTGCCCTCCTTGAACCTGTCCAACTTTGAGCAGCACGTAGCGGCTCAGCCCTTCTCGCTGTACGGGTGCACGCGCCACCTGTTCATGCACACCCGGGCAGGCTACGTGCTG
>Ga0208629_101005_pt1 | contig 12114 bp, 3 predicted proteins | sample LakWasMet19_HOW5_2_FD_183865 | JGI IMG/M metagenome (GOLD analysis project Ga0208629, IMG submission 183865) | Freshwater sediment methanotrophic microbial communities from Lake Washington under simulated oxygen tension - Sediment Metagenome... | ecosystem: Environmental > Aquatic > Freshwater >...
CCTCCAGCTTCTTGCGCGGGTCGTCCTCCATATCCGTGCTCAGCGCCCCGTGCTTCGCGAGCACCCACTCAATCGTGTCGGGGGTCGCCTTGAAGCCGCCGAGGGAGGTCAGGCCGATGATGTTGGCGCGCACCTCGCCACCCTGGTACACGAGCAGCGTGGGCACGTTGCTGCAGCAGTGGGAGAAGAAGCAGCACGGATCAAGCAGCAGCAGCAGCAGCAGCAGAGAGCGTGGCACGGGAAGAGAGTGCTGATGGTCGAAAGCTGACAACGACGTGTCAGACAGTAGTGTGTTGAGCCGGCGCGCAGCAGACGGCGGACGTTTTGGCGCACTCCCGCGCCAGCATCGCATGACAGCCATGTAATCCTGTTGACAAACACAACACAAGAACTTCATATCCAAAGCACGCACCGGTCTGGGTACCCCTCGATGCACTGGTCCGCCACGATCTTCATGAACTTGGTGGACTTGTGCTTGTCCGCCACGCGGGGCATCAGCTCCTCCAGCAGGCGGCTCTCTGGGATGCCCGACTTGTACAGCAGCACGACGACCGCGGTCTCGCCCTCCTTGCTCGCGTCCGTCACCTCGCGCGTGAAGTCGTCGCGGGAGAGCGGGTACACCTGCCGAGCGGGGATGGGGAGGGGAAGGGAGGGGGATAGGGACGGTGGTTATGCAGCGCCGGAAGGGAGCGCCTGAACGTGTGCATGCGACTGGAGCAGAGCGGGAACGGGGCTTGCGACACCCGTCCAAGCAAAATGCGACTCCCACATCACCGGTGCTTGGCACACGGCAGCGTTGGGCGTGTGCGTTGACTGGGCATGCAAGTGGCGACATGTAAACCAAAGCCACGGTGGCCCGCTAGCGACTGGGCTGCCATGCGCCCCCCTCACTCCCGCTGCAGCTGTTCACTGCCACAGCCGCGAGGGCGCGCTCTCCGTGACCCACCCGTCCGAACTTGTTTTTGAGGGCCATCTGCTTCAGCTGCTCCACGCGCCGCTTGCGGTAGTCGTCCAACACGCGGCTGTCAGCATACTCGTCCTGCAGCAGCGTCAAGACAGTTGCAGCGACGAGGTGGACTAGCGGACGCGCGCGGACGACAGGGGGCAAGCCGCGGGGAAGAACTCAAACAAGAGCGACCGTGGTATTCATTCACCTCTAGCTCGTCGAGCTCGCCGACTGACTTGTCTGCGAGGTGGTCCTTCTCCGCCTCAGCACGCTCCTTGGCCTCATCCAGCAGGTCGTTGAGCGCCTTTGCCTTGTCTTCCTCCTGTAGCGTTCCAAACAATTCATAACGCGGTGTGGTGAGCGCGCATGCCGGGCGCACTTCCGCGGAGCCGCAGGAAATACTGTGAGAATCGTCTGCCTCACTTTTGGGGGCAGAATGCCCTTGTCACGAAGGATGTCCTCCCATTCCGTCGTCTCCCCAGGGGCACGGTCGTAGGTCGTGGTTGCTGCAGCAGGAAACGTGCGGCTCGGCAAATTCGTCACTCCAACCTGGGCCAAGGGGGACGACGTCCCCCGCCGCCTGGCAGTCAGCGCAAGAGCTCCGACCACACTGGCGGTTGCACAACCCACATCCAACGTTCATCGTAGCAGGCTCGCGGGTGGTCCTGATCGCTGGGTCGAAGAGTCTCGAAGCCTGAGTGAACGACGCACGCCAATCCGCGTGTCGTCAACAGTTACACTCCGTCGCGAGAACGAGACGTAATTCACGGCCAGGGATCGAAATACAGATAAAAATCAGCAACAATATCACGCCATCGCTATTGTGCGGGTCGATGCATGCGCTTCCGCGAGCTTTGTTCGTTCCAGAAGTTGAAAGTGTTTCATCGGCCACACGAGGCTCAATTCTTGCAAGCGACACCTGCGCCAGATACGCGCAGATCTGATGCCACACAGCCCTGGAGTCTTCGGCGACGTTGGCGCAACGACTTGGTTTTGCTTGGATCCTGCCGTGTGCCACACGTGGACAAGGGATACCACAAGTCCGCTCTGAACCTGAGCGCGAGTGACAATGGCGAACACATTCGGTGCAATTTCAGCAGCTGCGCTGCTCGCACTGCAGCAGCGGGTGGGAATGGGCGCGGGGTGACCCCTCCGATGGGCTGGGTGAGTGCCACCTCACGCAGGGCCATGTTGTGAGTGCCAGTCAGTTGGCGTTCTCACTGTGACGAAGCTCCGTTGCTCCCCCACTGCAGCGCTCCTGGAATTTTTATGGCGGCAACATCAACCAGGCCAAAATGATGGCGCAAATGGGTGCCATGGCCAACCGTAGCCGCACAGTGGATGGTGCCCCGACGTCGCTGCTGGATCTGGGGTGGGTGTTTGGTTCACACAGGTGTTCGATTCCGTCCACTGCTGCCGCACGACCCCCTTGCCTCATCGCGCCTTTGGATCCCTTTACGCGCCCCTCCCGTCCCCTCCCCGCAGCTTTAGCGACGTGGGCCTGGACGACAACTGGCAGGCGTGCGGCTCCTACGGGCCGAATGGGGACACGTACCACGATGCGAACGGCGACCCCGTCATCAACACGTCGTCGTTCCCTGATTTCAAGGCGATGACGGACTACGCGCACTCCCTCGGTGAGACGGCGGGCTGGTACGGCAACAACTGCATCTGCCGCGACCACTGCTCCGACGAGTCGTGCTACCAGGGCGACGTGAACGCCACAATCGCCTTCGGGTTCGACTCCACCAAGCTGGACGGCTGCGGCGCGGAGCTGGACCTGGACATGTGGTGGGGCATGTTTGCGAAGACGGGCAAGAACATCATGGTGCGGTGGAAGTTGACGGCGGGTGACTGGGGGCAACGCTGACGGTTCCTTCAGCTGAGGCTCGCTGGAGTCAATACAACGAAGTGCTGCGCTTCGCGGCGAGATTCAGCGCTGCATGAGGCAGCCTCAGCTTGCAGCGCGAGAGCATCATTTCTGCACCTCGTTATCACTCTGCTTTGCAATGTATGTCGACTCTGTCGCGCTTCAGGTGGAGAACTGCCACTGGGGCTTGACGTTGCCGAACGCGACGTGGTGCCCTTGGACGTACTACCGCTCCAGCGGCGACATCCGCGCCGAGTATGCCTCCATCGTGAGCAACCTCAACTCGGTGCCGCCGCTGGCTGCGCAGAACCTGTCCACGCCCGAGTGCTGGGCGTACCCGGATATGCTGGAGGTACGTTCCAGACCGTGGCTGTGTCGCGGGCAGCTTCCTTTCTGTAGCAGCAGCCGCTGCCATGACATGCTATGGGCACGTGGGTGCCTGGGCTGTCCTTCCGCCGCTTGCGATTGCCTCCGCGTTTGTTCGTTGTTGCTGTTGGTGACCCCGCTGTTTAGAACGCCTTCGCCACCGCTCGCTGCACATCTCTTCTGTCCGCGTGCAGGTGGGCGTCGGCAACCTGTCCTTCGTGGAGTCGCGCTCCCACTTCGCGGCGTGGTGCGTCGTCTCCTCGCCCCTCATCCTCGGCCTCGACCTGACGGACGACGCGCTGATGGCGAGCGTGTGGCCCATTATCGGCAACCCGGAGGCCATCGCCGTCAACCAGGCGTACCACGGCTTCTCGGGCTCGCTGTTCGCGCAGGCTCCCTCGACGGTGGACCTGTGCGAGGCCGAGGAGGGCGCCGTCGAGTCCTGCACCGTGCCCGCGTGGCAGTCCTTCTACAAGCCCATCAACGCGACGGCAACGGCCGTGCTGCTGATGAACCACGCCGACACCGCCGCAGACCTATCCGTGGCGTGGGCGGACGTGCCGAACCTGCCCTGCGCGGCGGGCGGCGAGTGCAACGTACGGGACCTCCACAGGCGCGCCAACGTGGGTGCATACCACACCTCCTACTCCGTGGCGGCCGTGGAGTCGCACGATTCGGTGTTTCTGCTGCTGACGATGCCGTAGGCGTACACCGGACTCGACCCGCGGAGGCTTCGTGACGGCGCACTGCAACGAACTGTTGGTGGCATGCGTCGTTCTGTGGCAACTTGAGGCGCCGTGCTGTCTGCAAGCGGTCTGCTGGCAGTGCAGCTCTCAGCCGGAACCGGCTGCAGCCAGGCGCCGGCGAGGATGACTGCAGCCGTCTGCAATGCGCGGTCACAACTTTTGAGTCCTTGGCTGCAATATATACATGGCCTCGTTTTGAACATTTGCATGCACCGCTGAAATACGGTTTGCGTGCGATATCGATTACCCAGCCATGCACAGATCGCCGAACACGCGTAGCTCGCGACCCATCAGGTGACACAATTTCAACCAATTAAAGGAGTTTGATTCTATCGAATCAGTTGCATGAAAAGGATATCGCGACTCGGATCTGGCTGACAGCAGGCGTTTGAGCGTCGGCATGAATTCGACGCTGTTGCTTGCGCATGCGTGCCCCCACAATGCCGGTGTCAGATTGCTTGTCGCCTCTGGATCCAAAAGCATATTAGAGATTTTTGAAGCCTGCAATGGGCTACAAGCCATGCGCAGCGGCGCTTCAGCCCAAGCTATGCGTTCCGAGCTCAGTGCCTGCTGTCAACCTCCGCGCGAAGTGCAGCAATTACCGGGCACGCTTACCGTCGCCAGCGGCACTGCCACTTCCAGGACACGCGCCGGATGGGTATGGTCCCAGTCGCCCGAACCAGAACATGCATCCGACGCCCTCTGTCAGCTTGTGCAGCACGGCGTGGTTGCAGGCCATACAGTCGCCAATCCACCGCATTCGCAAAGCCGTAGCTGCGGCTGCGAGCGAGAGGGTTGTCCCTCTCAACACACACGCACACGATCAGCTGAGCGAAGGCAAATGCCATGATGCCCTGAAAGCACGGATTGCAGAGGGCGGATGCCTCCCACGCCGTCGTTGTTCGGGTTGCGTGTGAGGCGCCTTGGAGTTGCGAGGGCGGACGTTCAGCCTGGACAGGTACTCCCATTTCAGCAGCTGAGCGATGCCAAGCTTCGCTCGCAAAGCGTTCAGCGAGGTTATCGACAAGGTGCGCCCACGACCGCCTCAAACGGGCATACAGCCAACGTTAGGGAAGGGGTTGAACACGGCGTCGCCCAGCGCGCTGGAGGGCGTGAAGCCCGTGAAATCCACCTGATAGTTTGCTTGGCCATTGCCCAACATCACCGAGTGACGCACAATGGCATTGCTGTCCTTTGTCACAGAAGTCAGCAAGTAGCCGCTCGGGTATTGCCCGGTGCTATTGTACACGGCAACGCTCACAGCATCCCCCCAAGCCGAACCCTCCGCAGCGGACGCCACCGAGGCTTCGGGACAGCGGCAGGAGGTCCAGGCGCGGCAGCTGGGCGCCCGTGCGGCTGCGGCGTCCCGCGCCAAGGCAGCCGCTACCGCGGCGCGGGGGGCTGCCTCGGCTGCAGACGGCGCCGGGAAGCCCACGGCCGCTGCCGAGGGGCGGCTGCGCCAGCAGGCTGCCTTGGCGCCGGGGGATGAGACGGGCGAGGAGGATGCGACCGACGAGGAGGAGGAGGAGGCGGAGGAGGAGGAACGCAGCTCCACCAACCACCGGCACCCAAACGCGCTGCCCGGCCTGGGCGCCGCGCCGCGCCGCGCGCGGGACGGGTACGAGTCCGATCCCGACATGCCCTCGAAAGAGCCCGATCCCGAGTGGCTCGCGGAGGCGGCGCTGGACGCTGCTGTGCGGTCTGCCCGTCCGGCGCGACAGCGGGGCCCAGCCACCCACCCGGCGCACCCGCAGCACCCGCTGCGCTCCGACCCCGCGCGCGCCGTTCGACGCGGCGTCACCTGCGACGCCTGCCAGTGCCGCACCTCCCTCTCCAGCAGCACCACCTGGTGCTGCCCTGCAGACGACACGGACGTGTGCGACACGTGCTTCGCTGCGCGCCCCGGCGCCGCGGCGTGGGAGGCGGGCCCGGTGGCGCACATGGACTGCCTGCTGCGCCTGGAGGATGGCAATCCCGCGCGGTACCTGCCCGCGGCCCCGCGTGCGGGCCTGCCCCTCTGCGCAAGCTTCAGCCGCTGCGCGCCCGCGCGCCGCCTCCCGCGCTTCCTGGACGCCCGCGGGGAGGTGCAGCGCGACTATCTGTCCCTCGTGCAGTGCCCGGGCTTGAGCGCGGGCAGCCACTCTGCGGCGCGGCCCGCGTTCACGCTGCGCCTGCGCGCGCCGGCGCGCTTGTTTCTGCTCGTCCCGCGCCATGCGGACCCACCTGCGTGGCTGACGCAGAGCTTCATGCGAACCAACAAGCGCGTGTGGACGGAGGACGCCACGCCCAACGGGGGGTTCCTTGTTTGGCGCTCCCGCCTCGTCTTCTGTCCGCCCGCCCTCGCGCCCGAGGCGCTGCGGCGGCAGCTGGCGCGCGCGCTCGCGGCAGCGGCGACGGCGGCGGCTGCGGCCGCTGCGACGCAGGCGTCTGCGCCCGGGTCCATCCCTGGCACCGAGTATGTGCCTCCTCTCTCGCCAGCGACGCGGGCGTTGCTGAGCTTGCCACCTTACTCGGCGCCGGCACTTGCGGCGCCGGCGGTCGCCGCTGCCGGCCCTGAGGGCGCCGGGGCGGTGGCTGCGGGTGATGGTGAGGTTGATGGTGAGGTGGAGGCGGAGGAGGTCCCGCGGGGCTTGGACCTCGTGAGCGGTGACGCGTCTGACCCCGCCTACGTCACCGTCAGCATCCCTGGCCTCGGCCGGGGGGAGGGCACCTACTCCGACTCCCTCATCCTGGAGGAGTGGCTGCCGGCAGAGCTGAACGCGCACAATCTGCTCGGCCACGACCTACCTGCCGCAGCCGCCGCCGCCACTGCGACTGCAGACGCTGCAGCAGCTGCTGGTGAGGCGGGCGCAGGGGCTGCGCCTGCGCCGGTAGTGGTGCAGATTGCAGAGCAGAGCGCAACCGTTCCCTCAGACGCGCTGCTTCTGCGCCGCACGCCCGTGCCCGTCCGTCCCTCCGCCCTGCTGCAGCGCTCCGCGTGGGCCCTGCTGCGCCTGATGTGCGCCTCCACCCTCACTGCGCCCGCTGGCAGCACCGCGGCTGCTGCGGGCGCCGTTGTGGCCGACCCTCTGGGAGACCGGCTGCAGCGGCGCCTGCATCGGGAGGCGTTCTCAGCGCTGCGCACGCAGACTGCTGCCTGCGTGCAAGCGCTGCTCGCTGCCTCCGAGGCTGCCTCCGGGCTGCAAGGGGGCGCCTCATCCCCGCAGCCAGCAGGGCGGCGCAGCGAGCGGGCGGGGTGCCTGGAGGCGCTGCAGGCAGAGGGGCTCGCCTTCGCGACCCTGCAGTTCCTGCACTCCATCGCAGACACGCCGGCAGCCAAGCCGCACCTCGCGGCGCCCGCGTTTCTCATGCCGCTGCTCGGTCTGTCTGCCCTCGGCAGCCCGCGCATACACCGGCTGGTAGCACGCATTCTGCGTGGCGTCGCCTCTCGCATCGAGCCGTCTGCCCTCGCGGCGGCGCTGGCGGCTGTGTGGCCCGCTGCCACTGTGCAGCGCTGGCGCGCCGAGGCTGCCGCAGCTGCTGCTGCAAGTGCGGCGGCGGCGGGCGGAGCTGTCACTGATGATGACGCAGCTGCACCTGACGGTCACGTGGTGCTGGGCTGGCTGCTGGAGCAGGCGGGAGCGTCGTCTGCGTTCACCCTGCCCTTGCACGGGGCCGCCGCCGCAGCTGGGGACGCCGCAGGAGCCGCTGGCGGCGCCCCCTTCTCAGCGCTCCCCGATCTGGATGCACTGCTGCCCAACCCAGCGGCACTCTTCGCTCCCACCGCAACCGCTGCTGCTGCGGCGGCGGCGGCGCTGGCCGCTGGGCTACCAGGGGGCGGCCTGCGCCTGCAGGCTGCAGCTTCGGAGGCCATCGCCCTCGCTCGCAGCCTGCTGCAGCTCTCCGGCTGGCGCGCTGCGCTCGCGCCCGCCCTCGCACAGCGGATCATTGCCGGGGCCGCCCCCTCTGCGGCAGGTCCTGCCGCTGCCTCTGACGCTGCAGCTGCGGCAGGTGCAGGTGCAGCTTCTGACGGCATGCCCGCTGCTGCCAGCCCGTCCGTGCCTCTGCTGGGCGCGCTGGCTGTGCTTGGCGGCTTCGCTGAGCCGCTGCGGGTGGGCGCGCGCGTGCAGCTGCTGCCCCGCAAGCTGCGACGCTTGGAGCCGACGGAGGTCGCCTGGCGGCTGAACGCGTCAGCAGCAGCAGCCGCAGGCCCGGGCGGCAGCGCAGCAGAGGCACTCGGAGGAGCGCTCGCCGCGCCTCGCCGCCGCGGGCTGCCTGAAGCGACGGTGGTCCGCCTCCACCCGTCCCTTGAGGAGGCGCTGGTGGCGCTGCCGGGCGCTGCACCCATCGGCCTGCCTCGCAGCGCGCTCCTACCTGTGCCGCTGGTACCCGCTTCCGCCGCGCCCTTTCCGCTGACGCCGCAGCTGGCGCAGGCGTTCGCACGCCTCATCGCGAGCGGCGCAGCGCATAGCGCGGCTAACTCCGCCCCTCCGACCGTTGCCTCACCGCTGGCGACGCAACAGGGCAGTGCTGTGCGGCTAATGGCGGTCGCAGCGGTCGCGAACCTCGCCCGCAGCGCCGCTGCGCTACCGGTGCTGCTGCATGCAGACAGCGGCCTGCTGTCCGCCCTGTACGACGCCGCACTGACGCCGTCGCCGCTGCCGCACCTGGCAGGCGTTCCTGCGCTGACCGCACGGCTTGCGGCTCTGCAGGCGCGCGCGATTGAGGCGAGTGCGCTGCTCGCTGCCACCCGCGGCCTGCGGCCTGCCCCTGCGTGCGCGGGGGCAGCTGCGGGCGCGGGGGCAGGGGCGGTTCAGGAGGAGGAGGCCTCTCGAGCGACCGCAGGCGCGGCTGCAGGCGATGTACTAGAGGAAGCCGCAGGCAGCGCCCGCGCCGCATCGGTGGCGGTGTTTGCCGCGCTGCCGCTGCGCGCACGCGTCCGTGCTGCGGGCGCACTTGCGGCCAGTGCGGGCGTGCGAGTCGCAGAGGCGCTGCGTGCGCTGAGCCTGCACGACGGCTGCGCGGACGCTGCGGGGGCGTGGCTGCGCCGCTACCGCTCCGCTTCCCCTGCGCCCGCGGCTGCGGCTGCCAGCGGCCGGCCGGTGGATGCAGCAGCGGCGGCGCTCCCATCGGGCGTGCACGCTGGCTTTGTCGTGCTGCGGGGCGGGCAGGAGGGCCCCTCGCCTCGCGTCTACGCTGTGCTGGTAGACGTGTGCATGGCGCACCGCCTCGCAGACGCAGCGCGCTCATCCGCTAAAGCGGCTGAGGGGGCTGCCACAGCCGCTGCCCCTGCGGCACAGGCCTGCGCTGACGTTGCGATCCTGCCGCTGAGCCAAATCGATGCAGCCCTCCTGGCCGCGGTGCTCGTTGCTGCGCCCGCGGCGGAGGGATCCGCAGCAGGCGCTGCCGCAAACGTCGTTGCGCCTGGCTCAGCGCAGGCCGCTGCCGTTGACACCGCCTCCCTCGACGATGCGACGGTAGAGCAGCTCCAGCAGGCCGCGGCCGCAGCGGCTGCAGGGGCCGCCGGTTACGCGCGGGTGCTGTCTGTCGAGCATGCCAGCAGCGTCGTGGCGCAGCTGCCGTCCCGCATCCGCTGCTGCGCCTTCCCCTCCTCGGGTGCGGCGGGGCGGCCGTGTGGCTCCGTGCTGCGCCTGAGCGCCCAGCTGCCCGGCCTCGCGGCAGACGACTGCGCGCTGTCCATCGCACTGCCTGCCGCAGCGTCCGCCGCGCCGCCGCCGCTGCTGCAGCTGCAGTGCGGCGTCCCCGCGGGTCTGGCGGCCCTCTGTGGCCTGCCCGATGAGGCGGCGCTGGCAGTCGCTGCAGCGACCACAGGCGGGGCGGCTGCGGCGGCGCTGTCGCTCGACTTTGCGCCTGGCCTCGGCAGCGCCCAGCTGCTGGCACTGCGGGCCGGGGGTGCGGTCAATCTCACGGCCACGGAAGGCACGCAGACCAGCGCCGCCGGCGCGGCTGCGCCCGCCTCCGCCTCTACGGGTCTTGGTCTCCGTTCACGGCAGCACCCGGCCTCGCAGGCCCGTGCATCGGAGCCTGGCTACGAACAGCGGGCGCAGCTCCCGCCGCAGCAGGCCGCCACCGGTCGCTCCTTTCCGGGGGTCGCAGAGCCCGTCGGACTTTTCGACGTGCCAGTGTCGGCGCGGTCGGCGGCAGCCCCCAAAGGCAAGCCGACCGCCGCTGCAGTGCATTCGCCCGCTGCAGAGACGCTGCTGCTGCCTGATGCAGACCTCACGGACCCGATGCTGATGGCAGCGTCTCACGCTAGCAGCGCAGCCGCGGGCCGCGCTGCCGCAGGCGCACTCCTGCCGACCCCTCCGCACCAGCAGCAGCAAGCCACGAGGGGCGGTAAGCTGCTCGCGTGCGCCCTGCCTGAGGCCCCTATCGTCACAGCGCCGCTGGTGGGCAAGCCGCCCCAGCACTTGGCCGCCACCATCGCTGCAGCGGTCGCAGGCGGTGATCCCGCGGCGCCGGGAACGCTGGTGGCCCTCTCTCTTGGGGGTGCTGTGGCCAACGAGGCGTGCAGACGCGCCGACGCCTTCTGCAGCGGCTTCACCCTCGGCGTCATCGTGAGCGCGGACCTCGAGACCGCCGGCGCCGCCCCGGCTGCGCCCGGCGCGTCTGCGAGCGACGGCTCGGGCACGAACCCCAGCGCCCGCATCGTCTCGCCGCTGATCCGCGTTGCGCTGCTGGACGCAGAGACGGGCGGCGTCGCGGTGCGGGCGGTGTCAGCCTCTGACATTCAGCGCGTGCTGACACTGCACGGCGTCCCCGTTGCCCCCTGCGGCGGCGGCCTGGAGGGCCTCCTGGCAGCCCTGCAGCGCACGCAGGACGCACTGACGCCGCATGCGGCGCGGGCGGGCCTCCAGGCCGTTCTGGCGGGCTTTGCGCGCGCCTCCGCGGCGGCAGCGGCCTCGGCCACTCCTGTGGGCGCCATGCCGGCTGTGAGCGGCGCTGGAAGCCTGCCGCAGCTCTCGCTGTCCGCTGCGGGCGGCGGAGAGCGGCTGCTGCGCCTGCTGAAGCTCGTGGCCGCGTCAGACGCGCTCGCGCCCCTCGGCACCCTGTGCCTCTCTGGCGCTGTGGCGCTGCCTCTGGGCGCCCTCAGCGCCGGCGGAGACGAGGGCAGCGGCGCCGGCGGCGCCGCATCGAGCGTGCGGGAGCAACTGGACGCAGAGGCGGCGGCATGGGCTGCAGAGGGGTTGCCAGAAGCGGCGGTGGATACTGACGACTCTGACGGCGAGGACAGTGAGGGCAGCGAGCTGGAGGGGGAGGGCGATGGGGAGGGTGTGGCAACTGCAGGGCCAGCAGCGGGTGCTGGCGGTGGGGTAGTAAGAACGGGTGACGATGCTACTGCGGCGGCTGCAGGGCAGCAGCAGCAGCAGCAAGGGGCAGTTCGGGCGCACCGCGCACGCAGTCTGGAGCAGTGCTTTGGCGTCCCCTCCGCCTCTCTGGGCGCGCTGAAGCCGCTGCTGCGGCGCCTGCTGGCAGCGGAGGGCGAGGCCGCAGCGGCGCACACGTCGGCTCCTGCTGCTCCTGCTGCTGCTGCTGCTGCTGTTGCTGCTGGCAGCGGGGCGCAGGTGCCGGCCGCCGGCGCTGGGGCCGCGCTGTCGGCGGCTCTGGTGTCCGAGTGTGTGTCCCACCTGCTGCGAACCCGGCGCGCAGGCGACGCCGCGGTCAGCGTTGCCCCTAACGCGCAGCTCGTCGACCTGTCTGCCCTGCCCGTCGGCCCCGAGCAGCAGACGTTCTTCGGGCGCGTCACCTGCCCCGGCGCTGGCGGCTTGCAGCTGCTGGTTGCGCCCCCGTCTGCGACAGGCACCACGGCAGGCATCGCTGCCTCTACTCCGGCCGCGGGCTTGGGAGTGTCTCTCCGCCTGTACCGCAGCGCTGTGATGCAGGCTGCTGACCTCGTGGCCGCGTTCGGCGGCGCAGATGCCGTCCAGGCAGCTGCTCCTACTGCTGCGCTTTCGCCTGTCGGCTCCCTTGCCGGCGCGGTCGCGTGTGTGCCGTGGCCAGCGGGGGCCACCTCCCTCCAGTTCCCGGGGGTGTCAGTCCTGTACTGGCGCGTGACCGTCCCCGCTGCCGCAGCCTCCGCCTCCTCCGCTGCAGCGCCAGAGGCCGGCAGTGGAGGTGCGGCAGCGGCTGCGCCCGCAGTTGTAGCCGCGGCCTCTGCCTCTACCCCGGGACCCCAGCTGCTCGCG
>Ga0208629_101007_pt1 | contig 12089 bp, 9 predicted proteins | sample LakWasMet19_HOW5_2_FD_183865 | JGI IMG/M metagenome (GOLD analysis project Ga0208629, IMG submission 183865) | Freshwater sediment methanotrophic microbial communities from Lake Washington under simulated oxygen tension - Sediment Metagenome... | ecosystem: Environmental > Aquatic > Freshwater >...
AGTATCCAGGCCAATATCGACAGCAAACAAGCTCAGCATGACGAAGCATCGCTGGCATATCGGTCTGCCGTATTAACGGCGTTTAAAGAAGTTGAAGACGCGCTGGTGTCTTACTCGCAACAACAAAACAAGAACAAGTCGTTACAGCAATCGGTGACAGCCAGCCAGCTTGCGGTAACCTTATCGAAAGAACGCTACGGCAAAGGCTTGACGAGTTTTCTGGATGTATTAGTCGCCGAGCGGACATTGTTTCAAGCGCAACGCGAACTGGTTGAAAGTGATGCGGGAATTTCTACGCAACTGGTAGCGCTCTATAAAGCGCTAGGGGGCGGTTGGCAAACGGTCGGACAATAACAGCGTTGCAGGTGACATCTCTGGCAAGTGTTAAATATCCATAAACAGCATCGGAATACCGTAAGTTAAAACAAAATAGCTTATGGCCATGACAACGCTCTGGCTTGTTTTAAAAGAAAACATCTGGCGCAGAACATAACTGATGATGGATATGTACCAAATAACCAGGACAACGCCTATGGCAATGGATATTTCCTCGGAGTTTTCTACATGCTTCATCACCATCCAGAAATATAGGGCTTCGGTGATGGTGGCCAGCGTCATGATAAAGTTTTCGCAGACAAAAATTGCCGTGAACAACTGATTAAAATTCCCCCATTTTTTGATGACCAACAATAATGTCGCAACCGACGAAAAAGCCATGATGGTGCGTAACAACACTTCCAGTGTGCCGTCAGCCGGATCGGAAATCAGGCCTTCAACAATGCAACCTGAAATAAGATAAAACGCCACCGTTTTCCACATAAACGATTTTGTGGGGGTTATATCAGCAGGGTTATTTCTGAACCAGCAAAGGCCAAGGTATTTGAGTAATAAATTCATGATGCGAAGGTTTTAAATAAGAAACGGTCAATTTTTAATACATTATAACCGCTGGAAAAAAATCAAGGGAGCAGCCACTGGTTGTCATGCTCGTTATTTTTATAGCAAGGCTGTTGGACATATTGAAAAACCTGGCGCTTCGACAGGCTCAGCGCGAACGGATACAGAATAATCAATCAGTTACGTTCGTGGTGAGCGTGTCGAACCATGAACGTAAACGGTTTTTCGAGGTGCCCTATTATCTATTTATGCCGCTTGTTAGTAGGTTGTAATGCAAGCCGATAATCAACACATGCCGGAGGTTCCGGTTCCTCAAGTAATTTAACAATAAATTTATCGATAACTCCCCAGGTATTGCCTAAATTTTCCATCAAAATGCCATGGCGATTGGCTTCTATCTTGCGCAGATGCTTAACTTTTGAGCCTAACTTTTTGAATACGTTTTCCGCGCAATTGGCATCGACCACAGGATCTTGATCGGCATATAGCACCAAGCTAGGTAGTTTAATGCTGGGTAGTATGTCTTCTTCGACATGAGCAATCAGCAAGCGTAATTCATACAGTGCTCTGACCGAGGTATTACGGTAGTTAATGTCAGGATGTTCAGGGATATTTTCAATAAACGGTTTAACGCCTTCGAACGTTGATACCCAACCGACTAGCTTGTTGGTACCGTGCAGCAACGGTACCAACATAAATGCAGAATTAACGAATTTTAACGGCACCGACACCGCAACCACCCCAAGTAATTCCGGATAATTTTCTGCGGCTAGCGTTAACGCCAAGGCCCCACCGGTGGAAAAGCCAACCGCCACAATGCGCGGGCAATAGGCTTTAAGCATATGCAAGCCGCGTTGCGCACTGCCAAGCCAGTCTTCCCAATGTTGATCGCGTAAGGCATACGGCGAGGTGCCATGGCCTTTAAGTCGAATCGCTAACACCGTGTAACCTTGCTTAGCGAGATATTCACCGTAATTGCGTAATTCAGCCGGGCTGGCCAACAGCCCATGCACCAGCAATATGCCGACATTGTTGGCGTGTTCAGGGCGGATAAAGAATGGCGAGGGATCGGCGGTTGCGGTTTCTTGTTGATTGATGTCGGCGAATTGTGGTTTTGAGTAGAATTTTTTTTCCAATGCCAACGCTCGAAATTCATCATCAAAATGCCAGACAGACAGTTGACGCGGATTAATAATGGCAAATTCATCAATCGCGGCAATCAATGTGTCACGGATGACCCGAATGGGTTCGGCTTCATTGTGGTAAACGGCAATGGGATTCTCCAAGCGAATCCTGTCGAAGTCGAAATCCTCACGCAGCTTTGGCAGAAATTGGTAGCTGTTGCCTTTATCCTGGAGCAGGCCGGTTTCTTTGGCGACGCAGATAAAATAATCAAAGCGCTTATTGCTGAGTTTTAGTAAATCACTGTAATCATCGGGATTTAGAAGACTGCGGTGCAAATGCACGTCGGTATTGGTCTGCAAGCGTTTAATGGCGATATACAGCACGCTATAAAACATACTTTTTGCAACCAGCGATTGGCCCTGGCTGAGGAAATGCATAATCAATGTCGACGCCAGATGACTTAAGTTGACAGTCAGGTTGCTATACATTTCCTCCATATATTGATCGCGGGCGCATTCGGCATTGTTAACAAAATACCGGCCCAGCAAGCGTTGGCTCCAGGTTTTTGAAGTGTCCTGCAATGCAAATACATCATCCACAGACTTGATTTGCGGCGCGACCCGGCGCATCAAATAATGGGTGCGCCAATCCCAGACACAACAGGGATTTACCGGCGAGCCCATACGAATGTCCATATCGGTGTTTTTAAGAATGATATTGCCTTCAATCAACAATTCTTCGGTCTGACGCAGGCTTAAATTTTCCGAAAACAACTCAACACTTTTGAATAACAAATTTTCTGAGGCGCGAATCGGATAAAAAGTGATGTTGGCCGGGACAATACGTGTGGGTTTGTTGGCGGATGCCAATAACTGGTCGAGGCTGTCGAAATGCAGCTCTTCTTTCCAGTGCAACAACAGCTCGGTATTTTGTTGCTGGTGTGCATATCGAATCGCGGTTTTAAATGCTTCGACACCTTGTCCCAAAATCGCCGCGCCGGTGTGCTGTTTACGACGATTGCCGGTGATGCGCGAAAAAATGCTGTACTGGCCTTGTTTGTCGATGACGCGATGGTCTTTAACCATACCGCCTTCAGGAAAAATAATCACCTTGCGGCCGCGTAAAATCTGCCCGGCCAATTGCGCAAACAAGCGCGGATGATCATGAGGAAACACCCCAACGTGTTTTAAATAGCGGGACAGTACCGTGTCGTCGTTAAAAAATTCACCGGCGGCAATTGCACAGCTGTACGCCCCGGTTTTTTCATAAAGCAGAATCTGCGGGATAAAGGTTTCGAAGCGGGAAAAATGGTTGAATAAAAAAATGTCGCCTTCCAGCACTTGCGGGTCGGCATGTAACGCCAACTTGACGCCCAGCATGCTTTTTACCGCATTAAACAACTTGGCCGAGCGGTTATACAGCGCCGTATCAATGTCGGGCCAATCATGTTCGTAAAGGGGTGGATTCATATCAGCTGCCTCGTATGAAGGGCTAAAGCCGTGCAGCTGCAGGCGGCGCACGGCGCTTTTTCGCTTAAGATCAATATAACATGGCGTAAGACTCTGCCAAGAATTGGGTCAGCGTCGCTGATCCGCTTAAACGATTAATGTCGATAGATTTCCTTCGTATAACAACAGGTAACTCAAACATTAAAACCGGCCATTTAGACGCATTTATAATCGCCTGGATACGTAGCTCTACGTATTGACGGTGTCATCAAATCAGCAAACAATCCATACTGATATAAAAAATGTTGTGCCTTATGTGGGGTGACAATTTTTTTATTTTGGTTGGCTTGCAAGGCTTGATCGATGTTGATGTTCTGCCGGTAGCAGCCTGTTTCGACACAAACGATTAAATGTCCGTGTGACTATGTCATTTAGTGTCATGTCGTAGTTAAGAGGAGCACGTCATGCCTGCAACACTCTCCTATCCCGGCGTTTATATCGAAGAAATTTCCAGTGGCGTCCGCACTATTACCGGTGTAGCGACGTCTATCACCGCATTTGTCGGTCGAGCCCCGCGCGGGCCCACTAATCAAGCAAAAATAATCAACAATTTTTCCGACTTTGAGCAGATTTTTGGTGGCTTGTGGCTCGACAGTACGCTTGGTTTCGCGGTTCGCGATTTTTATCTCAACGGCGGTAGCCAGGCGATTATTGTCAGGCTGTTTCACAGTGATTTTACTGACGAAACGGCGCGTAGCGCTGCACAAGTTGCTGCGCAGGCCGTTGCCGATGCGGCGATCGGCGCCGATGCTGCCGCAGCGGCCGCGGCAGCAAGAGTTAAGGCGAATAGTTTTACTGCTGATCCTGAAAAGACTGCCGCCGACAAGGTGGCGGTTGCTGCTGAGAAGGAGGCTGCCAGGGCGGGTGCCGATAAAGACACCGTTAAAAAAGCGGCAGAGACCGCCGTTGCCGGCGCTGCGGCTTATGCCAAAGCCAAACTCAGTGTCGGCGGGATTAAATTGGAAGCGCTTTATGAAGGCGGCTGGGGAGCTAATTTGCGGGCCAGTATTGATCGTAACAATATCTCTGATGATACGTTATTTAACTTGACGGTGACTGATACATCGCCAGGCGGCAGTTCTGAGCGGTATTTGAATTTGTCGGTCCTGGATGGTCCGCGACGTATCGATAAAGTGTTGGCGAGTGAATCCAAGCTCGTTGTCTGGGATGGCAACTGGCCGCCAACGGCGCTGCCGGACCTTGCCGCGATTAAGACCGCTATCGATGCATTTACGGCGGCCACTGTCGCGCTGGCGGCAGACCCAACTAATGCTACCAAAAAGGCCGCAGTGGTTAGCGCCCAGAATACCTTATGGCCGTTAACTCAAGACGCTGTCACCCAAGCTCAAAACAAGTACCTGCGAGCCAAAGCGGACCGGGAAAACAAACAGAACAGTGGCGCGTCGCAAACAGACATCGACAATGCAAAAACCGCAGAAAAAGAGACAAAAGCTCTTTTAGATGCTGCCAGAAAAACGCAGGCAGATGCTGTTTCGGATGGTTCATCTCTAAGCATTAACGATTTTCTTCCGACAAGCAGTAAGAAGAATAAAAAAGGCCTGCACGCGCTCGAACAAGCAGATCTTTTTAATCTGCTGGTGATTCCGCCTTATAAAGATAGCGATAAGGACGGCAAATTTGATGTGGAACTTAATCTACTCGCTGCCGCTGATGCCTATTGCCAAGAACGGCGGGCTTTATTATTGGTTGATCCGCACAGCAGCTGGACGACAAAAGATAAGGCGCGCGATGATTTTACCAAGGCCGAAGACAGTTACCCCGGTATCGCCAGCAAAAATGCCGCGTTGTTTTTCCCACGTCTCAAACAGCCGAATCCGTTGCGCGATAACCAAATCGAAGAATTTGCACCCAGTGGTGCGGTGGCCGGTATCTTCGCCAGAACCGACACCCAGCGCGGCGTTTGGAAAGCCCCGGCAGGCTTAGAGGCGATTTTGTCAGGTGTGCCGCAACTCAGCGTTAATCTCACCGATGCCGAAAACGGCGAACTCAATCCGCTCGGCATCAACTGTTTACGAGCATTTCCAGTGATAGGCCGCATTGTCTGGGGCTCTCGTACCCTACGCGGCGCTGATCAATTAGCCGATGAATGGAAATATATACCCGTGCGGCGCACCGCGTTGTTTATCGAAGAAAGCTTGTATCGCGGTACCAAGTGGGTGGTATTTGAGCCTAACGACGAGCCGTTATGGGCGCAAATTCGGCTGAATATCGGGGCGTTTTTGCATAACTTGTTCCGCCAAGGCGCTTTTCAAGGCAGCACGCCAAGGGATGCTTACTTCGTCAAATGCGATAAGGAAACGACTAATCAAACCGACATCAATTCCGGCATCGTCAACATTGTGGTCGGCTTTGCACCGTTAAAGCCTGCCGAATTTGTCGTCATCAAACTCCAGCAAATCGCTGGGCAAATTGAAGTTTAAGGAGCACGCGTCATGGCACAGTTTAGCGTTAATGCACAACGATTCGATCCCTATAAAAACTTCAAGTTTCGCGTTAAATGGGATGGCAAATATGTGGCGGGCGTCAGTAAAGTGGGCGCATTAAAGCGGACCACCGAAGTGGTTAAACACCGTGAAGGCGGCGATCCCAGCAGTAGCCGAAAATCGCCGGGACGCACCGAGTTCGAGGCGATTAGTTTGGAGCGCGGCGTTACCCACGATAAGGATTTTGAGCAGTGGGCGAACAAAGTGTGGAATTTCGGTTCCGGGCTCGGATCAGAAGTGTCGCTAAAGGATTTTCGCAAAGACATCATCATCGAGCTTTACAACGAAGCCGGTCAGTTAGCGGTGGCTTACAAGCTGTTTCGTTGCTGGGTATCCGAATTTCAGGCACTGCCCGATTTGGATGCTAATGCCAATGCGGTGGCGATTCAACATATTAAGCTGGAAAACGAGGGTTGGGAGCGGGATTACGACGTGACTGAACCTGCTGAAGCCACCTTTACCGAGCCGCAATAGTCATGGCCGGCATTTCGACTGCAGATTTATTGGCGGCGTGGGAACGCGGCGCGTCGCAGTCGATGACTCGCCGTGTATTGACGTTACTGGCAACGGTGTATCCCGAATTGTCCGACGCACAATTGTTGAGCTTACCTATCGGTCAACGCGATGGCTTAGCGCTCAAATTGCGCGAGCTGTTGTTCGGGCCGCAGTTGAACATTGTCGCGAAATGCCCGTTTTGCAACGAGCAATTGGAAGTGGGTTTAGATGTCGCGGATATTTGCGTCGAGCAGAATACCCTGCCGCACCAGCCGTTTGCGCTGGCCGTAGAAGGGTTTGAATTGCAGTTTCGCCTGCCTGACAGCCAAGATTTGCTGCACATTGAAGCTGTCGATAGCCTGGATGCCGCACGCAGTGTGTTTTTTGAGCGCTGCTTATTGTCGGCGACTTATGAAGGCCAGGAATGTCCTGTGGACACCTTGCCCGAAGAGGTTCTAAACAAAATTGAAGCGACCATGTCGGCGGCCGATCCTCAAGCCGATGTTGAGCTGGATTTATGTTGTCCAGAGTGTCTGCATAGTTGGTTGGCACCTTTTGATATTGCTTCATTTTTGTGGACTGAAATTAACGCCTGGGCGCAACGCGTGTTGAATGAAGTGCATCTGTTAGCGCAAGCCTACAGTTGGCGTGAAGCCGATATTTTGGCAATGAGTGCAGCACGGCGTCGATATTATCTGGAGCGGGTGTTGCAATGAGCAAATACCTGAACCATCTTGCCGCATTGACACTTAATCAAGTGGAGCCGGTGCAACCGCGGCTGACAAGTCGGTTTGAAGCGTCGGGTGATGGAGAGAAGATAGGTTCACTTGGCAATACCGGCGCAAACCAGGATATGAAAATAGGTGAGGCGCTAGCCACTGCGCACACGCCAGACATTGTAGAGACACAACCGCCAATAGATGCATTGATCAAGTCAGACACGCCAAATTTCTTGCAGGTAAAGAGCCAAGTTGATGGCGGGCAAAAGCAAGGTAATCGTGCAAAACCCGCCGCAAGTGTAAAAGCGAGTATGAATCAGGCTCCCAAAGTGCCGGATGCCCAGCCGGAACATACTTGGCCGCCAATGGGGTTGTTCAAGCCCAGTAACACTCAAGCCAAACCCATTGCCCAGACTGCTAAAGCGGTTAAGCAGCCCTTTCAACCTAGGCGGGTAGAGCAAACCTTAAATACGATTGAGCGCTCACAAGAGCAATTATTCGCAACGACGCATAGCGAGTTTGTTAGCCAGGAGATCGCCGTCGACAGCTTTCAAGAAGTTAAACGCTGGGAAGACATGCCGCGGCCTGTACCGGTTAAACCGGCTCGCATTACTGTGCGTTCTGAGCAACTGGCAGCAACACCGGCACCGGTTCAATCTACTCAAGCAGCATCTACGCCCGCGGAGCAGGTCGAAGCCCCTGAGTCGACTATCCAAGTCACTATCGGCCGTATCGAAATTCGCGCCACCCAAACGCCTGACAAACCGGTACCAAAACCGCGCGCAGTCTCCACCACCATGAGTCTGGACGACTATCTTAAACAACGTAACGGGAGCAAGTCATGAGCGGGCCGCTAGCCATTGCCGGAGTTACTGCGGTGTTAAAAGACGTGCTTAATAACGGCTTGATTGATCATGATCTGGCTACCGTGGGTAGCTTTTCGGTGACTGCGGTGCCGCCGGATCGAATCACCACCGGCACGCAAGAGCCGAATCAGCTGAATTTGTTTTTGTACCAAGTCACACCCAATCAAGGCTGGCGCAATGCCGGATTGCCGTCGCGCGACAGCAGCGGGGAGCGGGTGAGTAATCCGCCGCTGGCGCTTGATCTGCACTATCTATTGACGGCTTATGGCGCCCAGGATTTTAACGCCGAGATATTGCTGGGTTATGCGCTGCAAATTTTCCATGAAACGCCCGTGCTGTCACGCAGGGATATTCGTACCGCATTAGGTTCGCCCGCACCGGTAGGCACAGAATTACTGCCGTCGCCATTTGGTAATTTATCGGCGTTGGATTTGGCCGATCAAATTGAGCAAATAAAAATCACCCCGCATTACCTGACTACCGAAGAGCTATCTAAATTATGGACCGCGATGCAGGCACGTTATCGTCAGTCGATGGCTTACCAGGTATCCGTGGTGCTGATTCAAAGTACCAAGTTGACTAAGACAGCATTGCCGGTGCTCAGCAGGGGCAAAGACGATCGGGGTGTCGACGCCGCGGCAAATGTGGTGTCACTATTTCCGTTGCTGGAAAGTATTCATATCGGTCCGGTTGAAGATGCCGGCATTGAGCCATTGCCGAGTTCATACTCACGCGCAGAATTGGGTTTGCAATTGATTCTACAAGGGCAAAATTTGGCTGGCGATAGTGTGCGCGTAGAGTTTAAACATACTCGCTATGCCGAGCCTGGGCATCCGCTGTTCTTAACACCGATAAGCATTCCGATACTGCCTGCAGATCGCACTAAAAGCAGCATTAAACTAACATTGCCCGCTGATTTAGCCGCGCAAACAGCTTGGCGCACTGGCCTTTATAGTGTTGTTGTTAGAGTTACCCGAGGTGCGGAAGAGCATCATAGTAATGACAAACTATTAGGGTTGGCGCCGCGCATCAATGCCATTGCACCTCCCAACCCAATTGCCCGAGTCGGTACCAATGCAACATTGACACTGACCTGTTCTCCGCAGGTGCTAATAGAGCAAACGGCAACCTTGTTATTACCCGATCGAGAAGTCATTGCCAATGCCCATCCGACCAATACCGATACCTTGGTATTTGTCATAGCCAATGCCCCGGTTGTCAACGATCTGCCGGTACGCTTACGTATAGACGGCGTTGACAGCATGCCGTTTGCACGTACCTACGATAGCGACGGTAAACCGTTACCGCCGGTATTTGCCGATAATCAGCAGGTGACAATCATATGAACGAGCGCGAGCAATGGTTGCAAAGCAATGATGATTATTTGCGTGATGCTATTCACTGGGTCCAGCTGCGCCTGCAAAGACAAATCGATTCGGTAGCACCGATAAAAAACCCTGAGCCGGTTAAAACTCATTGGTTTAAACCCAATACAGACGAGGCCGCAACTGAGCCTGATCAATCTGCAAAAACCGCCGTATTGGCATTGGCCGCCGAACGCATGGCTAGCGCCGAAGCTGCAAATCCACCGCCCGCATTAATTATTCTTAGTCAACAACTCGGACTGACACGCTTTGAACGCGAGGTACTGTTGTTATGCGTTGCCATGGAGTTGGATGGCGCAACCGCCGCGTTGTGCGCAAAAGCCCACGGCAAACCGTATCCCACCTTTGCATTGGCCGCGCAGATATTCGACGAGCATAAATGGGATGCAATTTCCGCCGAGCGGCCATTGCGCTACTGGCGCTTGCTGGAAATTAACCAACCCGGTGCAGAGCCGCTGACCACCAGCGCCTTGCGTGCCGACGAGCGCATTGTTAACTACATCATTGAACCCAAACACATCGTCGACGATAGGCTGATGCCGTTTATCACCACTATCGAAGCGACTGCTCAAGATGAAGATGCACTGGCGCCATCGCAGCGGCTGGCGGCGGAAATACTGCGGCACTATTTGGTGACTAAGCAAACCGATGTCGGACAGCGCTCGCTAATTATTCAGCTGACCGGTACCGATGCGACGGCAAAACAAGCGGTGGCAAGCCAGGCGCTTGCTGACATTGGTTTACAAATAATAAATGTTGCCGTTGACACCTTACCGGCGCAAACCGCTGAACTGGAAAATCTGATCCGGCTGTGGGGACGTGAACGCCAGCTGCTGCCGATAGTGCTCTATCTTGATGCGCATGGCGTTGACGAAACTACCGTGCATGCCGTGGCAGTGCAGCGCTTAGTGAAAAGCGCCGGCGGTATTGTGATTATTGCTACGCGAGACATCCGTGCCGAACTTGGCGGCTGGAGTTTGGAAATCAGCAAACCCACATCGGCCGAACAGCAATTGGCCTGGAACAGCGCATTGGGAGCCAACGAAAATACTACCGCGGCGCGCTTGGCCGGGCAGTTCAATCTGGATTTGCTCGCGATTCAGCAAATCGCCCGTACCGAACTGGCAGACAGCACTGCTAAGCCGGACAGTCTGCCAACGCGCTTGTGGCAAGCCTGCCTGCTTAAAACCACGCCCAGCCTGGATCAGCTGGCGCAACGTATTGACGCTAAAGCCACCTGGCAAAATCTGGTCCTGCCGAAGGAATCATTGGCGTTATTGCAGCAAATCGTCGATCAGGTCGACCAACGCGGCAAGGTTTATAACGACTGGGGCTTTCTCGCCAAAATGAACCGCGGGCTGGGGCTTAGCGTATTGTTTGCAGGCGAAAGCGGCACCGGTAAAACCATGGCCGCCGAAGTGCTTGCCAATGCCTTGCAACTAAATCTTTACCGTATCGATTTGTCATCGGTAGTCAGTAAATACATCGGCGAAACCGAGAAAAATCTCCGCAGGTTATTCGACGCGGCCGAAGACGGCGGTGCGGTGCTGTTTTTCGACGAAGCCGACGCGTTGTTCGGCAAACGTAGCGAAGTCAAAGACAGTCACGACCGTTACGCCAACATCGAAATTAACTACTTGCTGCAACGCATCGAAGCCTATCGCGGCTTGGCAATATTGGCGACCAATATGAAAAGCTCGCTCGATCAAGCCTTCATGCGGCGCTTGCGCTTTATCGTCAACTTTCCGTTTCCCGGTTTGCCGGAGCGCAAAGAAATGTGGCGAAAAGTATTTCCAAGTGACGTGCCCAAGGCCGTTGAACTGGATTACGAGCGCTTGGCCCGCTTTAATTTAACGGGCGGCAGCATCCAAAACATCGCTTTAAACGCGGCCTTTCTTGCCGCCGCACAGCTAGACCCAGATGCTAAAGTCAGCCTGCCGTTGATTTTTGATGCTATCCGCAGTGAATTACGCAAACTGGATAAACCGGTAAACGAAGCCGAATTTCGAATTCTGGACGTCGTTGGAGCCAAGTCATGAATATTACCCTGCATATTGAACGGCTGATTTTAGACGGCGTTAATATCGCCCCCGACCAGCGACATTTGCTGCAAGCCAGCTTAACCAATGAATTGACCCGATTGCTCACCCAAAACGGCTTGGCAGCCAATTTTATTGAGGGCTTGTCTATACCAAAACTATCGGCAACCGACGTGCAATTAACCGGCAACAATCCGAAGCAACTGGGTAAGCAAATCGCCCAATCGGTATATGGAGGCATCGGTCATGAATAAAACCGCCGCTCAACAAGCCAAAACGCCATCTTTTTTGTCATCTTCTCAAGGTAAGCTCCAACGCAAATGCGCGTGCGGCAACCACACGGTTGCAGGCGGCGAGTGTGTGGAATGTGCGAAGAAGACAGTTTTACAACGCAAGCTGACTATCGGCGCGAGTAATGATCCGCTGGAGCAGGAAGCCGACCGGGTTGCGGATCAGGTAATGGCTGCATCGGTAAATCCTGTGATTAATTCATCAACTCCAACTATTCAGCGTGTTTCAAACCAAGTATCAGATATACAGCCGGAACATGC
>Ga0208629_101008_pt1 | contig 12084 bp, 7 predicted proteins | sample LakWasMet19_HOW5_2_FD_183865 | JGI IMG/M metagenome (GOLD analysis project Ga0208629, IMG submission 183865) | Freshwater sediment methanotrophic microbial communities from Lake Washington under simulated oxygen tension - Sediment Metagenome... | ecosystem: Environmental > Aquatic > Freshwater >...
GTGTGGCCTCGGGGGGCAGGGGGCAGCCCGCCCGCCCCTCCCTCGGCGCGGGGGGGCCAGGCAGCGCGGTCCGCAGCCGGCTCCACTCCGCTGCGGCGCACTCCGCTGGCGGCCGCGACGGCAGCGAGGGCGGCCCCGGCGGCTTTGCGCCGTCGGGGGGCCCCAGCGGCGGCGGCGGCGGTGAGCGCGGCCTCGCAGCCCTCGCGCCCTCCACCGACCTGCTCTACACGGCCAGTAAGTCTCTCACGCCCATCCTGTCCGCCCCTCTGGAGGCCGCCCTGCGCGCGGCGGCGGCGGACGCGGGGTCTGAGGGCGCGGGCTGGGAGCGCCAGTTCGAGGCCCTCAACACGTTGCGCCGCCTCGCCCTGCACCACCCAGAGGTGCTGCTGGCGGCGGGGGCCATCACGCCCGCGGCGGCGGCGGCGGGCGCGGCCTCCCTGCACGGCGCGGTGGTGAGCACGCTGGCCGCCGCAGAGTCGCTGCGCTCCTCCGTGGCCAAGAACGCGATGATGGCCGTGGTGGATCTGATGGCGGGGCTGGGGCGCGCGCTGGACGGGGAGCTGGAGGGCATGGCGCCCTCACTGCTCAAGCGCGCCGCGGACACGGCAGAGTTCATCTCCAGCGCCGCGGAGGGGGCGCTCGCTGCGCTGACCCTGCACGGGGGGGACAGCAGGGTGCTGGGGGCGCTCGTGGGGGCGGCGGGGCACCGCAACCCCTCCATCCGCCTGCAGGCGGCCAAGTGGCTGGACCGCGCCTCGGAGCGGCACCTGGGGCGGCTCGCGGGGCCTGCGGGGGCGCGGGACCTGGAGCGGGTGGTGCAGGCTGCGGCACGGTACATGGGGGAGGGCAATCCCGAGGCGCGGCACGCGGGACACCGCATCATGGTGCGCCTGATAGACCGGGGCGTGGTCGACGATCGTTACCTCAGCCGCACCCTGCAGGAGCGCGTGTACACGCGGGTGCGCGGGTCGCTGGAGAAGGCGCCCCCCGCCCCCGACCCCTTCGACTGCGAGGCCCTCGTGGCGGCCATCATGAGCGACCCCACGAGCGGAGGGGGCTTCACCTCGCCACCCCTCTCCGGACTGCCGGGCACCGCAGGCGGCGGCGGCCACCGCGGCGTGAGCGCGACAGCCTCCGCCGCGCGCCACCGCGGCAGCAGCAACTTCGGCGCCGGGGCGGGCGCGGGGGGGCCGGGCGGCAGCGGGGGCGCCACCCCCCGCCTCGGCGGCTTGCTGGGGTCGGGAGCGGGCGGCGGCGGCGGCGGCTCTGTGGCCGGCAGCGCTGTCTCCGGCGGCTCCTCCTCCCTGCCCCCGGGCAGCGCCCCCTCCCCCATGTCTCTGGGCTATGCGGCTGCAGGCGGGGCGGGCGGCGGCACTGCGGCAGGGTCACGCGGGGGCTCACCGCGCCGCGCCGGCACCGCAGCAGGCGGCCTCCCCAAGGGCGGGGTCGCCGGAGGGGAGGGGGACGCAGGTTACGGCTACAGCGCTGGCCCTGGCGGCAGCGGCTCAGTGTCGGGCCGCACTGCTGCCCCGGCTTCCAGGGCGGGCGGCCGCGGCTACCGGGTGGAGGCAGCCGCCTCAGAGGGGGAGGATGATGCCGGCGGCGGGGGCGGCGGGGGCTTCTCTGGCGACGCCTCCACCATCACAGCGGGCAGCGCAGGCAGCTTCGCGAAGCACGCGGGGGCGCGCACCGCGGCCGCGCCTCGCCCCAGCCTCGGCGGCGGGAGCGGCGGGGCAGCGGGCGCGTACGCGGGCGGCAGCGGGGCCAGCGTCGTGGAGGACTGGAGGGGCCTGCAGGGGCGGCTCGGCTCCTCCGACTGGCGCGAGCGCACCGCGGCGCTGGCGGACCTCGCGGGCTGGCTGCACGGCCACCGCGCAGCGCTGCAGATGCCTGCGGGCGGGGCTGCAGGCGGGCCCGGGGGCGGCGGCGCTGCTGCGGCGGCCCTGCCTGCCCCGCTCAACGGGATCATGCTGCCCGTCGCCGACGAGCTGTCTCGCCGCATGAGCGACGGGAACTCGAAGGTGGCGGTGGCTGCCCTGCAGGGCGCGGAGGCGCTGCTCCCGCTGCTGAAGGGCGATGCGCTGGACCGGGCCGCCCCGCTGCTGCTGCCCGGCCTCGCCAGCTGCCTCTCCTCCACCGTGCGGCCCGTGGCGGAGGCCGCAGGCGTCACCCTCGACCGCTTTCTGCACAGCGGGGAGCCCTCTGCGCTGGTGCAGCCGCTGTCCGCCTGCATCCGCCACGGGCCCGGCAGCGCCAAGGTGAAGGGGGCGCTGCTGGACAGGCTGGCCGCCCTCATCCCGGAGGCGCACTCGCGGCGGCCCGCGCTGCTGGGGCGACATGTGCTGCCGCTGGCGCTGGAGCTGGTGGAGGAGAACCGACCCGAGGTGAAGGGGCCCGTGGCGGCGCTGGTGTCCCGCCTCGCCGCGTGCCTGGGCCCCGAGGCCGTGCTGGACGCTGCCAAGGGGGTCATGATGGCGCAGGGGGGCACCGCTGCAGCCGCGGGGGGCGGGGGAGGCGGCGGCGGGGGCTCTCTGGGCTCGTCGCGCCTCTCGGAGGGCGGGTATGACAAGCTGCGGCGCATGGTGGGCCGGGCATAGCGCTGGGCACGCGACAGCCGCCCTGCCGCAACACTGCGTGCCTGGCCGCGTCGGCGGCGCGGCGGCGTTGCCCGCCAACAAGCTGCGACCGGTGCGGGCACAGCGCTCGCGGCATATGCTGTGGGCTGCTCGGCAGGCAGAGGAGCGACGCCCAACGCAGCTCAGCTCAGAGCAAGCACTCTTGCCGGCGGATAGCGTTCACTCGCCGTATCTATGCCTGTTGTCTCTCAGCTGTTCGCTTAGCTTTCGGAACCTGGGACCGTTGACGTTCAATATGTGTTGAGGGTCGCGAACAGCGGGTGTACACGTCATGCCGCCGTGTACGGCTTCGGTGCGCGCACATCGACCAAGAGACGTCGCTAGCAATTGCAAGTGATACGACTAATACCCAGCTGATTCGAATGGAAGGCAGGCATTGATAGCTAGATCTTGGGATCGATCGCGACGGCGATCGATCGCGATGTCGATTGCGCATGCCAATTTGAGCTTGTGTTATCATTGACATGCAAACTTGAGCAGGTGAAGCTGTGATCGTTGTAGAACTATTTTCAAAGCTGAGCACGAGCTCAAGGCGTTTGAAATTGCATGCGCATGAGGCATGACCGCGCTGGCACGTTAACGTTCGGGTGTGCACAAACACATCTGTTGACGCCAGCTACAGCGTGCCCAGCCAGGGGTACACCTCCACCTCTCACACAAGCAGCACGAGCACCCGGCTGTGAGCAAAATGTCACAGGTACCACTGCCTGCCGCTGAGCGTGCAACCACTTCCTGCACGGCATCGGTAGAATGAGGCACAGACTGTGGCGTGCTCGCTATCGCACTGCGGAGTGACCTACGACTCGAAGCCAGAATTCAGCGCTCCCGACGGCGCCACAACCGCCACCCTCTGCAGGGCGGATAGCGTGGGCTCACTCCCGATCTGAAGCAACCCTGCGTCAGAACTCGGCTGCACGGCGCCTCCCGCAACAAAGTGCTCGCTCGCCAGCAGCGATGCACTGGCATCGGCGTCGGCGTTCGGCGCCACGGCTCCAGGCCCAGCCGGGCTAGCAAGCCCCTCCTTCGCGGACCGCGCCACCGCTTCGTCTTCGCACTTCTGCCAGTCTGTTCGCCACATCAGCAGCGCAGCCAACACGGTGACGACAGTGTACCCGAGCACCAGAGCCCACCACACGCCGGCGAGGCCGAGGCTCGTGTATCGGGTGATGACGAAGGCCAGCGGTATGCACACCAGCCAGTTTCCCACCATGATGCACCCCGTGACGCCCCCCGGCCTGCCCTGCCCCAGCAGCACGCCGATGGCCACGAATTCGATGCTGAAGAGGACCATGCTGAGGCCCATGATGGGGAAGACAGAGGCGGCGAGGTCGATCACGGCAGGGTCGCTGGTGAACAGGCGGCTCAGCGTGTTGCGGAGGCCAAACACCAGGGCCCCGGTGACCAGCGATAGTCCGCCCAGCCCCGCCATCGACACCCACATGGTCTGCTTCGCGAGGTCGATGCGGCGCGCCCCCAGCGCATGGCCCACCCTGATGCTGGAGCCTCGCACGGCGCCGAACATAAAGCAGGTCAGCAGCATGTACATGTTCAGCAGCGCGTTGTGCGTGGCGAGGGGCACCTCCCCCAGGTGCGCCACGATGCCCGCCAGCACCTGCAGCTGCAGCGTCTCGAGCGCCATCCCGATGAAGTTGGGCACCGCCTGCTCCACAAAGGTGCGCGCGTTCTGCCGGTTGCACACCAGCGCGCCGTGGAAGCGGTCGCACGTGTGGTGGTGCAAGCGCCAGCGGGCGATGATGATGAGGAGCACACCGAAGGCCACCGTGTTGACGATGCCCGTGCTGATGGGGGAGCCGACGAAGCCAAGGCCCGGCCAGTCGCCGCCTAGTTTGCCCGTGCCGAAGATCAGCAGGTAATTACAAATAAAAGAGACGACCACCGCGGCGGCGCTGGTTGCGATGCCCGGTAAGGTCGAGCCCATGGCGTTCAGCCACGCTTGCACCGCAGAGTTGAGGCCCAGGGGTAATAGCGCGAGCAGGAACCACCGACAAAAGATCTGTGCCTGCTCTGTCAGAGCCTCGGGCGTAAAGCCCAGCCCGGACAAGATACGGCCAGCAAATACCCACGTTATGCCGATGGGTATGGACAGCAGCACGAGTGCAATGAGCGCAAGCTGAAGCCACGCTCCCGCCAGCTTGCGATTCCCATGCCCCCATGCCTGCGACACGAGGGTTGAAATGACCTCTTCCTGACCAGCAAAAAGCCACATGGAGGACATCTGGATCCAAACGTTAGCCAGGGCCGCGGCACCGAGCGCATCAGTGCCGAGGTGTCCGAGAAATGCGACATCGATGAAGATGAGCGAATTGCGCAGCGCGTAGCTGACCCCTGCCGTCCACGTGATGTGCCACCATTCTCTCACTTCCGTCACATCTAGCAGCCAGCGGCCTCCACAGAGCAGCGCTGTCCTGGGGCTGCTCTTCGAGGCCAGCAACGGGGTCGCCTCAGAGCTCATTTCCAAAAGAGAATCGCATAGGACCTCGATTTCATGCACATAACCCGAAATGCTGCATTGTGGTGGGCGACGGCGCTCCAGTCGCGACCATTTTCGAGAACACACACTTTTTCATGGGGCTGATGAAGCGTGTGTCGTCAGACCGCGTTCCGTGGAGAGACCGGGCGACGCCATTGTGCTCGTGGCCGACCCTGCTGGGTACCCTCGCTGCTCGACGTTTTCGCGCTCGTAAGACTTTGCGCTGGTGGTCCGCGGCACTCGAGAGGCTATTTTCATCGTCAGCCTGAGGCCCTTGCCCACGTCGCTCCCCCGCTGTCACACACACACCCTCGCAAATGGGCAACAGCCCATCAGCTGGGCAATCCGGCGGCGCTCTGCCACCGGCAGCGGCTCGGCCGCAGCAACAATACGCGGCAGGTGGAGCGGCCGCGGGCTTTGCCGGTCCGCACCCGTACGCCGCAGGACCGTACGGACCGCCCACCGGCGGCATGTATCCACCCGGCCCTGGAGGTTATCCTCCGCCGTATCCCGGTGCTTACGGCGGCCCTCGCCCGATGTTTATGACGCCTGAGGTGATGCAGGCAATGTTGTTGTCGGGCGCGTCGCCGCACGTCTTCTTGCAGCAGGGAGGCTTTGCGATGCCGCCGCAGCCGGTCGCGCCGCCGCGAGTAGAGCACGCGACGACCGTTCGAAACGATGTGAATCTGAAGAAGGGCAGTCTGAAGTTTTTGCGCGACAGGCGGTGCCCGGAGCGGCTGTATTTGGAGTTCTCGTTCGACGCTGGGCAACCGTGCGCGATCACCGTATACTACGCGCATCGCAGCGACGAGGGAGTGCCGCCGGGCACGAGCCTCGTGCAGCGCCTCGTGCCATACCGCGCGCCGCACTGCGGACGCCGCACGCTGTTCCGCAAGGGCCTCGGGCAGACGTACTCGCAGGCGCTGCTGGAGGGCGGGTGCGAGTGGCTGGACCTGCGTGCCTTCAATGAGGAGGAGCTCACAAACGCGCCGGGGACGGGCGACGGGGCGCCGCAGTCGTCAGCGGTGGCCCTCGGCGGTTCGGCTGCTGCGGCCTCCCCCGCTGGCGTCCCCGCAGAGCGCTACGCAGCGCTGCCGCCAAACCTCTTCCCCGTTGTGATCACTATTGAGACGGTGCCGGAGGGGGACCCCGCGCATGCTGCCGCCTGTGCCGCGGGCCCTACCGGCACCTCTGTTCCCGTGGCTGGGCCGGCTGCGGCCGCTGCAGCGCCTGGCTCCGCAACGTCGCGTGTGGGCCTGCAGGTGACGTACGCCTCCGTCCTGCACAGGCCCGCTGAGGAGGAGAGGGACCATTCCCCCGCCCCTCCAGCAGGGGACGGCAGCGCACCTGCGTCGCCAATCAGTGCCTCGCACGCCTGGATAGTCAAGCCGCTGCGGCAGCGAATCCAGGCGAGTCTCGGGCCGCTGTCGTGTGCTCGCAGTGCAGGGCACTGCGGGGGCAGCAACACGGATCCTTGCTTTCAAACCCGAACCCGGGCGTCTCTTCCTCCAAGGCATCGCTGCGCTGCAAACTACATGGCGAGCCTTCATCCTGCACCTCTCTCTTCATCCGAGCCTGCCCGTTTCCTCTGGGGCCCTCTGTCCGTCCACTGCTTGCAGATCGCCGGCACCGTGTACGAGCTGCGGGAGATTTACGGCATCGAGGGCTCCTCCACAGCACCGGGGGGCGGCGGCAGCGCTTCGTCAGCGTCCGGCGGCAGCGGGGCCGTCCCCGGTGGACCTGCCGGCGGCGCTGCTGCCGCTGCTGAGGACGTGCTTGCCTCCGGGTCAGAGTGCGTCGTGTGTTTGACGGACAAGCGGGACACCACGGTGCTGCCCTGCCGCCACATGTGCCTCTGCTACGAGTGCGCGCAGCAGCTCCGCTACTCCACCAACAAGTGCCCCATCTGCAGAGCACGTGAGTGGAAGGTGCTGCCGCGGCTACAGGGGCCATTCGCCGAGCAGAGGCAGGCAGGCAGGCAGGCATGCAGTCAGGCTGACTCGGATCCCGCTTCCCGCTGCTCCTCGCTGCCGCGCAAAACAACAGGAAACCGCACGTCGCACCCCCTCCTCATTGCCCCGCTCCCTGCCTTCCCCGCTCGCGTGTGTGCCGCTCCCGCAGCCGTCACCTCGCTCCTGCAAATCAAGATCGGGGGGTCCGCCCCCAGCAGCGACGCAGGCGGCGCCCGCGCCTCGTAGCGTGTCGCGCTCTCCAGTCACAACAACAAGGCGCAATGCAGATTGGATGGACGGCTCGCTCACCTCCGACGCGCCAGGCGTCCTGCCGCGTTGTTAGCTCTCCGTCGCACCTGCGCCATCCCATTGCCTGCTGGTTGCCCATCAAGAGGCGCCCGGCTCGTTCATTTGGAGGCGCTGCGACTCGTGTCACCTTGCCGTGAGGCAGCGGCTGACCCGAGAGGGCATGTGTGTGCGTGTGTGTGGTGCGCATGCACTGCACTGCACTGCATTGCATTGCATGTGTGTGTGAGCCCCTTGCAACTTCAGAGCTCCCTGATATGCAACCCCTCCGCCGAAACGCACGTGCTCTGCGGGATGTACTCGTGCCTGCAGCACGCCCACAGACGTGCCAGCTGAAGACAAGCAAATTTTCACTCGACGTCGACTTCGAATTCCGGCTCGAGCTCGCGAGCGTCAACAACGTTGCATGTCTGAATTCGAATTTTCTCATCCACACGAGTACGCCTGCCCGCGACGTCGACAGATATGTAATTACGGCTCGAGTGAGCGTAAAGCCATCTGAATCCCGCAGACGTCAACGGTGCACGGCAGATTGTAATTACACCTGCAGTCATCCACACAGAGATGCACTCGTGGGTTCCACTGGAATGGGCGCCGGCTCTGGAGTTGAAAATGAGTTCAAACATGGGACCTGGGCCACTATCTCGAGAGAGCGCCGGCCACAGCGGCGAAGGGGTTGAACTCGGAGTCGTCTGCGGCAGCTGCAGTGGTAGTGACGCCAGAGGAGCCTCGTCCGCCCGCCCCTTGCAGCGCAGCGGACGTCACCGCCCCTCCCGCCGTGGAGGGCCCCGGTACAAACAATCGCTGCCGGCGCGTGCCTGAGCTCCCAGTCGCAGGGCCAGCGGGCGGTGGGCTGCCCATTTCAGAGTACCGTGGGCCAGAGGCAGGGGTGCCGTGACCTCCGCTGCGGATTACAGTAGCAGTCGCCGCGGCAGAGGCAGCAGGCCGCATGTCAATGGTGACAAAACCATCAGCACCCACTGCGCCATCGCTGCCGCTGCTGCGTTCGCCATACGGCCGCCCCTCGGCCCCACTCGCCGCTGCAGCGCCAGCGGCCTGTACCGCCCCGGCCGCCTCTGCACGCATCAGCAGGTCGTGGGCCCGTTCCAGCACAGCCTCAATGGCTGGTCGTGCAGCCGCGTCCTTAGTCAGCATCCAGGCGACGAAGGCGCAGAAGCCCTCGCTGAAGGCGTGGTGCAGAGGGAAGACGAGGGGAGCGAGGGTGCGGAGGTGGCTGGCCTCGGCCAGGCGCAGCTGCCCGTCCTCGCCTCGTGTGCTCTCAAAGGGAGAGTAACCGAAGGCCAGCGCGTACAGGGTAGCGCCCAGCGACCAGACGTCTGTGCGCTCGTCGACTCCACTGCTGACCCCGCTGCCTGTGCCTCCAGCAGCGCAGGGTGGCGGCGGCTCCCACAGCTCTGGCGCCCTGTAAGGCATGCTGCTGCCGACCGCGGCCTCCTCCTGCAGGCGCAGCGCGTCCATGCGGCTGCGCAACGCCACCTTCGCCGGCACCGCTGAGCCCAGATCGATAAGCACGCCCCCGCCGTCGTCAGCGACCATCACGTTGCGCGGACAGATGTCCCGGTGCGCGAGGGGAGGCGAGTGCCGGTGCATCGCCGCCACGCCCGTCACCACGTCAACGAAGAGGCGCAGCGCAGAGGGCTCGTCAAAGAAAGCTGGGCGGCCGTGAGTTCGAGTGCCCGCCCGCGCCAGCCCTCGCAGCAGCACATCCTGCAGCGACCCGCGGCTGTAGAAGGGGAACAGCAGGAGGGCGCGCTCGGCCCCTGCCGCGTGCTGTTCAGGAGCTCCAGCATCACGCTCTATCACGTAATCCACCAGGGGCATGATGTGCGGCTGCGATGCGAAGGCCAGGTGGGTCTCGATCTCACGACGCGCTGCCTGGCGCTGCTCAGCGCTCTGAAGCAACATCTGCTTCACAGCGTAGCGTTGCGTGGTTCGCAAGTCCTCGCACAGGTACACATAAGAGTAGCCGCCTTCCGCGAGCTGTCGCAGTACTCTCAGGCGTCGGCCGTTGATCCGCAGCGTCCGGCTCGAGCAAGCACCGAAGACTGAGTGCACGGCCGCGCTCAAGACATCCATGAGCGAGTGGGCAGGGGGTGATGGAGCAGGGGCCGCGCTGCCTTCTACCATACCCTCTCGCAACTCCTCCCGAGTCTCCCCAGCCTCCATTGGTGCTGGAAGGCGCGGCAGCGCCTCGACAGCAGCAGGTCACTTGGAGCCTGGAATGCCCGTCACGTAGTCATGATTGCGCGCACGGGAGCAGATTTGATTGGCATGAAGACGCGCGTACTGTAGCACTGGGCGATTGCTGGCGGTGCGATCATTCATTCCGGCCGTACTGCGTGCGGACGAGTTGGGATGCAATCAAGGAGTGTCTGTCGCGCCGCGTGTTGCAGGTATGAAATCGCAACCGTCGACAAGTATTCGTGAAATCCACATTGACGGCTTTGTAACGCGTGGCCACTGCGCTGGCTTCCGTGGTATGTCGTCCGCGTAAATCCGTTCATTCGGGTACCAAGGGCGGAAACGGTGCCGCAGTCCGTTTAGCATGGCTGGGTCGTACCCCGGCGGCTACCCGTTCGGCAGTGGAGGGTCGACCGTGCCGGCCATGGCGGCTACATTAGCCCCTCCTGACGCCGGAGGCTCCGAAAACATTCGCACGCTGATTGCAATGAAGGAGCGCGAGCTTCACGACATCAACGAGTACCGGTTGCAAAGCTTGGAGGCTTTGATGACGGAGAAGGTGTGGTGGCGGGACACGTTTGCACCCACTGCGAGCGAAGTCGCTACTGGCTCTTGTGACATTTGCCGTTCGCTATGTCGGCAGGAGCGCCCCATCCGGGTTCAACCAGCTGCACTGTGTGCCCATCGGTTTGCGCAGGACCGGGAGAACGCAGAGTTGAGAGCCAAGCTGTCGAAGATAAAAGAAGACTTTGGCTACAACCTCAAGGTGCGAGATCTCAATGCATCGTTGTTGTCGACACGAGGCTACGGGGAAGCCAATTGACTTGACCACTCCCCTGCATCTCGTCCTTCCCTTGCTACAGCTCTTCGAGGAACGGGACGCTGAGCTCGAACGGTATGATGCGCAAAGCGAAGAAATGGCAGCGCAGCTGCGGGCGCGGTGAGTCATTGGCGTCGTCGCCTTGTCAGCAGCTGGGCGTTAACATTACGGTTCTTCGCGTCTGGAGGCAAGCTGGCGTGCGCATGGGGGCGGGTGACAGCCCATCGACCCAGCAGCTGCACTGCCACCCTGGCTTCATGGTTGAGCCTCAATGCGCTGCCGTAAAGGAGAGACCACGGCTTTGCGACATCTAGCCCCCTTGTCTCGCTGCCTCGTTGCCCCACCTTACCCCCACCCCCTCTGTGACTCACGCTGCTGCTGTTGCTGCAGCGATGCTGAGCTGTCAACGCTGCGCGCGCAGGCTGCGGAGGCGGGCGCGCAGCGGGATGCGGCGGCCTCCAAGTCCCGCGAGCTCGAGGCCTTCTACGGCGAGCAGCTGGCGGGGCTGCGGGAGTCCATCGAGGCGGCGCGGCGGGCGCGCGAGGAGGAGTCGCGGCGCTGGCGCCTGGAGCTGGAGGGCGTGCGCACCGAGCTGGAGGGGCGCCTGCGGGCGCGGGAGGCGGAGTTTGACGCGGCGCGAGGGGAGATGCGCGAGGCGGCTGACGCAGCCCTGGCGGGCATGCGGCGAGAGGTGGCGCGCAGGGAGGGCGAGGCGGCGGGGCGGGTGGCCGAGGCTGAGGCGGGCCGAGCCGCGGCAGCCAAGGCAGCGGAGGAGGCGCGAGCCGCTGCGGCTGCCGCGACCTCCTCCCTCGACGCCACGCGTGCTGCGCTGCGGGCGCTGGAGGCCGAGGCGGGCGAGGCGCGGGCCAGCTTCGAGGCGACCCGGGGCGAGCTGCAGAGCCAGCTGGCGGCTGCGCTGCGGGAGCGGAACGCGGCTGTGGCTGCCAAGGGGGCGCTGCTGGAGGGGTACGAGGGGCGCATGGGGGCGCTGCTGGGGTCGCTGCGGGAGGTCGAGGCGGCCTTCACGGCGCAGCGGGGGGAGTACGAGGCCCGCCTGGCGGCGCAGGCAGCGGAGGGGGCGGCGAGCAGTCGGGAGATGGCCGCCCTCATGGAGGCACGCCTGCAGTCGCTGGCGCTGCGCCTGGCGGAGGCGGAGGCCGCGCAGGTGGCGGCGCGGGAGACAGCCTCCTCGGCGGCAGCCGTGGCCGAGGCTGCGCGGGCGGGCGCTGCTGGTGCGGAGCTTGAGCTGGCAGAAACGCGGGCAGCGCTGGCGGCGGCGCAGGAGGCGGCGTCTGTGGCTGAGCGGCGCACATCCGCCTCCGTCGCCTCGCTGGAGAGCCGCCTCGCCTCCCTGCAGGCGGAGGCGGATGCGCACGCAGCCGCCCTCTCGGCAGCGCGCCCCGCCCTCGCGGCAGCGGAGGCGCGTGCGCAGGCTGCGGAGGGCGAGCTTGCGGACATCAACGGGGCGTGGGAGCGGCGCTGGGGTGACCGGGAGCGAGCCGCGAGCGAGGCGAGGGAGGCTGCTGCCTCCGGCCTGCTGCGGCAGCGCAACGAACTGGCGGGCCAGCTGCAGGCGGCGCTGCGGTCGCTAGGAAACGTGCAGGCGGCCGCTGCGGTGGCGGCTGCCTACGGGGTGCTGCAGGACGCGCCTTCCGCAGCAGGAGCAGCAGCAGCAGC
>Ga0208629_101009_pt1 | contig 12073 bp, 3 predicted proteins | sample LakWasMet19_HOW5_2_FD_183865 | JGI IMG/M metagenome (GOLD analysis project Ga0208629, IMG submission 183865) | Freshwater sediment methanotrophic microbial communities from Lake Washington under simulated oxygen tension - Sediment Metagenome... | ecosystem: Environmental > Aquatic > Freshwater >...
AGGCGAGGTGCTCTCCGACCAGTTCACGCCCGAGGCGAAGCTGTGGTTCAAGAGCGACCCGCGCCGCGCCTTCACCAGCGTGGACTACCTCGCCGTCACGCGCCAGACGGAGCTTGAGAGCCTGGAGAACAAGGTGGCGGCGCTGCAGGCGGAGATGCGGGCGATGCTGGCGCTGGACGTGAGTGTGTTCGTGGGTGGATTTTTGTACGGGGCTTGTGTGCGTGTGTTGGGAGTGCGTGCTGGCGCTGGACGCGAGTCTGTCTGCCTGTCTGTGCATGTTACGGGAGGTGGCAGGAATTGGGGAGAGCTGGGAGTGGGTGGTGTAGGTGCTGCGGGGTCTGTTTGGAGACCAAAACACCACATGTGCCTCCGAATCGCCCATCCTACAACGTGGACATGCCGTTCCATTTCTCCGACTGCCGCTTTCTCTGCCCGTCCCTTCCTCGACGGTCCCACCCTTCCCACACACACCCTCTCACACCCACCCTCACACACACACCTTCCGCTCCACCCCCGTGCAGAAGCGGCGCGGCGGCGCGAAGCAGGCGCTCATCAAGCGCACCGCCGGCGCCGCCATCGCGGAGGCGAAGGCGCACGTGGCGAAGCGCCGGCGGCAGCTGGAGCGCGAGCACGAGAACGACCTCGCGACCGCGGCCGTGGACTTCCTGGGCCTCAAGGCCGCAGACGTGTCCGAGCTGAAGCGCGTGTTCCGGGCGATGGACGCGCGGCGGCGCGGGTACGTCCGTCTGCGCGAGTTCTTTGCGCACTGCCGCATCACGCGCAACCCCGTCTTCGACGCGATCTTCCACTTCACGGACGCGTCCTTCACGGGCCGCGTCGACTTCGGCACCTTCCTGCGCACGGTCTGCACCTTCTCCATGTTTGGAGCGTCAGACATGGTGGCGTGGGTGTACTCAGTCGTGGCCGTCAACGTGATGGCCGCCTGCGAGAAGGCGGAGTCGGCGTACCGCAAGAAGAGCTACAAGCCGGGCGCGCAGGGCTGGTCCCTCGCCAAGAGCGAGGCCGTGTACTGGGACGGCGTTGTCAAGTGGAGCGGCGTGGCTGCGAGCGAGAAGACGCGGGGCAGCATGACGACGGAGTCGTTCGCCAACCTCATGTACCACCTACACGTCCCCGCGGGCGGCCAGGTCGTGGCCGTCAAGCGCGCGATCGAGCGCGCGGGGCAGATGGCGAACGAGGAGGGCATCGTGTCCCCCGAGGACTTCCGGGCCATCGTGCGCGAATACCCCTCCGTGCTGGCGCCCCTGTTCCTCGTGCAGACGGAGATCCGCGCCGCCGTGCTCGGCGAGCAGTGGTGGGGCGACCGGCGCCAGATCTTCGCGGACGCGCGCGCGCTGCTGCGGGAGCAGTACGAGTTCTCTGCGCGCATCGCGCTGCAGGAGCGCGAGGAGGGGCGGCGAAAGAAGGAGGAGGAGCTTGCAGCCCTGCTGGAGGAGGACGCGGCGGAGGCGGCGGCCGCCGCGGCGGCGGCCATGGGCAGCGGCGGCGGCGGCGGCAGCGTGGGCGGGGAGGGGTCGCTGGACAGCTTCGGCGCTGGAGCGGGCGCAGCCAAGGCCGGCGTCGGGGCCGGCCTCCACGCCCGCCTCGCCGGCGCCGGTGCGGGCGCTGGCGCAAGGGCTGGGGGCTACCGCCGCGGCTCCGACTCCTCGTTCGGAGACGTGGACAACATGTTCGACCGCCTGGACACGCTGCCGCCGGACGACGACGAGGAGATCTAAGGGCAGGGGGCGGGAGGGGCGCAGGGGGCTAGGCGTCAGGCGGCCGCAGTGTGATACCCGGCACGCTGTGCTCATGCCGCCGTAAGCCCTGCCTCTGCTGTTGCCTGCAGCTCTGCTGTTGCCTGCAGCTCTGCTGCAGGGCTGTGCTATTGTCCGGAAGGGTCGTGCGGCGGCGGGGCGGGACCGTCCCGCGTCTGCGCCCCCGCACACACCCCGACCTGGCCCCTGCATCAACGTGTGGTATAACCCGCGTGGATTGCCACGGTGGTCGGCCAGCGGGCCGGCACAACCGGTTTATGTGTAAATTGATGCGGCGCAACCGAGGCTCCGCGTTGCCGCGCTGTGCGCGTTGTGGCGACGTCGACTCGCCCTGCGCTCAACGGCTGCTGTTTTGATTGCCCGCAGCGACACAGCCTTTTGAGCTGAGCGGCTGAGTGCGTGACGATGCGGTTTGAACCTCGAGATATTGTGTGCCCCGAGAACGATGTCGTCAAACGATACACGCCAGTGACCGAAATCTTTTACGTATACCATTTGCAGCAGCTCGCTTTTACGAGATTCGAATGGAATTGAGCTCTAGGTAATTATGAAATGCAACAAGCATGCGCGCTCTTCAATAACAACAGTGGCACACGGATGTCACTGGCTCCACACCGGTACATGCAGAGACTCGAGCTCGCGATCGAAGTCGAGTTACCGTTAACGCGTTTTGATGTTTCGGGAATATTAACTGAGAATGTGATGTTCTAGTTGCCATGGCGTCGGCTGCGCTGCGCAGCTCGGGCTCAAGGCATGCTACATGTGTGTCGTGCGCCTGATGTGGCAGACGTATTCAAAGATCGCGGTTGAAGAGGGTTTTTGAATTGAAAGATCGCATTCGCGAAGGTACACAAGCAAACACATGCATGCATGTCGGTGTTTCCTACCGCACTATGTTCTAGAGATGCACGGAACCTGCACGCAGATCACTGAGGTATGCTGAACGTTGCTACAGCAGTTGTGGCATGCACGTGCTTGCTGCTGCAGCCTGCGCTCGACTGCAAAGCTTGGAGGGGATGCAGTTGAGGCCGCGCTGGCTCGCTGCCGGTTGCGTTTCAACGACTGCCATCAGGAGCTGCTGCACTCGCGGGGGTGTCGAGCGCGGCACGAGCTGCCTGCGCTTGCGCCTGCATCTGCCGACATGCCTCCTGAAGATCGCTGCGGTCGAAGAGGTGGGACGTCCCGCGCATCCGCAGGAGCAGCTCAGCCACCGTGGTGGCGCCCTCGCCTGCCAGCAGCTGCTTGAGTGCGCTGCGCCGAGTATCGGTCGCAAACGTCGCCTCTCCAGCGAACAGTTGCAGTGCGGCCATGGTCGCGTCGGAAAGCCGCACGGGGGCGCATGTGGGCAACTGCAGCGCGACATATGCCTCAGTGCACGCGCCGGGCTGTCTGTCCGCATGCGCCCGCAGGAATGCAAAGTCACACAGCACGGCTGTGCTGCAGGGTGTCGCAGCGGCGCCGGCACCGCTTGAAGCTCCGGGTGTTGCAGCTGAGCTCCACAGGTGCTGCAGCATCCGGTCTCCCTCGCGCTCAGACAGCAGCAGCACATCCCCTCTCGCAGGGTACAGCAGAAGCAAGTCCAGCGGCCGCAGGTACTCGCCCTCACCGCCGCCCTCGCTGCCCCCGATGCCCCCGCCAGAAGCGAGGGCAACTGCACTCGCCCTACCGGCGGTGGCCTTCACCGTGCCCACAAAGTTGCTTGTGACGTAAACGGTGCCACCGGGCTGCGTCCACTCGATGGCGCTCAGCTGTGGAAGGCGAGCGTTAATGTAGGCCTTCAGTGTTGGGACAGCGACCCCGTAGGCAGACAGGTCCAGCGCACCCGGAGATGCTGCAGCCAGAACCGTCGCGGCCGGCCAGTCGCCCTCCGGCAGAGCCTCCATAGGAGGCAGCTGCCGTTCCTCCTCCTCCTCCGCCTCCACCTCTTTCTCAAGCTCCCGCTCGCACTCCTCGTCGTGGGAGTTGGCGACACGCGTGATATCGTGCCCAAACTCTGCTGCGCGCGCCTTCACAAGCTCCAGACTCATCGTGTCCACCGTACCGGCCGCTGCAGAGGCGCCGTCCAGCGGTGCACGCGGCCGGGACAGGGTGGCCTCCAGATGCTGTGTGACAGCCTGTGACACTGGCAGCGGCGCATCGGCTGGCCCATACAGGTGCTGCAGCTCAATGTGCTCATCTTCGACGTATGCGCTGCTCGGCACGTCGCCCCGCCGGGTGGCGAAATGAATCCCGTGCGTCGCCCACTGGTAAAGGCCCGATGCAGTGGCCTTGATGGCGGCACACATCGTGAACTCCAGCACATGTTGCACAAGAACAGCAGCAGAAGCCGCTGCTGGAGAGCTCTGAGCAGCGGTGGATGGCGCCGCTGCAGGCGAACTCACGCCGGCGGAGATGGCAGTCGGCGCTGAGGCGACGGGAGCGCCAGCCGATTCAGGACCACTGGTACAGCCTCCGCCGTCGGACGGCGCGTCAAGGGCGGCTCCCGATCCAGCAGAATTGCCGCGCGACAGGTGGCAGCAGTCTCGGATCATGCCATCCACGTGGGGCGGCGCGGCCAGGACCAGCGTCTGTCCGTAGTCCAGGCCGCGCATGCGCCCCGCGGCCTGCATGAGCTCGCTCTTCGTGAGACGGTCAGACAGCGTGATCATCCCCACCGCGTCGGCCCGCAGCTTCAGGTCAGCGCCGCGGCAGCGGCTCTGGTCGAAAAAGACGAAGGCATCGCGCTCAGCAATCGGGGAGCTCTCGAGCGGCCATGACCGCCCGCGGAGGTCGATGAGGGTCCACTTGCGGGCCGCTGTGTCAAAGAAGACGACACCCTTGAAGAGGCGTGACGGACGCGGCCCTATTGCTGGCACCCCCGTAGATGCAGCGGACCTGGGCTCTGCAGCAGCGCCGGCCGCCGACCCAGACTCGGCTGCACTGGCGGCGAGGTGGCGAAGCAGGAGCTGCGCTACCTCTGCATTCGTACGCCCGGTCATGAGAGCACCGACATCGATCAGCGCATCGACTCCTTCAGCCAGCGCAAAGGCGACAACAGTGTCGGCGTAGTCCACAGCCCCAGTCGATGGGGGCGGCAGCGTGCAGTAGCGTGCCTTGGCAAGCATGCACCCTACCATCTTGCCGTTGGTACCGTGCAGCTCCCGTGAGGCTGGCACCACGTCCTGCACCCCGCCAGGCAGTAGCAGTGAGGCGTCGTTGGTGCCTGAGAAGCCACACCTGTACCGCCCTCCATGCGCGATATGCCAGGAGGTGGCCATCAGGCGTTGCGGGTACATTGCCGTGTCCTGCGGCAGCACGCAGCTGTTGAGCCAGAAGTCGATGGTGCGCAGGTTGCGGGAGAAGGCTGCGTACAGGAGCTCCCACTGCGCACTGTTGCTGAGGTCTACCTTGATGACCGCGTCGATGCTGCCGCGGACGGCAGAGTCGATGCTGTCGGCAGACAAGGCGAACCACTCGTCATATTCCTTCCGCTGCGCAGTATCTCCCAGCCCCAGCAGCACGTCAAACGCCTCACGCAGGCTGTCGTGCGACAGCCCGTCCTGGTAGTACCCGAGCATGGTGAACACCAGGGCGCACTCTGGTTGCGCGAACTCGCTGCGCAGTGTGGGCGTGTCAGCAGCGACGAACGGGACGGCGAGCCGTTTCGGACGCGGCGGATTCGTCGGCGGGATGCCGTAATTGACGCGGTGCCGCTTCTGCAGGCAGTGCAGCAGCACGCCGTGCGCCAGCAAGCCGCGCAGTGTGAGCACGTCATCGTACTGGTCGTCGCTGAGGACAGCTGAAGGCGGCAGCAGAGCTTGCACTGTCCCGTGGACATCCGTAGCGGCTCGGACCACTGCTTTCTGCACTGCCAGGGGTGCTTCATGTAGCCATACGAGGTGCCGCGGCGGCCGGTTAATCAAGGCCTGCAAGATAACCTCACCCATGTCCGGTGCAACCGCCTCTATCGGATCGCCAGGCAGCAAGCGGAGGTCGTTGTACTCATGGCGCTCCGCGCCTGGCCTCATATTGCTGACGCCAGCACGGCCCAACAGCTCACGCACTGCGTCGTCGTGTCGCAGTGCAGACAAGACGGCCTGGATGCAGCTCCAGCGGCTGCGCCCTGCAGGGAGCGGCTGCTGCGGCCCCGCGGCGTAGATGAGCTGCTTGCGGTGGTGCAGCATGTCATCGCTCTCGTCGAATACGTCGTGGTACGGCAGGGCGTCGATGGCCCGCAGAATGGCGGCGCTGGCAGATGGCCGCCCCTCCGCTGATGCGCCCGGCTCCGCCAACGCTGGGGGTGCCAGTTGGAGCTCGTGCTGCTTCAGCTGCATGGACATCCGGGCCTCCGGTGCCACAATCAGTGCGCCTCCCACCCGCTGGCAGTGCCGGATAACGTTGCCGATCGCTCGTGCGCGGCGCCCAGGGGGGTCAAGCTCGACGTCCCGGTGGAAGGGCAGGAGGAACAGCTTCCGGCCAAGCACGCTGGCCGTGAGGCAGGTGTGCAGGTAGTCATAGGCTTCGTGCAGCAGCTGCTGCAGGAAGTGCACCCGCACAATGCACCGCTCTGCGCTCCCGGCCGGCGCCCCATGCGCCAGCGCCCCGGGGGCAGTCCAGTGCAGCAGCAGGCACGGCACAATTACGCGCGTTTTACCGAGCCCCATGTTGAGCTGGGCGATGTTACCGTCGCCGGCGAGGATGCTCTGCATCACAGCATACTGCTCGGGCCGTATCTGAAGGCCCTGCTCCACCTCGAAGGCCAGCCACTGCGGGTGCTCAAAGACGCTCCACTCGCGCCCTGTGCTCAGTTCCCGCGCAGCGCGGGCCGCTAGGTCTCGTGCTTCGCCCCCGACGGGCGCAGGCCACGCGTGCGTCGACGTGCCAGAAGGGCCAGCCGCAAACGGCTCCGTCGCGAGTGCATCGACTGCGCGTGCGGCTGCCGCGGCATGCAGCAAAGCGATGCAGCGCCGAAGCTTGTCCTCCAGCACGCACAGCTGCATCCACTCCAGCGCAGAAGCGTGGAGCCCGGCGACTGCCGCGGAAGCGAGGAAGGGGTTGAAGTCAAGGTACAGTTGCGGGTCCCATGCGCTGCGCACAATGTCTTGTCGCGTCAGCTTGGGAACGTCTCCGCCCGCACGCAGGAGTCGGAAGGCAACCGCGTGCGGGTGGCAGTCCCGCAGCACACCATCAGCGTCGCCCTGTACCGGGACAGCGTCAACGGTCTCGTGAATGCGGCGCTCAACCCCCTGCTGCTTTGCCAGTACGTCATGCAGCGTGCTGCGACAAAACCCCAGGCATAGATCGGGGTCGCTGCGAAGGGAGGGCGGAGCGGTGCTCTGGTGTGCTGCCCACGACGCTTTTAGCTCCGCTACGAGCTTCTGCCCGATGCGCGTGCTCTGCGCCTCCAGCGGGAAGGATTGGTCCCCCTCCGACTTCGAAACACCCTCTCGCATCGTCAGTGCGGTCAAGCTGGCCTCCACGACTGACACGAACGGCTCAGCACGCGCCTCATCTGAGGCTGCAGTGCAGCCAGCGTGCGGCAGTGGGGTGCGCCCTGCACGAGGGCTTGCAGGCTCGGCAGAAGCCACATGACGATCGCCCGCTATGCCGCTCGCATGGTAGGGCAAGCCACGCGTGGCTGCTTTGCCCACCTGAGGGATGCAGCAGCTGGCCTCCTCATCGGCAGTGAGGTGCGCACGGGCGCTCCGAGGGCCGACGGGGCGGCGCAGAGCGTACTCTGTCGCTGCGAAGTCAAGGGCCTCTGGTGTTGCCCAAGGCGGCGTGTCGGCGTGTGTGTTGGCGGCTGTCTCCTTGACTGCGTGAAGCCAAGCGAGCTGCGAGCTGCTCGCCAACAGATGCTGGCACAGTAGCCGCACACCCGGCGTCCTGCAGTGGTCCGCAAAGCGGAGGACGCTGAGACGCCTCGACTCCTCGACAGCGCTCAGGGGACGGTTCACCCAGCACTGCCGCAGCAGGGCCATCGTCTGCTCCCCGCCAGTCATACACGTGCGCGCCTCAGGCAGCAGCGAAGCTGTTGCGGCATACAGCGCAGCCAGCTGCAGACGTGCCTCTATGCTGCCTGCAGTTAGCGAGTGGTAGCGGTGGTGCTCGTTGAAAGTGTAAGTACCCAGCGCAGCGCCAGCAGACTCCGGTATGTCCATATCCGTGCCGAGCCCTCCGCCTCGCACCTCCTCTCTCGGCACGAGGAAGCGGGTAGAGGGTAGGGAAGCCATGCGCATCTCAATAGAGTCCGGGTGCTGCGCCTGCAGCACGAGGTACCGAGAGAAGCCGTGGAGCGTGTCCGGCAGCTGCTGGCACGGCGCCAGGGCGTAGCCGCGGTGGTCTCTGGAAATCCACTGAAGGGGCGCTGCGAAACCAGCGGAGCTCGAAGCAGCAGACTGGAGCTCAAACTCCAGTCTATAGCGCGGCAGAACGACCACAATGGTGCGAGCCGGGGTTGCGTACACCTCGGTAAAGCCTGACCGCTCAAACTTGGCGAGCACTGTCAGGGCTTCGGTTAGCTTGCTTACTTCCGTTACGGGGTGAGGTACCTGCGGCGCAGCATCCGCGGCTGCCGGTGGTGCTGTGGCGACCGGGGTGCCGATCATGCGGTCGAGTTCTGCAAGCCGGCCCAGCAGCTGCGCAGTGGTAGAGTTGGCGAGCTCCGGTGGGATGCGGAAGATGTCACACCCGACGCCAGTCACGCTCCCCAATGTAGTGGTTGCAAGGAACTGGATGCGGTGGTCTGAAAAGGCCGGAGGCCGCAGCACAAGCACACCACCCCCGCCCTCAGCCGACGCTGACAAATCAGCGGTGTACCAATGTGAGTGTAGCTCGCGCAGGCGTTGAGGTAGGCGTCCGCCCCACTGCTGCGATGCCGTGAGGTTGAGACAGTCCAGTAGCTGGTACCGCACAACATGATTCAGACTGGCGGTGTCCGCAGCCGCACTGGTCGTGGTGGCCGCTGTACCGGCTGACTTATCGGGCTCGGAGACTTCCTCATGCACCAGCAGCTGGTTGGTCATGTGGTGCAGGAAGAAAGTGTAGTGCCGCCCTCTCAGCGGCCTGGCAGTCCGCAGCACGCCTGAGCGTTCCAGCACCACGTGGCAGTTGCGCTCTCCAAACGTACGCTTGTACAGCGGGTGCGTGACCACTGTGTGGGGCAGGAAGTTGGGTGGAAGGCCATTGAAGAGCACAGTTCCGGTGAGGACGTTCACGCTCACGAGGTTACCAATTGAGAGCGCCTCAAAACAAGAGGACACCTGCCCAGCAGCTGCGCTGCGTCCACGTGTCCACGTCAGCGTGGCCGCCAGAGCGGGCAGGACGTGCTGCACAGCTGCTGTCAGTGCGGGAGACGTGAGACGTGCAGATACGTCGGCAGCCCGCGCGGCCATCACCGCGCGTGCGGCCGCAGCGCAGGTGGGAACTGCTGCGACCACACCGTCGGCTCCGAGCAGCGGCTGCGTGCTGCACATGCGAACCCGCAGCGCGCACAAGCGAGCGGCGTCGGCATCAGTCAGGGCGTCCGAGGTGCCGAAGCACGCGATCGCGTAGCCGAGGAACGCATGCTGCTTGGCCTGCAGCTGCGCTGCCTGCTGCGGCTTGCAGGCGTTTATCTGCTCCGTCACCTGTGGCTCCAGATCGTCCGCCCACCGCTCGGCAATGCAACTCAGCGTTCGGCTGAGTGCCCTGGCCTGCGCCAACACGCTGTCGGAGAGGGCGCTTCCGATGCGAGGCCCGACTGCAAAGCCGGACAGAAAGGCTGCAACCTCGCCAAGTAGCTGCACCGCCTCGTGGTCTCGAGGCGCCCCCGCCAAGTCATCGGCCCGCTTCGTCAGCTCCGCCAGCAGGACGGCAGCCGCTTCTCCCTCCAGCAAATCAATCTTCCACTGCAAATGAACTCTGTCGCGGAATCCGTTTTCTGTGGACGCGATCGCGCCAGCGCCAGCACCCACAAGTGCACCGCCTGGTGTTTCCGATGCCGCTGGTGCCTGCACTGACAGCGCTCCAACGTGGTACAACGCCTGCCGAACCAGCGTGTGTACGGGGCTCTGCGTCAGGGGCAGCAGATTGTCATGCAGGCAAGCGCAAAGCCTGCGGATTTGCTGGAACGGGTATGCTCGCACGGCCCAATAGGCCAGATACGCAGGTTTGCTCAGCCAGCGGGGCTTGTCCGAGAGGCGAGCTGGGCCGACACCTCCGCGCTCGCTCGCAGTCCCCGCTGTCCCAGCCTGCCGCAGCGCTGGCTGTAAGCAGCTGTCACCGGCTCCAAGCTGCTCTGTCCAGCGGTCAACCCAGGCGTCCCGGGGGGTGATGAAGGGATTGAGCTGTTTTTCCCATTCCAGTGGCGGGATAAAGCTGCCGCCGGCTTCGTCGCCTGGGTGCCAGGTGCCCTCCCGCGAGCTGAAGCATTCCTCAACGTTGATGCCCCGCAGCTTTGGTTTGTGGATGAAAGGAACCATCTTCCATGGCGCGGACGTAGGGGTGTCAAGCGCGCGCTGTTCGTCATGATATTCCAGAAAGCCTTGCAGGGCACCTAGGCCTGTCGAGCGCTCCTCCACCCCATCCTTGCCTCCGCCAAGGGCGTCGTAGGCAGCGTAGCTCCACGCAGCAAGGCGGCGCAGTAGGATGGGCATGTGGCAGAAGAACACAGCGCGAAGCCCTGCTGGTTCTGCTCGAGGTAGTGGCTGGAGAACGTGGTCCGGCGCAGCTTGCTCGGCTTCCAGTGGCGAGAGCAGCGACGCAACGTTCGCTTCGCACTCCCGCTTCCGTGAATAGTCCCACCAGTGCAGGTGCTGGGTGCGCTCAGCCTCCGCCTTTTCTGCTTCCCATTGAGCTATGCTGGCTCGAGTCGCCGCACAAGCACGCTTTTTAACCTGCACAGCATCCCACCAATCTGCCTCTCTCAGCGTAGCACGAGCACTCTCCTTGCTCCATATTCCCCGCAGCTGCGAATTGCGGGCTGCGCAAGCGTCCGCAAGCTTGTAGGTGCCACTGTTGTCAAATCCAGAAAATGGCGCAGAAGCACTAGGCGGGGTATTGACATGCAGATAGTCGGCCACGTGGCGAAGCGTGTCCCACGCGTGCTTATCGTCCAGGACCAGGTGCTCCAAGTCAGTGGGGCGTAGGGACACAGCGAAGTCTCGCAGCTCCGCGTGCTCTCGCTGAGCGAGCTGGTGCGTCAGGCAGTATGTACACCACACGACCAGCACCTCACGGCTGGCAAGGCCGACCTTGAGTAGGCCACGGGATGCGCTATCCTTGCGGAAAATCGCTGCGGTGGTGCGATACACCTCAACCAGCGCCTCGAGAGTCGCAAGCTCTTTGGCACTGCACACAACCAAATCCTCGGCCGCCGCCGCTGTCAACGGAAGCAGCATCGCCAAGCTGAAGACGAAGCGTTCGGTATCTGCGATGAGCACAGCCTGTGCATCGGTGCCGCCGCAGGCATTCACCGCCTCCGCCCACTCTAGCGCACCAGACAGCGAAGCACTCTCGCCCAAATGCGGCACGGCAGCAAGGTTCGTCATTGCCCGTGCGCGAATTGCGTCCTGGTCGATAGTGGCATCTGCAGTCAGTGGCTCAGGCACATGCGGCACCAGCGGCGAGGGCAGAGCAATCAGCTGGCCGGCGTCCGGCACCGGCATGTCAAAGCGGGAGGCATAGACGGCTGCGCGCTCATCGCGGCAGCGCTCAAGGCGAGCGCGCAGGTCCTCACATGACCGCATGAAGGCTCGCACGTTCACACGGCCTGTGTCCGCGAGGGAGGCTCCTCGGCGAGCTGCATCCGCGAGTTCGTCCATCACGCCGTTGATCTCAGCGGGCTCCATAAGGCCCGTGCCGCTGGCCAACAGAGCCACCAGGCGTGCCTCCGCACGTGAGAGCGCGAACGCGGCCAGCAGCTTGTCATAGGTGTCAGATGGGTGAGGCAGCGGCGGCTTATGCTCATCCAGCAGCAGCTGAAGAGCTGCGCGCTCGAGAGGCAATGCCGTGTCGCGCTTTTCGTCGCCACCCGTATGTAGACCAACGTCCGTGAACCCACCCACCGGCTTCAGGTCAAATTCAACCTTCTGCTTGCTGAGGGACTTGCTCGGATCAAGGTCGATGTCCGAAGCCGCAATGCCAACAGCCCATCGCGCAACGGCTGCCACGAAGGCTGGAGTTCTCTGGTGTCCACCACCTCCTGCTTCGGAGTGTCGCTGAGGCCCGGTGCGCGTTGCCGCCTCATTCTTTCCCAGTTTGAAGGCTGTGCAGAACGCGGAGAAGCGCGCTGCTGCCACATGACCAACGCTGTCGCGTGCAGGACCGTGCCCCGC
>Ga0208629_101010_pt1 | contig 12065 bp, 7 predicted proteins | sample LakWasMet19_HOW5_2_FD_183865 | JGI IMG/M metagenome (GOLD analysis project Ga0208629, IMG submission 183865) | Freshwater sediment methanotrophic microbial communities from Lake Washington under simulated oxygen tension - Sediment Metagenome... | ecosystem: Environmental > Aquatic > Freshwater >...
CCCTCGCCTCCCCTCGCTCGCCAGACTGCTGAACATCATCAGCCTCTCCTGACGCGTGTCATCCGCTTGGCTGGGGCGCTGCAGGTTATTGGCAAGGGGTCTTTTGGGAAGGTGTTCCTGGTGCAGAAGAAGGGTGCGTCGTCGTGGCTGTGGCCTGCGGCTCGATCGGGCCATGCCGATGTCAGGCCAGACCGCCGTGGGGCCGTGCTGATGCTGCTGAGAGTATTGCCCCTGCACCGGCCCGCTACACACCGCCGCTGTCGGCAACTATCGAGCGGCGCAGGTCCAGACCTCGCTGAAGCAGCTGCTTGTTGCGCAGAACGCTTGCATGGGGTCGCAGGGACAGGCCGACAGCGGGATGCCTGCATCAGAGAACGACTGGACGCATAGCTTCACGCTTCTTTCCCCCACCGCATGCGTGCGGTGTGCCTCCTTGACGCTGCAAAATGACGACGGACGGGCTCTCGCACCCTCCCCCTGCAGGCGGCGCGGACGATGGCGTGATCTACGCAATGAAGTCCCTGCGAAAGGAGGTGCTGCTGCGGCGCAACCAGATCGAGCATACCAAGACGGAGAGGGCGATCCTGGAGGGGGTCAACCATCCCTTCATTGTGGGCCTGCGGTACGCGTTCCAGACGCAGGAGAAGCTTTACCTTGTCACAGGTGCGTCCGCTCCTGATTATGAGACCGCTGCTGCGGATGTGGCGCCCCTGCCGATGCAGCGCTCCTGGGATGCAGCGCTGCCTGGCGTGCAGTTCTGCTGGGGATACTTGCGACGCACGTCTGCACCATTCCGCCGGCATGCGATTCTCACCGCAACCGAGCCGCCCGCATTCGCTGCCGCTGACATTGCTACTGGTGCTCTCCGGGTTCGCCGAGCAGGTTGAGCTTCACAGGCCACTCCCGCAATACTACACAACACAACACATGCACTTGAAAATTGTTCACGGTTGCCCACGCACTGCCTCCCGCGTTGCAGACTTCGCGTCCGGCGGCGAGTTGTTCTTTTGGCTAAAGCGCGAGCGAGCCTTCTCGCAGGCGCGCGTGCGCATCTACGCCGCCGAGCTGGTGCTGGCGCTGGAGCACCTGCATGCGATGGACGTCGTGTATCGGGACATGAAGCCGGAGAATATTCTGCTGGACGGGGAGGGGCACATCAAGCTGACGGATTTCGGGCTGAGCAAGATGCAGGTGACGGGGTTCGGGCCCGAGGGCGGCACCAAGACGTTCTGCGGCACGCCGGAGTACCTTGCCCCCGAGGTGCTGGAGGACACAGGTGCGTGGCCGGAGACTGGGACCTGGCTCCACGTGCATCGTGCGCTGTATTGTTTTGCAGGGGTGCAGGGCTGCTGGCTGCGCTGTGAAGCGTTGCGACTGCCTGGCCGTGTGTTTGCCATTCCTGGATGTGTATCCCAGCTTGCGCACTTCGAAGCGCGGGAATGTGAAGAGCATGCGGGTCGGGGGCTTGCGTGCGTTGTGTGAGCGCAGCCGGCGTACATCCGTTGCGAATGTGCGGGACGCCCTCAGCGTTGCTGACGTGCCAGTCCCCCGCGCGTTCGCTGGATGAAACCCTCAGCATCCCCCTGCTGCGAAATTCGCGTCCGCGCCTGCAGGCCACGGCAAGGCGGTGGACTGGTGGTCCCTCGGCACGCTGCTTTACGAGATGATGGCGGGCCTCCCGCCCTTCTACGACACCAACGTGGAGGTTATGTATGAGAAGATCCTGACGGCGGAGCTGCGCTTCCCGCGCCACTTCCTGCCGGAGACGCGCTCCCTCCTCACGGGGATGCTGACGCGACAGGTGGACCGACGGCTCGGGTATCGCGGCGCAGGTAAGCACCAACAGAGCGAGCGGTCGAACCATAGAGCGGGCAATCCTACGTCTTGCGCGGCTTATGGGTTGTGGATGATTGTGTTGCAGCAGGGAGCGACGAGTTGTGTTTGCCCTGTCTCGTAGCGGGGGTCGAGGCGGGCCTCTCGTGCGCTGTTCCGCGGTCCCCTCCCCCCTCATGCAACAGCGCTCGCCACCTCGCATCCTCTCATGCCGCTGCAGCTGAGATCAAGGCGCACCCGTTCTTTCACGGGCTGGACTGGGAGGCCATCACGCAGCGGCGCGTGCCCGCCCCCTTCGTGCCCCCGCGCAACGGCATCGACGGCGCGGAGTCTGGCGCGCTGCTGTCCCCCGCCCTGTCAGCGAGCTCCATGGACGGCGCGGACACGCCGCAGGGGGCCTGCGCTAGCCCCGCACTCAGCGCTCTCGCGGCGGGCGGCGCTGCCTCATGGTCTGCGCTCAACCTCGGGCCTGCGGCCTCCGCCAGTGGGACGATGGGTGGCACTGGCAGCGCCGCGGGCGCACTGGGTGTGGGTGGCGGCCTCCTCGGCGGCGGCGCTGCGGCTCACGGAGGCGGCGCCGCTGTCGTGGGCGGCGGTGGGGGCGCCAAGGGCGCGGTCGTCTCAAATTTTGAGGAGGAGTTCACTCGCGAGACGCCCGTGGACAGTGTTGTGGACCGCTCCAAGCTGTCGTCGACCGCGATTGAAAAGACCCATTTTGAGGGCTTCACGTACATGGGTGCGTTGCGCAGGGCCTGGCGGGCTGGTGTGGTGTCAGGATGGGCGCCTTGTGCAGCTGAGAGCCGTTGTGTGGGGCCGGGAGCACGGCGGATCGCAATTCTCTGGCTTTGATATTGATCGTACAACACGTGCGCGATATCCGTGCCCGTTATGTGCAGGCGAGGCGAGTGCGTTGGGTCGTGAGTTCGATGACGATGGGGAGGACGGACATGAGCACGCCGCCGCCGGCGAGGCGCGCTCCCCGGGGAACGAATACCAGAACGCAGCTCTCTACGCGTCACCCCCTTCCAGCGCCCGCAACAGCGGCACTGCCCCGGGCGGTGCGACCCGGGGCGGGCCGCGCTCCGGCAGTGCGGGCTCCTGCGGCCTAGAACACGAGGACGGTGTCGCCGGCTCCCCCGGCCTGCACCCGTCCGGAGTGGGTTTGGCTGCCGCCGTCGCCTCTGAGTCGGCTTTGCGACGCAGCGCTGGGCGCTGAGCGCCGGCCGGTGTTTGTTGCCTCTTGCCTCTCCCCGTGTCCCACTGTTTGCGCTGTTGCTGTGTGGACTGTACTGGCGCTGTAGCGCTGTCTGGCGATCGTCGACGGTGGTCGAGGGCCACAAGTCGCTGCCAGCCCTGCGCGCCCGTCAATGCCGGCTGCGTGTGGGTGCGGCGTGGCGCAGTGCTTCAACCGCCACCCGCCAAGGTCGACCACACGCACCCGCCTTCTTCTGCCACCTCGTCCGTGGCTCACAACCCGGCGAACGGACACACTGCGGACTGTGCGACCCTGCGCAAGATGGATTGCGCCATCACCTCACCGCCACCACTGCACGTTCTGCGCCATGCTAAGACTTTCCACCACACTCGATAACGGGTTGCGTGTCCTTGCGGCGTTGCCGCCTTTCCAACATTCGTGCGCACCAGCACCTGCACCCCTTTCTCGACCCAGCCGCGGCCCCGTGCCTACGACACGCAGCTGCACCGCCCGCAGAGACACATTCATTGAAATCCGATATGACGGGCACTGTCGCACGCCGTCTGCCATCGCCCGTACGTCTCCACTTCGAACAGTTGAAGCTGGGCACGTGGCTCAGTGTCATACAGTCTCCCTGGCGAGAGTATGCAGCATGAAAGCCCGGCGGATTACCCCCCACATCCCGAATGCATCCTCGCCTGTTGGATTTGGTCGAATCCCGATTTCTTGGAGGCCGCTGTCGCCACGACTTCAGGAGCAAGCGAAAGCGGAGGCTCAGACTCAGGAACCGGCCACTCTCATCTGCGAAAGATCGACCGCAAATAACTCTAACGCAAGGACACCGCACCGCGCCAGCCACATCATGATATTAAGGGTGGTCAGTCCACCGGTCGCAGAACTCGTGGGCATACCGTACGAGACATGGCGCCTCAAGCGCGTCAGCGCGGAGTTGACCCAACTGGGATCTGCCAAAATGTCCAGCGCGGGGGACACCGGCGTCAACACAGAGCAGCGTAATGCCTACGCCCTGCCCAAGACTTGTCTGCAGCTTCTACAATGTCAACAATTCGGGCGAGTTTAAGGGTTTCGAGAAACAGAGATCCGCAAAAGTCCGCATCCTGGCATCTGTTCGGCTATTCTCATCCCGAAATAGGCCGTGCATGAGGTACCTCCACGCAGTGTCCAGCGAAAACGGCTTGCGGCGTGAGCTCTATTCTTGCCATTGGGACGCCATTAGCCACTGGATGGCCCACACGGTCGAAGCGGAAACCCCCTTCGCCGTCACACCGTTCTCGGATGCGAGCGGGGGCCCACGCCAACCGTGGTGCACTCATCCTTTCCCCCTTTCTCTAAAAAGCATCCTGCAGCGATTGTGTGCTGCACGTTCGTGACATTGTCTCATAGGCAGCTGCAGGCCCGCGATCGAACGTGACCTTCGGCTCAGCTTCATTCCGGATTACCGCTGAGTGTTGCAACATGGAGGATGACGGGAAGGGCGCTGGCAAGGGTCGCCGCCAGCAGGTGGCGCGCGCGTGTCAGACATGCGCGAAAGGCAAGCGGAAGTGCTCGGGCAGCTTCCCGTGCGAGCGCTGCGTGCGGCTGGGCATGGCCGACGCCTGCATCGAGGTGCTGACGAAGCGGAGCGGCGTGCCCGAGCCTGGCGAGCGCGCCTCGCCGTCAGCGCCGTCGGGCCACCCGCCGCCCTACGCGGGGCCCAAAGCGCGCCGGCCCGCGCCCCCTGGCGAATACTCCGGGACAGCCGGGGGCAGCGGCAACGTGAGCCTCACGAAGAGCGGCAAGCGCCGCGCCACGAGCAGTGTGCGCCGCGGCGTCGGCTCCGTGGGCGACGACAGCGCGGGTGGCGGGGCGGGCAGCGGCAGCTACTACGGCGGCGACGACGAGGAGGGCGACGAGGACGAGGGCGGTTACTCGAGCTACCGCAGCGGCGGCGCAGCGAGCAGCGTACGCATGGGAGGCGGGCCCCTTGCAGGGGGCGGCGGGCAGCCCGGCGGCTTCTATGACGAGTACCCAGGGGGCGGGGGAGGGGCGGGGGACGGCCGTGGCGCCGCAGGGCACCTCCACTACCCCCGACCCCACCCCGGCGTCGCCGCTGGCGCAGGGGGCCCCGGGGGCGGCTATCCGTCCTACGGCGCGCCACCAGCGGCTGCAGGCGGCCCAGGCGGCGGAGCGGGCCTCAAGCCGGGCGGGGCGCGCCGCGCGGCCAAGGTTCGACGCCTGATGGAAGAGGATGAGGAGGGCGGGGCTGCCACAGGCGCAGACGGAGGAGGCGGAGGGGTGGGTAGAGGGCATGGCGCCTTCCCGCCGGGCAATGGCACGGGGCACCCACCGCACCACTACCATGACGGCCACGGTCACGTCCACGGCGGCGGCGGGGCGGGACACGGCGTGATGCTAGAAGTTGACGGGGGCGGTGAGGGCGGGGGCATGGGTGGCCACGCGCCAGGCTCCTCCGGGGCCTCCAGCGGCGAGGGCGACGGCGACTTTGACGAGCTGTATCTCACTGCTGCGGGCGGGGAAGCGGTTGGGGCTGTGGGCGGAGCCGCTGCGATTGACGGCCACGGCAGCCGGGCCGGCCACGACAGAAGCCCGGGCCTGCGGGGCCTGCCCGGCATCCGGGCACCGGGCCTGGCGCTGCAGCAGCAGCAGCCGGGGGTCCCGCCCGGCATGCACCGGCACCCACACGTAACAGCAGTGCTCGGGGCACGCCCTGGTGCGGCGGGCGCCCCCTTCGCCGCCGCCGCCGCTGATGGCACGGCCGCGAGGCCTGGCGGCGGGTCAGGCGAGGATGCGGACGGAGATGAGCTGGGGGGCATCGACCTGCTGCTGCGGGCGAGCGGGGAGGCGTCCCCCGCGGTGCGCGCGCTCGCGGGGCCCCCCGGCGCCGCCCAGGCGGTGCGGGCCTCTGCGCTGCCCGCGTCAGCAGATCGCGTCGCTCAGCTGAACCCGCACCTTGCGGCCGCAGGCAAGGGGGCGCGCGCCCACCCAGCCACCGCGGGCGGCCGCCTCGCTGGCGGGTGGACTGGCGGCGGCGGCGGCAGTGGCGGCCTCCACGCTGGCCTGCAGCCTGACCTGCAGCACGGCAGCGGCGGGGGCAGCGCGCACCCCCGGTACCGACAGACGCAGCACGGCCACGGGCGGGCGCACCGGCCGCACCACGCCGGCGCAGCAGCAGCAGCCGGTGGGCAGTACGGAGGCGGCCACGACGGCGCGGACGGCGCGATGCCCTTCGCAGACGCATGGAGCTTCGCGGGCGGCGCGGGCGGCGGGCAGGGCGGCAAGCAGATGGCTGCGCTCGCGGCGGAGGCACGTACCCTCAGCGACGCGTATCGAGAACACCTGGCTGCCCAGGCGGCGTCCGAGGCGGGCTTCGGTCCCGGCGGCAGCGGCGGCGGCGGCGCGAACGGCGGCGCGGGGGACGGGGCCTATGTCTCACACGCTGGCGGCGCAGGGCCCGGGGGCCGCCAGCTGAGCACCTCAACGGCAGCGATGCTGGGGGCTGCGCCTGGGGCGCCCAAGTGGCCGCCAGCGGGCCACGACCTCGCGCGCGTGCCGGAGCTCACGGTTCTGGACCCGTTCCCCTGCTGGCGTCTCACCCTCGCTGACCGGTACACCGGCACGCTCGCCTGCGAGGCAGCGCTCCTGTCCTCCCGCAGCGAGCAGGTGAGGGAGGCATGGGCGCCCGGCGTGCCGGCACGGGTGGGGGACAGACGCGGGCCCGCGGGCAGCAGCGGCGCGCTGCACCCGGGCAAGGCCTTCCGCTACGAGGCCAACGACGCCGGCCTCACCATGTTCAACCTGAGCGGCGAGGACCTGATGGCGCTCGCCTATGTCCCCGAGGCGGCGCTGCTGTGGGCGCACCCCGCTGATGCGCCGTACCGGTCTGCGTTCTGCAGCCGCATGCAGGGGGAGGGCAACAACAACTTCCAGTGGCGAGGCCGCTACCTGCGCAAATCGTCCTCCCTCGTCCCCGTGGCGGCCGCGGCGCCTCCTGCTGGTTTCAGCGGCGGCGCCGCCGGGTTCGCTGCCAGCGCCGGGCAGGCGCAGCCGCAGCTGCAGCGCGTGGACCGCTGGGACGTCTTCATCGCCACGGAGCACGTGTTCGTGGACTTCTGGCCGTCGGGCTACCTGCGACACGTGCTGTCCCGCTTCTCAGACGTCTCGGTCAGCGGCGTCGTGCTGTACGCCGCAGAGCTGGCCGAGGTGCTGCGGCAGGCGGAGGCAGAGGCCGCGCGGGAGCGGGCGCGCCAGGAGGCTGAGCTGGCGGCGCAGCAGCAGGTGCTGCAGGCTCGCCTTGCTGCAGCGGCGGCAGCGGCGCAGGCGGCTGCCGCGGCCGCTGCGGGGCGCGGGCGGCACGGCGGGGGTGTGGGGGCGGGCGTCGGCGCTGCCGTCGGCGGCGCGTTCGTGTTTCCCGCGGCCGCCTTCCCTGGCCCACACGGCCTCTCTCACTCGCACAGCAACGGCAGTCTCGTCGACATGCAAGCCGGCGGCAGGCACGGTGGCAGCGGCAGCGGCGGCGCTCACACTGACAGCAGCGGCAGCCACGATTCATTTGCCATGCACGGGGGCCCGCAGCACCCCGGGGGCGGTGGGGGGGTCGGGAGCCCTGGTCTGCTGCCGCCGCCCCCTGCCGCCCCGCGCCTCCCCCGCGGCAGCACGGGCAGTGACGGTGGCCACTTTGGCAGCTTCAACGCGGGTGCCTACGGCGGGGGTCTGGGCAGCGGCGGCGTGGGCGGCGGATTCGCGATGCCGCTCGGTGCAGCCGCCGCCGCTGCGGCCGCGAGTGCGGAGGGCGAGGACGGGGCGGGGCGCCACGGCGGCGGCCACCACCACCACCAGCATCGGGGGCACGGCCACGGGGCTGCAGGGGCTGCAGGGGGCGCGCACCCTCACAGTCACCCCCATTCGCACCCGCAGGCGCACCACCAGCAGGGGCACGCGGCGCCAGAGCCGCACCCGCACGGCGAGATGCACCACCGCGGCTCCTCCGCTGACTTTACGCTCATGAACGCCGATTTCGGCGCCGCTGCCGCCGCTGCGATCGCGACGCTCTCCGCTTCCTCTGGCGCCGTGCCCTCCGCCCCGGGCGCTGCTGGCGGGGGCGCGGGAGTGGCGGGAGCGGGCGCGGCAGGGCACGCGGCCGCGCGCGTGACCGGTCCCTCTGCCGCACAGCTGCAGCAGCAGCAGCACCAGCAGGCGCTGCTGGCGCGCAGCGCGCAGGGTGCGGGCAGCGGCCCCGCTGGCTCTGGCGCCCCCTCTGGCCCCGCAGACAGCAGACACACGCTTGGGAGCGCTGACTGGTCTGCCGTCCAACTGGCGGGTGCACGGCCGGGGCCGGGGACAGGCATCGCTGCCGCAGGCGGCGTCGGCGGCGGCGGTGGTACTGTTGTGGGCACGCAAGCCGGCGGTGGCCGCACCTTCAGTACTGACAGCAGCGACGCGGGCGCCTTCTTCCCGGGCTTTGGGGCGCCGCCCACACACGGTCCTGGCGGTCGAGGCGCAGGCGTGGGCACGGGGGATGGACCCTCGACCCTTCCTGGCGCTGCAGCGGCTGGTGCCGGCGTGGGCGTTGGTGGCGGCGTGGGTGTGGGCGGCGTGCCAGCTGGTCTTCTGCTTGCCAACGGGCAGTATGCGCTGGTGCGGGAGGTGAGCCACACGTCGCACTCCGCCCTGCCCAGCAGCGGCAGCTACGGAAACCTCAGTGGCCTGCACGCGGGCGGACACGCAGACTATGGGGCGCACCACCACTCCTGGCCGGGGCAGGCGCCGCGCCTGCTCGGTGCCCCGCCGCCCTCTGGGGACGGCGCCGGCATTGCGCTGCCTCCGCCGCACGGCAGCGCCGCGGCTCTGCACATGCAGGCAGCGGCCTCACCGGGTGCGGTCGGCGCGCTGGCAGGGGGCGGCGCTGCGGGCATGGTCCCAGGAGGGGGCTCGAGTGCCGCCCCCTCTGCAGGCGTCAGCATGATGCGGGGGCCGGGCGGCAGCGCCAGTTTCGGCGGGCTGGAACGTGGCAGCTTCGGCTCCCGCCTCTCCGGCGACTCCGCCTTCGGCTTTGCAGCCCTGGATGCAATCATTTCAGCGCCGGGGTTCGGTGTGGGCGCGGGCGGCCGCACCACGCCCTCAGTCCCAATCGCAGCCGCGGGCCTGCCCGTTCCCACAGCTGTGGGCGGTGTGGGAGGGCCCGCGAGCGTGCACAGCAGCTCTCAGATGGACAGCGATGCGAGCTGCTTGCCCGCAGGCGCAGGCAGCGGGTCGCGTGCAGGCGACCAGCCCGCAGGCGGGTTCCATGACAGCCACAGTCCGGGCCCGATGGCGCTGCGGCTGAGCGCCCCACCGCCTCCCGCCACGCCTGGCGGGTTGGGCTCAGCGAGTGCCACGGGTGTGGCAGGGAGCGGCGGCGGCGGCGGTCCTGGCAGCGCGCACAGCACCTCAGCCTTCCTGGCGCCTGGGTCTGTTGCGTCCGCTCTCAGCGGCCACAGCGGGCCGAACGGGTATCCTGGCAGCGCAGGCCCAAGCGCCTTCCCACTGAGCGCCGCTGCCCCAAGCAGCGGCGCAGCCGCAAGCAACCAATAACGCGACCGATGCCGTGTGGTACATGCGACTGCACTGTGAGCGGCAGAGAGGTTCATGTCGCCATTCGTGCCAAGCGCTTTCGTGACCCGCGCTGGCGCCCGAGTGCCTTTTTCGTGTTGCGCGCCGCCCGTGTCGCCTTGCTGAGGCAAGCTCTCGCTCCGTGCTGACCGATTCCACGCCTACATGCTTCGTGGTTTCATTGCTTCCTGGCGCCCTCGCAGTCTGACGCTGCAACACTCTATGCTACCGTTGCCCTGCGACCTCCACAACGGCGCGTCGCGTGCAACTTCCCCAGTTTCGATTTCCGTCCTCAACTGCAATCGGACACTGCTTGCTGAATCGAGTTGTGCCAACGCTCTCTGTTACGGTTACAGTGCAAACACATGCAGTGATCGGTTTCAGTACATTCGAAGCGTCAGACGACGACTCCGCGGCTGCAAGTCACCAGCAAGCTGCCAGCTCGTCAAGCTGGCCATGGATATCGATACCGGGTATGCATGCACTTTGACGATCAAATTGACGTGACGCGCCGTCCAGGCACTGGTACTGGGCGATGCGAAACCGAATTTCGAAGACGCCGCCAGCACGAATCGAGTGTAGCGGCGTAGAAGAATGAAAAATCAAGCTCACAGAGCGATCGGCTACAGCGGTCCCAGAAGGAGCAAGCGCCCTAGCCGGACGGTAGCACGCACGGGCAGCTGGGCGATGGATCGGCCAGGGACAACCGCCGCACCATCAACTGACGACAGCAGCAGGGCGCAGTAGCCACGGGGTAGCAGCAGCGGCGAGCTGGGTCGTGCGCTCACCAAAATCAAGGTGAGCTCAGCCTGCAGCATCTCCGTGTGCAGGAAAGATAGATCCGGGCAGCAAGGCCGGCAAGGCGGACGACGATATCGATGTTTCGTGCTGTTCGAGGATGCGAGGTATCAGAGGCAAAACGTGCAAGCACCGATGTAGACTCAGCGGTTGTGCCCACGGCCCTGGCTCGCGACGAGACGCGGCAAATAGTGCGAGTGCAAGTGAAGCCGCCGGTGCCACTGGGGCGAGGGGAAACGATGACAAGCTCGCCGAGGGAGCGCGGAGCGAGTCCAACGAGGGTCTCCGGCGTGCAGCGCACTCGCAGTTAGGCGTTCTAAGTAATCCACTGCCGTAGTGCCTCCAGCGCTCTCACGAGAGCATCCGCATCGAGGCGGGCGGTTGCGCCACGGTCATTCGCATGCATCATCTTCGGCCGACGGGGGCGGGTGCTGCCGCATCGAGGGCCAGCGGAGCGGCCAGAACGTCTCGGAGGGCCTCCTCCAGCCGGTGGTGCCCGCTGAAGATCGATTTGATGACCGCACGCTCGCGCTTGTGCAGATCGCGCAGGGCCGCCAGCGCCTCTGGCGAAAGAGCGTCGCGGGGAGGTATATCAGGCAGCAGCCAGTGCTGCGGCTCGCCAGACGCGGCTCCGTCCGTGCACTCGCTGCGGGCAGACGTGGGCTGCCACACGGAACACGTGGCGCTCTCGCAGCTGCCGCCCATGGTGGCGTCTGCACACGAGGCGCTGCAGCACCTGCCGCTAGCACTGCTGCTGGCGGCGGCTTCGACCCCCGCGAAGGCGTCGTCACTTGCCGCCCCGCGCGCCGCGTGCACTGCTTGCAGCGCTTCCTCGCAGTAGTAACGCCGCGCAACGCGGGCGATGCACGCGACGCCCGTCTGCACGCGCATCAGCAGGCGGAATAGGCGCACGAGGTCCTCCTTCCGCCCCTCGCGCAGCAGCTGCCGCAGCCCTGACGTCGGGTGCTCGAGAATCTGCAGGGGGGCGAGCGGGTGGCGGGGGGCAAGCAGGTAGCGCGGGCGGGTGACGAGGATCCGGTCAGAACAGGGGCGCGCGCCGCGTTCAACGCTGGCCGGCACACGCGTTGGGCGAGTATCCGTAACAAGCGTGGCCACCGAATCCCCGTCTCCATCGAGCGAGGCCTGCTGGCGCAGCGGAGCGACCGCACGAGCGGTGGCAGCAGGGAACGCGAAGTCGACAGCGCGGCGCCCCGGGCCAAGTGAGAGGCGCAAGGCCGCAGTCTTCGCAGCGTGTCACGGCGCGTCTCGGCGGCTGATGATCCGAACAACACCGCGGAGAGGCATGGAAAGCATGCGGCAGCTCAACGCAGCGCAACGCACCCGATCCTGCACGCGCTCCAGAAGCCCCATCTCCGCCGCCTGCCGCAGCGGCGTGGCCGACTCGGGCAGCAGGTACGCGTGCGCCCGCGCCATCTCAGCGGCCAGCACCGCGTCCACATGATGCAGGTACTCTGGGACAGACATAGTCGCCAGCCACTCCATCGCGCGCTCCGCATAGAAGTGCGGCGTCGCAAGCACCATCGCCGTCTCCACGTCTGTCACCCACAGCTCCGTGCTGCCGTCCGCGATCTGCGTGCAGATGTCCTTCGCCTGCTTAATGACGATGCCG
>Ga0208629_101012_pt1 | contig 12054 bp, 8 predicted proteins | sample LakWasMet19_HOW5_2_FD_183865 | JGI IMG/M metagenome (GOLD analysis project Ga0208629, IMG submission 183865) | Freshwater sediment methanotrophic microbial communities from Lake Washington under simulated oxygen tension - Sediment Metagenome... | ecosystem: Environmental > Aquatic > Freshwater >...
CAACAACATGGCCATGTACGACACTGTGACGAGGACGTGGGACGTCATCAACGCCACCAGTAACGTGGCGGGCCTGCCTAACACGCAGGCCAACGTCAATGCCGGCAACACCATGATGGTGAACGGGTTGGTCGTGGGTGACGGCGTGCTGTATGCCAGCGGCCAGAACATGTACCAGGTGCCGGGTGGCATCAATATCGCAAACGCCGCTGCCGCCGTCGTGCCGCCGCTCGTGAGCGCCACCGCGACTCCTACGGCCACGCCCTCGGTGCGTTTTGGGTGCCTTCAACAGCACTGAGTGACCGGCGGTAAAGGGTGGGTGATGTGTTTGTGCTGGCGTGGTAGCGACCCTTACCTCACCGTTTTCTTGAGATCGCCCTGTAACTGCAGGTCACTCCGAGCGTCACCACAACCGCGAGCATCACCGCGTCGGTACGTGTGGAAAGCACAGCGGGCACTTCGCGCTGTCAATACTACTGATGCCCGGGCTTGGCACGCCGCTTGCCAGGCATGGTGTCTTCGTGTGAGGCCATGCTGCCACATGTACGCGTTCCGCACGCAATCGCGCACCCCGCGCCTACCGTTCTCGCCCCGCCCTTGCAGAACTCTGCTACCGCGAGCATCACGGCGTCCGCCTCACACTCAATGGCCAGCTCCCCGAGCACCACGCCTTCCCCCAGTTCCACCCTCAGCGCGTCGGTGGCAGGCAGCGCAGCCTCGACGGTGACCGGAACGCCTACAGCCACATCGACTCCCAGCGTGACTGCTAGCCCCACGGCGTCGCTTTCAAACGGCGCATCCGCATCTAACACGCCCACGGGCTCAAACACCGCGTCTGGCACCGCGTCCGTCAGCGGCACGCCTTCAAATTCGGCCAGCCCCAGCCGCAGCAGCGCAGCAACCTCGTCCGGCACTGCGAGCCCCACAGCGTCGCTGTCAACGGGCGCGTCAGCCTCCAACACGCCCACGAGCTCAGTCACGGCGTCTGGCAGCGCGTCCGTCAGCGGCACGTCGTCGCCGAGTGGGACCGCGTCGCAGTCGCAGACGGCCAGCGCCAGCCCGACTGCCTCGCTGTCAACGGGGGCGTCGCCCTCCGCCTCCACGACCGCCAGCGGGTCTGGCACCGCCTCCTCCTCCGCAACGTCATCCGCGTCAACCTCACCCACCGTCCTGCCCGAGGTCAAGCTCACGCTGTCTGTCGCCCGCCCCGCCGGCAGCAGCACCAACTATACCGCCGCCGACGCCTCGTCCGTGGGCGTGGGCCTGGTGTGCGACATTGCACGAGTGGGGCAGGTCCCGGTGTCGGCCGTACAGCTCACGGGCGCCTACCTGCATGCGGTGGGCAGCACCACCCGCACGGCTCTTGACCTCGCCGGCCAGCCCGTCATGAACGTGACTACGGCCACCTGCGCTGCTCTCTCTGCCCGTCTGCTGCGCAGCCTGGCCGCCACTACCACCACGGCTGGCGAGACTGCACTGGACCTGTCTGCGTCCATCTCTCTGGCAGGGTCTGATGCCCGCTCGAGCGTCGCCGCCAACTCCGACGCCGTGGCCGTGGTGACCGCTCGTCTGAATCAGGCGCTCGCCGCAGGCAACACCAGCAGCAGCACCGCATTCACCTCCACCGTTCGTGCGTGGGCTACCGTGAACGGTGTGACGGACGTGTCTACCTGGGTCGGTGGCATCTTCGCTGCCTCCGATGCGCAGTCGCAGGGCACCGCTGGCGGCAGCGGGGCTAGCTCTGCGCCAGCCAGCAGCAACACCGGCCTCATCGTTGGTCTGGTGGTGGGCCTGGTGGGCGGCGCGATGCTCACTCTGCTGGTGCTGTTCATCATCAAGTCCAAGAACAAGAGCAAGGTGCGCGTGATGGACTCCTCGCCGCCCGCCGCTGGCGATGCGCAGGTGACGGTGTAAGGCGCCACACGCGAGCGCTTTTCGTTGAGCCTGACGCGCCGGGTGCGAGGAGCCTGGCGGCCCTGACGCTGGCCAGCGACAACTATGTTGAGGCCTCATATTTGCGTACTCCACATCGCGCTGAGCCGTGCTACCAGCAGCGGAACTCGCAAGTCCTCCAGTTGCTGCACATCTGCCGCGCACTTGACCAGATTTGTCTTGACAGCTGCGTTGCCACGCTGCTAGCTCCCATTGCTTGCTGAACGCCCAGCTGCTTGCACGACACAACCCCAGCATGGCTGAGCATGCTTTCGTCCTGGACAGATCTGGGCGCCCAACACACCCCGCCATCCCCATTGCCTCGGCCTTGGTCCTCCGCTGTCGCAGTGGAGCTCCCATGATGCCCGCCCTACGAGTTCCGGCCTTGGTCCTCCGCTGGAGCTGCCGTGATGCCCGCCCTACGAGTTCCATCCGGTGCATTGCCGACTGCTGCACTGCACCCCCCGACGCTGCACAGCAGCCTGCGAACCGCAGGCACGCCCTGAACCCCCGCATGTTGCAGCCTTGCTGCAGCCATCGGAAGGCTGCCCGCAGGCGGTGCACGTAGAATCTTTGCATGTGCCTGCTCTTGCATGTAGCGTCTGGTTGAAGTGTGTATTGCTCGTCTATCCATCCAAGTAGCTGCCGCCACGGCGCAAACGCCTGCGTCGAGTTCGACGACTGTGCAAGTCACCCACAATCCATCACCGTCCCGGTGTTGCTGGCCGCTCACTGCTTCGTTCTGCCAACTGGTGGACTCGAAACTCGCAAGCTTGCGTGTGCAGCGCTTCAAGCGTGACACGTCCTCCTTCGGACGCGGATATCGCATGTGCGAGTACCTGCATTGTTGGTAAGGGGTGGCTTCAAGCCATCTACCTCGACGCTGATTCAACCTCGAGCCGATATATCTGAGACAAACGTGCTCGTTACGTGAACTCACATTTCCGAGCTCTCGAATAGAAAACAACTTGAAGTGAGCCATGCCGTCTCGCGAATGTTCACTGACAAGTGTCGGCTTGTCGGAACGCTTGCTTGCACCTGAACTTGTGCTTTTGAGGCTGCCGCCGGCTGTCAGCACGCGCCCGGTCGTACCTTCCTTGTCCTGCAGCTTTCGCCGTCCGGGAGCATCACTTCGTCTTCAGCGTGCTCAGGCAGCGCCGCACGAGTGACGCAGGTGCACAGGTTAGGGTTAGGGTGCCACCGGAGCAACAGGCGCGACTGGTGCGAGCTCACGGGCGCCTACTTGCATGCGGTGGGCAGCACTCACCGTATGGCGCTTGACCTCGCCGGCCAGCCCGTCTTGAACGTGACTGCGGCCGCCTGCGCCGCCCTGTCTGCCCGTCTGCTGCGCAGCCTGGCCGCCACTACCACCACGGCTGGCGAAACTGCGCTGGACCTGTCTGTGTCGATCTCTCTCTCTCTCTCTGGCAAGCTCTGATGCCCGCTCGAACGTCTCCGCCAACGCCGACGCGGTGTATCCTTCTCGTTGAAGGTCGTATAGATCTACCCACTGACAGCTAGTAGCTGCGCCCGCGTCTCAACTTGAAATCCTTTCGTCAAGCTTAACGAATGCCACTGTGCAACGACAGCTTGAAGCCCGGGGCCCTCAAGCGCCACAGTATCAGCAGCCCGAATTCGTTACTATCTGCACCTCAGGATGATCGTGAGCTGCGATGGGTCAACGTTGCATCCGAGACGATTCTTTCCTTGAATTGCTTAAAGCCCCTGGGCAAACCTCGCTAAGTCATTGCAATTGCATGGGGAGGTAAACGGTGGATTATGTCACTGGCAGACTTCAACCAGGCGAGACATGTGGACATGGAATATGCAGCGAACTGTTTCATGCAGGCAGGCAGCATGTAGGATTGGACAGCATGTGCAGGCGGCATCGTGGCGGCTGGCGCGATACCAATCGGCACAGGTCAGAGTTGCAATTTCAGCGCTCAGACGCTCGCGAGCCGCTGCGCTTGGATGGGAACGCAATGAACCGATGAGCAATTGCGCTCAGCCCAGGTACATGGCGTCCGTGAGCAGGCTGTTATGGAGGCATTCACAGGCGCGTTGAGCAGAAACGGAGCAACGCATTGCAGGTTAGCAGGCCCGCAGCCGGGCAGGTAGCAGCATATCTCCGTCGGTTGAGATTCCGACGTTCATAACCGCGCGACAACGCAATCGTGTTGAAGTTGTGGCATGCACGCAGTAGGAGGCGCCACCAAACAACGAGGGATAACAGCGTGGCTGTGCATCGTGCAGGCGCATGTGCTGCGCGGGTGATGTGCGCAACCGCCGCGCATTGCGTCAGCAAGTGTGCGACGCGCATGCGCCGGTTGTACCGTAGCAAGCTAGACGGAGATGACAGGCGTAGCTCACGACGCCTCGTCTCAGCGCCAGGAGTTCTCAACCCAACAGACCCTGGCCGTGCCTTACACCGTCACCCGCGCATCACCGGTCGCGGGCGGAGCGGACGCCACCACGCTCACTTTCTTGCTGTTCTTGGATTTGATGACGAAGTACATCACCAGCAGCACGAGCATCGCGCCGCCCACCAGGCCCACCACCAGACCAACGATGAGGCCGGTGTTGCTGCTGGCTGGCGCAGGACTTGCCCCGCTGCCGCCAGCGGTGCCCTGCGACTGCGCATCGGTGGCAGCGAAGATGCCACCGGCCCAGGTAGACACATCGGTCACGCCGTTCACCGCGGCCCACGCACGAACAGTAGAGGTGAGTGCGGTGCTGCTGCTGGTGTTGCCTGCGGCGAGCGCCGCATTCACACGAGACGACACCACAGCGACCGCGTCGGCGTTGGCAGGAACGCTCGCACGGGCATCAGAGCTTGCCAGAGAGATGGACACAGACAGGTCCAGTGCAGTCTCGCCAGCCGTGGTGGTAGTGGCGGCCAGACTGCGCAGCAGACGGGCAGAGAGAGCAGCGCAGGTGGCCGTAGTCACGTTCATGACCGGCTGGTCGGCGAGGTCAAGCGCCGTACGGTGATTGCTGCCCACCGCATGCAGGTAGGCGCCCGTGAGCTGTACCGCCGACACCGGGGCCTGCGCCACTCGTGCGATGTCGCACAGCAGGCCCACGCCCACGGACGAGGCGTCTGCGGTGGTATAGTTGGTGCTGCTGCCGGCGGGGCGGGCGACAGACAGCGTGAGCTTGACCTCGGGCAGGACGGTGGGTGAGGTTGACGCCGATGACGTTGCGGAGGCAGAGGCGGTGCCAGACCCGCTGGCGGTCGTGGAGGCGGAGGGAGAGGCTGAGGGCGACGCCCCCGTTGACAGCGAGGCAGTCGGGCTGGGGCTGGTTGACGGCGTGCCGGAGCCCGTGGCCGTGCTGGACGCGGATGCGCCGGTGGAAAGCGATGCTGTGGGGCTGGAAGTCTGGGTCGGCGTCGATGCGGCGCTGCCTGACACCGAGGTGCTGGGGGAGCCAGGCATCGTGTGTGAGGCAGAAGCAGTGATGCTCGCTGTAGCAGAATTCTGCAGGGCAGGTCAAGACGAAGAGGGACAGGCTCGGGTGAACTCATTGGGAGCAGTCAGCGCACAAACGGCAGCACGCGCACGCAGCAGTAGCTTCAGGCGTCGAGGCCGCGCGCGCATAAACTGCCCGCCCAATCGTCACCGTGTACGTCACCCAGTGCCGGTAAAAGGCACGCCACACGCACCGAGGCTGTAGCTGAGGGAGTTGCAGTGGCGCTCACGAGCGGCGGCACGACGGCGGCAGCGGCGTTTGCGATATTGATGCCACCCGGCACCTGGTACATGTTCTGGCCGCTGACATACAGCACGCCGTCACCCACAACCATCCCGGTTACGACCGTATCGATGCCGAGGTTGATGTTGGTCTGCGTGATAGGCAAGCCCGCCACGCCGCTGGTGGCGCTGATGACGTCCCATGTGCGCGTTGCAGTGTCGTACATGGCGATATTGTTGGCGCGCGCTCCCGTGCTGGTCGTCACGTTCTTGAACTGCCCGCCTACCAGCACCCGCCCCGATGGCGCGTCTGTCCACAACGCGTACACAGATGTCGCCGTGCCGGGCACGCCCATGCTCACGATGGAGGTGTCCCAGTCGGTGCCGTTCCAAGCAGCAAGGCCCGTCGCAGCAGGGTAGGTGGGCCCGAGGGATGTGAACAGACCTCCGATCCACAGCTTACCGCCCATGACAGACATAACGTTTGCGTTGTTGTTCAAACCGTTACGCATGGGCGACCACACGCGCGTGGCGTCGCTGTAGCGGGCAACGTTGCCGAGCGCGGTGGTGGCTTGCCCGTTCTGCGTAAAATACCCCGCCGCGTAAATCTCGCCGTTGTACTCGACGATGGAGACTCTCGGAGGACGTCGTCGTCAAAGCCGTCGCCGCCGAAGCACGACCAGTTCCCCGCCGTGAAGTTGAACTTGATGATGTGGTTGGCTGCCCACAGTGCATTGAAACAGACGCCGGAGTTGTCCCCCCAGAAGCGGCCGCAAATGAGGGCTACGTCGTCCCCCTGAGGAGCGATGCCGAATACAGCCGCGTTCAGGCCGGCGAAAGCCTGGCCCCCCCGGCCCATGGCGAGCCAGGAGGCGCTGTTGATGTCGGTCATGTAGCCGATGTTGTTGAGCCAGGTGCCGGCGACAGTCCGGCTGAAGGCGCCGCCCACCACCACGCGCGAGCCCACAAACGCGAAGGCCATCCCGTACGGGCCGACGCCCGGGCCAGATTTTCCGACTGCGTCTCCGAGTGCACCACCTAGTGCGCTCCAGTCGGTCCCGTTGTAGCGGGCGAACAGTGTGGCGTTAGCGCGGCCACACACGTTGAAGCCCCCCGCAACGATCATGCCGGTGGCACCATCGCTGAATGCGTTGTAGATGTCGGAGTTGCAGCTGCAAGACACGAATGTTATGACAACGGCGGTGTGTGCTGGAGCGCATGGTCACAAAATGGTCAACACACTGAACACCAAGGAGGAGTGCCCCAACCAGCACAGAGTCCCGGGAGCCTGGGCTACCTCCTGACAGCATGCAGTGGCACAAGGCCACTGGCATCATGGTAGGATTCGGAAGCGACGTCATGATGAACTCACCCTGGCCCGGTCAATGCGCCTGGAAATTCTGGTCCAAGAGCTCGCCACTGGGTAGGTCCGGTGCCGAAGGATGCGGCGGGGGCCAGCAGCGCGACGAGTGGCAGGGCAACTCGGATGTTCAACAAGTTGAGCCTTCGAGTCATTCTGTTGGACCACCGTGTGTGCGCAGCTGGTTTTGATGAGTAAGGCTTGAAGGCCTGCATTGGTAGGGTAAACACAGACGATGGAGGTTGACGGGGCGTCGGACAACCACACCCGGCCACTGGTGGGACAATGATTGGCCCGGATCATTGGCCGGCCCGCCGGATGACCAGCTGAGGCCGCCGGGCGGTTGGCGTTGCCGAAGTGTGGGCCGGCTAATGGCGCCAATACAGAAAAAGGGGTTGATTACCACTCCTGCACGACTTTCGTGTTTCCGCCCGGCAAATTGCGGGAAGCGCGAGGAATTTCCTGCTTTCAAAAGTCCGAGTTTCTGCAACTGTTTGTGTCGATGCTCGGAAACGAAGCGGCCCCGCATTAATCTCCAACTCACTGCAACGCTTAGTTTCTTCCGTATTATTTGCTTTGCAGCTCGAGGAAGGCTGCTATTGGCGAGTCATTCACAAGTTTCTTTCAAGTTCAGCTGGGATCGGGCATCTACTCCGTCCATCCATGCATGTGAATGTCATTGTATATGCCTTCCAGGCCCTTGTACCTTTCGGGTTTCTTCGTGTGCAATCAATAAAATTATGATTATTTCCACCACCAATGATGAAACAGCTGAGGAGCCCGGGCCGCTGCGGATGACCCTCGGCCGGCGCCGGCGGCCCGCCGCGGCCGGCGCCGGCCCGGCCCCGAGCCGGCCGGGCCTGGGGGGTTCAACAAAACGAGTTGTGAGTCAAATCGTGACGGCGCTTTACGCTGTCGGCGGGCCTCTCCCCGTCGGCGGGACACGGGAGATGCGCCGCGGGCGCGCCACCCGAGTCCGAGTCCGACGACTCGGAGTCGCTATTGACGCCGGCGGACACGCCGGCCCGTGACGCCGAGCCGTGGACATCCCGTTTGCTAGTCTCCAAGTCGTCGTGCCCGCTGTACCGGTACGGTACGTAAGGAGTCACTCGGAATCACTCGGAACTTCCTTGAAGAAAACATTGTGACGGAACACTGGCAGTTTGAGCACTGCGGCACTGGCAGTGCCGCTGTCACACTCACCGTAACGGTACCGCCACTGGCAGCGGCGGCGCTCGGACTCAGAGGCTCTGACTCCGACGACTCGGAATTCCCACTGGCAGCCCAGGGCCTTCAAGAAGTTCCGAATTGCCAACAGTGAGTCAACACGCCGGCGGCCCGGTAGGTGAAACTTTTGCCAAGTTGCTGTCTCGGCACTACCATGCAAGCCTGAACTATGACCCGCAAATTTCGGCATCCAAAGTCAGCCTGAGGTGTACCGTGGAATGCCGGAAGGCGGTGTGGCAGCGCCTGCTGGATGCTGGCGCACTGTAGCTGTTGTCGCCCGCCGACTCGGAGGCACCATCCACACAGCGCTAATCAGCTCTTCCCTTCCTGTACTTGTTGCCACAGCGGACCAGTAGCAGCGTCTTCGGGGGACGCCCGCCGAGTAACTTACGGCAGAGTCAGCTTCACGCACTCAACTTGAAGCTGAAACAAACGCGTAAGAGCGGTGCAAGTACGTTGGCGGAGTTGCCGCAACCGACATCGATCAGTACGCAAACTGTGATACCACAACATAAGAGTGGAGCACCCTGTCCGCACGGTTGCATTCGCTTGCTCAATCTGGCCACCGTGACTGCACCCAGAGGCGCGCATGATTACGGGCGCACACCGCGGGCACGTAGCCTAAGGACCCAGCTCGGATAAAAATGGCAAACTAATAGGCTCGGGTGAGGGTGCGACTTGCTGATCAATGCGATGGCACGAAAGCAGAAAAACAGCCCGGCGGTGGGTTGCAAAGTCTGGCTTTGTCCCATTGCTGCAGAATGGTGGTCGCCTGAAGACTGGTAGCCGCGGTCGCCGGCAACATGCGCAGATCGTGCTGCCCCGGGCAGCTATGCAACACACTTTGCAGCGTAAACATTGAATGGTGATTCGGCTGGGCGATCTGATCATGAAACGATATGCAGCAGACAGATAAAGTGCGGGCCCGTCACGACATGCACATTGAACAGACAGCCCTCACGAATACGACAGCAGGCCGCCCGCAACAGCGACGCGAGCGCTGCCAGCCACACGCAGACAGCGGCTGGGACCGGGGCCACGATGAACGGGAGATGCTCGCCGGGCTTCTCTCGCGAGTTGCCCGGACTGCTTCAGACGATGGAGGTCCCTCTTCGGTGGCGCTCAGCAACCAGACACACGTCACGTAGGCAGAGTGCCGACCATAACGCTCGCCTCCAAAGCCACGTGGTGGCCCGCTATTCAGCCTCCAACGCCGGCACGTTATCGACGATAGTTGATTCCAGCTCCGGTGCGTTTACTCCGGAGATCTTGGCGATGACAACTTTTTGCTGCAGGAGCGATATACGACCGCAATGCAAGCAAGGCGACAGATTGCGACAGTCCGGTCGCAGACGACTGAACCCAAAAGGCGGGTGCGCAGAATGCGGCTCGCGCGACGGACCTTGTACACGACGAATAGCGGTTTGCAGCTGGTCACATGGAATGTCTTTTTGTGATGCTCGCTCAGCAGTGCTTCATCTATCTGCATTTGGCCGTGGAAGGGGTGAGGCTGACGGCGAGGTAGCATGCCTGAGCCCACCTGAGCCTGTTGGTTCGCCCTGACCCGGCCTGCCTGCCCCGAAACGCACCGTGTAAATCTTAATGCGCTCCTCCGCTCTGTCAAGATCTACAAAGAGCTTCCTGAGGACGGGGTCGATCACTGTGCAGGGGCCACACCACCCTTGGTGGATGTCGATCACTGCAGGGCAGCGAACGTCGAGGTGAAGCTCAGCCCAGGTGTTTGAGGGCGGGTTCGATGATGATTCCCCGCGTCCGCGCAACCCAAAATAGCTAACCTGTCAGGTACTTCTCGCTCTCATCAACAGCCTTGCTGAACGCCTCTGCCGACGTCAAGGCGGACGTCAATGCGCCCTTTGTCCTGCGCGCCATTCTGCCGGTTTTCGCGAAGGATTGTGGTGTTCACAGCAAATTATGACAGAGTCAAGCACCGAAACGGCTTTGCAAAGCATGTTGTTTGGCGAACAACCACTCTTGATGCACCGTTACTAGCATTTTTGACAAAACGTCAACCTCTGTCTGGCCGCCGCTTTCGCGAGTTCCGAGATTTTGAAGCTCATCTCACTCAAACGAGCGTAGGCAAGGCGCCTGCTTGCTTGCAAGCCATGTTTGTTGGTCTTTCCTACATCAGCAGCGCAGTGACGCTGCGGCACTGCAGTGCTCGGCCTCGATCGACGCCTGCCAGGCACGAACGTTTGCGCTGCTAGCGGACGACTCGCAGTTGCACTCGCCAGTGGGAACAATGGATGCAGCAATATCTCGGCTGTTGGTGGCCGCCGCCGCGGGAAAGGAGGCGCACGTTGAACGGGACAAGCTGGTGCGCGCGGCTGTTCCTGTGCACCTGTACCAACTCGGCATTTCCACGGTCGCACCCTCTGCGGGCGTGGCGCGCACCATTGTGGAGGCCAGCACGGCTGTCAACCGGCTGGACTCGGTGTCGGCGGATGCGCGAGCGCTGACCGCCAGTCTCGCGTCATTCAGCGGGCAGGCTGAAGCTGCTGTCAAGCGCGTGCGACAGCTGGATGTTCTGCGGCAGCGACTGCAGCACAGCCTCGAGCGCGTGGAGGACCTGATTGATTTACAAGCGTCGCTGTCGGGCGTTCAAGAGAGCATTGATCGCAACGACCTCACGTCCGCTGCGCTGCACGTGCAGCGGTTCCGCTCGCTCCGGCGGCACCTGCCCGTGCCTGACTCTGACGTGGCGTTCATGGCTGAGGCGGAGGAGCTGCTGATGAACCAGGTGCTCAAGCGCTTCGACGCCGCGCTGGCGGAGAACCAGGAGAGCCACGCTGCGGGCGGCGGCGGCGAGGACGCACTCGGCATCGCGGGACGCATCTCCGAGTGCTGCCGCCTGCTGGGGATGCTGGGACACGGGGACATGGGCATGACCCGCTACACCGCGTACCTCTCGCAGACGCTGGACGCGGAGTACCGGCGCGACCTGCTCACGCTCGCGTCTGCAGGCGTGGACGTCTCTGCGTCCGCCGTGAACGCTCTGTCCGCCTGCTTCGCTCGCGCCGTGAACACTCTGTCCGTCACCCTGGATATGGCTGCTGCAACCTTCGGGCGCTGGGTCGGCCCCGCCGCGGTGCTGCGCGTGGCGCACGGCACGTGCGACCGCAACGCCGCACGCGTGCTCCGCAGCGTCGCCCGCTCCGCGCGCGTGCAGGCGGCTCTGAACGCCCGGGAGGTGCTGGTGGCGAGTGCAGGCCTCGGCGCCCCCGCGCACAAGCATGCCAGCTCTGGCGGCGGCGGCGGGGAGCAGGAGGGCGGCATCAGCGCCGCGGAGGCGTCGCGGCTGCTGGCGCAGGTGGAGGATGCCTCCAACGCAGCCCCCTTCGTCCTACCCCTGCCGGGGGCGCCAACCAAAGGCGCAGGCGGGAAGCCCGGCCCGACGGCGTTCCGCGGCGGCGACTACACCGAGCCCGGGCGCTACGACGCGCTGCTGGACGAGCTGGCCCTCATTCTGCAGCGCTGCGCGAGTTACGCGCGCATTATGCAGGGCCGTGCCGCTGAGATCGATGCGGGCGCAGCGCTCGCGGGCGCCGCCGATGCGGACGCCGTCGCAGCGGCCGCCGCTACCGGCACCGCCGGCAGCACGGCCGCTCAGTCTGGTGGCCCCGGGGCAGGCGGCACTGATGAGGGCTCACATCCATCGCCACCGCTGCCGGGCGCGGAGACGGCGCTTGAGGCGTACCGTGCGCAGCGCGCGATCCGTGAGTCTGCGGGCGAGGTGGGCAGCGTTTACAGCGTGCTGGAGCAGGGGCGCCTGCTGTCCGCCGTGGCGCGAGCCATCGCCCTCGATGAGCTGCTGGAGGACGGAGT
>Ga0208629_101013_pt1 | contig 12054 bp, 6 predicted proteins | sample LakWasMet19_HOW5_2_FD_183865 | JGI IMG/M metagenome (GOLD analysis project Ga0208629, IMG submission 183865) | Freshwater sediment methanotrophic microbial communities from Lake Washington under simulated oxygen tension - Sediment Metagenome... | ecosystem: Environmental > Aquatic > Freshwater >...
CAGCGCCGTGGATGCCGCGAGTGGTGACCACGGCAACGCCTGCCGTTCAGGCGAGCTTCCCGCTCACCTTAGCGCTTGGCCGCCTCTTTGAGGCCACGCTGCTGCAGAGCCGCCACCTGCGTGCCACGAGCGGCCACATCGTGCGCTTTGCGGCCAAGTGGATCCGTGAATTCGCGGACGCCAGGTGCGCGGCCCTGGATCGGGCCCGCGCGCCGTGACCCGGAGCACCCAGCAAGGGGCTCCGGGCCACCAAGCCACCACGTGGGTGCCCCTTGCGAGATCGCAGGTGTCGCCCCTGGTTGGCGTAGCGATTCGGCCAATCGCACCGCGGGCCACCTCGTCGGGTGGCCCGCGGTTCCTTTCCTTTCGCGCCGCAGAAGCGGCGGATCGTATGAGCTCGAGTAAGGGCTGTGCCTGCTGAGTATGGCAGGATCGTATGAGCTCGAGTGAGGGCTGTGCCTGCTGAGCAAAGCAGGCCGGAAAATGGTGGCTTGCCACCCGAGAGCAGGGCCCGTTCGTGGCTGGTTGTCTCTTGAATTCTCATATATATATATATCGATAGCAAGCGCGATAAGGCCACGCTATCAGAATATGTCCCATGTGGTGAAGGCACAGCAACCGCGGTAAGAAATCCACAGCCGCAACTTTAAGCATCGCCGCTATTGCGCCGGCTTCACGCCCCGATCCTGCAGCACCTGTGCGTGCACCAGCTGCATGAGGCGGGCCGTGCGCGCGGACCACGCAGCCATAGTGGCCTGAAAATCGGCCTCCGCGACGGGGTTGAAGAAACCGAGGCACTCCTCCGCCGTGAGAAAGGCCGCCGCGCTGGCAGCCGCCCCGTGTCCATGCTCGTGCTCGTGCGAGTGCTCGTGCTCTGCCTCCGCATCAACGCGGCTTCCAACGGCAGCTGCAGCGTCCGTCCCGGAAGCCACGCGTGCGGCCATGGCGCCGCCGCTCACAGCTGCAGAGCGCTCGATGAAGCACGAGCCAACGGTGACCTCGTGCAGCTGCACGCGACCCTCGACCCCTACATCGGCATCCACACCCGCTGCCGCAGCCGCATCCACCTCTGCATCGACAGTGGCAGCCGCACCCGCACCCGACTCAGAGGCAGCAAAGTTCCCCTCGCCGGCAAACGCGTCGGCGCCCTCCTCAGCCGCCGTCGCACTTCCAGACTCGAGCTCCAGCAAGCTTAATTCCGCGGCGCCACGACCGCTAGCACCCGCCATGCCGACAGCTGCAGCTGCGGAGCTGCTGCTGCTGCTGCTGCTGCTGCTGCTGCTGCCTGCATCGCCTAGCTCGTCAATGAGGGGCTGCAGCGCCCCGAGGTCCTCCATCACCATCGCAGCGGCACTGGCAGCGCCGCCGCCCAGCGCGTCTCTGCTGCCGCCGCCGCTCGCAGCAGGCGCAGCGTCGAGCATCGCTCCGTCCAGCTGACGAAACCGCTGCGCGTGCCCCGCCGCAGAGCTGCCAGCTGCGGCTGCCGCAGCCGCCCGCAGCTTATGCGAATGCCTGCGGCGCCGGTGCTGCTGGCTCATCGACACGGTGGGCGTGCCCCATATTTCAAAGGCGAAGGAGTATCCCACGCCCCCGTTCTCGGCCGCAAAGTCCAGGCACGTGCCGGGGCAGCGATACCCCACCGTTTCAGCCGCCCCTCCAAACGGCACAGTGCCCGCGCCCGCCGCGCCGCGCGTGGATGACGAAATGGCGGTAGAAGCGTGCGACAGCTTCCGGTTGCGCCTGCCCGCGCCTTTTCCGCTGCTACCGCGGCCGGTGTCGGCGCCCGCGCCGGCGACTTGCGTTGCTGCGCCCGCCACTGCTGCGGCTCTCTCGCGGCTCGCGGAGCTGCGCAGCCCCTGCTGCATGAAGCGTGCGGGGTCGGCGGCCTTCGAGGCCGCGATGACGACCGTCTGCCCGCCCACGCTCGGCGTCTCCCCTGCAACGGTGGCCAGCATCGAGCGCAGCCGGGCTACCTGCGCCGCGCGCGCTGGGTCGTCTCCAAGTCCCGCCTCCGCGTCTGGTGCAAACGCGGGCGGCGTGTACATGCCCAGCGTGCCGCTGTGCACGGAGAGGAACATGTGCGGCCGGAACTCGAGCATCACAGCGCGGAGCGCCTGCGTCTCGGGCTCGCTGAAGGGGGCGCTTCCCGGCATCGAGTCTGCGACTGTCGCGCCGTCCGCCGCCTGCCAGTGCGCGTCCCAGTTGCGGTTGAGGTCCACATCGGCCCCGTTGGTGCGCTTGCAGAACTGCCCCTGCTCCACCGTGCGGCGGCCTGCCGCGTTCGCTAATGGGACGATGCGAATGCTGAACGCCTGTGTGGCCAAGTACTGCAGCGCAGCCGCGTACGCGGCTGAGTCAGCGCCCACGCCCGTTGCTGCGTCGCTGCTTGAGCCGTCGCGCAGATCCGCCTGCATGAACCGGGCAATATTGGCGCCGCTCTTCACGCTGGCGCAGATGTCGCGCGCGAGTCGCAGCGACAGCTCTGGCGACACCAACTCGCGCGCATGCTCGCCAAATACGAGCATGACCCGAACCGGCGCTTGCGGGTGATCCTTCTCGACTGCATGCGCCGCCGCATCCCCGGTGCGCAATTCGATGAAAGGTACGCCGCCTTCATGATGGAAGGAGGCTGCTGCGCCACAGCCGGCCGTCGCCTCCTTCAGCGCCGTCGGAAAAGCGTCAGTTTTGGTGTAAAACGCAGGCAGGGTTTTGCCGCCGCTGGCACCTAACAGGCCACAGGCGAGCAACAGAAGCCGGCTTGCGACCATTGTGACGGCTCTTTTGCAAAACCGCGAAGCCCAGCTTCAAAAACCCGTGCCGCTGAGCCCCTGTCAACGGCACGAGGGGTCAACAATTACGGCCTCGTGGCCAAAGCGCAGCTCATGTGGAGCGGTTCGGACGGGCCCCTCAGCAGAACGTAGTGGATTGGAGCTTTTCACCGCGAATTCCGATGTGCGACAGAGCGCCGGACATGGTTTTGCCCTCAATTCGATTCGATACGGCACGCATGCGCCAGAATCCGGGGAGCTACGATGCCAATCGCGATTTGATGGTGGCCACCGCTATGGTGTTGACTAGCAGTTCATGGTTTTCCCGTTGGTATCATGTGCCTCGCCCAACGGTTCAGGTGCCCAACTGTCAACCCCAGTCAGCAGCTGTGTCTGCAATGTCCTTAGGCGCTAGTATCATATCTCTGGACTGACTACCGTGGATCCATGGAGGAGGCGCTGTGTGATGAGCTTGTCGGCGACTGGGCAACTCAACGGATCCGTGGGATCGGCCCCGCCGAGCAGAGCGATGACGATGGGGACGAGGATGGCTTTGACATCCCATCAACCATGCCGTCAGGGTGGACTGGCAGAGAATCTGCCCACTACTCCGCTTCGTTGCCAAACAGAGGCGGCAGTTCGAAGGCACCGGGAGCTCTCACGACACAGCCGGGCATTCTCGACGAGGACAGCGCTGGTACCGAGGACGAAGAGGAGGAGGAGGAGGACGAGTACGGGTCCAGCTCCGGATCCAGCTCGGATTCCAGCTCGGAATCTGATGCGGAGGACATGCGAGGGGCCGGCACACGAGGCTGTGGTCCTCTGGGCGCACACGTAACACAACGCGCAGATGCGGAAGTAGAAGCGGGGGATGGCGATTTTGACATTGATTTCGTGGAGGACGCCGATGCAGCGGAGGGAGGTTGGCAGGGCGATGAAGTGGACATGGCTGCGGGCGGCGGCGACATGGCAGCTGTTGGCGCCGCTCGGGGTGGTGTTGCTGAAGCTGTAGTGATCAGCCTCCTGGACTCAGACGAGGAGCCGGAGCCCGCTGCAAGGCCGAGCACGAGAGCGGCAGCGGCGCGTGGTGGGTACGCTTCCTCTGCGCCCCGGCTCGGGGGCGGGCCCCACCCGACGCACGCTCCGGCGCCGAAGCGGCAGCGCACTGCAGCAGCAGCTTCATCGGCGGAGAACTGTGATGACGCCGACGCGGAAATCGACCTGACTGGCGCGGACTCCGGTCCCAGCGGAGGCGCTGGCTTGGCTGCGCAGGCCCGCGGCCCCAGCGCCAGCAAGCAGACGCGGCCGGCGGCTGGCGTATCATCTGCAGGTGCGATGGGATCTGCGCGCGTCGCTGGCAGTGGCTCACGCAGTTCCAGCGCCGCCACCGGCAGCGGCAGGAGGCTGGTTGCTGGCTCTGGCGCCGGCTCCCAGAGCACCATCGGCCAGCACTTCGCCACCAACGCGGCGGCGCTGATGATGGCGAGTGCCCGTCGCCAGGCCGCTTCTGCTGCGGGCGAGGGTGCGCCGAAGACGGTGAAGAATGTCAGCAGTCGTGCGAGCGGCAGCAGCAGCAGCGGCCTGCACACTGGAGGTGCCCGTGCTCCTGGACGCGCGAGTGTCGGTGGGCAGCGTGGTACTGTGGCCGGCGGTGCCGGCGTCAGTGCGGGTGGTGGGAGGAGCGGCGAAGGACGCGCGGGGGCTGGTAGCAGCGGAGGAGGAGGATGCGGAGGTGGCCAGGGCAGGGGAACCGGCGGAAGAGGCGGCGGTGGTGGTGGCGGTGGCGGCGGTGGCGGTGGTATGTGGCGGCAGCCCAAGGGCCCTTGCCCCTTCTACAAGCGCATCCCAGGCACGCCCTCCTTCATCGTGGACGGCTTCCAGTGGGCGCACCCGTCCCTCTCGCGCCACTACTGGCTCAGCCACTTCCACAGCGACCACTACGGCGGCCTGACCAAGCACTTCGACGCGGGGACGATTTACTGCTCCGCAATTACAGCGGCGCTCGTGCAGATGAAGCTGAAGGTTCGGTCCGCCTACATCCGCGCCCTGCCCATGAATACCCCCGTGGAGGTGGCCGGCGTGCTTGTTACCCTGCTCGACGCAAACCACTGTCCGGGAGCCGTGATGTTTCTGTTCGAGACGCCGGTGCGACCAGGGGCAGCTGTGGCGACGGGCAGCAGCGGTGGCGCTGGAGCCCCAGGCAGCACCGCAGCAGGAGCATTACTTGCCCCCAAGCCTGCAGGTGTGAGCGTGCGTCCTGCCACCACGATCTCTGCCAGCACAGGCAGCACTCCTGCGCGGGCACCCGGGGCTGCGCCTGCGCGGCCTGTGCATCCCCTTGCAGCGATGCTGCACATGCGGCCTCCGCGACCGCTAGCTGCACCTTCGAGGACAGCCGATGGAAACAGTACTGCTGTTGCGTCAGCAGCTGTTGGGTCCGGCCCAGGGCGGCTTCAGGGGCCAGTCTCTTGCGCCAGCACCATAACAGGCCCTGTCCGCCGCTACCTGCACGTCGGCGACTTCCGGTGGCACAGTAGCATGATGCGGCACCCACTCCTGCGGTCGATGGCGGGGTCTCTGCTGCGGAACCGCGTGGGCTTGCTGGGCCTGGGGAGCGCTCTCGGCCTGGGGAGCGCCCTGGGCGCCGCGGGAGCATCCAGCGCGGGCTCGCGGCTGACCCACCTGCTGGGCGGCAATGCAGCGCCAACCCAACAGCAGCACCAGCAGCCGCCGCAGCAGCGTCTCGATGCCCTCTACCTGGACACCACCTACTGCGACCCCACCTACACATTTCCGCCGCAGGAGGCGTGCGTAGCAGCTGTGGTGCAGACGGCGCTGGAGTACGCGAGCGACCCAGGCGTTCTGATGCTGTTTGGCTCGTACACGATCGGGAAAGAGCGCGTGTTTATGGAGGTGGCCCGGCGGCTTGGGGAGCGGGTGTACGTGGACAGGACCAAGTACCGGACCTTGATGGCACTGGACTGGAGTCTTGAGGATCGGGCCCGCATCACGTCAGACCCCAGCGAGGCGCGGCTGCATGTGGTGCCGATGGGGTACCTCACCCTGGGGCGGCTGCACGAACGGCTGCGGGCGCTGCGAGACGCCGCCAACGCCGCCATTGCCTCTCGACTGCCTGCGGGGTTTGTGCTCAAGGGCCGTGCCGCGGGTGGTGCGTGTGGCGACGGCGGAAAGGGCGGAGCTGCCGCTGTGGCAGCCGTCGCCGCCATCGCACAGCCTTGCAGCGCTGCAGCCAGTGGACCTTTTTCCGCCCAGCACGAGGCGAAGGGAGAGGCGCGGTCCACGCAGCATACTGGCGCACCTCTCGACTGCCTTCCCGCTGGCTCGACGCGTTCTGCGCCGCCCTCCGGTCTTCGCGTGCCGTTGCAGGCTGTTGTCCAGGCAAACGGCGCATCAAACACACTCGCTGCCTCCCAGGGGCTTGCGACTGCGGCTGCTGTGGCAAGCGCCAGTGACTCTGGAACAGCTTCAACAGCGTCATATCCCCTATTCGGTACTGCGTCTGCGCTTGGAGCAGGCCCGGCCACAGCAGGAGCTACACCAGGGGGCGGCGGCAGCGGCATCCTTGCCGGCTTCACCTTCAAACGGCGCACCTCCCTGCTGCGCGGCGGACCCGCGGGCGCAGCTCCAGCGAACGATGCAGCGTCAGCGGTAGGGTGCGCTGCCGCTGTAGGCGATGGGTTGCGCAGCAGTGGAGCCGTTGTTGCCGGCATGCTTTCACATGCACAGCTTGGAGGGCTGTCCACGCATCCTGCTTCAGGAGCCGCAGCGCCTTCCGCAGCCACTCCGTCCGACCTGTGCTATGACGTATCGACAGAATCTGCCACCGGGAATGCACTCGGCATTGCGCTGCCAGGAGCTGCAAGGGACCGGGGCGAGGGGAGGTGCCTCGGCTTCAACCGCTACGTGGGGCGCAAGCCGGGGCGCGGCGGCTCCGTGCATGCGCGGTCACTTGGCACAAGCGCTTCTAGCGCCGCCCAGCCGCACGCCCCTGCCGCGAACGGTGTCGCGATCGATGTTGACGGCGCAGACGATGCCGATGAGGACGGTGACGGCGATGAGAATGGAGGGGGCGCGTCGGGCCGCCGCAGCAAGAGGGGCGCCGCCTCGCGCGCTGCGTTGCGGAAAGGGGCCGCCGCAGTCGCCGCTGCTGCCAAGGCGGGCAGTTACTTTGGCGCCCTGCTGCAGGTGCAGGGGGCGCGGGCGACGGAGGTTGCGGCCGATGAGGTTGCAGTCGTTGGTGCTGCGGACAACAACTGCGTGCAAGGGCTGGCGGCAGCCGAGAGGGCTGCTTTCCCGCGAGGCCTTCCTCTCCACAGCCGGGAGAGCAGCCAAGCTGCCGGAGGCAGCAGCACTCAAGCCCGTTCTCTCGCTGCCGATACTCACAGCCTGGATGATACCAGAGCCTCTGTTGATGGAGGTATCGGAGACACCGGCGGCTTCTGCGGCGCAGACGTGTCTGACGACGGCGAGGAGGGTGGCGGCTTTTTCCTCGATGATGAGGAGGGCGAGCCGCGTAATATGCCGTCCTCACACGTCGCTGGAAGGCTGCGCCCTCTGGACGCCGGGCCCTCCGCAGCTGCAAACCCTCAGTGTGAGCCCAGGCTGGCGGCTAGCACGACCGGCGGCGGCAGTGGCAGCAGCATTCTCAACGCTTTCACCTCTTCGCGTCGTCAGTCACTTGGCGCTAGCACCAGCAACGCCAGTGCTGCCCAGCCAGGGCAAGCAGCGGGGTGGGGCAGTCTGCTCGCTCGCGGTGGCGGAGGCAACGCAGCAGGTAGCGGAATGGTAGCAGGGCTTCCAGCCCAGCTACAGGGCTCGAAGCGCCGGTTTGGCCCATTCCACTCTGTTGTTGCCTTTCGACCGACTGGGTGGGCCCATTCTGCGGGCCCCCCGGCAGGCGCAGGCGGTGCAGCCTCAGCATCCTCTTCCACGTCCAGCGGCCAGCAGCAGCAGAAGCAGCAGCATCGACCCGGCCCAGCAGCGCCTGGGTACGGCCGGGAGGCTGCAGACCCCTCCGATACCCTGGACTTTGTAGACGTGGCCACTCGGGTGCTGGCGGAGGCACTGGAGGCTGAGGGGCGGCGAGAATTTGAGCAGGGCAGGGCAGCTGCCGCCGCTGCGGCAGCTGCGGGCGGCAGCGCCGTCCTTCCTGGTCTGCATGGGGCGTTTGCTGCTGGTGCATCGGCGGCAGGCTTGAGAAGTGGCCCTGCTGGCGGTGTCGATCTAAACGCTTGGAGTCGCCGCGAGGAGGAGGAGGATGCTGTGGCGGATCGCTGGTTGTCTGGGCTGGGCGCATCTGCGCCTGGCGGTTTCGCCTCCAGCGGCCTGCCCGGCGCTGGTGCACTTGCTAGCTTCGCCTCGGTTCCTCCCGGCTCTCTCCCCGGTCTTCAGGCCGCCGCAGGCCACATCGCTGGCATTGGCGCCGTCTCGGGGCCAGCATTGCAGCATCACCTGCAGGCGCAGCAGCAGGCAGGCGGCGCTCACGTTCTGGACGACGTGCGAGAGTTTCGCCGCCCCGCCGCTGTTCAGCAGCGCGTGTACGTGACGGACGCGCTGCCCGCACCCTCGGGCGCTGCAGCGCGGGAACGCCGCCTGGCGACCGCTGCGGCGCTGGCGTCTTCCACAGCACCTCCTACAAACGCGCCGACCTCTGGAACTTGTGACGCCGAGAGGGGCGCAGCGAGCGCACCGTGGGAGGCCGACGAAGACGACTTTTCTTGGCTGCCGGAGCAGCTGCCAGGGGATCTGCCGGAACCCGCGGCCGGTGTCAGCGGCGCATCTGCGAGTTCAACGACTCGTTTGCTGCCTGCCGCTGGCTTGCGCACAGAAATGGCCGCCCTCTTCACTGAGGTTACTGGCGGCGCTGGCCCCGCCTCTGCGTCTGCAGTGGATGTGACTGCAGGCCGGCTGTATACGGTGCGCATGACGAAGCAGACGCGGGCAGGCGGTGCTCGAGTGCATACGAACGCCATGCCCGCCCCAGGTACCACCGGGACTGCCGTAGCCGCTGGAGGCAGTGCTGGTGACGCAGCGGCCAGTGCAGCTGAGAGCGAGACACTGGCTGCCTTGGCAGCAGAGTTTGGAGTCTCCGCAGCGGCGATGCAGGGTCTACTGCAAGGAAAAGCAGGCGGGGAAGTTGCATCGACAGCGACGGGACCGGCCGGTGGGGCGAAGGCTGTCGCGCCCGCGCCTGCCGGCACTGCGGCATCGCAGGGGCGCCCACCCGCCCTCGCAAAGCTGCCGCCGGGCGGCGTGACCCTGTACAGCGTGCCCTACAGCGAGCACTCCTCCTTCGCCGAGCTGCAGGAGTGCGTCGCCTTCCTTGACCCGCTGCGCATCATCCCCACGGTCAACTGCCGCTCTGCAACGGACGCGGAGCGGCTGGTGGCACGGCTGAGGGGCCTTGCCGTACACGATGCAGACGGTTCTGACGACCGGACGTAGCGAGATGAGCCAGTAGAGGCTGCGCTTACAGGTGCATCGCCGAGTGGGTTCCAGTACTCGCTGCGGGCGGGCTGCCGCTTGTGTTGGCGGCACGATGTGTACTCCGCGATCCACAAAGCCCCAGAACGGTGGGAGAGGCAGAAAATTTGGCAGAAGCTGGAAAGAGGGCAGCTGGTCCAACTGATGGCTTGCAGCTGCTTCTTGCACGCACTGCGACCAGCGTGGGGTTCGCCTAGGTACGCGCGCACTTTGACCACACAAGGCCACTGCAAACCTGCCTGCGACGAGTACTGCTGCTCGAGAGGATTTAGTAGTCGAGGGGGGGAGAGTGCGTGCGAGGCACGTGCGGAGCGTATGTACACATGTCGGGTGGGCCCGGGCCCTGTTCAATGTTGTACACACTCCCCCTGCGGCATCAGTGCGCGCAACGGAGCGAAACACGGGCTGCGAGTGCACTTGCATGCAAAAGTCGAATTCACACACAGCGGATAGGCGCGCGCATACGCACGTTGAAAACTGGTTGCGGAGCAGTGCACGCGCGCTCGGGTCACAATCATATGCGTTGGCTTCGGATTCGCATCCGATCTAGCGTATTGCTTCGAATAATCTCGACTCCGCAGCAATGCGAATCTGCCACGACGACGAGTACGTTGACAAAGGCTCAAGCTTGGCGCCTTGTAAATGTACGACAGTTGCAGCAATCCGACATCGATTGATGTCGCAGCCGTCGACGTCCTTTCAATGAAAGACACCCCTGGGGCGCCCGGGGGGCCCGCTGTCCATGTGTCGGCATGACGTCCATGTCCGCTGGCGAGCTCAACCTTCAGTCTGCCAGAGCATATCGGCGGACAGAAGAAGGCGGCTCGAGCTTGTTTTGCTCAGGCAACTGCAACCCCGTCGACCGGAACCGGACGTCAACCAAGCGGTCGCGGGAGGCGCGAGCCACGAGAGCCCTCGTGCTCAGCAGAGCACTTCACCCCGACGGGAGAAGGCCAGCGACGGCGCTGGGACAGCCAGCCAACCGCGGTCGATAGATGTCCGTTCAACCCCGATTCCCCACGCTGCTACGCAACCGCACTCCACATGCTCGTGTAAAACGGCAGCGAGGCTGGAGATCTTTGAGGGGCAGACTGCGCAGTCGCGTTGCGTTGCATGACTGCCAAGACACCTCAAGCGCTCTGGGCTGGAATAGTTGTCCTCGGTACCTAAGCCACAGCGCGCCCGTCAAGCAGCAATCGCCAACTCGCATGGGGCCGCCCAGGCCCGAGAGCCGGGCGTGGGTCGTGCGGAGCGCTGTGCGAGCCATCGGAGCACCCCGGGCCGCAACGCTGGCGGTACCGGAGGCGCGTGTACAGCACCGCGGGCGGCAGCTGCGCATCGCACCAAGCAGCGCGGTGTTGCTTGCCCGTCCACGGAGTCTGCGTGTGTGGGGGTGTCGAAGTTCGTCTCTCGCAGCGTCGTGGCGAGGTGCCACCGAGCAGGCAAATAAATTGGTGATGCCACGCAGTGCGTGACACTGCTACATCCGTGGGGGTTGTGACGGGGTTAGATAGGCTCGAACTCCACGTTCTGCCCTGCCCCGGACGCCGGAGCCCGGCGACTCTGCCATGTACAGTATCGAGAGGCGCCGAGGGCATGGCTGCAACCGCTCAGAAGGACTGCGCCCAATCGCCACGGCCGAATGACTGGCCACCGGAGCCAAAACCGCGTACCTGGGCAATGAATTGCACCCCACGCCCCAGTACCAAGACGAAACTGAGCTGAGCTACTGGAAGGTGGAAGTGTGGAGGCTTGAAAGGGGCCGGCAGGGACAGCGCTTCGCATCGGTCGTTGCCGATCAATGCCGAAGAAACGAAGCAATCTGAATCAAAGCGCTTGCCCCGTCTGAAAGCACTCATGCCCGCTGTCATCTCAGTTGGTCGGCGGCGGAAGTGTCTGCCGGCATCACGACGCGGGTGTTCTCCGTGTACGTCAAAGCGTGCTGCATTGTGAAGCGCGGCACCTGCGCAGTCGGCGAATCCTGTGTCTTCAATATTGTGTAAAGAGCAACTGGGGCTGAGATGACAGCGGTCCAGATGATAATCTCCTGCAGCCGTGCGTGGCCGCGCTTTGACACCAAGCCCATGCTGTCGACAGCTTGCAGAACAGCCGCCACAAAGCGAAGATATCCTGGCTCTTTGTACAAATGCAGCGGAAGAAGTGTCTTCGCACGACACCGCGGCCAACGGCCGCTGCTGAAAAGACAGCGAACGTGGGCCATGCAGGTTTCATCCACCTCGGAGAGAGTCGACACTTGCAGCGAAAATTCTCGCGTTCTGGAGAGCATTTCACAGAACTCCGCCCGCTCCTGTACGGCCAATTGGTTATTTATTGTAATCGCAGAGAGTGAAATTATGGGGATGATCTTGAATACGCCATGGGCGGCATCGGCAAAGTCACCGTGTCAGCAGGTTGTGCGCCCTGCTGGGCCAGCTCAGTGCAGGCGCATTCACTTCAGCACTAGCGATGTGATACGAGGCGAATGTACATGCTGGATCTATGTGGGAAACGCCCGAGCTTGTGTTCACGAGTTCCGAGCACGGTGCAGCGTTCGCACTGCTGGCAGGTCCAGCGCCGACATGAGCTCTGCGGTGGCGTCAGAACGCGAAAACAATTTTCGCGCGCAAGGCGGAGGACGACGGACCGGCGCTAAAGACTGCCGTCGATGAGCCGTCTGCAATCGCCCACGACGCCGGTCACCTGGCCGACGGCGGGGGAACTGCGATGCCTCAGCGGTAGTGGCGAGACGCCCGACAAAGGTCCAGCCGGTGCGACTGAGAAG
>Ga0208629_101014_pt1 | contig 12033 bp, 9 predicted proteins | sample LakWasMet19_HOW5_2_FD_183865 | JGI IMG/M metagenome (GOLD analysis project Ga0208629, IMG submission 183865) | Freshwater sediment methanotrophic microbial communities from Lake Washington under simulated oxygen tension - Sediment Metagenome... | ecosystem: Environmental > Aquatic > Freshwater >...
GCGGGCGCAGCGGTGACGACCTCGCCCACGCGCACCGGCTCAGCGAGCAAGTCTGTGGGGGCGAGTACCTCCGCGACCCCCTCGCCCACCGCCTCCCCGTCCGCGTCTCTCTCCCGCGGCGCCTCGCCCTCCAACACCGCATCGCCCTCCTCTAGCCCGGGCGCCGCCGCCGCCAACGGCGCCAGCTCTGGCGCCGCTGGGAGCGGCGGCGGGCCGCTGCTGCCCACCTCCAGCGGCGCCACCCCGAGCACCACGTCAGCGGGCGCGACGGCGGGCATCGCGATTTTCATTCTCCTCGCCGTGGCGCTCAGCGCCGCGTACTTTGGCGCGCGCGCCCTCAAGCGCGGCTACTCATACAGCGGCCATGCGGTGGTTAGCGGCGGCGGCGCGAGCGACGCAGACTGGGGCCGCGGCCAGGTCCCCTCGCAGGGCCCCCTCGCCGCGCCGGCCGCTGTCGTACGCACGACAGAGATGGCGACCCGCAGCGGCGGCAGCAAGGGTGCCGACAGGGATCGGGTTGCTTTTAACCCCGTGCACTCGGGCGGCAGCCACTCTGCGGGCGGCGTCGCGAAGGCGGCAGCCCACGCTGCGGCGATGGACTCGGACGCCACCACCGCCAACCCGCTCACGCTGGGCGAGGGTGGCGCGGGCGGCGCCGGTGTGGGCGCAGCGGCAGCGGGCCGCCTCGGCAGCATCGCGCCGCACAAGCAGCACGCGGCGGCGGGCGGCCCCGGCAGCGCCTCCGTCTTCGCCACCAACCAGCCTCTGCGCCGCGTGCTCTACACCACCAACGCCTGCCTCGGCTTCCTCACAGCGTGAGTAACTGATGTTGAACGCGTCTGCCAGCGGGGCGGGCTCACGCGTGTCGGGGCATTGAGGCTTCTGTGGGCTGAGGTGTTGTAGGGGCGGGGCTGTGTGAACGACTGTGTAGCGCCAGCGGCGGGCATTCGTGGGCCGTGGAGGCATGCAAAAGTTCCAGGTGTGGCAGTGCAGATGAGCACAGCGGACAAGTGTTTCGTGGGCGCGTCTCTAGCGAGCGGTTGCACGGCTGGGAGGCGCGGTCACGCGCCAGTGCGCTTGGCTGTTATGTAGCGGCATCCATCTGCTTCTCACCGAGCACCGATCCTCGATGCGAGGCGGAGGCAAGCGCGCATGGCCAATCTGCTGTCACCCCCATCGTTGTGACTTCTCGGTTTGCCCCGCATTCCCCTGCAGTCTCTTCCTGGCCGCCGGCGCCTTCCTGCCGTGGTTCGTGCTCGTGTCAGGGCCGGGCATCACCCCCTCCATAGTCTCCGCGACCGGCCTCATTCGCGCAACGGGCTGCGTGGCGTCGGGTGAGTCCACTGTTGCTTGCCTTCATGGCCAGAAGGCAGAAAGCGACGCTGCCCGCCCAGCCTACAGCAGCAGATGCAAGTGCGGTGTACGTTTCGCAACCCACTGCGGCCCTGCCGCCGCACCCCGAACAATGCACTGCACAGCCCCGCGGCCTCAACACCCAGCCAGCCACCCCTCCCGTGTCGCTGCCCTTCGCCTCCCACACCCTCGGTTGCAGCGTGCACAACCGCCATGGTCGATGACATCGCCTTCAACGCCGCCTTCGCAGCGCTCGTGCTCGCGTTCCTCGCAGCATGCACGCTCTTCTTCACCGCCCTCATCGCGGTGGTCAACGTCAGCCGTGTGATCAAGGGCAAGGGCCGCGCGCCCTCCTGCGTCAGCTGCCCCATCGGCGGGTTGTCCTTCATCTGCTCCCTATTGCCGCTCTTCCTGGCCATCGTGGCAGCCATTCTGCCGACACATTCGCTGGCGGGGCCCCTTTCCACTGCCTCGCTGGGCGCGGGCCCGGGCTTGGTCGCCATCGCGATTGTGCAGAGTCTCCTGTCGGTCGCGCTGTCGCTGGTGCTCTGGCGCATCAAGCCGCGGCTGGTGGGCTAGACCTAGCTACTGAGGCAAGTACCGGTTGCCCGTCTCCATCCGTAGGTGCTCGTCAGTCCAACGATCCTCCGCCCATTGCATTCCATTTGTGGCAATCCGGTGGGGCAGCTTTGCATCCCCCACCCAGCTGTATGCCGCCATGTGCTGTGGAGGGCCCACTGGAGGGGCCGTCTGTTTCGTGCTTTATATTCCATTCACGTTCTCGGTCACGCTACCAACCACGTTGCTCGGCAAGCACTGCAGTGACTCACCCAAGATGGCTCAGCGCCTTGCCAGAGAGGCCAACAATTTGGAGGCAATCACCAACAGATTGGCGTTCCAGTATAAATGCTCGTTGCTCTTCTCGCCTTGATTCGATTCGGTTTCATTGAGCGACTGTTTGCCCACAGTTAGGTTGTCTTTTAATTTTGCATTTTGGACAGACAGGTGGCCCAAAAACCGCAAGCTCTGAAATTTCCCGTTTCCAGGCCCCTGGACGACACAGCTGCTCGGCTGGGTGCGAGCAGCGGTTCGGCCTCAGCATCTTTCCGGTGTTGTGTGGGGAAGATGTGCGTTGATCCCATCGCTGCGGACTGTCATCGCTGGTCCTCCACCGGCCTTTGGGTGGGCTTTGTTTGGCACCCCGCCTTCCAGAGCTGCCCACCGCCGCATCCCGGGGCCCCACCTCGTTCGCACGAAGCTGCTTGCATCTACAGTTGTCTGTTTTCGATACTACCGCTGGCTCTCGTGCAGGTCGCACCGTAAGTACAGCGCACCGCGCCACGGGTCGCTCGGCTTCCTGCCGCGCAAGCGCACGAGGCACCACCGTGGCCGCGTCAGGCACTTCCCCCACGATGATGCCTCCAAGGTTAGTGGCATCGACTTTGCATGCGGACGAGACTGGCGGGTCCCACTGCGTGGTGGTTGCTGGTCAGCGGTGTCCGGTGAAACCTGTGCTGCGGCTCTCGTGTCGCTGCACAACCCAGCCGGCACAGCAGCCCGTGCTAGTGCCAGGGACGAGAGGGGGCTGCTGCGCGTGGTCAGGACATCCGGGGCGCCCATGCGTGATGCGGTGATCAGTGCTGCAAATGACGCCGGCTGCCAGAAGATTTCCGCAGCAGTTGAACGGCATCGGTGCGGCAAACATACTGCTCAACGGGATTTTGCTGCGGGTGCGCTGTGGAACTCCTCATCGCGTCATTGCAGAAGGTCCACCTGACGGCCTTCATCGGCTACAAGGCGGGCATGACCCACGTGCTCCGTGACGTGTCTCGCCCTGGCTCTCGCCTGGACAAGAAGGAGGCGGTCGAGGCCGTCACCATCATCGAGACGCCCCCCATGTACGTGGTGGGTATTGTCGGCTACGCGCAGACCCCCAACGGCCTGCGCGCCGTCACCACCGTGTGGGCCGAGCATCTCGATGAGGCCGTGATGCGTCGGTTCTACAAGAACTGGTACCGCAGCAAGCACAAGGCGTTCACCAAGTACACTGCGGCCAACTACGCCAAGGAGCAGAAGACCGCGGACGGCAAGTCCAAGAAGGTCGAGGAGGAGCTCAGCCGCATCCGCTCCACGTGCCAGGTTGTGCGCGTGATTGCGCACACCCAGATCCGCCTGCTCCACCTGCGCCAGAAGAAGGTGCGTTCTTTCGTGCGGTGCCGCTGGTGTGCGTCCGTTGGCTGTGAGACGCGGGCATGGCCGAGCGGGATGATGCAGCTCTGATTCACGCTCATGAACCAAACTCTCACCCACCTCATCACTCGTACTTTCCCCTTCCCTCGCAGGCGCACCTGATGGAGATCCAGGTGAACGGCGGCTCCGTCGCCGACAAGGTGGCCTTCGCCTCCACCCTGCTGGAGAAGCCCGTGCCCGTGTCTGCCGTCTTCACCGAGGGCGAGAAGATCGACGTGCTGGGCGCGACCAAGGGTCACGGTTACGAGGGTGTGGTGGCGCGTTGGGGCGTCCGCCGTCTGCCGCGCAAGACCCATCGTGGTCTGCGCAAGGTCGCGTGCATCGGCGCGTGGCATCCTTCCCGCGTGAACTTCCAGGTCGCGCGCGCGGGTCAGGACGGTTACCATCACCGTACGGAGCGCAACAAGCAGATCTACCGCGTGGGTCTCAAGCCCGCCGAGGGCGCCAAGGACACCTCCGCCTCCACGGATGTTGACCTGACCGAGAAGGGCATCAACCCTCTGGGCGGCTTCCCCCACTACGGCATTGTCTCCGAGGACTGGCTCATGATCAAGGGCGCCGTCCCCGGTGTCAAGAAGAGGGCGCTCACCCTGCGCAAGACGATCATCCCCGATCGTCGCCGCCAGGAGCCCGCCGGCCTCAAGTTCATCGACACCAGCTCGAAGTTCGGCCACGGCCGCTTCCAGACCTGGACCGAGAAGCAGAAGTGGATGGGCAAGACCGCCCGCCGCGCACGCATCGAGGAGCTCGAGAAGGACAAGGCCGCCACCGCCGCGACCACCACCGCGTAAGCGTGGGTGTCTCCCGCCTCCCTTGGGATGCCACGCTGAGGTGCGCTCACCTCCGCGTGGCGGGCTCGCTCCGGACAAGCTTGCCGCCTTGACATCGTCCTGGCTGGCTGTCGATGTGCTGTGCCGACGCAGCGCTTGAAGCTCGCCAGGGTCCAACGAAACATGAGTTGCGCCCCTTTGGAACGCGTGTCGACTCTCCGATCAGCCACTCGACGTCGATGCGAGTCGCGATGACGATTGACACCAACTCGAAATCGAGTCGAGCGATTGCTTCTATGTGTGACGTCGAGCACATGGCCATGATGGAATACGGGAAAACACAAATCGCCAACGACAGCAGGAGCCAGCCAAAACCAGCCCTCAGCTGCGCATGCCACATGCATATCTAGCGGATAGCAGACAGGCGTTCGCATCGCGCTCCGCTCATGCCTCCACGTCCAGGCGCGCGAGCAGCTCGCGCGCGTACGCGGGGTCGCTAAACTTGACGGCCTCGTCGGGGAAGGCGGCGTTGATGCGTGCGATCGACTCGGCCATCTTCGGCGGGGCGGTGGACTTGACCTCCTGCACCCGCTGCAGCAGCCCGGAGGCCATGAACGCCTTGCGCGCCGCGGCGTCGTTGGGCAGGATGGCGGCGTACTGCGCCAGCACGTACTTCTGCACCTTGGCGTTGCCGTCGCGCAGCAGCGGGGCGAGCGCGGGCGCGTTGAGGCACTTGTTGAGCACGGACTTGAGCGCGCGCTTGCACTTGAGCCGCAGGTCGTCGCTGCTGTCCATGCGGTTCAGCAGCACGCAGATCGGCTGCAGCACGCCGCCCTCCGCGAGCGCGTTGGCGTGGTCGGGCGTGTGGCGCCCGATCTGGCCCAGCGTCCACACGGTCGCTGCCTTCAGATGATCCTCGGGCTCGTTCAGGAGCGCGTCCTTGAGCGCCGGCACCGCCTTCGCCACGATGACCGCCAGCGCCATCGCCTCCGAGAAGGCGGCGATGTACCCGAGCGCCATGATGCCCGGCAGGCGCACGTTGCTCTTGGTGTCGCGGATGAAGTCCACCAGCGCCGCGGCGCCGCCCGCGTTCACGATGAGTTTCGCGAGCTCCGGCGTGTGCTTTGCGATCTCGCGTACGCACGTGGCGGCGTTCTTGCGCACGTTCACGTCCAGGTCCTTCAGGCAGGTGAGGATGCGCGGGAAGATCTCCGCCTCCACCACCACCTCCGCGAGGTCCACGCTGTGCTTCGCGATCTGGGCGAGGCACGAGCACACCTGCCGCTTCAGCTTGCTGTCGTCATGCGCAATCATGGGCGCGAGGTACGCCACCGCGCCCGCGTCCACGACAGCTTGCGCCAGCTCTGGGCTGTGCTTTGCGATGTCGTTCAGGGCGGAGGCGGTGATGCGCTTGAGCGAGATCTCGGGCTCCTGAACGCACAGCACCAGCAGCGGCACCGCGCCCGCGTCCACCACCGCTTGCGCGAGCGTTGCCGTGTGTGAGGCGACGTAGCCAAGCGCCCACGCGGCTGCCTCCTTCACGGACGGGTCGAATTCCTCCAGGCACAGCACCAGCGGTTCCAGCGCACCGGCATCGACCACTGCCTGTGCCAGCTCCGGGCTGTGCTTGGCCACCGACCGCAGCACGAACGCTGCCGCCTTTTTGTAGTAGCGCTGCACAGAGTGGAAGAAAGGAGAGCGGCATGAATCGGCTCCGTGGGGGTCGGTCCCGCTTCAGAGCGTGGTTGCAGCGAGCATCTATGAACGCCCAACTCACGTTCTGCTCGCCCAGCGAATAAACCAACTGCGGAAGGATGTCGTTCTCCACGACAGCCTCTGCGAGGTCATCACTATAGCTGGCCAGCCGCCCAAGCGCTAGCGCTGCGGTCTGCTGAATCGATGGTACCTGCACACCAAAACCAAGCCGGGAGGAAGCGTCACAGGTCACTGCGATGCTCGTGGCAGGAGATGTAAACCGCGTTGCTATTTCACAACACACGCAGGGCTGTTTGCGTCCTGCACATTCATGATGCTCACATTGTCGAGCAGCAGAGGCCGCAGCAGCTGCATGACTCCCGCGTTTTGCATTGTGTCGATGTTTTGGGGCCTTGTCGCAGCCTCCGCAACGGCCTGGACAAACTGCACGCGGGCCTTCTGATACTGCTCAAAAATGTTGAGCAGAGTCGCCGACATGGTGATCAGCGCGTGAGGAATAGGCTTTGGCGCGATGGGGCAAAGTGCCGCTTTCTGCGCTGTGATGGCGCGACGCCCGGCGCTGATGGAAACGAGTGGGGACGCCGTTGGCCATGCAGTAGCAGATAATATGCCTGGGACACACGAATCTTGCAGAAAACGTTGAAAAATGCAACGCGATGTTCGTGAAAGGGAATGCTGTCCGTTTTGTCCCCACGTCCCTATCCGAGAGACTCGGCTCGAGCCGCGCGAAATCTGTGACTGCTTTAGTGCGCTGCATTTGATCTCGATGTAGCCCTATCAAGCCCACCTCTGGGCCAGACTAATTACGCGCCGTATACGTCACAATGCTGTTGGCACTGAGGGCGACACTCGGATTTTCTGCTCCAGCGGATACTGGCGGGAGCCTGTGACGGCTTGAGACGCTGCATGCCGGACGGCTTGGTTGCCTTGCACCAACAGCTTATCGGAAGCGGCTCGTTGGGAGTGAACAATCGACTCAATGGCTGTGAACGCTCCTCAAACCAGTTTCGCCATTGCACCGGCTCTGCGGCAAAGCGCGCTGGGTTTCCGCGCCGACGCTGCTGTCTGTTGGAGCCTCGTGTGAACTTCACAACATCCGCGGCAAAAAGCTCTGCCGGTCGCAGAGTGGTGCGGCGGCAGCAGAGCCTGCGAACACGAGCCTGGGAGTGCTGGGCGCGCGATTGGAGCGGGCATTACCAGCCAGAGGCGTTGATGACGATCCTTGCGCGGCACACCTGGCGGCGGTTTTTGTTCGGGGCATCTGCTGGTTGCCCGCCGCATCCCTGCTGAACTCGACAACACGTTGGAAAAGCCGATCCGGCTGCAAACTTTGGCCGTGTGGCCGCGAACATGCTCTAACGGGCGCAGCAGTTGCGCCTTTCCCCGGAGGCGGGGAGGAATGCCAACACCAGCCGAAAGGCCAGCGCCAGAACCGTGCAGAGGCAGTCGGTGTCAACATCCTCGCAGCCGTGATTGTCTCGGCCGCTGACGCTGCATGCCTGCCCTTCGTACCCTGGCTCTACTAGGCGACACACATGTGAGCACCGCAGTGTGCGGTCGATTCTATTCAAGCGCACGATTTTTTTCACACACTCGAAAAGCCGCCACATCTCCTGTTAGTGTGTAGCTCCGTCCGGCGTCGGTGCTGCCGGCTATCTGACAAGCTGGCCTGCAGGTGGAGAAGCTCACCGCGCTCGTGATGATGCGAGCCGCGCTCGGGCCAAGGATGGATGAACAATCGTTTGGCGCTGCACGTGGCGCGGGGCCGTCCGCAGACGCATTCAGTGCAATGACGCCGTGCCAATGGATCCCCAGCACCCTGGCGTTGTGCTGACCTGCGGGGTCACGCTGGATAACTGTCGCGATGGCGTGGCGGTCGCCTGACTTCGGTTGCGTTGTACGCTTCTACGGGAGCGTGCTGCCCGCATGTATTGCGCCGTGCGGGACATCGAATGCGTCAACCCTTGCTTCGCCATTAGAAAACATTTTGATTTGCACGACGTCGACGCCTGCTCCATGGCCCATTGAAGTTTGAGATGTCGATCGGGCCTCAAGCAACAATACTATGCAAAGCATACACACAAAGAGAAAGCGTTACGTATACAATTGCAAGTGTGGATCAGGTATGCGTATCTGTGTGTGCACGCACAGTGTGCGCATGTCGAAAGCTTGCGACAGACCTGTTCGTGATGATGACTGTATGTGCAATAGCAAAGAAAGTTGTTCGCGTAATGCTTGGCCGCTAGTATGGGATCTAAGAGACAATTCAAGCGACGGTCAGGCCCTGCTATAGTTATCTCCAACGGCTGGAAGTCGGCACAGCCGGACGCCCAACAATATGCAAAATATGCAGATCACGTATTGCGTCGCAGAGCGGGCATAGCTGGCGTGTCACTGGGTCTGCTGTACCTGATCCTGTAGGACAGCACACCTGCAGTCACAGCAGCCACTGAGCAATGGTGAAAACCAGAACACAGGGCGATCGCCAGCCGCCCACCGCAGTGCGAGGCTCAAGCCAGCGGCGCCAACAAGTCCACCGGCGAGCAGCCGGGTTTGCTGCTCATCAGTTCGAACTTCAGCTCCGATTACGCGTGGTTGACGCAGCCGCGGCACTCAGCCAGGGGCGCGGAAGCACCCGCCCAGAACTTGGCGCCTGACGTGGCGCCGTGGGGAGGGGACGCGGTCTTCATGCTGGGGGGAATGGCGGGGCCGCCAACCGAAGCGTACAGGTCGCTCACAGCCTGAGGGAACGGCAGGCCTTGCATCGTACCGGCGCAGTACTGCAAGTCAACGACACAGAGGAGCGACGAGGGGCAGCGGATGCGGTTGACACCACTCATCCCTCGAACCCCACCCATGCCCCGGCTTCTGCCGCGTCCACCGCGCACACGCCCTGCGCACGCCCAGCTCACTCACCTCGGCGATAAACTCGTTCATGCCACCCTGCTCCTTCAGGTTGGAGTCTGCAATGAATCAAGTGCGGATCGTCCGGACACGGGTTCGCTGAGGGTGCATGTTAGTGCCCTGCCAGGAAAGCTGCTCAGCCAACAGCGTTACGAAAAAACTCACAGTGGCCGGCGCCGCGGCGAACAGTGAGCGCCTGAATGGGCGTCACCTTGGACTCCGTCAGAAGCCAATACGTGTCCGGATTCACCACCTGCATGCAGCGGAAGATTGTTTGCGGGGGCACCCGAATTGAGCACAGGAACTGCACGAGGTGCAGGCACGCAAGGCCACCCATGCATGCCGAGGGTCCCAGCGCTGCCCGTACCTGGTGCAGCACGTGGCAGAGCTCGTGCATGACGTTCGTCTCGATGCCCATCTTCACCGCGTGGGCAGCCACACCGGTGTCCTTCGCGTACGCGTCGCGGACCAGGTCTCCCACGGTAACGGCGCCGTTGTCCTCAGTGCGGACGCCGCCGCGCACATCGTTGTCCTGCACGCGCGGCAATAGGTGAGCAACATCCGTTACGTTGAGACCCCAGCGCGATACGCTGCTCCCCGGGAGGCAGAGAGTCGCAAGGACAGCGCCTTCAACGCCCACGCGGCTCGAAGCAGAGTGCCGGCTGACCTGGAAGTTGCGGGCTGAGATCTTAGTGTATCGGGTGATGGGGGAGGCCAGAAAGACGTAAGCCTGCATGGGCTCGTCAGCCTTGGGCTTCTTGGTGCCGTCCGCCACCTGCAATCAGACGGACAACCCGAGGGAAAAGTGCCTCAGTCGCCAGCGCCAGAAGCAATGCGCCTGCCTCGATGAGTGCAGAACCCCGAGGGCTTGCAGCGTTCCGGGCTGGCGAACCACTCAAGAAGGAGCTGCGCTCAATCGTTGGGCCAGCTCCAAAACTCACATCTTTGTCGATGGGCCACACGTAGGCGACGGCGACGCCTCGCTTGTCGGTGATGACGATGTCAAACACCTTGGGGTAGGAAGGGAACGCCTGCAGAGTCGAACAACAAGGGGATGCAGGGCTACGATGACGACGTGCTGCCATCTCTGATAGCGGCTCTCGTTCGGCGCTGCCAGTACCATTGCTGCTGACGCGCGTACCGGGCCCCTGTGATCACCGACACAGCGGACGACAAGGAAGCGAGGGGCCCGACTCACATCCAGCATCAGCGCGATGGTGTGCTTGGCAGCCGCAACGCGCGAGTCGCTGGCAGGGACGCCGATAAGGTGGAACTGTACGGCGGCCTGACGCGAGCTGGTGTACCCCTTGACGGTATGAGGAGTGGCGGTGCGGTCCAACTCCGGCACCTGCAGGGAAACCAGCGCAACAGCGGGAAGTTAACATTCAGCGTGCGCGATACCGCTCTCTCCAGTCACCGGAGAGCCATGCATAACTTCCAGCACACCAGCCACATGCTCACCTCAAACAGCGCCTTCTTGCCCGGCACCATCTTGTCGCGGTAGTCCTGCCACTTCGGGGTGATGGGACCGGTGGGGTTTACATGCGCAGCCGGGGGAGTCTTACAACCAGTCACGGTGTCGTACTTGAAGCCCACAACCGGAGATAGGACGGCGTCGCACTCGGGCGCGTGGTCCCAAAACGAGCGCTTCTCAGAGCGGATCGCCTCGTACAGCCCGCACACGAACAGCGCCCACTCCTTTGCGGCCTTGTCTTTTTGGGAAGCTGAGAGGGTCAGTCCGGATACCTTTGAGTACTCAAAGGTTACGACGGGGCGCGGGGCCGCCACCTTTGCGCCGTCCTTTCGCGTGCGCTTGGCTGTCACGCTGAGCTTGCCGTCCAGTATCGCTTGTGCCGGGCTAATGCCCGAGGTGATCTCGTCGATACGAACGGCGCTGTCTTTCGCCGGGGCGGTCTTATCCCACGTCGTCAACATAAGACCGCTGGGCTCTTCAACCACTTGAATCATGCGCTTCTGGTTAATACCATGGTTAACGCCGCCCTTCTTGTAGATCGTCGCTGCCGCCATCGTGCTCCACACGCAGACACCCGTGCCAACATGGACCCCCGCTTTGGGGGCCAGCTCCTCCAGCTGGCCCGACTCCGTGCTGAAGAAGCCAGCAACGACAGCCGCCGCCGCAGCGAGAAGGTAGGCGCGCATGTCGACGCGGCAGTCGGCACTGCGACTCGGCAGTCGTGAGTGCAGGAGAGTTTCAAACTGTGAGACGCACGGGGTTAATCGATCCGGCACGAGGATAAACCGCCTCTCGATGAGTCCGCGCACGAACCCCTGTCGCTTGCGTGCAACGTGAGTCTCGGGTTTCGAATTCCCAAACCTGTTTCAAATCTCCTGTCTTAGCGTCTGAAATGCATGTAGATCCGTTTCTCGCAACTCTCATTGTTTTGAAAGACGTGTGATAAGGTGGGCAGAGAAGGATAATGGCATACCAATGGAAACACCTTGGGCTGGCCTATTTGCTCCGCTGTCATCTATTCAAGACGGTTCTGGCACTCGCAGCAGCAGCAACGGCCTGCCCATCTTTGCTCAGCTTGCGCACGCATTCACAGCGTCACGCACAGTCGCGCAAGACCAGGACAACGCTTACGATGCTGCCAACAGATCCCACGCTTGAGCGCACGCTGCGCGGCCACCGAGGCACCATTACGGCGTTGCAATGGAACAGCAACGGAAGACAGCTCGCTTCCGGCGGCGCCGACCACACGGTCATGGTTTGGAATTTCAAGCCACAGCTCCGGGCCTTCCGCTTTGTTGGGCACACGGTAAGTTGTGAAAGATTTTCGGCGTCTGTTGTGCCTACGTAGAGCCTGATATCGAGCTGCTGCCAAATGCCCCGGTGGGCCTGCTCGTCATTCATGTGCCTCTCGTGCAGGCGCCGGTTCAGTGTGTTGCTTTCTCGCCGGACGGCTCCTTGCTCGCCAGCGGCTCGAAAGATCACACCGTTCGGTTGTGGACGCCCACGGTGTGAGTGTGGGGCAGTCGCGCAGCTGTCGCGGCACCGGATGACGCACAGTGCCGGGGG